>OOCU01001169.1_pt1 | contig 11440 bp, 10 predicted proteins | sample 1671781 | NCBI WGS metagenome assembly OOCU01 (sample SAMN06348192, study PRJEB24527) | human gut metagenome | reverse complement strand
AAGTAAGGTAGAGACTTTCGTAAAAGGAAGGGTGGAACTTGTTGAATTTCCGATTCACTGCGGAAAACTGGAAGGATTGTCTTTGTCTGAATTATATGCACGTTTTCAGGTTCAGGTGCTGGTATGTGCAGTCGAATCCGGAGAAACGGTTTTAATCCCAGATGGAGATTATATTTTAAAAGCAGGAGACAAGTTGCATATTGCGGCTTCTCATCAGAATATGGAGCAGTTCTTCAAGAAGATTGCCCTGCGAAAAGAGAAGATTAAAAATGCAATGATCTGCGGTGGGGGGAGAGTGGCCTACTATCTGGCAAGCCAGTTGTGTAATCTGGGGATGAATGTCAAGATCATCGAAAGAAACAGAGAACGCTGTGAAGAGCTCTGTGAACTGCTTCCAAAAGCAACCATCATCAATGGAGATGCGACGGAGCATGATCTGCTGATAGAAGAGGGGATTGAAAAAACAGATGCTTTTATTGCACTGACAGGAATGGATGAAGAGAACATCATCATGTCTTTGTTTGCTTCTAAGCAGAGTGTATCCAAGGTGATCGTAAAGATCAATGAGGACCGCAGAGCCATGATGATCGATGAACTTGGACTCGACAGTATTGTATCTGCTAAAACAGCGACTGCTGATGCCATTCTTGGTTATGTGCGGGCGAGAAGAAATTCTCAGTGCAGTGCAAATGTGGAGACCATGTACCAGCTACTGGATGGAAGAGTGGAGGCGCTGGAATTTATTATCAAATCGGAGAATGCGTATACGGGAGTACCTCTTAAAGATCTGAATCTGAAAGCGAACAATATCATTGCCTGCATTGCGCGGGGAAGAAAGATCATTATTCCAAACGGAGATGACAGTATTCAGGTAGGTGACAGTGTAGTTATTATCACCATGACAAAACAGATCCGGGATCTGGACGATATTTTGGTGAAGAGGTAACGAGATGAATAATAGAATGATTGTTTATATGATAGGCAGAATGCTGGGAGTGGAAGGACTTCTGCTTCTGGTGCCGGCGCTTGTTTCTTTTTTGTATGGAGAGCAAAGCGGAATTGCATTTTTATTAACAGCGGCCATTCTGCTCATTATTTTTCTGCTGGCGGGCAGAAAAAAACCGAAAGATACGAGTATTTATGGAAAAGAAGGGCTTGCACTGGTCGGGATTGCCTGGATTTTGTGGTCACTGTTCGGTGCACTGCCGTTTTTTATCTCCGGTTCGATTCCAGATTATCTGGATGCCTTTTTTGAGACAGTCTCCGGATTTACAACAACAGGTTCTACAATTCTGACGGATATCGAGGCGCTTCCGCAGGGAATGTTGTTTTGGAGAGCGCTGACACACTGGATCGGCGGAATGGGAGTTTTGGTATTTGTTATGGTACTTTTGAATCTGGATGATGACGGATCCATGTATCTGATGCGCGCGGAAGTACCGGGACCGGAAGCAGACAAGCTTGTTCCGAAGGCACGCAGTACGGCGAGAATTCTGTATCTGATGTATCTGATTCTGACAATGGCAGAGGTGATTTTCCTTTTATTTGGCGGAATGAACCTTTATGACGCACTGATTCATTCATTCAGTACTGCGGGAACCGGTGGATTTTCCAACAGAAATGCAAGTGTGAGCTATTATGACAGTGCGTATATTGACGGGGTTATCACCGTATTTATGATTTTGTTTGGGATCAATTTTAATATTTATTTTGCAATTTACATAAAAAACTGGAAGAGTGCATTAAAAAATGAAGAAGCACGCACCTATCTTGGTGTGATTGCTGCGGCAATATTGATGATCACAGTCAACATTTATCATATATACGGCAATGTGGCAAGTGCGTTCCGGTATTCAAGTTTTCAGGTGGCAGCGGTGATCACGACAACGGGATTCTACACTGCGGACTTTAATTTATGGCCGGAATTTTCTAAAACCATTTTGCTGGTCACCATGATCATCGGAGCTTGTGCCGGATCGACAGGTGGAGGAATGAAGGTGTCGAGAATTCTGATCCTCTGCAAGAGCGTAAAGCAGGAAATCAAGCGGATTCTGCATCCTAAAGCAGTGACGGTGGTGACTGTGAACGGTCAGAAGGTAGGCAGAGAGACTCTTCATGGAGTATATGTATACAGTATTTGTTATGCGCTTATCCTGGTATCTTCTGTTTTGATCGTGTCCATCGATAATTATGATTTTGCGACTTCTGTCAGTGCGGTTCTGACGACCTTAAATAATGTCGGTCCCGGAATTTCACAGGTGGGACCGGTTGAGAATTTCTTTGAGTTCTCCTGGCTGTCAAAACTGGTATTCTGTGCGGATATGCTGCTGGGACGGCTGGAAATCTTCCCTTGTCTTGTCCTGCTTGCACCGGAGCTCTGGAAACGGAAATTTTAAGACAAAATGTTGGAAAAATCATAGGTAAATATTAAAAAGATATAAAAATTGCAAGAAGAATTGTGAATTATCTTTGAAGATGTTATAATTGTCCCACTACTTTAAAAGTAGAAATTATTTTTAGGAAAGGGAATTAGCATGAAAAAAGGTAAAATGAAACTTCTTGCAGTGTTGGCATTGGTTATTCTTGCCGGTATTTACTATTATGTTGCATTGCCGGCACTCAATATTCATTCTACGGAGTTCTGGATATTTCTGATCGTGGTGATCGTGGCAGCAGCATTTTTCTATGCGAAAAGAAAGCGGTTCGACAGATATGCGCTGAAAGAATCCAAGGGGATGAAAGTGATCCTGGGGATTCTTGGCGCAGTTGTAATCGTGTATGCAGCAGGTACACTGTTGTCTTCTCCGATCGTCAACGCGAAAAAATATCAGAAGCTGATGAAAGTAGAGGATGGAGAATTTACAAAAGATATCGAGGAACTCTCATTTGATCAGATTCCGCTGCTTGACAGAGATTCTGCGACGATCCTGGGAAACAGAAAGATGGGAAGTATGGTGGATATGGTCTCTCAGTTTGAGGTAGATGACTGGTACAGCCAGATCAACTACCAGGATCAGCCCGTGAGAGTATCTCCCCTGCGTTATGCCAGCCTGATCAAATGGTTCACGAATCAGAGTGAGGGAATTCCGGCATATATCAAGATCGATATGGCGACACAGAATACCGAACTGGTGAAGTTGGATGAAGGGATGAAGTATACGACCAGTGATCATTTCAATCGCAATATTTACCGTCATCTCCGGTTCAAATATCCGACTTATATCTTCAATGACTTAAGTTTTGAGATCGATGACAACGGAGTTCCATACTGGATCAGCCCGGTGAAGAAATTCAATATCGGTCTGTTTGGAGGTACCACAGTTGGAAGAGTGGTTTTATGTAATGCCATTACAGGTGAGACGAAAGATTATAAGATCGAAGATGCACCGGAGTGGATCGACCGGGCGTACTCCGCAGATATGCTGATACAGCTGTATGATTATTATGGTACGTTGAAGCATGGATTTTTAAACAGTGTGCTGGGACAGAAGGATTGTCTGCATACGACGACAGGATACAACTATCTTGCGCTGGATGATGATGTATGGGTATATACAGGTGTGACTTCGATCACAGGAGACCAGTCCAATGTAGGATTTGTTCTGATGAATCAGCGTACGATGGAGACGAAGTTCTATGAAGTGGAAGGCGCGACAGAAGAGTCTGCCATGTCTTCAGCAGAAGGTCAGGTGCAGAACTTAAAATACAAAGCGGCATTCCCGTTGCTTTTGAATATTTCAGGGGAGCCGACCTATTTTATGGCGCTGAAAGATGATGCCGGACTGGTGAAAAAGTATGCCATGGTCAATGTGCAGAAATATCAGGTTGTAGCCATTGGAAATACGGTCAGTGAGTGTGAAGAAAACTACAATGATCTGATGTATGAGAGTGGCATCAAGAAGCAGGCGGAAGATACGAGAGAAGTAAAGACGCTGGCTTCCAAGATCACAAAGATCGCACAGGGCGTTGTAGACGGAGATTCTCACTTTTATATCATGTTGGAAGGCTCTGATGATATTTTTGATGTTTCAGTCGTTGATTTTATCGATATTATCAAATACAATGTCGGTGATACTGTGACGGTAGAATACAAAGAAGGTGAGCGGGCAAATTCTGTACTTTCTTTGAACGGAGAAGAGCCGGATCAAAAAGCAAAAGAGACAAAAAAATCAGAAGCGGAAAGCGAAGAGCAGGCATTATCAGAAGAATAATAAAAACAGATATACCATAATGTATAAAAAAGCGGTACTCAGTAAAAAATACTGAATATCGCTTTTTTCATACCCATTAGTTCAAAACGTTATAATTGTCGGAATCTATATCGGGAATGGATTCTTTCTCAGCCCCCACACTGATAAAGAAATCAAGAGTATTTTCTGCAGAAATTTTACTCAGACTGGTCATAAATGCAGAAATGTTGTTTAAAGAAATATCCGCCTGTTTTAATACGCTGTCAATAAAGATGGTATCAATATCATGATTACCTGCTACCATACCGTAGAGAAAACCGATAAATTCATCCATTGTCAGAATATCAGGATAGTCTTCCATGCAGATTGCACGTACACCGAAGTCTAAAGTAGTAGTGTTGCGATGACTTTTTTTGATAAATACGACGTTTCCGTTAGATGTTTTGACCTTTTCATTCGCAAGCTCAATCATCTGCTGTGTTTTTCCGGTTCCTTTCGGTCCTGTAATTAAATTTACCATGGCAAATCTCTCCTTTTTGTATGTATTTTGAGACTTCTTTCTGCTCAAATAACTTAAATTTATTATACACTAAACAAGGTTCTTAAACAATAAAAAAATAATAAAAATGCAGATAAATATTCAGAAAAATATAATGAGAAAACTTCTCAATAACAAATGTTGAAATTGAGAGTAGGACATGGTAATATCAAACTAATTGAGAATCATAATCATTTAAGGAGGCTCATATGTCATCGGAAACATTGTCTTATTTTTTCAAAAATGAAGATATAAAACTAAAAGCCAGGTTTCAGGTTGCGCTGCAGTGCGCCCCCTTTTTAAAGGGGATCAAGATATCCAGCGTGATCACAATGGAACAGAAAATGTGTGAGGAGCTGCAGGAGATTTTTGAAGAGACAGAGGTAGAATATCGAATTCTGTCCTGCAGGGACAGCAGATGTCTTGTTTTCTTTTTCAGACGGAGTGAGTTGGAGTATCATCTGATGATGCCTGACAATCAGCGGCTGCTTGAGGCATATGGGTATCATATGCGGAATCTGGATGAGATGCTCAAAAGACTGGCTCAAAGAGTGAGGCAGATAAGCAGCAGAAAACTGGGATTTCCCCATGAAATCGGAGTGTTTTTAGGGTATCCGAAGGAAGATGTGGAAGGATTTATTCACAATGAAGGAAGAAAGTATCTTATGATCGGATATTGGAAAGTATATAGTAATCCGTCCAGGGCAAAAATGATTTTCAAGTCTTATGATCAGGCCAAAGAAGGAGTGGTCAGAGAATTTTTAGCCGGAAAAAGTATCCGGGAAATCGCACAATAATGAAGGAGGAGTTCATATGAATGCAGCAGTAGTATATTGGAGTGGAACAGGAAATACAGAGGCAATGGCACAGGCGGTCGCAGAAGGGATTCAGGCAGCAGGAGGAACCGCGGAGGTATGTGAGGTTGGACAGACAGATGCGGATACGATTTCAAAATTTGATAAAATTGCGCTCGGCTGCCCGTCTATGGGAGCAGAGCAGTTGGAAGACAGCGAAATGGAGCCGTTCGTGGAAGAACTGGAGCCGATGATCTCCGGTAAGCAGCTACTTTTGTTTGGGTCTTACGGCTGGGTGACGGAGAGTGGATGCGTGACTGGTGCCAGAGAATGGAAGAGGCGGGAGCACATCTGATCTGTGAAGAAGGCGTGATCGCAAACGAGACGCCGGATGATGCTGCGCTGGAGGAATGCCGGGCAGCCGGAAAGGAACTGATCACGGCATCGGTATAAGGATTCTTTTTCCATGTGCATTTAAACGGAACCAAAGTCTTCTCCTGAGCATAGGATAACATATCGAAAAAAAGAATTACGAAAGGGAGAGACATATGAATTTGGATGTAATACTTGGAATTTTACTGCCGTTTGCAGGAACAACTCTTGGCGCAGCAATGGTATTCTTCATGAGAAAAGAGATGAATGAAAAGCTGCAGAAAGGTCTGCTTCGGGTGTCATGATCGCAGCATCTGTCTGGTCGCTTTTAATCCCGGCCATCGAGATGGCAGAGGAAGGCGGACAGATTGCATGGATTCCTGCAGCGGCAGGGTTTCTGCTTGGGATTGGCTTTCTGCTTTTGCTGGACACGGTGACACCTCACCAGCACTTTCAGGAATCGGAGCCGGAAGGGATTCAGGCATCACTTCGAAAAACAACAATGTTGATGCTCGCAGTGACGCTGCACAATATTCCGGAAGGAATGGCAGTGGGTGTGACCTTTGCCGGAGTTCTTTCGGACAATGTACTGATAACAATGACAGGGGCATTTGTATTGTCTGCCGGAATCGCCATTCAGAATTTTCCGGAGGGAGCGATTATTTCCATGCCGTTAAGGGCGCAGGGAATCACAAAACTGAGGGCGTTTGTGTATGGAACACTGTCAGGGATTGTAGAGCCCATCGCCGCATTTCTGACAATCTGGCTGACGGGGCTTGTAGTTCCGCTTCTGCCATATTTTCTCTCTTTTGCGGCAGGCGCTATGATTTATGTTGTAGTGGAAGAGTTGATTCCGGAGGCACAAAACGGAAAACATACCAATGTAGGAACAATCGGTGTTGCAGCAGGGTTCACACTGATGATGATTCTGGATGTGGCGCTGGGATAGAAAAAAGCAGAGGGAGCGATGTCTGTATTCCCTCTGCATTTTACTTATAAACATTGATTAGTTTTTCTAAAATGGAAAATCAGAAAATGGCTTGCATTCTTTTCAAAACCATGCTATTCTTTACTTTAGTGTTGTAAAACACTAAACTCAGGAGAGTCTCTGAAAAAAGAGCGCCGAAGGTGTAATCAGCAGACGCATGATCTGGATGCGGTTTTGCTGAGAATCTCTCAGGCAAAAGGATGGAGGAAAGAAAGTATGTTAGCACAAATCTACAATCAAATCGACACAGCGATCAAATGGGTGGATGACCGGATATGGGGACTGCCGCTCATTATTCTGATCCTGACAACAGGTATCTATTTAACCGTTCGCCTTGGCGGACTTCAGATTCGGCATCTGCCGAAAGCACTCAGATTCATGGTAAAAAATGAAGAAGAAGGACATGGGGAAGTGACCAGCTTTGGAGCACTTTGTACGGCGCTTTCTGCAACGATCGGAACCGGAAATATTACCGGAGTAGCGACTGCGATTGCGGCAGGCGGACCGGGCGCACTGTTCTGGATGGTGGTGGCAGCATTTTTCGGAATGGCAACGAAGTATGCAGAAGGGCTTCTTGCAATCAAATACCGGACAATCGACAAAGAAGGGCATGTTCTTGGCGGACCGTTCTATTATATTGAAAACGGAATGGGAAAAAACTGGCGCTGGCTGGCAAAAATATTTGCATTTTTCGGAGCCGGAGTCGGGTTGTTTGGAATCGGTACGTTTACCCAGGTAAACAGTATTGCATCTGCAGTGAAGAATTTCTTTGATCCGAATACAGAGAATGCCGTGCAGATGTTTGGAAATACATATTCATGGGCAACTGTGATCACTTGTATCATTCTGACAGTCTGCGTTGGTCTGGTCGTGATCGGAGGACTGAAACGAATTGCAAAAGTATCCGAAATTGTAGTTCCGTTTATGGCGGTATTGTACGTGGTGTTTGTTCTGATCATTATGATCACACATATTACAGAAATCCCGGCAGCGATCGTAACGATTGTGAAATCTGCATTTACCGGAAGTGCACTGGCAGGCGGCGCGATGGGAACCATGGTCGTGGCCATGCAGAAAGGAATCGCAAGAGGAATCTTTTCCAATGAGGCGGGTCTTGGTAGTGCGCCGATCGCGGCAGCGGCTGCAGTAACAAAAGAACCTGTGCGTCAGGGACTGGTGTCTATGACAGGTACATTTATTGATACAATCATAATTTGCACAATGACCGGAATTTCCGTGGTCTTAGCAGGAACATGGAATGATCCGAATCTGGAAGGTGTGGAGATCACGATGGCAGCATTTCAGAAGGGACTTCCGTTTGCGCCGGTAGTTGCATCCTTTATTCTGATGCTTTGTCTGGTATTCTTTGCATTTACTACGATTCTCGGCTGGAATTACTATGGAGAACGGTGTATGGAATATCTGTTCAACCGGAATAAAAAAGTAGTGATGACTTATCGCTGGCTGTATATTCTGGCTGTATTTATCGGACCATATATGACGGTTGCGGCAGTGTGGAACATCGCAGATATCTTCAATGCGCTGATGGCGCTTCCGAACCTGATCGCACTGCTTGTGCTCAGCAATGTGGTGGTCAAAGAAACGAAAGATTATTTTGCGAGGATGAAATAGAGAGAAATCAGCAGAATCCACTTGACTTATTTTATGATTCTTCTTATAATAAGGAAACATATGAAAGAAATGTTGATGAGGAATAGTAAGAGTCTGAGGTTTTTCAGAGACCTGCCGGATGGTGCGAGGCAGGAAACAGCGTTCTCCCAACTCCCCTCGGAGTTCTTTTTCTGAACACCCAGGATGGAAAAGTAGGAAAAAGCGGGCCTTCCCGTTACAGAAGTAATGAGTGCATCTGTATGTTTGCAGATGAAGAAGAGTGGTACCACGGAAGATAAAAGCCTTTTCGTCTCTTAATTGAGATGAAAAGGCTTTAGAAATCAAAGGAGGATATGCGAAATGGGTGCAAAAATTGTTTACAACCACAAAGCAATCGAGAAAAAATGGCATGATAAATGGCAGGAAAATCCGGTAAATCCAAGATTCAGGGACAACGGAGAGAAAAAAGAAAAATATTATTGTCTGGATATGTTCCCGTATCCGTCAGGAAACGGTCTGCATGTCGGGCACTGGAGAGGATATGTGATCTCCGATGTCTGGAGCCGTTACAAATTACAGCAGGGATATTATATTGTACATCCGATGGGATGGGATGCATTCGGTCTTCCGGCTGAGAACTATGCGATCAAGATGGGAGTTCATCCTGCAAAATCCACAGCAGAGAACGTAGCAAACATCAAACGTCAGATCAATGAGATCGCAGCATTGTATGACTGGGATATGGAAGTTAACACAACAGATCCGAATTTCTACAAATGGACACAGTGGATCTTTGTGAAAATGTTCAAAGAAGGTCTTGCATATGAGAAAGAGTTCCCGATCAACTGGTGCCCATCCTGCAAAACAGGTCTGGCAAACGAAGAGGTTGTGAATGGAAAATGTGAGCGCTGCGGAACAGATGTTACAAAGAAAAATCTGCGTCAGTGGATGCTGCGTATCACAAAATATGCAGACCGTCTTTTGAACGATCTCGACAAACTGGACTGGCCGGAAAAAGTAAAGAAAATGCAGGCTGACTGGATCGGAAAATCTTACGGTGCAGAAGTAGATTTCCAGGTGGATGGAAGAGACGACAAGATCACCGTTTATACAACACGTCCGGATACCTTACACGGTGCAACATTCATGGTACTTGCGCCGGAACATGCACTTGCAAAAGAACTTGCGACAGACGAGACAAGAGAAGCGGTGGAGCAGTATATTTATGATGCTTCCATGAAGTCCAACGTAGACCGTATGCAGGATAAGGAAAAGACAGGTGTGTTTACGGGAAGCTATGCGATCAATCCGATCAACGGTGCAAAAGTACCGATCTGGCTGTCTGATTATGTACTGGCAGATTATGGTACAGGAGCAATTATGTGTGTACCTGCACATGACGACCGCGACTTTGCATTTGCAAAAAAATTCGAGATCCCGATCATTCAGGTCATTGCAAAAGACGGACAGGAAATCGAAAATATGGAAGAGGCATACACAGATGCTGTTGGAACTATGATCAATTCCGGAGAGTGGAACGGAATGGAATCAGCCGTTCTCAAGAAAGAAGCTCCACATATCATTGAAGAGCGTGGAATTGGAAAAGCAACTGTAAACTATAAGCTGCGTGATTGGGTATTCTCCCGTCAGCGTTATTGGGGAGAGCCGATTCCGATTGTACACTGTCCGGAATGTGGAGCAGTGCCGGTACCGGAAGAAGAGCTGCCGCTGCGTCTGCCGGATGTAGATTCTTATGAACCGACAGGAACTGGAGAGTCACCGCTTGCCGGAATCGAAGAGTGGGTAAACTGCAAGTGTCCGGTTTGTGGAAAAGACGCAAAACGTGAGACAAATACCATGCCTCAGTGGGCTGGTTCTTCCTGGTACTTCCTGCGTTATGTGGACAGTCACAATGACAAAGAACTGGTTTCCAGAGAAAAAGCGGACGAGATGCTTCCGGTAGATATGTATATCGGTGGTGTAGAGCATGCGGTACTGCATCTTCTGTACTCTCGTTTCTATACAAAATTCCTGCATGACATCGGAGTTGTAGACTTTGATGAACCATTCCACAAGCTGTTCAACCAGGGAATGATCACAGGAAAGAACGGAATCAAGATGAGTAAGTCCAAAGGAAATGTCGTATCTCCGGATGATCTGGTACGCGACTACGGATGTGACTCTTTGAGAATGTATGAATTGTTCGTGGGACCGCCGGAGTTGGATGCAGAGTGGGATGACCGTGGAATCGACGGTGTCAACCGCTTCCTGAAACGTCTGTGGAATCTGCTGATGGACAGCAAAGAAAATGAAGTACAGGCAACAAAAGAGATGATCAAACAGCGTCACAGAATGGTAGCAGATATCACCATGCGTCTGGAGAGCTTCAGTCTGAATACCGTTATCTCCGGATTTATGGAGTACAACAACAAGTTTATCGAGATCGCAAAGAAAGAAGGCGGAATCGATAAAGAAACGCTGGAGACGATCGCAGTCCTGCTTTCTCCATTTGCACCTCATTTTGCAGAGGAGATATGGGAGCAGCTCGGACATACAGAGACAATCTTCAAAGCAGGCTGGCCGACATACGATGAGGCACAGATGAAAGACGATGAGATCGAAGTTCCGGTACAGATTAACGGAAAGACAAAAGCCGTGATCAGTATCGCAGCAGATATCTCCAAAGAAGAAGCGATTGCAGCAGGAAAAGAAGCGATTGCAGATAAACTGACAGGAAATGTGATTAAGGAAATCTATGTTCCGAAGAAGATTATTAATATTGTAATGAAATAATTTGAGAGAAAATCTCACAACAGAATAAAGTGCTTGGAAATATTGAAAAGTTCGCTGAAAATCAAGGTTTACAGACATTTTTCTTCAAAGAAAAGGTATCGTAGAATACCGCAAAATATCGTAACAGATTTTTAAAATGGAGTAAATTTGGAGT
>OOCU01001163.1_pt1 | contig 11557 bp, 8 predicted proteins | sample 1671781 | NCBI WGS metagenome assembly OOCU01 (sample SAMN06348192, study PRJEB24527) | human gut metagenome | reverse complement strand
GTACAGGCGGCCGAGCGTGGGGGCATCGACGTTCTCGGCAAAGACCGAGAACTTGCCGGCGCGCAGCTGCGGATCGATCATAAAGCGCACGAGGGGCTCGCCGACAAAGACATAGCGGCGCTTTTCGGCCTGCGCCTTCACAAACTCGCGGACCTCGCGCGAAAGCTCGGGGTAGAACGGGGCGAGCATGGGATCGTCGTCGGCGGCGATCAGGATGGTATAGAGTGCCGGCGCCGTGTTGACGCCGTTGATCACCAGAGTCTGATCCTCCATGTCGCGAGCGGCCTGCTTGGCAAGCTTCTTAAAGGAGAACGGGGCACGGGTGGCACCGAAGATGCCGGCCACGTGGTCCTCGAAGATGTTCAGGAAGTTCACGAAAGATCACTCTCCGTATAGGTTCTTTGGTATCCGAGCAAATATAGGCATATCCCAACGATTATAGAGGATAGGGTTCCCGCAACCGCCGCCTTGGCGACGACCGCGGCTGCAAGGCTGGCAATTTCCATATGGTGTGCAAGACAGGACGCCGCTGCGCAGCCGATGCCGGCGACAGCGATGGCGGCGATTACGGCAAGGTTTGAGCCCTGATCGGCACGCTTGGCATGGGCGTTGAGCAGCGCAGATGACGCCGCGGCAGTTGCCGCTACCAGCACAAAGGCAGCCCAAAGGAGTGGGTCTCCCAGCGCTGCGGCAACGTTACCGAGCCCCAGCACGCCTCCGGCTGAAAGCGCGACCGTGGCCAGACGGGCAAAAAGTGCGCCCATGCCCGTTGCCGCGGCGGCGCTTGCCGGGCCGAGCCAAAATGACGCGACGCCGGCGGTGACCCCAGCTGCCAGGAAGGTATTGCCGGTCAGACAGCCAAGCGCGAGTGCACAGGTGAGTGCGGCGCTCGCGGCAGCCTCGGTGCGACCCCAGGCGATCCACCAACCGGACATGGCGGCGGCAAAGATCACCGCGACGGGCAACATCGACAGGACGCCCTGTGCCTGCATGGTGGCGTTTGCCATGAGCACCAAAAAGCCCACAGCCGAGATGGCCGAGCCAATCTGGGGGGCCAGGCCGGCCGCCGCTCCGATCGCGATAGCCGCAATGACCAGGCCGGGAAGCGCCGCGACGCCGGCCGTCTGCATCAGCAAAAAGCTAAAGGCGCCGCACGTTAGCGCCGAGATAGCGTGCATGGCGTAGTCGCGCGCATGGCTCCAGCGCGTGCCTGCCCAGCCGAGTGCGGGGTCGACTTCGATGGTGTCGTCCTCGTAGTGCGACGGCTCGATATCGTCGAGCTCCTGCTCGTCATCCGAAAGTTCGCCAACCATTTGCTCCAGGCTGCGACGGCCTTCGCGCACGCTGCCCAGACCGGCAAGGAGCTGGTCGCAAAATGCCTCGATGCTGTTGGGGCGGTCCTGCGGCATGGGGGAGAGCGCGCTCATGAGCGCGGCCTCGGCTCCCGGGGGAAAGTGTGGTATCAGCTCGCTGGGATAGGTGGCGCCGCCGATGATGCGGCCGAGCGAGTCGGCGGGCGTGGCCGCCATAAAAGGAGCGCTGCCGCACAGGCCCTCGTAGATCACACAGGCGAGGGCAAAGACATCGGCGCGCTCGTCGACCGTGCCGGTCTCGATATCGAGCTGCTCGGGCGGCATGTAGCCGATGGTGCCGCCGCGTGAGCCGCCAAAGCCACCGGCGGACGACAGCCGCGCCATGCCAAAGTCGGTGAGCTTTACATTGCCCGAGTGGTCGATGAGCACGTTGGCGGGCTTAATGTCCAGGTGGAGTACGCCATTACTGTGGGCGAAGGTGAGCGCCTGGCCCAGGGCATCGGCAATGGCCGCGGCCTCGTCAAAGGTAAGTGAGTGGCCGTCCGCGCGGTGCAAAAACTCGGCCAGCGACATGCCATCGACATATTCCATAACCAGGTAGGCATAGGCTGTGTCGTGCGTAAAGTCGATGACCTGCACGATGTTGGGATGTTGAAGCATGGCGGCAGTGTGCGCCTCGCGCAGGACATCCATGATGTCGCTAGCGGGCATGCCGGCACCGTTGATAAGGGGGATGCGTTTAATGGCGACGCGGCGGCGCAGGTGCGTGTCGCGGCAGATCTCGATGGAGCCAAACCCGCCGGTCGCAAGTGTCTCGAGCGGCTGGTACCGCTTGAGCAGCTCGCGAGAGCTGGTGCCCTCCAAAGGAACGTCCGGCGAGAACCGGGCGGTATGTTGCGAGAAAAGCGGCATGGCCAACCCTCGTGCGTTTAAAGTTCGTTTGCGAGCGGCGGGCGCGGGGCCGAGCCGTTCGCGGTGGCATAGATGCTGCTAGTGTAGCACGCTCGGGCAGATGGCGAGGATAGCGGGATGCGAGGTGGCCCGATCGATTCGGCCCGTTTCGGCTCGTTTGGAAAGCGCATCTCAGTTTTTAGCCAAAATATGGGATGCGCTTTCCAAATGGGGTGGGCTGCGGAAACTGCATCCCAGAATATTGCCCTGGAACGGGATGCGCTTTCCGAACCGGCGTCCAAAAGGAAACCGCATCCCGCTTTGATGTGGGGACTGCGAACAAAAGCCGGACCGTGATCTGGCGCGGATTGGAGTTCGCCTGAATCATTGATGCTGGCTGGTGTGAGAACAGAGATAAACGAGCGGCTCGAGCGATATAATGACACGCTATGGAGGCCGTATGCTCTTTTCCCGCCGTTCTGCTACATTTGCCTGCGCCATTGCGCTTGTCGTAATGGCGGTCACCCCTTATCACCGGTTTTCATCTTCAATCGGCCTAGCGTCAGGTGCAATGACCTGGCTCGTTATCCTGGGCGCATGCCTCGCGGCGTTTGTTCATGGTGCTGCGCTATGCAAGGGGGGAATGAGAAGGCCGAGGCATCTCGGTGCCATCGGTGTTTTCCTTGGTGTTATTGCAACGGTTCCCGAATGGGCCGACCTGGCTTTCTATGCTCGCGGAGACTCTATTCCAATCGTGTTTGCACCGATTTGGTTGTTACATGGCGTTTCGTGTGTCTCGTGCTTTGTTGGGTCGCTGCTTCTCTCATATGTTATTTGGGGCACGGCGGACTCTCCTTTGACGCAGAGGTCGACACGGACTGACGAAAGGGAAACTCGTCACCCGCAGGACGCGATTTTTACAGAAACAATAGCCGTCATGTCTTGCCTGCTGTTTTGCTGTCGAGTTTCATGGAGAGTCGTTCCCGAGCCATGGGGGATGCCCCCTGTAACGGCCGCGTCAATTGGCCTTGCGCTTTTAATTCCGTTGGTCTATCTCGCATTGACTGTGGCCCCGCCGTTTTGCCGCCCTCGTGCCTTTGGCCATGGGCGGCGCGACGTGTTTGCCTGTTCTGTGCTCGTAGCAGTTCCTATTGGTCTTATTCCGGCTGTTGAGGCGGCATACTTCGCAAGCGATGCCGTGGTCATTGCATTGCTGGCGATGGGGTCCGTTATCGCTGCTGCCTTCGTATGCATGTTGCTAAGGGGGAAACGGGACAACAATTCGGATATCGCCTGTGCGTCCGACACATTCGATGCGGGGGTGTTTTCCCCTGCCCTGTCGCCTAGAGAAGAGCAGTTTGTTCGACTGCTGCTCAAAGGGAAAACGCCGGCGGAAATTGCCAAGGAGACGGATACGAAGCCATCGACGGTGAGAACAACGCTTCACCGAGCATACGGGAAGGCGTCGGTTGCGGGCTCACGCGAGCTCGTGGCGCTGTTTGCGGGTGAGGGCGATACTGTAGGGCATGAGCTACCGCAGCGGCATGCTGACGATATAGTGGCATCAGCTCGAACGCGCCGGCTGTTTCGATACCTGCTCACATTATTCTTTATCCTCCTTGCGGCGGGGCCCTTGGTAATGGCGGATAGCGATTGGGGGTCCGGTGTTTCGCGGGCTGTCGCCTTTTCCCTCTTAAGCTACGCATTGGGTCTCGGACTGCTTCTGTCGCTACGCTACGCGGGTGGAAAAGCGAATCGTGGCGCTGCGCTGGATAGAGCGGGTGAAGCGATTTGGCTCGGAAGCCCGTACGTATGGGCGGTGCTATCTGCTGTGGAATGGTCTTTTATCTATATCGCGGCATTGATGTGCATACGCGTTCCGTTGATGGCTGTGCCGGTCCTGTTTTGCGGCGTGGCGTCTACGGCTTCGCTCGCTGTTGGGCTGCGTCCGTTTAAGGTGCATGCCCATGCTCGGGCTATCGTGCCGTTGGTGTCAATGGGCATGGTTGCCTTAATCTATGCGGTCGCTAGGGGGCGAATCCATGGACTTGCGGTGCTGACGGGGGTGCTGCTCACATATATAGTGATGCGAAGCTGTCCGCAGCGCAAAATGCTTGGGATATGGATGCTTTGCTTCGGGGCGACGGCTCCTGTTTGGGCTGTCTTGCTCAATATGGTGCAGGATCTGACGGTTTTCGAGCCGTTGTTCCTCGCGTCGTTGTTGGGGCAAAGTTCGGCTGTCAATGTCGTCGTGGCAACGGTGATTGTTTGCTGGTCTGTGCCCATGTTCGTTACGCACATCGCGCTCGCCCGCTCGGTTGAGGACGAGAAGGCCGTCTTGGAGTACCGGGCGAACGGGTCCACCGAAACGGCCCGCGTGCGCCAGCTGGCCCTGCTTACGTCGCGCTCCCTTTCTGATGTTCAGTCGCAAATTTTGCTGATGACGGCAGAGGGGGCAACGACAAAGGCCATTGCGGAGGATGTCGGTTACGCTGCATCTACGGTGCAAGCGCTGCGGTCTGCATCTTACCGCCAGTTGAAGATCAAGAATAAGGCGGAGCTAATTTTATTGTTATCGCAGGTAAATAACGTGTAAACGCCTGAGCAATCAACTCAATAGCGGGTGTTTACAGACATCTTTCTCTATTCATGCGAAGGTTGCCGTGCGTCGACGCATTGTTAACCGCTTTTGATTGGAGAAGGCCATGATTAAGCCAAGGAGCGCTATTGCTCGAATCGGAGTCGGCTTGGTGATTGCAGCTGGTCTGTCCCTAGGGGTTCCCGCTGCATCGTTTGCACAAGAGGAGTTTGACACCTCTCAGGTTTCCAGCATTACTCAAAACGCCGATACGGGAATTACGACCTGTACGAACAATGCCGATAAGGCATTTAGTTTTCAATGTGCCGGGACGAGTGCAACTGGCTACCGTCAAAAGGATGATTCCTCATCGCTCTATCTGGATATCCAGGGCCATACGGGAAATCCGCTTCGGTTATATACAGACGGTGCGTATAACACAAGCGGTAGCGGCAGCATGAATTGTACTCAGGGAACGTATCGTTCGAATCACAAGGGACAGTGGGAAATGTATAACCTCGTCCGTGAGAACGGGCGATCTGCGGCGCGACTGACTGCATGGGCGGAGTCTGGCTACGGCACTGTTATTGGCGTATGGAGCCCCGACTGCGTCGGGCATTTCCACAAGCTTCCCGCATAGTTGTTTGAAATGGCTCCCTTCCGGCTTTCTGGGTCGGAAGGGGGAGGAGGACGTATGAACCAAAAGCTCGCAAGATACGAACTGTCGAAAACGATTAGACGTCCAGCTTTTATCCTTGCTCTCTTGATTGCGGTCGCAGTTGCAATAGCTGCCGCGCTGGAGCCGTGGGCAAATTTGGAAAAAGAGCGCCACAACCTTCTTTCTTTTGGTTACGGCGTTGGCGTGCAAGCCGAAAATTATCTCGGTCAAACACGTGAAAGCAGCTTCGGTAACTGGATTGTTGTGAGCGCGAACGCGCCACTGTCTGCGTCGGTGTTTTTCTATGCACTGCCCCTGCTTGCAATGTTGGCTGGATCTTGGTCGTGTCTCTTTGAGCGTTTGAGTGGTTATGACATGCAGATATGCACGCGCGTTTCCAGAAAGGCGTACGTGAACGTAAAGATGCTGTCTGCTTTCCTCTCCGCGTTTACAGTGACTGCCATTCCTCTGCTCGTCAATTTCCTGATCGTCTCGATGCTTTTTCCTGCGTATCTTCCTCGGGTCGATGAGTCGACTTACGTAGGACTTTACCTGCATAGCTACTTCTCCGGTCTATTTTATTCGCATCCTTTGTCATATGTGCTCGCATACACGCTGTTCGATGCTGTCACGCTCGGGACTTTATCCATGGCTGTAACTGGCTTCTCAATTTTGTTTCGTAGCAGAATCAAAGCGATAATTGTCCCGTATCTGCTAATGGTTGCGTGGCATTTTGCAAATGGCTGGATCTTCGGCGTAATGGCTTGTGTGGGGTTTAACTGCAATATCCTCAACAGCATCAGGTCGGAATCGCTGAATAACTGGCCAGACATTCGAGCCGGTTTTGCGGAAATCATATTATTGACCCTTGCTTCGTTGGCTTTTTCTGGGGCGTGGAAAAGACGCGAGGTGGTCTGATGCTGTTTAGGCTGGTCGCCGCGGACCTGAGGACCGTTTTGAAGAAGAACATCCTTACTTTTATTGCAATTGCGGCAGTGACCGTTGCGAACTTGGTGTACGCCTACGGATTGTCTTCTGTGTATGGGGTTAGAACGGATACCTTGGGGTTTGCGGATAATCTTGCGCTCGTGTTTGCCGGATCTGCTCCGTTTGAGCCTAGGCCCGGGGTCATGTTTGTGCCTCCGCTAGGATGGCTATTTCTCATTCTGCTTATTCTCTATACAACACTCGACTATCCGACCGAATCGTTGCACGGGTTTGGTTTGCAAGCGCTTGTTCGATGCCGGGCAAGAACCCTTTGGTGGGTCTCGCGTTTTATCTTGGTGGCGGCAGTAACGGCATTTTCACTGCTCGTGGTGGTTTGCTCTGTTGTGATTTGGAGCTTGGTGGTGAGCTCCTCGTTCAGCGCGGTCATTCATGGTGAGTCGCTTCAACTGGCTAATTTGGCGCCGTGGTTTCTCAAAGCTGCCGAGGCAGATGCGCTGCCGTTTTTCATAGGTCTCTTATTTGCTTTTGAGGCGCTTGCGTTTGCGCAGGCAGCGGTTGGGTTTGTGCTTGGGTCGTCAGTCTCGTTTGTGGTTTTAATGAGCTACCTGATCTGCTCGGCATATGCACGACATTGGGCGCTATTGGGTAACGCCTTGATGCTGTTGCGCTGGGGTGGAATTGTCAAAGAGGGAATCGCGGCGGGCTCGAGTGTCTTGTCATCAATTGGGCTTATGTCGTTATGCCTATCGTTGGGTGGACTGTGGTTTCGAAGGGCCGACCTTATAGAAGGGGGACAAGATATGAGTGTGATCGTAAGGGGCGTATCGAAGCGCATGGGTAAAAACGATGTCCTGCGCAACGTGTCCATCGAGGTTGACCCTGGGACTGTGGTCGGGCTTCAGGGGATAAACGGTTCGGGTAAGACCATGCTCATGCGAGCGGTTTGCGGGTTGATCAAGCCTACCGAAGGCGAAATCTCTATCGATGGCCAAAGGCTTGGGGCGGACATCTCGTTCCCGCCGAGTCTGGGGATGTTGATCGAGGCGCCTTCCTTTTTGGGATATCTGTCTGGCTACGACAATCTGAAGCTCATCGCTCAGATCAAGGGCGTTGCCACCCCCGAGGACATTCGCTCTGCCCTGCGGCTCGTGGGGCTCGATGCAGACGAAAAAAAGAAGTTCCGAGCATACTCGCTTGGGATGAAGCAGCGTCTGGGGATAGCTGCGGCAATTATGGAGAAGCCGAAGCTGCTTGTTCTCGATGAGCCAACGAATGCCCTCGACGAAGCGGGCGTTGAAATGCTCAAGCGCGTTGTGGCGATGGCGGCATCAACGGGTCGTGAGGTCCTTCTGTCCAGCCATGACGGAGAGGTGCTCGAGGAACTGGCCGATCGGGTTTACTGCATGCGCGACGGTGCCGTTGTGAAAGTTCGGGAAAGGTCGTGAGCGCGATGAAGAAGACCCTGTGGACGAGAAGATCGGCGCTCGCGCTTTTTTGCTGTGCTGCTGCCGGCCTTGCGGGCATGAGGGTGAGCGTCGTTAACGGGAACCGGACGGTCATTCCTGAGAAATATTACGCGGAGGGCGAATGGCTCTCGATGGATGGAGCGTTTCTGGGGTCGAAGGATGTGGTGACTGATGGGTATTCGTTTTGCATAGACGGGGCAGAGTTGCTCACGCCGCGCGAGTATCTCAAGCGAGCACATGACGATTATTCAAAATATGGCACCGTGGATACGAAAACGAGACTGAAGGATGCCGACATCACGTGCGTTATCGCCGTAAAGATGCGTGTCAGAAATAGGGATAATATCGACGGTGGAATCAAAGCGTATGTTTGGCATCTGGTCCCGGAGTCTGCGCCAAACTATGATTTTGTAGTCAATACCGATCTGATAACGCAAGCCATGCCGGTCCTTGGCGGCTCTGCTGCGTTTGCCGTGGAGGTTGGGGCAGAAAACGAGTTGCTCGTCCCATTTATGATGCAGAACACCAACGACTATTTCGAAGGTTACGAGACCGTCCGTTTTGAGAAAGCATTTCCCGGGACTTACACGATGAAGATGACCGATCTGCCGGAGCGGAGGCTCTTAAGGTTTGAAGTGAAATAGCTCGAGAGCAAGGCAAAACGGGTCCATTGGCGGTACGCGCGCCCGATTCCAGGCGCCCCGGCCCGGAATCGGGCGCGGGACGAGGCGCCTTCGGTGTCGGCCGGCCTACCGCTTCTTCTTGCTCTTCTTCTGCTTGCGCTGCTTGCCCTTGGTCTCCTGGGGCTTGTCGTCCTGTTTTGCTTCGGCAGCGGCCTTTTCTGCCTTCATCTTCTTGCGTTTGGTCTCGATGCGGAGCTTTTTGTTGATGCGCGCCTTAAGGAAGGGACCGAACTGCTCGGCATCGCCGCGGACAAAGGTGTCCTTAGGGATCGTCACGCCCTGGTCGGCGAACATGGCCACAAAGATGCGCTCGCCGTCGAGCACGTGGTCGAGCTTTTCAAACGGGAAGAACTGCGACTTGCCGCTCGTGCCCCAAACCATCAGGCCGTCCTCGTTGGCGGCGACGCGGCGATAGCGGCCACCCATGGACTCGTCGGCCTCAACGGCGTCGATAAAGTCGCGGGCGAGGGTGTGGTGCAGGTTTTTGCTCCACCAGGCCAAAAAGGCGCCGAATACGATCAAGACGACGCCAAACTTGATCCAGTTGCCGCCGGCCACCAGCATGCCGATGCCGATGAGCGCGGCAATTGCCGCGGCGACATACAGCGAGCCGCGACGCCTGGGCGAGGCGACCAGGCGGGCGAAGTCGGTGACGAGGTCGTTTTCGTATTGGTACTCGTTGAGGTACAGGATGCCGTCGTCGGCTGCGGCCTGCTCCTCGAGCGCGACCTCGACCTGGTCGGCTGCTTCGGAGGGAACGAGGTTGCTCTCTGCGTCTGCCATGCTCTTTGGACTCCTATCGCGGCGGGCTCGCCGTACGGGTTATTATGGAATGCAGTATGCCGTGCGACCGCATGGCCGCCGCGGCAACAAGACTCAGTATACCCGGGGGAGCACCCATGGAATCGTTGTACCGAAAGTATCGCCCGCTCACCTTTGACTCCGTGGTGGGCCAGCAGCATATCGTCTCGACGCTCGAGCACGCCATCACCGAGGGGCGCCTGTCCCACGCCTACCTGTTCTGCGGACCGCGCGGCACGGGCAAGACCACCATGGCGCGCATTCTGGCCAAGGCGCTGCTGTGCCGCAATGCCGAGGCGGCGCGCGCCGAGGGTGCAAGCGGCTGCATGCCCGACGGTACTTGCGAGGAGTGCGAGCTCATTGCCGAGGGTAACCACCCCGATGTCTACGAGCTCGATGCCGCCTCCCGCACGGGCGTGGACAATGTGCGCGAGGAAATCATCAACTCCGTCAACTTTGCCCCGGTGCGCGGCAAGTACAAGATCTATATCATCGACGAGGTCCACATGCTCACGACGGCGGCGTTCAACGCGCTGCTCAAGACGCTCGAGGAGCCGCCGGCACACGTGATCTTTGTGCTGTGCACCACCGACCCGCAAAAGATTCTGGAGACCATCCTCTCGCGCTGCCAGCGTTTCGATTTCCATCGCATCGGCAACGAGGATATCGAGCGTCGCCTGGCATACGTGTGCGAGCAGGAGGGCTTCGATTACGACGATGAGGCGCTGGCTATCGTGGCGCGCCATGCCAAGGGCGGTATGCGCGACGCGCTGTCCACGCTGGAGCAGCTGAGCGTCTTTGGCAACGGTTCTGTGCATGCGGACGACGCCCGCTCGCTTTTAGGCGAGGTTTCGGACCAGATTCTGGGCGAGTTTTCCCGCGCCATTGCCGATCGCGATGTTGCCGAGCTCTATGGACTGATCCGTGCGCAGGTCGAGGAAGGAAACGACCTGCTGGAGCTGACGCGCGACCTGGTGGCGCATGTGCGTGACGTGTACGTTGCCTGCGTTGCCGGTGCCCGTGCCGAGCTGTTTGAGGGCGGCTCCGAGCAGGCCGAGGCGCTTGCTGCCGAGGCCGCTGCCTTTGGCGAGCATCCTGCCGACCGCCTGGCCCGTGTGCTGACGGTGCTCGACGATGCCGCACTGGAGATGAGGGGCGCGAGCGACGTGCGCCTGGTGCTCGAGATCGCCTGCACGCGCCTGGCACGTCCCGAGGCCGATTTAACGATTGAGGCATTGGCCGAGCGCGTGGCCCGCTTGGAGGCCATGGTTGCCAACGGCGCCGTGCCGGCGAGCGTGGCTGCTGCTCAGGCCGCCGCGCCTGCAGCATCCGTACCCGCTGCTGCCCAACAGCCGACGCTAATTTCGGGCGCTCGTGCTGCCGCTCCGGCGGCATCCGCTGCCCCCGCTGCTACGTCCGCGCGCCAGGGCGGTATGCCTTGGGACCGTGGTGCTGCTGTTCCGGCTGCCCAGCCTGCGTCCCGTTCTGCGTCCGTGTCAGCTTCCAAGCCTGCAGCGCCTGCACCTCAGCCTGCGCCGACTCCGACGCCTCAGCCCGTTGCGGCTCCCGCGCCTGCCACCGCTCCGGCACCTAAGCCCCAGTCCAACAATGCCGCCCAGGTTGCCGCCGCCGGTACTGCCGAGACGCCCGCGGTCGAGGATGCCGGAGAGCTGCAGCGCAAATGGGCCGAGGTTGTCGAGCGTGTCAAGGCGCGTCAGGCTTCCTACGCGGGGCTTTTGCTCAATGCCCGCGCCACGGCTGACGACGGCTCCAGGCTCACGGTCTCGTTCCCCGCGGGCTCGACCTTTGCCATCAAGATGCTTGGACGCGCCGACACGCAGTCGGTGGTCCTGCCGACAGTCAGTGCGGTCTTCGGTCGTCGTACCGTCGACTATGTCCTGGATGGGGGTGGCACGCCGGCTCCTCAACATGAGGAGCATTCTCCATCTGCACGGGCTGCGGTATCTGCGGACCCGCAACCCGTGTCCTCGGCGGCCCCTGCATCCTCGAGCGCCAGCGCGCCGCAGCAGCAAGCGGCGCCGGTAGCGGCATCGACCCCGTCGGCGCCTAAGCCCGCGGCACCCAAACCGGCTGCTCCGACACCCGCGCCCAAGCCCGTCTCGCCCGCGCCCAAGTCGTCTGACCTGGGCAAAGCCCCCTGGCTACGCTTCGACAACCCCGCCGGCGCTCCTGCCACGGGTAAGCTCCCGACCGAGCCC
>OOCU01001155.1_pt1 | contig 11692 bp, 9 predicted proteins | sample 1671781 | NCBI WGS metagenome assembly OOCU01 (sample SAMN06348192, study PRJEB24527) | human gut metagenome | reverse complement strand
AATGTCCAGAGAAGTGGGGTCACGGCGCGAATCGTTGGGGCGAAACCGTGGGTCTCAGGTCCCATTTGCAGGGAAACTACCGGAGTGGGCGGCAGTGCAAACTTAAAATATCATCAAACAACTGAGGGCAGGGGCTGTCCCCGCCAAGGCTGCGGGGTGCAGCCCCTGCCCCTTTATTTTTGAAAAGGAGAACACTTATGTCTGAATACATCACGACTGCTCTGCAGGAAGAAGAGATCAAGACCGCACAGGAAAAGCTCGCTGAGCTCATCCGCTCCGACTTCGCCCGCATCGACCGCATGAAGGCTGACGAAGAAGTCACCGACTTCTCCAAGCTCGACACCATCACCATCGGCGTCATGCCCGGCGATGGCATCGGCCCCCTCATCATGACCCAGGCTCTCCGCGTCCTGAACCAGTTGCTGGCTCCCGAGATCGCCAGCGGCAAGGTGAAGATCCGCATCATCGAGGGCATGACCTTCGAGCGCCGCGTGGAGCTGGGCGAGAGCCTGCCCGCCGATGTCCTCGCCGCCTGCAAGGAGTGCAACGTCCTTATCAAGGGACCCTTCACCACGCCCCGCGCCGGTGATAAGTTCCCCGACGGCACCCCGATGCCCAACATGGTCTCCGCAAACAGTCTGCTCCGCCGCAGCCTCGATCTGTTTGCCGCTGTCCGCCCCATCAAGATCCCGGAGAAGAACATCGACTGGTGCTTCTTCCGCGAGAACATCGAGGGCGAGTACATCTGGGGCAACAAGGGCATTCAGGTCAACGATGACCTCGCCATCGACTTCAAGGTGCAGACCAAGCAGGGCAGTGAGCGCATCGCCCGCGCTGCTTTCGAGTACGCCCGCAAGAACGGCAAGCACAATGTGACCGCCATCACCAAGGCCAACATCGTCAAGCTGGCCGACGGCAACTTCCTGAAGGCTGTCCACCACATCGGCGAGACCGAATACCCCGACATCGAGGTGCAGGAGCGTCTGGTGGATGCCATGACCGCCAAGATGGCAGACCCCGAGTTCACCAAGGGCTGCGAAGTCTTTGTCCTGCCGAACCTCTATGGCGACATCGTGACCGACGCTGCTGCTGAGATGCAGGGGGGCTTAGGCAGTGCCTCTTCCTCCAACATCGGCAACAAGTACGCCCTGTTCGAGGCCATCCACGGCACCGCTCCCTTCCTCATCAATCATGGCCGCGGCCAGTACGCGAACCCCTGCTCCCTGATCCGTGCCGCCGGCCAGCTGATGGCCCACATCGGCTACGGCGACCGCACCGCAAAGCTCGAGAAGGCGCTGGACATCTGCTGCAACACCGAAAAGAAGCTCGTCGTCACCACCGACAAGGACGGCGCTACCAGCGAGGAGTTCACCACCTACCTGCTGGATACCCTCAAGTCTCTGTAAATGAGTACGCACGGTCTTGAACTTCCGTCTATAAAACGATATACTGAAAGAAATACCACGAAAAGGACGGAACATCACATGGACGAAAAAGACCTGCAGATCTTCCTGACGCTGGCTGACACCGGCAACCTGACCCGCACAGCGGAAAAACTCTACCTTGCCCAGCCCACCCTGAGCAAACGGCTCCAGAACATGGAGTCGGAGCTTGGCGCGACGCTGTTTCTGCGCAGCAAACAGGGTGTCACCCTGACCCCTGCCGGTGAAGAGGCACAGAAAGTCATCCAGCGCACTGTTCAGGACTTCAGCACTCTGCGGGAACAGTTACAGCTGAGAAAAAACACCATCTGCGGCACCCTGCGCATTGAGGCGTCCATCGACTACTCCAAATACCGCCTGCCGCAGGTGCTGGCCGCCTACACGTCCCAGCACCCGGACGTCACCCTCAAAGTCTCCACTGACCACAGCCGCGACTGCATCAAGAAGCTGCAGGACGGCAAATTCCACCTCGCCATCGTGCGGGGCGAATACGACTGGGACGAGGGCAAAATCCTGCTCGAGCGGGAACCGGTCTGTCTCATCCGCAGCCGGGAGAATGCCGATGTCCCCCTGAACGAGATGCGGTACATCGGCCGGGACGCCAACCCCGAGCATATGAGCATGAAGGCCCGCTGGCTGATGGAGCACAAGATGGAGCCCCGCTCCCAGCTGAATGTGGACGGCCTGTCCACCTGCGTCGCCATGGTGAAGGCGGGCCTCGGCTGGAGCATCGTGCCGGAGATCTGCCTGAACTATTTCGACGGCATCTCGGAGCCTCTCTTCTTTGCCGACGGCACGCCGCTCTCCCGCTCTACTTATCTGCTCTACCGCAAGCGCGAAAGCGAGCTGCCGCAGGTGCGGGAGTTCATCCGCATGGTCTGTACCATGAGCAAACATTAAAGAGATCTATTGATTCTTCCCTTCCGATCGTTCCAAGTCCCCTCTGCACTTCAGGGCGCAGGGGGGACTTTTCTTTACCGTCTCTTTGCTTTTTTGCGACATTTCGATGTTTTTGTGATAACTAACAAAAGCCTATCGATATTTTCGTCAGTCTGCACAGCGGTTCAAAAGGGGTCCCATATTCCGCAGGATCAGTTCTATCCATTCCGTTTTTCTATGGAAATCTCATCCAATCTCCCTCATTGACTCATTTTTGACGATGTTTTCGTCCTCATGATGCATTTCCTGCATTTTTATCATTCATTTTTGGAATGGCATCAGATACAAACCCGTTATTTAACAAATCATCCATTTTCGATTATCCTAAATACAGGAAAAGTACTCCATGTACAAGAGAGTTTCGTCGAAAGGAAGCTGAAAATCTATGGAAAACGTAATGCAGGGCATCATTGATATGCACATCCATGCAGCCCCGGACGTCCGTGCGCGGAAACTGGACGATCTTGAGCTGATGGAAGCCTCCGTTCAGCGGGGTGTGCGTGCCATTGTGCTCAAGTCCCACAACGTCCCCACTGCAGACCGTGCCTATCTGGTCAACCGCGTGGCAGCTGAAAAGTACCCGGACGTAAAGTTCACCGCATTCGGCGGGCTGTGCCTGAACCGTCCGGTGGGCGGTCTGAACCCCGACGCGGTGGAAACTTCACTGAAGCTGGGCGCAAAGGTCATCTGGCTGCCCACCAACACCGCCGAGAACCACTACCGCAAAAACGGCAAAGACTCCTCCACGGGCGTCGTCGTCACCCGTGACGGCAAAGCCGTAGACGAGCTGCAGGACATTTTCGCCCTCGTCAAGCAATACAACGCTGTGCTGGCCACCGGCCACATCGGTGCAGAAGAGTGCTTCCCGGTCGTGGAAGCTGCCCGCGTCGCAGGCGTGGAGAAGATCGTCATCACCCACCCCGAGTTCTGGGTGGTGGGCATGACTCCCGAGCAGCAGGCCGACATCGTGCGGAAATACGATGTCCTGCTGGAATCCGTCTACGCACAGCCCGTCAACGGCAGCTATAAGATCAACATCCCCGACAACATCGCTGCCATGAAAGCCATCGGCCCGGAGCACTTCGTCATCTCCACCGACAGCGGCCAGACCGTCAACCCCTACTGGTACGAAAGCTACACCACCTACTTCAAGGCGGTGTCTGAGGTATTCACCTCCGAGCAAGTCCGCAAGATGACCCACGACAATCCGGCATGGCTGCTGGATATTGACCAGTAAAACGGAGGAAACAACAATGAAAAAACTGAATTCCATCCAGTTCTATGGAATGCCGCTTCCCATCTATGCGTTTTTCGCCATCATCGTGCTGGCCTGCGCCTACTTCAACATCATCCCCAACCAGATGATCGGCGCGGTCGCCGTCCTGTTCGCCTTCGGCATCCTGATCGGTGAGATCGGCGAGCGCCTGCCTATCTGGAACAAGTTCCTCGGCGGCGGCGCAATGCTCTGCTTCCTCGCTGCCGGTCTGCTCAAGTACTTCAACCTCCTGCCCGAGTGCGTTACCAACGTCTCCGACGGCTGGATCAACGGCTACAGCTTCCTGAACGTCTTCATCACCTTCCTCGTCGTCGGCTCCCTGCTGGGCATCGACCGTGATGTCCTTATCAAATCCGGCTCCCTGTACATCCCCACGCTGCTGTGCTCCCTGCTGGGAGCCTGCGTGTTCGGCGTCGTGGCCGGCCTCATCTTCGGCAACGACCCGCTCTACCTCATCACTTCTTATGTCCTGCCCATCATGGGCGGCGGCGCGGGCGCTGGTGCCGTGCCTATGGCTCAGGTCTACTCCGACGCCACCGGTCAGGACTCCGCAGGCCATCCTCGCTCTGGGCAATATCGTCGCCATCCTGATGGCTGTCGTCATGGACCTCATTGGCCGCGCTTTCCCTAAGATGACCGGCCACGGCGAGCTGCTCCGCGTCAAGAACAAGTCTCTGGAAGTCGAGTCCAAAAAACCCGCTCCCGCTGTCACCGTGGATGACATCGCTGCTGCCATCTTCATCTGCGCAGGCTTCTTCATGCTGGGCCAGCTGGTCTCCAAGAAGATCCTCCCCACCGTGTTCGGTGTTGCCATTCCCAACTTTGCTTACATGATCATCTTCGCTGCTTTGGCCAACATCTTCAACCTCATCCCGGAAAACCTCCGCGAGGCCTGCCGCCGCTGCCAGCACTTCTGCGGCAACAAGCTGGTCTGGATCCAGATGGTCGGCATGGGCATCTCCGCCATCAACTTCTCCACCATGTTCTCCGTGGCAAGCTGGCAGAACGTCGTCATCGTCCTGATGATCGTCATCGGCTGCTGCGTCGGCTCTGCTCTCTTCGGCTGGATCGTTGGCTTCTTCCCTGTCGAGAGCGCCATCACCGCTGGCCTGTGCATGGCAAACATGGGCGGCGCAGGCGACCTGGCCGTTCTGGGTGCCGCAAAGCGGATGGACCTGATGGTCTACGCACAGATCTCCTCCCGCATCGGCGGCGCCATCGTCCTGCTGATCGCTTCCATCCTCTTCGCATTCCTCTAAGATACCACAAGACCTCTTCTCAAAGAGAGACCGGCTTTGCCCAAAGCCGATCTCTCTTTTTTACTGTCAAACCTGCGTGAATGGGGTCGTTTTCTGCGTGAATCGCTGTGTCTAAGCCCCGATGGTTATGTTATAATATGTTCATAAGGGAGGAACTTGAGGATGGAGCTTCGATTTGCGGTCGTAGAAGACCGCCTGCCCGACGCTCAGCGGTTGGAGAGCCTTTTGCGGCTGGCCTTCGGCGGCGGGCAACCATTGGTCTGTGACCATTATGAGAGCGGCGACGCCTTTCTGGCGGCGTTCCCCTCAAAAAATTATCAGGTCGTTTTTCTCGACATCTGCATGGAAGGCACCAACGGCATCGAGACTGCGCGCATCCTGCGCCGGACCGACCCCGACCTGCTGCTGGTGTTCGTGACCTCGTCCCCGGAATACGTATGGGACGCATTCCCCGTCCACCCCTTCGACTATCTGCTCAAGCCCTACCGGGAAGAAAAGCTCTTCCAGCTGGCCGACGAGCTGCGGCGGGTGCTCTTCCGGGCCGAACCGGAGCTGGAAGTCCGCATCGCACGGCAGCAGGTACATCTCCCCCTGCGGAAGATACAGTACGCCATGGCCCAGAACCACTACGTCCGCATCGTCAGCGACGACGGCGAGTGCCGGACAGTCTCCACCTTCTCCCAGGTGGAGCAGCTGCTGCGGGCGCAGGAGAACTTCATCGTCTGCAACCGGGGCGTCATCCTGAACATGGACAAGGTGCTCCGGCTGGACTGTGACTGCTTCGAGATGCTGGACGGCACCTGCCTGCCCGTGCGTCAGAAGGACAAGAACTCCCTGTTCGCCCAGTTCACACAATATCAGTTCCGCCACATGCGGCGGGAGCTATGACGCCGAGAGGAGGCCCGACCTTGGACTTTTCTTTATTTGGACGCTATTTTCTGGACCTCGCCGTCTTCTACCCGGGGGCATTCCTCTGCCTCGCGCCTCTGTGGGAGCATGTGAAGGCACCCCGGCGCACCGCTGTGCTGGCAGCCACTCTCGTCACGGTCATCTGCCTTGCAGCGGCGGCCCTCTGCGCCATCTTCGAGCTGGACAGCAACATCCTGCTTCTGCCCACCCTGCTGGCGGCGTTCTGGCTGCTGCGCTGGCGGGTGGGGCCGGAAGTTTCCGTGAGCCAGACCGCCTTTCTCTTCGCCGTCTCCGGCGTCATGACGGCGGTCTGCACCCTGCTTTCCACGGTGCTCAACGCCCGGGCTGAGGTGGGCAACGACGCCCCGGCCTGTCTCGTCTCCACCTCCCTGCTCAAGCTGGGGCTCTCGGCCGTGCTCTGCATCATCTTCTGGTTCACCGCCGTCCAGTGGAGCCGCTGGCTGCTGCGGGAGTACCGGGGCGAAGCCTTCTGGCAGTCGGCCTGGCCGCTGCCCACCATCTACGCGGCTTTCCTCGTCTTCTGCATGCCGCTGGACCCGGCCGTCGTGCTCATCAACCGTCTGATGATCATTTCTGTTCTGGCCGTCACCATCTCTCTGCTGGGCATCTTTTTGCTGCTGTACGAGATGTATCAGGTAGCCCGGGAGTACACCCGCAGCGCCCAGCTCGACCGGGAAAACCAGCTTCTGGCCGTGGAATCCCGCCGCTACACCGAGCTGCGGACCTATATGGAGCAGACGCGGCATCTCCGCCACGACTTCCGCCAGCACCTCCACGTCATCGCCGGACTCACCGAGGCCGGGCAGGTGGATGAGCTGAAAAATTACCTGCACCAGTACGAATCCGAGCTGAGCGAGGAGCGCCCCACCCTCTGCGCGAATCCTGCCGTGGACGCTCTGGCCGGTCACTACGACCACGAGGCTCACAGCCTCGGCGTGCCGGTGGACTGGCGGCTGGAACTGCCCCGCCAGCTGGCCATCCCGGAGGCTGACTTCTGCATGATGCTGGGCAATCTGTTGGAAAATTCTCTCCACGCCAGCCAGAAGCTGCCGCCCGAACAGCGGCAGGTGAAGGTGCTGGCCCGGATGCTGAGCCCCGCCATGCTGGGCCTGCTGGTAGAGAACCGCTATGACGGTGTGCTCAAGCGCCAGCAGGGCACCCTCCACTCCACAAAACACGACGGAATGGGCATCGGCCTCGTCTCCATCCAGACGGCCGTTTCCAGATATGGCGGTTCTATGACCGTCGAGACCGAGAACGGTTTGTTCCGGGTGAATATTTTATTGAACCTTTAACCTCTCCGTCACGCCTGCGGCGTGCCACCTCCCCTATCGAGGGGAGGCTGAGAGGTCATGTTATCAAAAAAGGAGGACTCCACCATGAAAATGACCCGACGCAGCTTCCTCAGCGCTTCCGCTCTCACACTGTTGTCCTGCCAGCTGGCCCCTGCCGCCAGGGCAGACTGCCTTCTGTCCGACCTTTTCCACGGCACAGACACCGCCCTGCCGCCGAAGCCCCTGACGGCGAAAGTTGTGGACGCCAACCCCTTTATGGGCCGCAGCGAGTCAAACATCCACCACGACTGCTACAACACCGACTCCACCGACGCCATTCTCCCCGTGGGCATCTGTCCCGAGGTCAACGTGGCAATGGAAAAGACGAACCCCAACGCCTCCCCGGCCATCTTCTTCGACAACTTCGATAACCCCGTCAGCCCGTTCCTAGGCGGTCTGGCCATCCGCGACCTCGACGCAGAAGAAGTCCGCACCATCGGCTTTTTCTCTCCCGCCAAGCACGACGGCGGCGGCTATCTCATCCAAAGCTCCTATTCCTTTGTGGACGGGCGCAACCTCATCGTCTGCCCCACCAGCCACAACCATGTGCTGATGCTTCGCGCCACCGACGAGAAGGGTACGCCTCTGCCGGTTTTTGAAAAGGTACTGGACATCAACATCAAGGAGGCCGCCGAGCGGGTGCTTGGCCGCAGCCTCGAGCAGAATCTGCTCTCCATCGTCTTTGACTACGACGGCAACCTCTGGTTCGTCACCGGCGGCTTCCGCATCTACCCCAGCCGCGGCCAGCAGGGCGCGATGGGCTACATCTCCCACAATGCCATCGAAACCATCCTTGCCGGCGGCACTGCCGACCTCGACCACGAAGTCCATGTCTACGCTCCCGCTCCGGGCGAGGGTGCTGAAAACGGCATTGCCTCCTGCCGGGAGGGTGCGGTCATCCTGACGAACCTTGCCTGCTACCTGCTGCGCGCCAACGGCGGCGTTGAAGTCGTCTGGCGCACCCCCTACGACAGCGTGGGCGCAAAAGACAGCCGCGAAGGCGCTGCCACCACCGGCGGCGGTCTGGCATGGGGCGGCGGCTGCTCGCCCTCTCTGAGCAAAGAGCTGGTCTTCTTCACCGACAACCTCGAGACCGTCAGCCTGATGGCTGTGGACATCCGCACCGGCGAAGTCGCCGCCAGCCACCCGGTCATCGACGAGCTGCCCGCCAATATGCCGGTGTCGGTGGAAAATTCGGCCATCGTCTACGACCACGGCAATGGCCGGGTCAGCACCATCGTCTGCAACTGGTTCGGCGCAGGCAGCCCCAACCTCGCAAAGCCCGACAGTGACTCTTCCATCCAGAGCTACGAGAACATCTACGACCGCAACTGGCTGCTCAAGGGCAACTGCATGATCATGCCCGGCGTCGAACGGGTGGACACCATCCGCACCGCCGACGGCTGGACCATGAAGAGCATCTGGTGCCGCGACGACCTCAGCGACACTTCCATGATGAAGCTCTCCACCGCCACCGGCTATATCTACGGCTTCGTGCAGGACGTGGACAGCGGCATGTGGCAGTACATCGTGCTGGACTTCGACACCGGAAAGACCGTCCTCACTGTGGACGTCGCCTCCCTCTACGGCTACAACAACATGGCCATCGGTATGTACGCGGGCCGTGACGGCAACAAGCTCTACTGCCCCACCGGCTACAAAGAGCTTCTCCGCCTGCAGGACCGCTTCGTCTTCCTGCCTGAGATGCCCTACCGGAAGGTCGATCTGGACAAGACCTCCCGCCGGGTGCTTTCGGCGGCAGAGTTCCAGGCCGCTGGCGGCGCCGGCACCCCCGCAAGCTGGCTCCACACCGCCACCCTCGACAACCTCCACCCCGCGACGACTGTTTCTTTCCGCATCAACGGCCTGACCGGAAATGCCGCCGACTATAAGCTCTTCGCCCTCGGCACGGATGGCCGCTACCACGAGGTGTCCGACTGGCACTTCGACGATGCCCCGGCCCGTCTCAGCGCGAAGAAGGTCTACACTATCTGCCTCACCGCACAGGACGGCGGCAGCTTCGACCTCTCGCCCGACGCCAAGGAAGTCACCCTTTCCATCGTTCTGGCCCGCTGAATCTGACAAAGCAGGAGGACTCCCGCCATGAAAATGACCCGCCGCGATTTCCTCAAGCTCTCCTCTGCCGCTGCCGCCGCCTGCGGCGTCACGCTGCTGCCGGCCCAGAAAGCCGATGCGGCTTCTGCCATCCAGACCCTGCTGGAAGAAGCTTATCTCTACGCCTTCCCGCTGGTGCTCGTGGACGCCACCAAGACCGTCTCCACCAACACGAAGACCGCTTCCGCCAGCCGCGCCCCCGTCAACCAGTTCATCCACGCCCGGAAGCTGCTGGACGCTTCCAGCCGCACGGTCGTCAGCCCCAATGTGGACACCATCTACACGCAGGCGTGGCTGGACGTCAGCGCCGAGCCTCAAATCTACGTCGTGCCGGAGGCCGACCGCTTTTTCAACGTGCAGGTACTGGACGCATGGACGAACACCGCCGCCGTGCTGGAAGCACCCGGGGCCTACGCCATCGCCTACTCGAGCTGGGAGGGCACGCTGCCCGAGGGCGTCCGGCGCATCGACATTCCCACCCGGACGGTCTGGACCATCGCCCGCATCATGCTCTCCGGGCCGGACGACCTGCCGAACGTGGCGGCGCTTCAGGGCCGGATGCAGCTGATGCCCCTCTCGGCCTACCCCGCCGGGCTGGCCGCTGCGCCGGAAGGGAGCTATTCTCCGGAGAACGATTTCGTCCCGGTGCAGAAGGTACTCGCCATGACGCCGCAGGAGTTTTTCGACACCGCCAACCGGCTGATGGAGACAGACCCGCCCGCCGAGGCGGACGCGCCTCTCCTCCGCAGCCTCGCGGCCCTTTCCGTCGGCCCGGGCCAGCAGTTCGAGGCCTCCGCCCTCGGCCCTCTCGGCGGGCTGCGCTGGAAGCGGCTGCTCCTTCAGCTCAAGAGCAGCCTCCGGGCACAGGCAGCACGCTATTCCCGCCAGATGGGCCAGTGGATCTACTATGGCGACCCCATCGGCAATTTCGGCACCGCCTACGACTACCGGACGATGGTCGCCCTGATGGGCCTCGGGGCCAACACCACCGACATCGCCATCTACCCGCGCACCTCCACCGACAGCGCCGGGGCCGACCTTACGGGCCAAAAGACCTACACGCTCCACTTCGACGCCCTCCCGCCCACAGTGGGCAACGGCTTCTGGTCGGTGACGGCCTACGGCGAGGACAACTTCCTCATCGACAACCCCATCAGCCGCTACTGCGTGAACGATCGTTCCGGCCTCCATCGGAACGCCGACGGCTCGGTGGACGTCACCCTCTCCAAGGACGCGCCCGAGGACACTACCAACTGGCTCCCCGTCTCGGACGAAAAATTCCACCTTTTCCTCCGCATCTATAAGCCCGACTGGACGGCGCTGGACAGCTTCCCGCCGCCGGTCATCTCTGTGAAGTAGCAAAAACGCCATCTGCGTCTCGGCGCAGATGGCGTTTTCATCGTTACAGCGTTTTACAGGGTGCTCAGCAGGCGGTGGCCGCCGTTCTGGTCGGCGGCATAGCGGGTGGTGCGGCTGACCTGATTGTCCAGCGGCAGGCCCTCGGCGTAGCGCTTGAGGTTGTGGATGAAGATGTCTACGATGTTGTCCAGCGTCTTGGGCAGGCTGAACTTGCCGGAGTTGTGGGGCGTAATGATAGCGCCCGGCTCACCCCACAGCGGGTGGTCGGCAGGCAGAGGCTCCGGGTCGGTGACGTCGAGGCCCGCGCCAAAAATTTTGCCGCTGCGCAGGGCCTCCACGAGGGCGTCGCTGTCCACAGTGGTGCCGCGGCCCACGTTGATGAGGATGGCACCGTCCTTGCAGCGGGCGAAGCGCTCGGCGTTGAACAGCTTGTTGGTCTCAGGGGTGCCGGGCAGGCTCAGGGCGATGAGATCGGCCTCGGGCAGCTCCTCGTCCAGCTGGCTCTGGGCCACCACACGCAGGCAGTAGTCCGGGCAGGGCGTGCCGGGGTGGACCGTGCGGCGGACGCCCACCACCTCAGCGCCCAGCATATGGGCGCGGCGGGCAAAGTTGGAGCCGATGTCGCCCATGCCGACGCAGAGCCCCCGCGCCCCGGTGATGCCCCTCACGGGGCGGTCGATGGGAGCCCACTGGCGCTGGTTCTGGCGGTCGCGGTAGAGGAACATATCCTTCTGGATGCCCAGCCACATGGCCAGCATCCACTCGCTGATGGCCAGACCGTAGGCGCCGGTGGCGTTGGTCACCATGCAGTTTTCGGGCAGGACGCCGGGCTTCAGATAGGCATCGGGGCCGGCGGAGTTGGACTGGAACCACTCGATGTGCTTGTTCTGGCGGATCATCGGCACCGGTGCGTTGCCAAGCACGACATCGGCCCAGAGCACATCTTCGGCGTGGACGTCGTCCAGCGCGTTGAAACGGAATTCAAATTCCGGCACGGATGCCTCCAGCGCGGCGCGGTGGGCGTCGTTCAGGGGCAGA
>OOCU01001152.1_pt1 | contig 11705 bp, 9 predicted proteins | sample 1671781 | NCBI WGS metagenome assembly OOCU01 (sample SAMN06348192, study PRJEB24527) | human gut metagenome | reverse complement strand
TTCCAATCGGAAGATTATTTAAAGTCCCTTTTCCTTTTCCATCTGTTACAATCGTTCCAACCAATGCGCCTTTTTCAAAACGTATGATCCGATTACCCTCACTGTCTACCTGTCCATCTGGTGAGTAAATGGTTTCCCTTGCATAAATAGAGAATTCTGCTCCTGCAAGTCCCTGTTCTTCATACGCAAACTCATATCCTTTTTCTGTTTCCATAACATCTTCTCCGGTAAACAGATTAGACACTTGGTTTACTGCCTTTGCCAGACCATTCTTTAATTTTGTCAGTATCTGCTCTGTTACTTTTTCAGCACCAACAAGCACTTCTCCTGTTTTCTGGATCGTCAGGCTTCCTACCGCTTCATCGTTCTTTACTTCTACCACTACAATATATTTTCCGGTTTCCTCTTCCACCTCATGTGCAGTATTGCTGTCCACTTTGATCGTAATGGATTCCCTTGGTGCTTTCTCATAAGTTCCTTCCTTTGTCACCTCATTTAACGGAAGGATTTCTTCTCCATTTTTTAATGCCTGTTCAAATCCGGTCTGTACAAACAGTTCCGGGCTTTTTACTTCTTCAATCCGGTAAGTTCCCATTTTAAGCGGCTCCGGCGTCAACAGATAACCTTCCTCATTTGTTTCAAAAACGTCAATTGTTTCTGGCTTCGGATACCGTACTTTCATAGTGACGTATTTCTTCTTCTCCACATCATAAATTTTATAGTGGGCACTGTTCTTTAAAATTGGAAGTTCCGTCTGTGCATCCTTTTTGATGATCTTAAAATAAAACTGCATCGGACGGTCATTAAAGACACGCCATGTCTGCGGTTCCCTGCTGTCTTCATCGATAGTCACCAAAAACGGCTGAATTCCTTCTACATTTTCCGGAATGGTACTTTCAATACACACATATTTTCCATATGGAAGTTCCGGTGAACACAGATACCCTTTTTTGTCGGTAAACATTTCTTCTGTCTGTATCTTTTCTCCATTTTCATAATAAGATGCAGTTTCCTCTTTACTGAAATCATATCCGATAAAATCCTGCGGTGCATATTCGGTTCCATTCGATGGTTTTAAGGTACCATCCTTTACTTTAGAAAGTTCACTGATCAAGTACACTTTAAATCCGGCACCCTCCAGCAATTCTGTTTCCGTCTGGCTGCCATCATCACTGATTTTAATTAACTGGAATGCCTGTTTTTTTATGGTTTCCAAAACAGTCACATTTTTCTGCACAATTTCCACATCTTGCCCTTCATATGCAAGATCTACCGGGTATTTGGTTTGATCCAGCAAATATGCATTGGAAGGAGGTGCAGAAATTTCCTGTACATAGTATTTTCCAAGATACAAATCTTTGAAATTCAGAACACCTTTTTCGATCGTTCCCTGCACGACCAACTGATCCTTTTTATAAAGCAGTCCTGTCTTTCCATTTGGGTGTTGGATATCTTCTGCCGCATACAATCCATAGACAGCCCCGTTTAAATCTCCATCTCCCTGGCTTACAGAGTCCTGTGTATCTTTGTCTATTTTCTTGATATGGACTGCTCCCCGTACCTCTTTATTTTTAAAGGTATGTGCAAAGGTATACGTGTAGGTCGTATCATTTTTATATTCATAAAAGAACTCATAACTATCACTGCTCTGAACATAAAGAGGTGGTGCCTGAATTTCCTTTACTACATAATGGAAGCCAATTGGGATATCCGCAGTAAATGCAGCCTTCCCGTTTTCATTGGACTCCGCTTTCTGTATCATAGTTCCCTTTGTAACCAGCACGGAACCGTCTGCACCGGTAACATCTTCATCTGCATACAATCCAAAAATTGCCCCTTTCAATGCTGCATCATCATTACTTGATTTCTTCAGCACTTCCACAGATACCTTTGGTCTGGCATTTTCATATTGTGTTTCTTCCTCAACCACTTCTACTGTCTGCCCTGCATAAGAAAGGGTTACCATATGGGTACGTTCTTCCTCTGTCTTCCCTATTGTCAGGGAATCCGGAGCCTGCTGTTCTACCACCTTATAGGTTCCGAGATGAAGCATATCCGAAGAACAACTTCCATCTTCTTTTGTCTCCAGTTCTCCTGCCAAATCTCCTGCCTGATAGATTTTTGTCTGTTTATCCTGGCTGTAGATGTCTTCTGCTGCATAAATTTTATACTTTGCCCCTGCAAATGCAGCATTGGTATAGGTAAATTGCAGATTTCCAGCCTCTCCAGATACTCCTGTCAGCTTTTCCCCCTGCTTTCGGATGATAATCTTCCCTTTTTGTTCCTCATTTTTTACAGTCAGTGTTTGTGTTTTTGCTACTTCCAGATTGACATTGTAAGCAGTTGTATTCAGTTTATACCCTTTCGGTGCAGTGATTTCCTTGATGTACACTGTATCCTGCGTCTTTGTCAGCTCCGCTTTAGTTGCCCCTTTTTCATCTGTTGGCGGCATCTCCAGAATCAAATCTGTACATGCCTGATCCCGATAAATCCCAAAAACAGCCCCTGCAAGTTTTACACTGCTTTTTGCATCTTCTTTGATGACCTCAATCCAGGAAATATCCATCCATTGAATCGAAAATGAAACCTTAGCACTTGGTTCCTCATAAAAATCCCCATAACCAACATCCTGATTGCCGGAACCGGTAGAAACCACTAGAGTTTTCCACTGAGCCCCTACCTGTCCGCCTAAATCTCCGCTATTCCAGGTACCATGTACGGTTTTTTCTGCGGTAAAGTAAAAAGTTGTACCACCATAAATCTTAATGGAACCGCCTTTCTGCTCCTTTCCGGCAGTATCATGGTAAGTCACACCTTCCGGTAAAGAAAGGGTAATATAATTTCTATGGTCTCCATTTAATGTGATATTTTTTGTTTTCTGCACATCTCCTTCCAAAAAAGCGGTTTCGTTTGTGGAAGAAAGGCTGATGGCAGCACTTGGCGGTGCTTCCTGCCCGCAAAGATAATTGATGTATTCCATGACACCATAGCGTTTCAGTCCGTCCTGCGTGCAGCCCACAAATGCCACTTCCTCTCCGCCATAACAGTAACTTGCTGCTAAATGTGTCAGGACATATTTGATATCATTGCTATAATTCTTTAGATATTCTCCGGTTAAATCACCCGGCCCTCCATATCCATAATACAAAACTTTCTGTAAGTTTAAGTTGCTCTCATAAATTTCTGCCACGTAATCAGACGAAGGCGGTGACTGCAGATTTGATTCCAGACAGTATGCAATCCGTTCGTTGACGTAAAAATAGCAGGTACTGTAAGAACCTAAATCACTTGGGTATACAATCCTCTCCCCTTGCACCAAAGAAGCTTTTTCCCTTGCCTGTTCCATAGAAGAGGGGACAACGGAAAACAAGACACCCTCTTCTTCCTTTAATGCACTGGTATCAATGTTGGCACCATCAGGCTCTGCGTCTTCCTCCCCACTTTTTATCTCTTTCTTCTGTTTCTTCTCTTTTTGCGGACTCTCTCCTTCCTTTCCCGCTTCTTTCACAATGATTTTCCGTGTAATCTCATAAGTATCTCCGGAAGGTTTTTGGACCTGGTAAATACAGTCATACCTTCCAGGTCTGTCTGCATCAAACAGCTTTCCTTCTTTATCTGCTGACAAAACAAGAGAAACCTTTTCTCCGTCTTTTACAGTAATACCGATGAAATCGAATGCCGGATCAAAAGTTTCTCCCTGCTCAATCGTAATGTCTTCTGCCTGTGTTTCTTCTTTTACATCTGTCTGTTCTAATGGTGCTGCAAAAGCACTGCTCCCACCTGCAAGCAGAGAGGAACACCCTAATAAAACAGCTAAAAATCCTGCTGTACATCGTTTTTTCCATGTTGTTTTCAATAAACGCTCTCTCCTTTCACTTTATTGTTTTTTAGACGGGCAGTTCCATTTTCGGGAATATGCTGCACACCGGAAACTGCCCTGTTTCCCATTTCTTCTTAAGGTCTGTCCCGAATCATACATTGTTCTCCTTTCCCATGGCACTTTAAACCATGCAAAAAAGGAACTGCTTTCGCAATTCCTCTTTTGCACATTTTAAAAATGAATTATCTTGTGTTTTTCCTGATTTCCTTTGTCAGCCAGTCATCAATCCCTTTTTCATGTTCTGCCCACAGTCCGTCCTGATCTAAATCCCACTGGTTCCGATTACAGGATAAGGAAAGCTCCTCACAGATACGGTATGTATGATTACAGCCTTTTCGTATGGTATCCCGTTTTACTCTTTTTTTCGGGCATTCAAAGTAAGGATCGCCCTCTTTCTTTCTCTCTTCACATTCCTCACAGATTTCACTATACTTTTTGTCACATATAAGCCGTAACTGCTTATCCATGTCATAGACTTCTTCCACATGGGAGAGACCACGCTTTTTTAATGCTTGTAAAACCTCATACAAATCTCTCCAATTTCCAATTCCCGGATTCCCAAGGAACGTTTTTCCTGATACCTGATGGGCAATCTCTGCTTTTAAAATTCCTTCGGTCACATAAATCTCATTTCCTTCTGCTTTTCCCGATATCCCTACAATACTGCTGATCCCACACCCTTTCTTTTGATTTGCACTGGAAAGCCATACATATTTATTTTTTCCCTTTGGGTTGTCCAATCGTATCTGGAATCCTGCCAGATATCCGTCTACTGTATAAACAGGACAAAGATACCCGCTGTTTCCTTCATAGAAATTCAGATCCCAGTCTCCTTCCCGATTGATATAAAATCCGGGAACGCCTTCCAAGCGTAATCCCTGCTTTATCAGTCTCCTGGCAATCTGTTGAGATTCCTCCTTACTGGTACTTTTATATCCTTTTTCTTCCATACGCCGGATAATCTCTGCATTCACACCTCTTCTTTCCAAATCTTTGCGGTGATATTCCTTCAGTTTCAGATAAGAGAGCATTTTTTTATAAACATGATGCCGTTGTTCTGCATCCACAGGTTCTGCCATGCGTTCCTTCTGTTTCCTTGCCTGTTTTTTTATCCCCTGGCTTTCTTCCTGCATTGCTTCCCTTGTCTTTTTCTTTCTGCCGGGTTCCTCCTGCTTTCTTCTATAAATTTCCCGATATGCCTTTTTATACCGGTCCTTTCCCGTCAGATGACAAAGTTCTGCATAAAGTGTCAGCATATTATGACCAGTTCCACAATCAAAGCAATGGAAAACATTAATGATTTTCCCTTCTGCACAGACACAGATGCTTGCCTTCCCTCTTGCATCTCCACAAAATGGACAGACAACATTGGCTGCATTCTGGACATCCTTTACCTGATATCCATTTTTGCAGTTTTCCAAAAATTCCATATCCAGCATGTTTGCGACATCAAAAATAGTGAATGGGGCAACTGGATAAGAATCTGTACGCTTTCTTTTTTTCATATCCTTTTTACCTTTCTGGAAATATCCCCTTACAAAAGTCGGAAAAGGCATGGCCAGCACACCTCTTCCTAATAGTTAATCTTTTAAGCAGCTTTCTGTTCACAATCTTCCAGTAAAAGCTGAGCTGCTTCTTTCATTTTAAAATCAGAACCTCTGTATTCGTTTGCAAACCATTGTAACTGCCGATATCCCGCTTCTGTCCCAAGCATTTCACCAAATGACTTTCCTTCAAACAACGCATACGGACAGATTACCTTTTTTGCCGCTTCTACTGTCAGAGGTTTCTTCTCCGCTTCACTTTCCATATCTCTTTGTAACTGCAAGAAAAAGTCTTCTTCATCTATTTCTTCAAAGGGAACTTCTTCTTTCGCCTCTTCAAAATCTTCTGATGGAGCAGAAACGGAAGATTTCTCTTTCATTTCCTTTTCTTCCGCAATCTCCTGAGCTGTATCTGCTGCTTTTGTTTCACTGCTTTCTGTCTCTTGAACTTCTGCTTCCTTTGTCTGTTGTGCTGAAAAATCCAAAAGGTTCATCTGTCCAAAACCGTCCTCTTCCTTTTTCTTATGAGATTGCAAGCCCGACTCCTTCGGCCCTTTCTTCCCCTCTTTTGATTTTTCTTCCAGATTGTTTTCGTTTGGTTCCCTCTCCGGTTTTTCGTCTTTTAAATCTTCTATGGAAGAAGAATCTAAAATGTCTTTTCCCTCGTTTGTCAATGAATCTGGCTGAGTTTCCTCTAACAGTACTTCCTGTTCTGCTGTTTCCTGATGATGCACTACTTCTGCTGCTTCTGAAGATTGTTTTTCCAACCTCTTTGTTTCTTGCACTTTCATATCTTCCGCTGTTTCTGCCTCTTCACTTTCTTCTAAAAAAGCTGCAGGATCTGGGAAAAAATCTGCCTGTATTATAGTATCTTTGTTTCTTTTCTTATCTTCCTGCGGCGGTTGCGCTAAAGGACTGTCTGCAATTACATCAGAAGCCTTTTTTTCCGGTTTCTGTGGCTTTACCGGCACTTCGGATTTTTTATATTCCACCCTTTCCTTTGATTTATCAGGTCCATTTGGTGTCCCCTTCATATCCGGATCTTCCGTTTCCTGTTTCATACGGAATTTATACAGGAAGAAGTATTTAAACCCATACGTCCATGCTGCTCCTTTCGCCTTTGCAGGAGAGTCCAGATGGTCTCCCACCAGCTGAATACTTACTCGCTCTTTTTCCTCCAAACAGTCCGCATTGACAATAAAAAATGTAAGTTTTGCTGTATAAATCCAGCTGCCATCTACTTTACTGTAAGCGGCATCTGTCTCTTCTAATTCCTGCAAACAGATATGGTGCTTCGTAAACGCCGGATTTAGAAGTTCAAAGATATCATCAATCTTTACAAAATCATAATCCACTTCGTCTGAATAATGCTTCTTTAACAGCTTTGGCATTTCGTTTGAAATTGCAATTAGTTTTTGCTGTAAATTCATTGTTTCTTTGTTTTCCATCCTATGTCCTCCTGTTCTTTCAATTAAGCAGCCTGTTTCTGTTCTGCCATGACATTGTAATACCAGATATCCCTTGCTCCTACCTGATAGATTTCCTCTACGTCCCATACCTTATTTGCCCCGTACTTTTCTTTCAGACGTTTCTTTTCTTGTCCAGATACCTGACTGAGTGGGTACTTTCCGGTTGTGTTTTTTAATACCTCTGCATCGATGTGGAAATATTCAAAAACACCTTGTCTCCCTCTTACAACTACAATTACGGTATGATGCACCTGCTCCAACGATTTTCTAAGGGCTCTGATTTTTTCAATCCTCTCCGGTTGTTTCTTCATCAAAAACTTTGCTTTGTTGTTTACTTCTGTTTCAAAAATCTGACGCATGACTTCCCTGTTCTGCAGTTCTTTTGCCCAGTATCTTCCAAACCTGCGGATGACAGCTTTTCGGTTTCTTAAATAGCAAAAGTACAGCCAATTGTCAAATACATACGTTTCTCCATCGAAAGCAAAGTCCTGTTGTGGGAGTAATCGGTCTGTTACAGAATTTTTTTCAAAAATCACATCTCCTGCTGTCTTTTCAATCAATTCCCGATATTTCCATGCGACTGCTGCTCTTTCAACTGCGGTGATCACAATATCCTTTTTTCCTTTCTCCAGTTTCTTTTGGGCATATTCCTGAACCTTCTGTTCCAGGCAGCGCATACATCCACGCTGGAACCGGAAATTTTTTCCTTCCGGAATATTTAACAAAGCACGCAAGGCGTAGGATACATCTGTAAATTCAAACGTCTTTTGGTTGAAAATCCCGACAAATTCCATCCCCTGATATAAATGACTGGCTCTGTTTTCAAGGTTTGTTCCCATATACACAAAGGTAAATTCTCTGTTGAAAGTCTTGGTAAACACATTCTCCCATGTCAAAAGGGCTGGATTGTTCTTTTTCCTAAGCCACTTAAAAAAACGTTTTGCAAATGCATTTCCTTTCGTCCATTCTGGTACATTTCTCATATTCTTTTTCTCCTTTTCTTTTCATTTTTATGCAAATGGAAGACAGTATGAAGATGCCCAATACCGTATTCTTTCCATTGCCTGTTCTTTCCCACATGCTACCCACAGCCATTCCAATAAAAATTCTGTAAGTACCTGCTGTTTCTCTTTCTTCATAGTTACAAGTTCCAGCCAAAATGCTTTCATAAACTGATCTTTATCGGAATCTGTTAGCTGTCTTAAAATTGCTTCCAGCTTTTTTTCTGGTTCTCCTTCTATCTTCCGGATTCTGAAAATATTCTTTCTGCTGCATGTTGGAAGTATCACAGGACAGGAGAATGCTTCTCTTGCCATATCTACTGCCCAAAGTTCTTCCTCTTCCCATGGTGTAAACAGTGACAATCTGTAAACCCAGTGTGTGACCAGATACGTCATATTTCTGCGGACTGTCCCACGCTTTTGTAAAGCGGAAAAGATTCCTTGTATTCCCGTCTTTCCTTTTCCTGTGTTCTTTGCAGAGATCTCTTCTGCAATGGAAACCAGCATATTTGCGTAATAAATTCCCAGTTCTTTCTTTCCTTTTTTGTATTCCATATTCTTTTCTCTCCTATATATACGGTAACCCAAATTTAATTTTTCTGATCTTCCCCTAATAAACAAGATCCCCGGGAATGTCATATTCTCTCCACTTCATACTCGTGCATTTGGCAACTTTTTCTTCCAGCTCCACCATAGTTCTGCCGGATATTCCCTTGCTCTGTGCCAGGAAAAGAATTTCCCCAATCCCACAATACACTTCGTATGCGGTGCAGGGTGCATCACCAAAGGTTGCTTTAAAGCGGTCTACGATCTCTGCAACATTCTTTTTCCCAAACCCTTGTTTTGTCATAATTCCAATCATGGTATTGACTGGATACTCAATGGAAATAGCACACAGTTTTTCCACCGTCCCTTTCAATGCATTTTTATAGCATTCAAAAGTTGAAAGCAGATTTTCCGTAAACTGTTGAAATTCCACAGAATTATTGTGCCGCATCCGCATATCCGTTCCTAATGCAATCTTTCGTTGTCCCTCCATCAGGCTGTAAAAAATATTGGCACCTGATGCTGCCACATCGGAAGATGTGATGCGTATGGTAGCTGTAAGTTTCTCTTTTACCTGCTTTCCATACTTTTCCATGATTTCCCCATACACTTCTTCCAGCCGATGATCTTCAATCTGCCAGATTGCCGATACCATAGTCTGGTCCGCATACCCTTCTAAAAAGGTACTCTTTTTATACTCTCCACGTATGTAAACACTGGCAAGCATAAAAACCTCCGGTAAGGGATATACCTGATACCCGTTTTTTTCTGCTGAATGCACTGCCCGAACCTTTCCTTCTGAAACACGGAGCAATGCTTTCCCTTTTGCGACTTTCAAACACTGATTCAGGATTTCCGCAAGTACCGCAGGCTCTACACTGGACAATGCCGCACCGCTGATTCTGGCCCTGCTTTCTAAAGTCGGGATTGCAGAACTCCCCAGTTGGTATGCTTCTGTCTGATTGGTTTTCAATAAAAGACGGGAATGGTTCTTTGTATCTCGTAATACTTCCATACAGATACGCTCTTCTTTACTCTCAGGCTTTTCCAGTATCTGTCCTGCTTCGTATACTCGTAATTCTTTACTTGGAACCTCAAACCATGTTGCCCGTTTTTCAACCTCTTCCAGATATTGATGCAATTCCACTTCTTTTAAAAATGATTTTGAGAAGTTATCTGCATACCATGTTCCCGTAGGTGTATTATGCAGCTTTAAACAAATCTTCCATCCACCTTCTACAGCACGAAACAGATAACCTTCCTGTTTCATTTTCTCCATCTCTTCCTTACTTGGCAGACTCCCTTCCCATAGAATACTTGTCTGCATAGGTTCGCCTCCTTCCATTTGGCAGATATACAAAAACTTTCCTTTCCTGTAGGAAGTACAGCCGGTAATCTTCCAGACAAAGAAATATATCAAGGCCTGTTTGTTCCTTGACTTCTTGCAATTGGTCTATTTCTTTCTCATGGTTCGAAATCTTCCTAGGGAAAAGATAAATTTCTCCTTTTTGCTCCACCCTTTCCCCACAGGTAAAAAATGCAATCCCTGATAGAGCATGCACTTTTTTCGATTTGAAACCTCTCCTTTTTTCTGACTGAGAATCGTGATGATACACTTTTTTAGATACTCTTGTATCGTTACCCCTGTTAATACTTCGAAACAGGTTTCCACTGACTCACGGTCTTTACTGCCCTGATAAGTTTTTAAAAGGTCAGTTACAATTCCGGTAATTTCAAAATCGGCGCCCTCTAAAATATCTGCAAGTACCGTGTCAGCATCCCGAACGGCAGACTCATCTTCCATCTGCTTTTCTAAAAAAGTGAGCGTTTCAAACAGTTTTCTGGTTTTTCGCTGTTCGCTTAGCTTCTGTACATATTTCCTTTGGCACATTCTTTTCTCCTTCCTTTCCGTTTTTTTGCATGTTTTCCTCCTTTCACGCACAAAAAAAGACACAAAAAAGAGCCATTGTCTTTTTGTGTCTGTCTATCTATGCGTTTAAAACGGTTGTTAAAAGTTCTCTTCCGGAAACATAGCCGGAACTAAATTTGACTTATGGAAAGCAATATGCTGTTTCCATATAAAATAAAGTCACTTAAAGATTAACACAATATATAGTACATGTCAATCTTTCTATCCATGTATTTAGTAGCAAATACGGTTTTTTCACAATTCCACACATATTTACCAGAATTTTTTAGCCGGGGACAGAAGCATTTTTATCTGCCCCCTTCCAGTCGTTTATTCTTCTTCCGATGTTTCTTCTGAGATTGGAACAACACACTTTGCAATGCTTCGTCCCTTTTCATCTTCTTCAACCATAAAGGATACTTCCATATTGTTCCTCAAGGTTTTAAATCCTTCCGACTGGATCTCACTGTAATGTACAAAGTAATCAATGCCATCTGCATCCACAAGAAAGCCATATCCTCTCTTTGCACTAAACCATTTTACAGTTCCTTTCATTTCTTTTCCTGCCATAGTCATCTCTCCTTTTTATTATTATTTCGTGCATGTCGGCACGAACGGAAGAGTGTGGGTTCGAACCACACTTTTTTCACCGTTCTTCCTGTGGGATTTCTTCTGCCCCGTAAAACCCCCCATACATAAGTTCCCCTATTTTTGCAGCTTTTCCCTCCACCCGTTCCACTTTTCCAAAATAGAACCGGTATGTTTTTCCAACCATGAGGTTTTTTTCTTTTTGCATCCGAATGCGGATCCGGCTTCCGTCTTTATCCTGTACAACTATCTGATACATTCTGCCCGGATAATGCTTTCCCTTGACTGCAAGAACCTGTGCTTCCATAATCTCATATTCTCCTGTTTTCCCAATCTTCAGAAACTTGAAAATCTGATAAAACGAAAACACTGCCAATATCCAGGTAAGTATCAAAAAACTCGCTTCCTCAAATTGCACCCCCATATATGTACCGATTACAGCAATAAAAAAAGACAAAAGCCCTGCTTTCAGCATTTTATCTTTAAATAAGAATGGGATTTCTTCTGTTCCATCTAAATTTTTGATCATATATTGTGTCATGCTTTCCCACTGCTTCCTCCACCTTTTTTTCATGTCCATCTCCATTTCTCTTTCTTACCTTTGGAACTACAAAAGCAGACACAGAACTGCTTTTGGTATAAGATAAAAAAGAAAGCCGGCAAATGCCGGCCCGACCCAATGTTTCTTTGCTTTCTGTTTCCATACAGTCTGTTTTTTTGTTCCAATAATCCGTACTTTTCCAGGAACCAGCCACCGCAGCTTTAGAT
>OOCU01001146.1_pt1 | contig 11787 bp, 10 predicted proteins | sample 1671781 | NCBI WGS metagenome assembly OOCU01 (sample SAMN06348192, study PRJEB24527) | human gut metagenome | reverse complement strand
ACGAGCTTAGCACTGATGCGCACTCCAAAGAGTGCAAACGGTCCCCGCAGCAATTCATTCCGGCCGGATTCCCCCTCACGACACCCTTCAACCGGTGCCGGAAGACTCAGCCAGCCCCCTCACCACACCGGACATGGTCCGTTCCGGACGCGTCTTCTAACCTCAATTAAATCTTGACAATCATCCGTAAATTGGTTAAAATAATCATAAATAAATAAGTGCCTAAGAGAGATAAGAGTAAGGTATCAAGCGTTTTATGACGCTTAGTTCACCTTACTCTTTTTGTCGTTTGGCGGTGAAAAACCGGCGGAAGCCGGAATCCAGCCGTTCTAACAAATGTAAAAGGAGAGAAGAAGAATGAGCAGTTGTATCTATGATGTAGTTGTAATCGGCGGCGGCGTAACAGGCTGTTCCGTTGCCAGAGAGTTATCCAGGTATCATCTCCACACCTGTCTGCTGGAGCGTGAGGAGGACGTATGCTCCGGAACTTCCAAAGCCAACAGCGCCATCGTCCATGCCGGATATGATGCGGCCAACGGTTCCCTGAAAGCAATGCTGAATGTGCAGGGGAATGAGATGATGGAGCAGCTTTCAAACGATTTGCAGTTCGATTTCAAGCGCAATGGATCCATGGTTCTCTGCTTTGATGAAAACGATTTAACGGCTCTTAAGGAGTTATATGAGAGAGGCGTAAAGAACGGGGTTCCCGGCCTTGCCATTATCTCAGGAGACGAGGCCAGGGAAAAGGAGCCGAATGTCAGCGATACGGTGGTGGCTGCTATCTATGCGCCTACCGGCGGAATTGTATGTCCCTTCGGCCTGACCATTGCCATGGCCGAGAATGCATATGAAAACGGCGTGGAATTCAAGATGAACACAGAAGTGGTTCAGATTGAAAAAGCGGATTTCGGCTACAGGCTGATTACGAATAATGGTGAGGTGCATGCAAAGTACGTGGTAAATGCGGCAGGTGTATATGCCGATGTGTTCCACAATATGGTAAGTGAGAAAAAACTTCAGATTATTCCCAGAAGAGGGGACTACTGCCTTCTCGATAAAGAGGCCGGGAACCATGTATCCCATACGATTTTCCAGCTTCCGGGCAAATACGGCAAAGGCGTTTTAGTATCCCCAACCGTCCACGGAAACCTTCTGGTAGGGCCTACGGCAATTGATATAGAGGATAAAGAGGCAACGGAGACGACGGCGGAGGGCCTGGCGGAGGCTATATCTAAATCTGTCCGGAGCGTGAAAAATATCCCTTTCAGACAGACCATCACCTCTTTTGCAGGACTGCGGGCTCATGAGGCGAACGATGAATTTGTCATCGGTGAGGCGGAGGATGCAAAGGGCTTCTATGATGCCGCAGGAATTGAATCACCGGGACTTTCCTGTGCGCCGGCTCTCGGTAAATATCTGGCCCAGATGATTGCAGAAGCTGCCGGGGCCGCGAGAAAAGGAGATTTTAAAGCGACGAGAAAAGGTTTTATCAAAGTGGCTGAGCTTCCACGGGAAGAGAGAGCCAAGCTTATAAAAGAACATCCGGAATACGGGACCATTATCTGCCGCTGTGAGAATATCAGCGAGGGTGAGATAATTGACGCGATACGCAGACCGCTCGGGGCGGTATCCCTGGATGGAATCAAGCGCAGGGTACGCGCGGGCATGGGAAGATGCCAGGCAGGCTTCTGCACGCCGAGGACGATGGAAATTCTGGCGAAAGAGCTCGGCATAACAATGGATGATGTCTGCAAAAACAGAACCGGTTCAGAACTGTTAAAAGGTGATAAGTAGGAGGACTTAAGATGATGCATCATGATATTGTAATTATAGGCGGCGGCCCGGCAGGCCTTGCAGCGGCAGTTTCCGCACGCCGCGCCGGAGTAGAGGATATCCTGATTCTGGAGAGGGATAACGTGCTGGGAGGTATTTTAAATCAGTGCATCCATAACGGATTCGGACTTCATACATTCAAAGAAGAACTTACAGGACCGGAATATGCAGCCCGCTATATTGAGATGGTAACAGAAGAAAAAATTCCTTACAGGCTGAATACGATGGTAATTGATATCAACAGTGAAAAAGAAGTCACCTACATCAACAGAGAAGAAGGACTTGTGACTATCAAGGCAGGCGCAGTCATCCTGGCCATGGGATGCAGGGAGCGCCCGAGAGGGGCCCTCAATATTCCGGGTTACCGGCCGGCCGGCATTTTTTCGGCGGGAACTGCCCAGCGTCTGATGAATATAGAAGGCTACAGCGTGGGAAAGGAAGTTGTAATCCTGGGCTCGGGTGATATCGGGCTTATCATGGCAAGGCGTATGACGCTGGAGGGAGCTAAGGTGAAGGTGGTAGCCGAGCTGATGCCATATTCCGGCGGCCTTAAGAGAAATATTGTACAGTGTCTCGACGACTATGATATTCCGTTGAAGCTGAGCCATACCGTGACGGAAATTCACGGAAAAGAGAGGGTTACAGGCATTACCATTGCCGAGGTTGACGGGAACAGAAAGCCGATCCCCGGAACCGAAGAGTATTATTCCTGCGACACACTTCTTCTGTCTGTCGGACTGATTCCGGAGAATGAGCTGACGAAAGGGATCGGCGTATCGATGAACCGGATCACATCGGGCCCGAATGTCAATGATCATCTTCAGACAGAGGCAGAGGGAGTCTTTGCCTGCGGCAACGTCCTTCATGTGCATGACCTGGTGGACTATGTGTCGGAGGAAGCGAACCTGGCGGGAAAGAATGCGGCGGCTTATGTTAAGAAAGAGACGGCGGGAGAGGAAACAAAGGAAGTCAGGCTGGAAGCTTCAAACGGTGTGCGTTACACCGTGCCTCAGTCTCTTGATATTCGGAATATGAACGATCAGGTGGTCGTGCGTTTCCGGGTGGCCGATGTATATAAGGATCGCTTTATCTCTGTTTATTACGGGGATGAGAGAGTGTCGAAACGGAAGAAAAAGGTTCTCGCACCCGGAGAGATGGAGCAGGTAATTCTGAAAAAAGACAGCTTTAAGAATTATCCTGATTTAGAGAAGATAGTGATTTGTACGGAGGTAGAGTGATGGAAAAGAGAGATCTGATCTGTATCGGCTGTCCTTTGGGCTGTCCGGTGAGCGTTACGACAGACGGAGACAATATTACCGTGACAGGAAATACATGCGCTAAAGGTGAGGCTTACGCCAAAAAAGAGGTGACCAACCCGACAAGAATTGTGACCTCCAGTGTTATTGTGGAGGATGGGACACTGACAAGGGCATCCGTTAAAACAGAAAAAGATATCCCAAAGGGAAAGATATTTGACATCATGAAAGAGATCCGGGCAGTCAGAATGAAGGCGCCTGTCCATATGGGGGACGTCATTATCCGTGACTGTGCGGGTACCGGCGTTTCCATTATTGCAACAAAGACGGTAGAAGCCGTATAAAACGGCGAAAAGTAAATGACGGAAAAAGAGACAGGAGGGCGGATATGACCGGCGGAAGAGAAATACTGAAAGAAATCAGCCTGTTTGTACTTGATATGGACGGAACGTTCTATCTGGGGGACAGGAGGCTGGACGGCGCTTTGGAATTTATTCATGCGGTGGAAGCGGCAGGAAAGAAGTTTCTGTTTTTCACGAATAATTCTTCCAAATCACCGGAGGACTATATCAGAAAACTGGAAAAAATGGATTGCCGCATTTCCAGAGATCAGATTGTCACATCGGGGGATGTGACAATCCGTTATCTGAAGGAATGCTACGGCGGAAAAACAGTATATCTGATGGGAACAAAGGCGCTGGAGGCAAGTTTTAGGCAGGCCGGGATCCGGCTGTTGCCCACAGACGGGGAAGCGGCACGGGAGGAGCAGCCCGATGTGGTGGTGATTGGATTTGACACGGAGCTGACCTATGAAAAGCTGGAACGGGCCTGCACCTTTATCAGGAACGGAGCGGTATTTCTGGCTACTCATCTGGATATCAACTGTCCTGTGGAGGGCGGTTTCATACCGGACTGCGGAGCCATGTGCGCCGCGATAGCGCTGTCGACCGGAGTACAGCCAAAATATCTGGGGAAACCGTTTAAGGAAACGGTGGATATGGTGCTGGAGCATACGGGAACAGAGAAAGAGGCGGTGGCTTTTGTCGGAGATCGTATCTATACGGATGTGGCAACCGGTGTCAATAACGGTGCGAAAGGTTTTCTGGTGCTGACCGGTGAGACGAAAGCGGAGGATGTGGAGAAATCTTCCGTGAGGCCGGATGCGGTTTTTGAATCGCTGGGGGAAATGAAAGGCTATCTGTAAGTCTTCATAAATTAATAATTGGCAGGGGGGACTTAACATGCAGGAATTTTTAAGTCAGTTAAATCAGGAGACGGAAGCGCTCCTTGTACTTTCGATCATATTATTTGCCGGATTCATTATGACGAGGCTGACCAATACCCTGAATCTTCCCAAAGTGAGCGGTTACATATTGGCGGGAATCCTGATCGGTCCCTGCAGCCTTAATTTTATTCCGCAGCATATGATTGATTCAATGGGGTTTGTCAGTGATTTGGCCCTGGCCTTTATCGCCTTTGGGGTCGGGAAATTCTTTAAAAAAGAAGTGCTGATGAGAACCGGCAAAAAAATAATCGTGATAACAATCAGCGAGGCCCTGACGGCGGGCGTGCTGGTGACGGTTATTTTAAAGTTTATATTTCGTCTGGACTGGGATTTCGCCCTGATTCTCGGCGCAATCGCCACGGCAACGGCTCCGGCCAGCACGATGATGACGATCAACCAGTATAAGGCCAAAGGAGAGTTCGTCAACACGCTGCTTCAGATAGTGGCCCTTGACGATGTTGTCTGTCTTCTCGCCTTCAGTATCGTGGCAGCCATTGCCAACGGAAGGGCATCGGGAGCGCTTACGGTCAACGATATTCTGATACCCATTATGCTGAACCTGTTCGCCATCTGCCTGGGATTTTTCTGCGGTTATTTTCTGAGCCGCCTGCTGATTCCGGCCAGAAGCAGGGATAACCGTCTCATCCTTGCTATCGCAATGCTTTTGGGACTTTCCGGTATCTGTGCGGCTGCCGATATCTCTCCGCTGTTATCCTGTATGGTGTTCGGCGCGGCTTATATCAATCTGACCAGGGATAAGAAGCTGTTCCGCCAGATCAATAACTTCACGCCTCCGGTCATGTCCATATTTTTCATTGTTTCCGGCATGAACCTGAATGTGAACGCCCTGGGGACAGTCGGAGTCATAGGAGTCGCTTATTTCCTGATCCGTATTGCGGGGAAATATCTGGGCACTTATTTCAGCTGTCTGGCTATGGGCACCAGCAGGGAAATCAGGAAGTATATGGGGCTTGCCCTGATCCCTCAGGCCGGCGTCGCAATCGGTCTGGCGTTTCTGGGACAGAGGCTCCTGCCGCCGGAGACGGGAAATCTGATGCTCACCATTATTCTGTCCTCCTCGGTTCTCTATGAGATGGTGGGCCCGATCAGCGCCAAAGCGGCCCTGTTCTTATCGGGCAGCATTGCCTTCAAGAAGACCCGTGACAAAGAGGATACGGAGCCTCAATGCCCGGCTTCAGATAGAAGCAGCATGTGTGAAAAAATTGACGTGATTACAGGGCTTGACAGTGTTATTGAGGAGAAGGAGGAAGGGGAAGAGGCAGAGCATGGAGAACTTGTGCCGGAGATTCCGGATTCCGAATGCGGTGAAGAAAGCGGCGAAGAGTGCGATGAAGCCGACGACAGCTCCGAAGACTGTGAATGCCTGTCGGATGAGGAAGATACCGAGGAATGCGAAGAATCCGGGGATCACGACGATTTGGCGGACAGCGTGCTGGAGGAATTGAGGGAATACAGCGAAGGCGTGGATGAACGGGATGATTATGATATAGAAAAAGAAGTCAAGCCGGTAAAACGCAAAAAGAAGAAAAAACAGAATAAGAAGAATAAATAGAATTGGTTAATTTTTTGTCAATATATACAGAAAAAGACAATTAAATGGAAAAAACATTGGTAATAACGACAAAAATGCTTGATTATTTGTTGAAATAGTGTTAAGATTACACTATAAATTTCGATAGATAAATAAAGAGCAGAGAGTTGGAGAGCGGCGCAAACTAGAAACAGTTCACAAAAGTGAGCTGCTTTGGTCGAACCGCTTTTTTCTTTGCCGGTAAGTCTGCCCGGAGGGATGCCGGGGCTTTATAGGGTATCGGAAGAGACAGGAAATACATACAGGCGCAAGCTGAGGGAGGGTACCATGGTAAAGAATTTTGCCCACAGAGGGTTCAGCGGGATGTATCCCGAGAACACGATGCTGGCTTTTGAGAAAGCTGTGCAGACAGAGGGCTGCGACGGTATTGAGATGGATGTCCATCTGACAAAGGATGGGGAAGTGGTGATTATCCACGATGAGAAGCTGGACCGTACCTGCGTGAACGGAACCGGCTTTGTGAGGGATTATACATATGAAGAGCTGAAGAAGTTTGACGTGTCCTTCAAATTTGCCGGCCAGTGCGATTCACAGCATGTTCCCGCACTCAGGGAATATTTTGAACTGGTAAAAGATACGCATATTATCACCAATATTGAACTGAAGACAGGAATTTTTGAGTATCCGGGAATCGAGAAAAAGGTGTATGACCTGATTGAAGAATTCGGACTGAAGGAGAAAATCATCATCTCTTCCTTTAACCATTTCAGCATCAGGAGAATGAAAGAACTCTGTCCCGATATGGAATGCGGGCTTTTGACGGAGACCTGGATGATTGACGCCGGACGCTATACGAAGTATGCAGGGGCTGAATGTCTCCATCCGATTTTCTATAATATGACTAAAGAGGTGGTGGCCGAAGTAAAGAGCCAGGGCATCAAAATTAACACATGGACCGTTAATGAAGAAGAAGACATCCGGACCATGATTGCCAGAGGGGTGGACTCCATCATAGGCAATTATCCCGACCGTGTGACACGAATCAGAAAAGAAACGGAATGATTCAGGCAGTTTGAATGAGACTTGGGGGGAAAACCCTTAAGATAAAAGGAGGAAAAATAATGAGAAAAATGAAGAAGGTACTGAGTCTTGCATTAGCAACCGCGCTCTGCGTATCCATGGCGGGATGCAGCAGCAAACCGGCCGAGACACAGGCTCCAAAGGCAGAAGGACAAGCGGAGGGAAGCCAGGAGGCAGCGGCTCCGGCTGATGATTATCATCTGGTGTTAAAGCTGAGCCATGTATTTGCTCCGGAAGAGCAGCTTACAAAGACGATGGATTCCATCGCAGCAAACATTCTTGAAAGAACAAACGGCGCCATCGAGATTCAGACATATCCGCAGGGACAGCTTGCAACCTATAAAGACGGTGTAGAGCAGGTAGTCCGCGGCGCAGATTTCATTTCCGTAGAAGATCCGTCTTACCTGGGCGACTATGTTCCGGATTTCAATATCCTGGCAGGCCCGATGTTAGTTAATTCCTACGATGAATATGAGTATCTTCTCGAAACACCGGAAGTACAGGATATGTTCAAGAGAGCCGAGGAAAAAGGAATCAAGATTCTTTCCCTCGATTACATCTTCGGTTTCAGGAGCCTCATGACAAACAAGGTTATCACAAAGCCGGAAGACTTAAAGGGAATGAAGATCCGTACACCAGGCAGCCAGTTATATGTTGATACATTAAACCATATGGGCGCTACAGCCACACCACTCGCTTTCTCTGAGACAATTTCAGCAGTTCAGCAGGGCGTTGTAGATGGTCTGGAAGGAACAATCGACGCATATGCGACAAACGGCAGTGCGGAAGTGGCAAAGAACATGGCTATGACAAAACATCTCTTAGGCGTTTGCGGCGCTTACATCAGCGTAGACGTATGGAACAAGATTCCGGAAGAGTACAGAACAATCATGCAGGAAGAGTTTACAAAAGGCGCAGAGACAATGGTTAAGAACATCTCCGAAGGCGAAGAGGCTACAAAGCAGAAGCTGGAAACAGAGATGGGAATCTCCTTCAATGACGTAGACAACGCAGCATTTGCAGAATTAGTTGCGCCAATCTACGACAATATGAAAGACGTTACACCGGGTCTCTACGACAAATTCAAAGAAGCAATTGCTAATATGCCAAAATAATGGAACCTCGCGGGGGAGGAGCTTTGCCCCTCCCCTTTTTATCGTGTCCTACAGGAGCCCGCGTACGGCGCGGGAGGTGACGCGTGTTCCTGATCAGAGAGGAAGAATGGTATGAATAAAACCGTGAAGTTTATACTTGGACACTTTGAAGAGATATTGGCCTCCATCTTTATTGTAATCACAACAAGTCTCGTCCTTGTAAATGTATTTTTGCGTTATTTCATGAGAACCGGTCTTTACTGGACCGAAGAAGTTACTACAAGCTGTTTTGTTTGGTGTGTTTTCCTGGGAGCGGCAGCGGGCTATAGAAGGGGAATGCACATTGGAGTTGACATTCTTGTCAATAAGCTACCGAATGCAATGAGGAATATTGTAAGGATATTGGTTGATCTGATTCTATTGTTCACCAACGGATATCTTTTTTATCTGAGCGTAGTATTTGTGCGCCTGTCTTATATAAAACCGACGGCGGTACTTGGGGTATCATCCGCATGGGTCAGCTCCGCGCTGATTGTCGGTTTCTGTCTGACTACGATTTATTCCGTCGGCCATATGGCAAATGATATAAAGCGGATTGTGAAAACAGGCACTTTTGGAAAGGGGGAAGAGTAAATGGCATTTTTACCGGTAATTATCGTATTTCTCCTGTATTTCTCAGGAATTCCGATTGCATACGCACTGTTTGCATCTTCACTTTTCTATTTCGGCGTGCTGAATACCGGCTCACCGACCGACCTGATTTTGCAGAAGTTTATCACCAGCACACAGTCATTCCCTCTGCTTGCGATTCCGTTCTTCGTAATGGCAGGCTCCATTATGAACTATGCCGGAATCAGCACGAAGCTGATGAGTTTTGCCGATGTGCTGACCGGTCATCTTCCGGGAGGGCTTGCCCAGGTCAACGTACTCCTCAGTATGCTGATGGGCGGCGTGTCCGGTTCGGCCAACGCCGACGCGGCCATGCAGTGTAAGATGCTGGTGCCGGAGATGGAGAAGAGGGGCTACAGCAAGGGCTTCTCAGCGGCGATCACGGCGGCGTCCTCAGCCGTTACGCCGGTAATTCCGCCGGGAATCAACCTGATTGTCTATGCGCTGATTGCCGGTGTTTCAGTAGGAAAGATATTCATGGCCGGTTATATGCCGGGTATTTTCATGGCCATCTGCCTGATGATTACGGTAAATATCATTTCCAAGAAAAGACATTATGCGCCGAGCCGTGAGAAGCGTGCGTCGGCCAGGGAAATCGGCCATCAGGCCATTGATTCCATCTGGGCGCTTTTATTCCCGTTCGGAATCATTCTGGGACTGCGTATCGGTCTGTTTACACCGTCCGAGGCAGGAGCCGTGGCTGTTTTATATTGTATTGTTATCGGCGCTTTTGTATATAAGAATCTCCGTCCGGCGCATATTCCGCTCGTACTGAGAGAGACGATAGAGGGAACCAGCACGGTTGTCCTGATTATCGTGGCCGCCAATGTATTCGGCTATTATATGAGCTGGGAGCGTATTCCCCAGATGCTGACGGAGCTGCTTCTGGGTATCACGCAGAATAAGTATGTGATGCTTATGATTATCAACGTCCTGCTTCTGGTTCTGGGCATGTTCCTGGAGGGCGGAGCAGCGCTGATTATCCTGGCGCCTCTGCTTGTACCTGTAGTGAAGGGACTGGGCGTGGATCTGGTTCATTTCGGTCTTGTCTGTATCGTGAATATCATGATCGGAGGACTGACGCCGCCGTTCGGTTCAATGATGTTCACCTGCTGCTCAATTACGGGCTGTGAACTGACGACCTTTGTTAAAGAATGTATTCCGTTTATCATCGCCCTGCTTGTGGCGCTGCTTATTGTTACCTATGTTCCGATACTGACGATGTTCATTCCGAACCTGTTATATTAAGAATAGAAACAGTGGAAACAGAAGCTGACGCATTAACGTTTTGTACTATACAGGCATCCGTCTGTGAACGGCCATTGCTGCCGTTCACAGGCTCTGCCCCGAGAGGCGTCTTTATTGACAAAGCCATGGTGATATGCTAGAGTGAAATTAAATATTAGTTACAGTTCAGCCTTCGGCAAACTGCAGCAAATGATGCACAGAAACGGCAAAAACCGCCGAGCGTAATGCATCATGGCTGAACTGTTATGAATATTATCAGGAGAAAGGAGCCGGTTATTGACAGTGGGAATCACTGCCGATCACACTGCTCTTTTCTTAAATTACACAGGCAGTCGGAAGATAAAGAGAGCGGAGGGGACATAATGCGGAGTGCATTTCATGATATATTAATTGATTGTCCGGTTATAGCGGCGGTCAAAGATGATGAGGGACTGGAAAAATGTCTTGAGTCGGAAAGTCAGATTGTATTTATACTTTACGGGGATTTGATAAGAATCCCCCAGATGGTGAAAAAGATAAAAGACGCAGGAAAGCTGGCGATGGTACATATTGATTTAATCGCGGGACTTTCCGGCAAAGAAGTGGCGGTGGATTACATTAAGCAGGAGACGCTGGCTGACGGAATCATTTCCACCAAGATGGCTATCGTGAAACGGGCAAAGGAGCTGGGACTCGTTACGGTGTTCCGTTTCTTTGTCATTGATTCCATGGCCTTCGATAATATCAGGAAACAGTATCATACCGTACAGCCCGATGTGGTGGAGATTCTTCCCGGCCTGATGCCGAAGATTATCACCAAGGTGTCGAAGCTCGTTTCATGTCCCGTTATTGCGGGAGGGCTGATTGCCGATAAAGCCGATATTATCGGGGCAATTGAAGCCGGGGCTACGGCTATATCTTCCACCAATCAGAAGACCTGGTTTATCTGATGTGATCGGAACGTCCGCTTCGGAAAGAAAATACGGGGAGGATTCATTTTATGGCAAATTATGTTATGGCGCTGGACGCCGGTACAACCAGCAACAGGTGTATACTTTTTAATGAAAGAGGGGAGATCTGCAGCTCGGCCCAGAAGGAGTTCCGCCAGTATTTTCCGCAGCCCGGCTGGGTGGAGCATGACGCCAACGAGATCTGGTCAACCCAGCTCGGCGTGGCGGTGGAAGCCATGTCAAAGATTGGGGCGGAGGCTGCCGATATTGCGGCTATCGGTATCACAAACCAGAGAGAGACGACCATTGTATGGGATAAAATTACAGGGGAACCGGTCTACCATGCCATCGTATGGCAATGCCGGAGAACCTCCGAATACTGTGATTCCCTGAAAGAAAAAGGACTGACAGACAAATTCCGTGAAAAGACGGGACTTGTCATCGACGCTTATTTTTCAGGAACGAAGCTCAAATGGATACTGGATCATGTCGAGGGAGCCAGAGAGAGAGCGGAGCGCGGAGAGCTTCTCTTCGGAACGGTGGAAACCTGGCTGATTTGGAAGCTGACACGGGGAGCGGTACATGTAACGGATTACTCCAATGCGTCGAGAACCATGCTGTTTAATATCAGGACGCTGCAGTGGGACGCCGAGATTCTGGAAGAACTGAATATTCCGAAATGCATGCTGCCGGAAGTAAAACCTTCCAGTTCCGTATACGGGGAGGCGGATCACCAGTTCTTCGGCGGTCCGATTCCGATATCAGGGGCAGCCGGGGATCAGCAGGCCGCGCTGTTCGGCCAGACCTGCTTTCATGCGGGGGAAGCCAAGAATACATATGG
>OOCU01001126.1_pt1 | contig 12089 bp, 9 predicted proteins | sample 1671781 | NCBI WGS metagenome assembly OOCU01 (sample SAMN06348192, study PRJEB24527) | human gut metagenome | reverse complement strand
TGGGGGTTACTTTCTGCATTGCGCTCGTAATGGGACTGATCACGCCTCCATTTGGCATGAACCTGTTTACCGCGGCGGCGGTCTGCGACACGACGTTTGTTGAGATTGTCAAAGGAGCCTTGCCCTATATCTGTGTGGCATTGATTATGATTTCCCTATTTGCTTTTGTTCCTCAAATCACGTTATTCCTTCCCGGATTGATGGCGGGGTGACGGCATGGTGGAGAGAAATCTTTTAAACGGAGTAATAGAATTGCACGTTCATCCGGCGCCTGACATTCAGCCAAGAAAATTCACCGATATGGAACTTGCTGAGCAGATGAAGGAGGCACAAGCGGCGGCAGTCGTACTGAAATCGCATACGCTTCCCACAATGGCGCGGGCTGAAATCGTTTCCCGACTGACGGGCTTTTCCGTTTTTGGTTCCATCACGCTGAATGATGAGGCGGGGGGATTTAATCCGGCTGCGGTGGAGGCGGCTCTTAACCTTGGTGCGAAAACGGTATGGATGCCTACAAAAAGCGCGGCAAACCACAGAAAGTATTTTAATCTTCCGGGAGGGCTGCATGCCCTGAAGGACGGGAAGGTGGACAACGGGCTTGACTCGATTCTGCACATGATAGCGGACAGGGATGTTATCCTGTCGACAGGCCATCTCTCATTTGAGGAGCAGAGGGTCGTGATTGAGAGAGCGAGAGATCTCGGGGTCAAAAAGATCGTGATCGATCATCCCGAGCTTGCGCTTACCAGGCTGACTGTCTGGCAGCAGAGATATCTGCAGATATTCGGCGTTTACTTCCTGCGCTGTGCCGTTTATCTCGATTTGAGCCGTTCCTACGCGGATGTACTCAAGAACCTGACAGAGCTTGGGTGTTCGGACACGGTATTGTCAACGGACTGCGGAAATACCGGCCTGCCGTCCTGGCCCAGACTGATGGAGGAGTACCTGCAGTATCTGCTGGGACATGGCGTTACGGAGGAAGAGCTGAACCTCATGACGAAAGTTAATCCGGCTCAGCTTATAAATCTGTTATAATGAAATAGGAAATAAAAAGAGGCAAGATATCCCATCCGGTTTAGATGGGATACCCTGCCTTTGTTGATGACGGTGACCTGTGCGCGGAGCGTGCAGGTTATCGTTGCAGTTTATTTCGCATGGCTGAAAATTACTCGGGCAGTGACAATCCAGGGAGGGACAACAAATGACATTAAAAGAATTACAGTATATTGTGACGATTGCGGAGGAGAAGAGTATCTCCCGCGCATCTGCCAGGCTGTATGTATCGCAGCCGTATCTGAGCCAGTGCCTGATGAGGATAGAGCGCCAGCACGACATGCCGCTGTTTCGGCGCACGCAGCATGGACTGGTCCTGACATTTGCCGGAGAACAGTATGTGGAAACAGCGAGAAAAATTGTGAAGCTGTATAATGATTTCGAGACAGGGCTGTGTGAGATCAGCAATATGAGGAAGGGACGGCTGACGATTGGGACCACCATTCATCTGGGCTCCATGGTCTTTTCCACAATACTCCCGATTTTCAGGGAGCTTTACCCGAACATAGAGCTGAGGCTGGAAGAAGGGCCGTCACAGAAAATCGAAGAATATATTATCGCGTCGAAGGTGGATATCGGGCTGCTTCACTGCCCGCTCAAGGACAGTGCGATATCTTATATTCCGATCCGTGAAAATAATTTTGTGGCGGTGCTGCATAAGGACAGCCATCTGGAAGAATTCTTTTACAAAAAAGAGGAGAGTCCCTATCCATTTATCGATCCGAAGCATTTTTCGGGCGAGAAATTTGTCCTGGCATATCCTTACCAGAGGGTGAGGCAGATAGCGGATCAGATATTGGCGGCGGCGGGAATCCAGCCTCTCTCCTGTCTGAATACCAGCAGTGTGCAGACAGCCATGTGCCTGTCGGCTGTAGGACTGGGCGTCTCGTTCATGCCGGAAAATTATATATCTCTGTTTAATTGTCCGGTAGAGCCGCAGTTCTGCCGGATGGAGGAAGAGTTCGGGGCAAAATGGACGATGGCGGTTGCTTATGATTCTAAGGATATGCTGAGCGGGCCGGCAAAGGAATTTATTCGGATTATGAAAGAAAATATGTGAAAGAAAAAAAGGGCCTTTCATCTGCGCAAAACAGCTGCGGATGAAAGGCCCTTTTTTGGTGGCAGAACGAGCCGTTTATCATTGCATTCAGGCGCTCCGCCCGTATATTCGTCTGCATCCGATGAAGCTTGACAGGTAAAAAACTGTCAGGGAGGACGAAAAATAACTTTTTGATCAAGGGAAGGACTGCGCCTATAATGAACGTATCGATAAATATCAGGGATCCCGCCGGAAGAATTTCAGGTAATTTGACTCAATACAGAAAGGACTTTAGTGAGCGTAAAAGCATGAACAGTATGGTAAAAGTGAAAGGAACTCCGTATGAACAGGGCGTAATGCAGGGAACGGAGCTTCGCGAAGTCATTCTCCACAATATCCGGGAGGTTGGCAAAAAGATGGCATCGGATCATGTTGACATGGTCCGTTATGAAGAATTTGTTAAAAAGAACGCCGCTTTCCTGAAACAGGCGCACAGTGATATATTTGAGGAAATGAAAGGAATATCGGATGGAGCAGAGATTCCGTTTGATGATATTCTGATGCTGAATATACCGGCCTATTTCATGACGGGATATTTTAATCAGGAATGCAGCATGATTATGGCAAGAGGAAAGGCGACAGCGGACGGCTGTACCTATGTGATTAAAAACAGGGATATGAGCACCTATATAGAGCAGGCCGTAATCGAACGGGAATATCCGGACGGACTGAAAATAGTGGAGATAAACGGCGCCGGGACAGTCACCTATCCGGCCAGCGGGATGAACAGCTACGGAGTCGGAGTCACAACAACCGGTTTCTGGTCGGCTAAGGCTCCCTCGGATCTGGAAGCGGCAGAGTATTCCCATATCTTTTTAAATGTCCATCTTCTGCTGGCAAAATGCAGGACAGCCGGGGAAGCTCTTGAGTATGTGAAGAATTCGCCCCGCATGAATGGACTGAATATTATTATTGTCGACCGGGAAGATGCATGGCTGGCTGAAATGACCAGAGATGAGGTTTCAATTGAAAAGGATAATGGAAGCGGTATCTTATTCCGTACCAATCACTACCGCTCCGAACGGCTCAGCCATCTTAATCCGGAGGAAACAGAGTATCCGTCCACCTACTTCAGGTACAGAAGAATGGAGGAGATGCTTGGGAAGCAGTACGGAAGAATCAGATTCCAGGATTTATTCCGTATCATGTCCGACCATGAGAACGGAGTGAATGCAATCTGCCGCCACCCGCAGGAGGGGGCGCCATCCAGGACCATCTCCACAAGCCTGTTTGTACTTGAGGACGGCGAGGCGTGGACAACACTGGGAAACCCGTGCGACAGCCTGAAATATGCACTGTTGAAATAGGAGGATACTATGGATTGCAAAAAGTATATAGATGAACGGATAGGCAGATTAAAAAACATCATGTCTGAAAAAGGCATTGATACGGTCATACTGAAAAAGCCGGAGAATGTCTTTTATTTCAGTAATTTTAATCCGGTATTAAACAGCCATCCGGCGGTTATGATTATTTCACTTGATGAAGAACCGTGTTTGCTGGTGCATTCGATCCGATACGTCCACGCATGCGAGGAGGGAAAGATCAAGAATGTCAAAATATACGGCAAATGGGGGGCGAATGTTCCGCTTGCAATACATCCTGTCGACGCGGTGAGGACACTTCTGGGGAAAAGAAACAGAAAGCTGGGCCTTGAGCTCGATTACTGCAGCGCCGGATTCTGCAGTGAAGTGGAAGATAAGCTTTGTCCCGATGAGGTGGTAAGTATTTCATCTGAAATAAATATGATGAAAATCATAAAAGATCCATATGAGATTGGATGCATCAGACGTTCCGCAGCCCTGGTCGATAAAGGAGTCGAAGTCACGATTGATTACTTGAAGCAGGGATACTCGGAAGCAGAGGCATGTACCCAGGGACAGTATGCAATGAGAAGAATGTGGCATGAGAAGTTTCCGGAGGCGGAAGTCTGCGGCTTCGGAACCTCAGAAGGCGGAATGATAGACAGTCTTCATGTATGGTGCCTTTCTAACGGACACATTGCATATGGCTGTGACTGCCCGAGGCATTATCACCCGCAGCCTGGAGATTTGACTCTTCCGATGGCGTGGGCCAAAACGGACGGTTACCATGCCGAGAATGAGAGAACGGTCATAGTCGGAGAACTGGATTCCTATAAACAGAATGCTTATGACGGCATGCTTAAGGCGCGGGAGAGCATTTTCAGGATATTGAAACCGGGAGTGACGTTTGAGGAGCTGTATCTTGCCGCGGCAAAGGTTTACTCTGAACGAGGGTTTGATTCCATTCTTCCGGGCAGGGTAGGGCATGGAGTCGGCTGCTCCGCGCACGAGTTTCCATCCCTGGAGCGGGGCAACCTGCTGCGGCTCCAGCCGGGAATGGTGATGACGGTTGAACCTGGATTAATGGATAAAACCTGGGGAGGTGTTCGCCATTCAGATACTGTTCTGATAACAGAGGACGGCTGCGAGCTGCTCACCCGGTTCGATACGGGAGCCATTGTCATTGAATGCGGTGACCTGCGCGCGGAGCGTGCAGATTAGCGATTAGCGCCCAGTCCCGTCTGAGCATCCACCACCTCACGTACCGTATTGACGAATGCTTGGATTGTCTTTGAAAGATATCGTGTGTTCCTGTAATTCAGCACAATGATATTCTTTGAATCATAGTCCTCGATCGTGTAAAAACAGTGATGTGAGAAGTCATATTGGGAATAGGTGATAAAGGTTTCGGGGAAAATGGATACTCCCAGCCCGGCGGAACAAAAGGACAGCAGCGTTCCTACATTTTTCGTTTCCAGAAAAATATTCGGGGATATATTCAGGTACTGGAGATACCGTCTTGTAAATGTAGGTGTTCTCGAGGTCTGGGTCATGGCCAGGAACGGGCATGATTCCAGACAGCTCATCACAAAACTGAGATCCGGCTTTCTGGTTGAGAGGACGGTGTGGTTGGGAAAATAACGCTCAATGACGGTATCGGGTATCACGACGATAATATTTTCCTCATAGAGAGGAATCGTGGTAAACTGACTGGAACCTTCGGTCAGGTAACCGATACTCACATCCAGCGTGCCGTTTCGAATCCCGTTCTCCAGTTCGTCCGTTGAGCCTTCGAAGAGCTTTACCGACACCTGAGGATATTTCTCCTGGAATGCACGGAATGCGGCGGGAAGAAGGACCTGGGAGCGGGCGTGGGTGCTTCCGACGGTCAGTGAACCGCCGATCATGCCGCCGATGTCCAGCAGCTCTTTTTGCAGGTCATCCTGCATGGCAAGAAACTCGGCTGCTCTTTTACGCAGGTACATCCCGGCGGGAGTCAGGGTCAGGGGCTGCTTCCGGTCAAAGAGAGGCACGCCAAAACTAGTCTCCAGTTTGTTAATATGGCCGCTTAAGGACTGCTGGGTTATATGAAGCTTCCGGGCGGCTCTGCGGAAATTCATTTCCTCGCACAGCACCAGAAAATATTGCAGGTTTAAAAAATTAATCATAAAAAAGCGCCTCCTCAGTTATCGTACTTTCTGAAGTATATCATTAAATCCGGCGGCGCTCAATATAGAATGCATGTAACAGGCGGAACGTACAGACAACCGCCTTCAATAAAAACGGCGCTTTGCGTCATGTAATTACAGGAGAGGGTTAGTATGAATCAACAGAAGGAAAAAAACAGCATTTTTAACCGTTTTTTGGCAGGAATTGAATATATGGGGAATAAAATTCCGGATCCCATGATGCTTTTTGTATGGCTTTCCATCATTACGGTGGCAGCCTCATTTGTGCTTTCAAAAATCGGATTCTCAGGCGTCAACCCGGCCACGGGAGAAGTTGTATCCGTCTATAATCTGCTGTCGGCAGAAGGCCTGGTGAGAATGATAACAACGGCAGTCAGCAATTTTACCGGCTTGTCGGCGCTCGGAATGGTTCTGGTATGCATGCTTGGAGTCGGAGTCTGTGACAGAGCCGGTCTTTTCTCGGTTGCATTGAGAAACGTGGTGGAGAATTCCAAAGGCTCCAACTTGAAAATAATCTGTATTTTTGTATTTATGTGTGTTATGGCGGATGCGGCGGGAGGAACCGGCTTTGTTGTAATGCCGCCTCTGGGAGCTATCATTTTCCTGGCTATGGGAAGAAACCCGCTGGCCGGCATGCTTTGCGCCTACGGTGCGGTATCGGGGGCATTTGCTTCAAATTTACTCGTCACCTCCATGGATGTGGTAAACTTAAGCTTTACGGAGACAGCGGCAAAGCTGGTAGATCCGGATATGGCGCTTTCACCTGCCATCAACTATTATTTTTCCGCATTTTCCGTATTTACCCTGACGGCCATGGCGGTTTTCGTTACAGTCAAGGTGGTTGAACCGCGTCTGGGACAGTATACCGGAACCGGAGCAGGAGAAGAGGTCAGCGCGGTAACCGGTACGGAGAAAAAGGCCCTGAAATGGGCGGTTATCGCCGTTGCGGTATATCTGGCGGTGATACTCGCCGGTGTGGTTCCGGGAAACGGCATACTCAGGGATCCGGAAACAGGCTCGCCGATTGCTTCCGCTGCGCCTCTGATGAAAGGACTTCCCTTCCTCATCGCTCTCCTGTTTTTCATTCCGGGCGTTGTTTACGGGAAAGTATCGGGGGCATTTAAGGGCAGCAAGGATGTAGCCAGAGCGCTGGGGCAGGCGATGGCCGATATGGGACCTTATATAGCCTTGATTTTTGTCTCCGCCCAGTTCCTGAAATATTTTGAGTGGTCCAATATGGGTATTATTCTTGCAATCAAGGGGGCGGATTTCCTTGAAGCTTCCGGACTGCCGATTCCGGTCGTGCTGGTACTCTTTATTATCATGTGCGCATTAATTAATATGCTGATAGGGGGCGCTTCAACGAAGTGGGCAATTCTCTCACCTATATTTGTACCGATGTTTATGTTTCTGGGATATCATCCCGCATTGGCGCAGATGGCCTACAGAATCGGAGATTCCATTACAAATCCGATCTGTCCGACCTTCGCCTACTTCGGAATGCTTCTTGCCCTGTCACAAAAATATGACAAGAATGCAGGATTCGGTACCCTGATGGCTAACATGCTGCCTTATACAATTGCATTTTTCTGCTTTATGACAATACAGCTGCTGATCTGGTTCATACTGGGAATCCCGTTTGGACCTGGGGCGCCGCTTAGACTTTCTTAACAGAAAGTAAGAGAATCCCGCGAGCGGGATTCTCTCTTACTTTTCAAATTCCAGTCTGATTTTCTGCAATAGCTCCGGTTCGGTGATTACCTGATACCCCGTCTGCGCCATGGCGACGGCAGCAGACAGCATTTCTCCGGCTGCAAAATCCGTCATTGTGGCATCCGTGAATTCAGGATTATGCAATGCGGGTCCGCCGGCGCTTGTAATTCCGATCCAGCTGTGAATCGTGGGCACAACATTGCTGACATTACCAATATCTGATGTAGCTGCGTATGTTTCTGGTTTTTTCAGCCGGAGCGTTGTCAATTTCTCATAATTTTCTTTGAAAACATCTGACAGGGTATGATTTGTCACAAGGCCTTCAACCCGATTTTCAAATTCCGTTACATCAACTGACACTCCCGACGCCCTGGCCGTATGGCGCACACAGCCGGCCACTCTGTCCATATACTCCTGAAGCTTTTTCTTACTCGCTGCCCGGATATAATATTTCATCGAGGCATAGTCGGGGATTATGTTGGGCCGGCTCCCTCCATTATCAATAATGCCGTATATGTTGGCACCCGGAATATACTGTTTTAGATTGTTAATGTTAAGATATGACATTACCAACGCATCCAGAGCATTTCTGCAGTCTTCCTTCGGCAGGGCTGCATGGGCGGAAATCCCTCTGAATTCAAATTGAAGCGCTCCCAGCCCCAGTGTGGTGCCGCTCTCTTCGGATTCGGTGCAGGGATGGCACATAATGACAGCATCGATATTATCAAAGGCATGAGCTTCCACGAAATTCACCTTTCCGCTTGTACGTTCTTCATCCGGTGTTCCGAATACGACTACTCTGCCTCCAATGTCATCCAGAACCGATTTTAAGCCGCAGGCAGCGCCATAACTCATTGCCGCGATTATATTATGTCCGCAGGCATGCCCGATCTCCGGCAATGCATCATATTCGCAGATGAACGCAATTGAGGGACCTGGCCTGCCGCTTGCGTACTCTGCCCTGAATCCGGTTTCCAGCCCATAGATTCCTTTAATAACGGAAAAGCCCTCTTCGCGGAACATAGCTGCCAGCAGTTCTGAGGCCATATTTTCTTTCAGGCCGATTTCCGGATTTTCAAACAGCTCTTTTCTAATCCGGAACATATTTTCTTTATTCTTCAGTATATATTTTTCAATTTCTCTTTTTCCCATTGACGCACCCAGCTCTCCTGATTTTGATTATATTGAAAGATTTTAAAATGGCCCAAGGTGGATGAACTGGGCAATCATGACGACAACAGCACCTCCCAGATATTGCAGTCCAATCAGGGGAAGAATCCATTTTACCCATTTTTCCCACGGTATATTGGCAAGAGACAAAGCTGCCATAAAGTATCCCGAAGTCGGCGTGAGTATATTGGAGATTGCATCTCCAAGCTGGAAGGCAACGACAGTTGTCTGTCTCGTCACGCCGATTAAATCTCCCAGAGGGGCTAAAATAGGGATTGAAACGGCTGCCTGGCCGGAACCTGACGGGATCAGGAAATTTAAAAGGCATTGGAACAGATAGATCCCCAGGCTGGAGACTGCCGCCGGAATCTGGGACAACAGGGAAGAGGAGCTGAATAATATTGTATCGATTATATTTCCCTGGGTCAGGATAACGAGAACCGCTCTGGACAGTCCCACGACCGTAGCCCCGACGGCCAGGGACTCCAGGCCCTGTGCAAAGGTTACCGCATATTGGTTGAAACGCATTCTGAATACGGCAGCGGATGCGATGGAAGCGGCCAAGAAGAGTGAAGACATCTGGGTGATCCCCCATCCCCATTTCATAACGCCCAGAACAAGTATAACCATCATGCCGAAAAAGATTGCCAGTACCGCTTTATGTCTTCCCGTCAGTTCCTCCAGATCTTCCAGATTCAGAATATCGCTTCTTTCCCGGTCAAGCTCATACATCAGGCTTGATTCAGGATTTTTGCGCACCTTCATCGCATAGCGGTATATGTAGGTTACTGCAATCGTAAACATCAAAACAAGTGAACACATTCGAAACTGCCAGCCGCTTAACAGCGGAAGCTCGGCGATTGTTTGGGCAACCCCGACTGTAAACGGGCTCATCGCTGAGCAGGAGACGCCGGCGCAGGCGCCTACAAGCGCTATGGCGGCGCCCGTGATGGAATCAAAGCACATGGACATTGCCAGGATTACCATAATTGCGATAAATGGAAGCGTTTCCTCCGCCATGCCAAATACGACGCCCCCCGCTGCAAATGCTGCCATTAAGACTGGAATTAAGAATTTGTCCCTGCCGCTTTTTGCCCCTGCTACGGCAATACGTCCTATGCCGATTTTAATGGCATCTGTAGACTGAATTACATGAAAGCTTCCCCCCATAATCAGGAGAAAGGCGATTATTTCTGATACTTCACCGATCCCGGCCGTTATACAGTTCAGCGCTGCAAAAATTCCCACCGGCGTTTGCTCGACATAGACAAAAGACTCCGGATCGATGACCATTCGTCCCCCTAATTCTACCCGCTCAAAATGACCGGCCGGTATCAGATAGGTCATAATTGATGCCGCGATAATCAGTGTGAATAAAATGACAAATACATGTGGAGCCTCAAACCTGCCCTTTCTCTTTTTTACCCCAAACATTTGCTCTCCTTTTCAATTTTTTTGTACGCTGCAGACGTTTACAATTTTGAAGATGCATCTTCGATATTCTATATCAGCAATATTCATGCCATTTATGGAGTTTATGGTGATAATGTCTATAAATTCATATATTATCAGTGAATATAGAGGGAATTAGTGCTTGAATTGGATTTTATCAGTGCGTATTTTGACAAAAAATGACAAGAAAAGGGTGACATATCAACCTTTATCTGAAAAATGACAATTTATTTGGTCGCACTGCGGCGGCAGAATGCAGCAGAAAATACAGAGATCGAAAAAAGAGCCCGGCATACAGGACTCTTTTTCGTTATCAGCGGTAAAGATTTAAGGGGCATATCATTAACCGGAATATTCTATCAGTTCTCAAGCATTATGTTCAAAATTTCTATATCCGTGGCCTTCATGCCTTCCCGTCCCATACGGCCGATACTCTGGATGGTATCTTCCACGGTTTCTTTTACAAGCCCTTCTCCGGGCTGGAAAACGCGTTTGTTTTTGCTCAGATGGAAGGCTGTGAGGGCGCAGTCGACAGCCGATGCGATCTTTGCCGCACAGGAAGGCTTGGCCCCGTCGCAGACCATACCGCCGATTGTGGCGATAGTGTCGGTAATAATACCGCAGATCTCGTCATAGGAGGCTCCCAGCATATAAGCGATGCCGACGCCGCTTCCGCAGGCCGCGCTTACGGCTCCGCAGTATGCGGAGAGGCTGCCGATATACTTTTTCTGGTGCAGGGAGATCAGGTTGCCCGCCACGAGGGCGCGGTAGAGTCCTTCATCAGAAATGTTATATTCTTTTGCGTATTCAATAATGGGAAGGGATACGGTCATTCCCTGGTTGCCGCTTCCGGAATTGATGACAACCGGCATCGGGCAGCCGCTCATTCTGGCATCGGAGCCGGCTGCGGCAGCCGCTTTGGCGCGGATGGCGACGTCGGAGCCGAAAGTATCCAGCAGGGTCCGGCCTACCTGGGCGCCCCAGGGATTATTAAGCCCTTCCTGTGAAATGGCGGTGTTACATTCTATCTGGCGTGAAATTACTTCACTGATATCACTGAGATCCACACAGTCTGCAAATTCCAGAATATCTTTTACATTTAAGAGGGATTTGTCCGGACCGGAGGACTGCTCCGACTGTTCGTCATCCGTACTGAAAATAATCTTGCCGTTTTTCACGATCTTCGTGATATTGCTGTGATAATCACGAATCTCAACGGTAGCCGATTCCTCCCCGGCGTAGGCCGTGATAATAATGTAGAGATTTTCAACGCCTTCAATCAGGCCGCAGCTGCAAAATCCCTCTTTCACCAGCTTCTGGGTGGTTTCGATTTGTTCCGGTGTGATATCCTCGAGTACTGCCAGAATCCGTTTTACGTTACCGCCAACGATTCCAAGGGTTGCGGCTGTGTCAATGCCCTTCATGCCGCCGGAATTGGGGACGGTTACGCCTTTTACATTTTTCACGATGTTGCCGCTGCAGTTTATTTCACAGCGATCCGGCATGGCTTCCAGAACTTCTCTTACTTTGGCTCCGGCATAGGCGATCGCAATCGGTTCCGTACAGCCCAGAGCCACAACGAGTTCATTCTTTAAGATAGAAACATAAGTATTATAAACTTTTTTGTCCATAGTTGATTTATCCTTTCTGTTGTTTAGACGTAACAGTTCAGCCATGATGTATTCCGCAAGGTGTTTTCGCTGCTTTTTGCGAAAATCCCGAGTTAAGCGGCGCGACGCGATGAAAAGTAAACTTTTCACCACAATCAACGGCGTTTTTGCCGTTTCCGTGCATCATTTGCTGCAGTTTGGCCGAAGGCTGAACTGTAACAAAAAGCGCAAGTGATGTGTCTGCATCACTTGCGCAAAAATAATCCGATCGTTCTATTCTCCTGCATCCAACGGATAAACCTCCCGCCGGAAATTCTGTTACCGCCCTTCCCGGGCGTTATCACGAATTAAGGAAAACTTTGATTTTCAGAGTCTATATAGCAAATATTTTACTTTTACCACTCTTATTGACCGTTTCACAAGTTGATGTGCACCATCGCACTGGTTGTAAAGTAACCAACTTATAAAATTTGAGCTTCTAACTCAATCAATAAGGCAA
>OOCU01001122.1_pt1 | contig 12164 bp, 10 predicted proteins | sample 1671781 | NCBI WGS metagenome assembly OOCU01 (sample SAMN06348192, study PRJEB24527) | human gut metagenome | reverse complement strand
TGGTGTTTAATTTCCCTGCCGGAGATACGGTGATGGCAAATGTGCCCAATGATGATATTTATCGTGTGAGCTATCAGGCCGGTAAAGAACTGACTAAACCGGTGGATATGACCGGAATGACTCCCGAACAGCAGCGGATGGTGTTTGATTATTATTATCAGGCAGGCCGTAAATATATCGATGAGAATGCCGGTACTTATGGCGAAGTGATTGCCCGCCCCGTAGACCGTCGCGAGAACTATGTAAAGCGGTGTGTGGGACTTCCCGGACAAACGCTTGAAATAAAAGACCGTGTTGTCTATCTGGATGGGAAGGCAAATAAAGAACCTGATAACGTGCAATATCGCTATCTGGTGAAGGTGCATAAAGCCATACCGGATGATTTGGCACACGAGCTGGGTATCAGCCACGAGGATTTGGCTTATTATTATCCGGAGGCTTCGGCTTATAATATTCCTTTGACAGAGAAGGCAAAAGCCGGTTTATTGGCACGTAAGGATATAGTGGCCGGTATCGAGAATGTTCCGGGTGATGATGCGGGAGGCCTGTATCCGCTGAATAAACTGACCGGTTGGACTACCGATAATTATGGTCCTTTGTGGATTCCGAAGAAGGGTGAGACAATCCGACTGACATTGGATAATCTGCCGGTTTATGAACGTCCCATCCATGCATACGAGGGCAATGACCTGAAAGTGAAAGATGGAAAGATTTACATCAACGGAAAGGAAACAAACGAATATACATTCAAGATGAACTATTACTGGATGATGGGTGATAATCGTCATAACTCCGCCGATTCCCGTTTCTGGGGATTTGTGCCCGAGGATCATGTGGTGGGAAAACCTATCTTTATCTGGTTGTCTCTTGACCCCGACCGCGGTTGGCTGGACGGCAAGATACGCTGGAACAGATTGTTCTCTTTTGTAGATAATATTAAATAGTGCACATTCCCCGTGTCTCAATATGGATAAAGGCAATGCTTACGGCAGTCGTTTTGGTGCTGCTGATAAAGACATTCGCTTTCACCTCCTGCACCATTCCTTCTACCGGCATGGAAAACAGCCTCCATCAGGGCGAGAGGGTTTTGGTGAATAAATGGAGTTACGGGTTTCGTGTGCCTTTTTCCACTTGGCGATGGTTGGAAAAACCGGTCGGGAAAGGGGATATCGTGTTATTCAATAATCCCAGCCCGCGCTCTTTGCAGACAATGGTTGGTAACCGCGAGTTGTTTATCAGCCGTTGTGTCGGTATTCCGGGAGATACATTAATGTTGAATGAGGAGTTATTGCTGACGGACGAGCATGTGCTCAGCCCCGACAGCAAGTCTCTTTATGTATATCCGCATACGGCAGAAGATACTGTGTTGCTGGCTATGCAGCAATTGGGTATTACAGGAAATCAGCTGGTAGGGTATATGGATGAAAGGTATATCCGCAGTTTCAGTCACTATGAGTATTATTTGCTTGAGCAGAAGCTGGCAGGAAAAGTGAGTCTGCTTCCCTTGTATCAGAAGGAGGTGAGCAAGAGTCATCCGTTTGTGATTCCGGCCAAAGGCAGATCGGTAAAGGTATATCCGTGGAATGTGACTTTGCTGTGTAATACTATCATGCGGCATGAGGGAAAGCGGGCTTCTGTCAAAGGAGATACTCTGCTGGTGGAGGACAAGCCGGTTTCGGCTTATACATTCGAGAAGAATTATTATTGGATGGCATCCAATAATCCGATAAATCTATGTGACTCGCGTCTTTTCGGGCTGGTACCCGATGATCATTTGATAGGCAAGGCCTGGCGCATCTGGTTTTCCTCACGGAAAGGACGCTTTTTTGAACGAGTACAATAATGGAGAAAATAATATATGTAGGCTCTGCCTATTTAGCTCCGGTAGAATATTATACCAAATTGTTTGCATACGATAAGGTGTATGTGGAGCGTTATGACAACTATGTGAAACAGACTTACCGTAATCGTTGTGTGATTGCAGCAGCCGATGGTCCGTTGGCATTGACTATTCCTACTGAAAAGAGTGACAGTAATAAATGTCTGATGAAAGATGTCCGTATCTCTGATCACGGTAATTGGCGGCATATACATTGGCATGCTTTGGTAGCCGCTTATAAGCATAGTCCTTTCTTTGATTATTATGCCGACGACTTCCGTGTGTTTTATGAGAAGAAATATCCTTTTTTATGGGATTTCAATCAGGAATTATGTAGTTTGATATGCCGTTTAATTGATATCGAACCCCAGATGGAAGGAACGGCCGGCTATCGTACCGAATTTGCTGCCGGAGAGGATGATTTTCGTGAAGTTATCCATCCTAAACGTGATTATCGTGTGGCAGATACTGCCTTTATCCCTAAGCCTTACTATCAGGTGTTTAAAGAAAAACACGGCTTTTTGCCGAATTTGAGTATAGCCGACCTTTTATTTAATATGGGGCCGGAGAGTTTACTCGTTTTGCGAGATAGTATAGAACCATTAAACTTATAATATCATGAATAATTTATTTAGTGTAAAAGATCAGGTGGTAGTTATCACCGGTGGAACAGGTGTATTAGGGAAGGCCATCGCTGCGCACTTGGCTGCTGAAGGAGCAAAGGTAGTGATTCTGGGCCGTAAGGCAGAAGTGGGCAATGCCATTGTGGAAAATATCAAAGCAAAAGGTGGGGAAGCCATGTTCCTGGTGACTAATGTGCTGGATGAGGCTGTCTTGAAACAAAATCTGGAAGATATTTTGGCTAAGTATGGCCGTGTGGATGCGCTGTTGAATGCTGCCGGAGGAAATATGCCGGGGGCAACTATTGCTCCTACAGGTACTTTCTTTGATTTGAAGGTGGATGAGTTTCAGAAAGTGCTGAACCTGAATCTGACAGGTACAGTACTGCCCACTCAGGTATTTTTGAAACCGATGGTGGAACAGAAAAAAGGTGCTATCGTAAACTTCTCATCTATGGCTGCCTTTCGTCCGATGACTCGTGTGTGCGGTTATGCGGCTGCCAAGGCGGGTATTTCCAATTTTACTGCATTCATGGCGCATGAGGTGGCAACAAAATTCGGTGAAGGTATTCGTGTCAATGCCATTGCTCCGGGTTTCTTCCTGACCGAACAGAACCGTGCTTTGCTGACTAACGAAGACGGAAGCTACACAGAGCGTGGAAATGATGTGATTCGCCAGACTCCGTTTAAACGCTTCGGTCGTGCGGAAGAGTTGTGTGGAACAATACAATATTTGATTAGTGAAGCTTCGTCTTTTGTAACCGGTACGGTGGCAGTAGTAGACGGCGGATTTAATATTTTTGCAATGTAATATTTGATTGGTTATGATACTATGTGAACAAACATGGCGCTGGTACGGCCCGAATGATCCTGTATCTTTATGGGACATCAAACAGACCGGTGCAACCGGTATTGTTACTGCCTTGCATCATATTCCCAATGGGGAAGTGTGGACGGTAGAGGAAATCATGAAGCGCAAAAAAATGATAGAAGAGGTGGGGCTGACTTGGAGTGTCGTTGAGAGCGTGCCCGTACACGAGTATATTAAAACTCAGACAGGAGACTATCTGAAGTATATAGAGAACTATAAACAGAGTTTACGTAATCTGGCAGAATGCGGCATTATGGTTGTTACTTATAATTTCATGCCGGTACTCGACTGGACACGCACCGATCTTGCTTATACTTTGCCCGACGGCTCGAAGGCTTTGCGGTTTGAACGGGCTGCGTTTGTGGCTTTTGATTTGTTTATTTTGAAGCGTCCCGGTGCAGAGAAAGAATATTCGGCAGAGGAAAGGGAAAAGGCTAAGGCTCGTTTTGCCCAAATGGATGCGGAAGAAATCCATCGTTTAACCCGGAATATGATTGCCGGTTTGCCGGGATCTGAAGAGAGCTTTACATTGGAGCAGTTCCAGCAAGAGTTAGACCGCTATAAAGATATTGATGCGGAAAAGCTTCGCAAGAACCTTATTTTCTTTCTGAAAGAAATTTGTCCGGTGGCAGATGAGGTCGGAGTGAAATTGGTTATCCACCCGGATGATCCGCCACAGCCGATTCTTGGCTTGCCTCGTATCATGAGCACGGAAGAGGATTTTGAGAAGTTGGTTGAAGCAGTTCCTAATCCGTCTAACGGTCTGTGTCTGTGTACGGGCTCATTGGGTGTGTCTGCACGCAATGATTTGGCAGGAATGATGACACGTTGGGGTGACCGTATCAACTTTGTGCATTTCCGCAGTACTCAGCGTGACGCGGAAGGAAATTTCTATGAGGCCAACCACTTGGAGGGTGATGTGGATATGTATCATGTGATGAAAAACCTGTTGTTATTGCAACAGCGACGTGGTGTGTCTATTCCGATGCGCCCGGATCATGGTCATCAGATGATAGATGATTTAAAGAAAAAGACTAATCCGGGATATTCCTGCCTGGGTCGTATGCGCGGTCTTTCCGAGCTTCGCGGACTGGAAAAGGGGATTGCCATGAGTATGGAAGAGGGCAAATAAACGGTCTGTTTTCAGGTATTAAAAACGCGGACGTATGCATGGAATTATACATACGTCCGCGTAGGCTTATACATACGTTCGTGTAAGCCTGCACGTACGTCCGCGTGAGCTCACACGTACGTACGTGTGGAATGAGGGTTTAACGGAGGGTTTTTAACTCTCCGTTTTCCATTGCAATCTTGTAAGTTTTGCCTTTTGAGGTCTTGAAGGTGAGCGTCTTGTCGCCGTATCTCACATGGCAGGGAGCACCTGCTTTAGACAGGATAGTGGCTTCTTTCAGGCTACCGTTTTCCCATGTTATGTCGACTTCAAAATTACCTTTTGCACATAATCCTTCTACAGCACCGTTTTTCCAAGCATCGGGAAGTGCGGGCAATAACTGAATGAATCCCATGTGGCTCTGCAGCAACATTTCGGTAATGCCTGCCGTGCCTCCAAAGTTTCCATCAATTTGGAAGGGTGGGTGAGTGTCCCATAAGTTATTCATTGTTCCGTTTTTCAGTAAGTTGCCGAAGAGCTTGTATGCATGGTTCCCGTCTTGCAGACGTGCCCATTGGTTTAATTTCCATCCCATGCTCCAACCGGTCGCGCCGTCACCTCTGTGTTCCAATACTACTTTGGCGGCTTGTGCCAATTCGGGAGTCGTGACTGTATGCCCCGGATGCAGGCCGAACAGATGGTTTACATGGCGGTGTTCGTCTTTGGGGTCATCAATATCTACCGACCACTCCATGAGTTGACCGTAACGACCCACTTGATAGGGAACCAGATTGTCCAATACGTGTTGCCACTGTTTACGTTCTTTAGCGTCTACTCCCAATACTTTGCTGGCATCGATGGCATCCAGCAGAATTTCGCGAATGACGGCATGTACGAAGGTGGCTCCCTGATCTACCGGTCCGTGTTCGGGAGAGGTGGATGGGGCGGCTGTGTAAGTGCCGTCAGGGCGATGCCACAGGTAGTCTACGGCAAAGTTGGCACTGCTTTTAATCAGGTCATACCCTGTTTCTTTCAGGAATTTTTTGTCGCGTGTGTAGTCATAGTAATCCCATATGTGAGTAGCTAGCCATGGTCCTGCCATGGGATTGAAATTCCATGACATATCTTCGTCTGTCAGCGGAGAAGTAAATCCGAAGATATTGCCGGAGATGGATGCTGTCCAGCCACGTGCACCGAAGTATGCCCGGGCTGTTTTTTCTCCCGGTTTTACCAATGTGCGAATAAAATCGATTAATGGCCATGCACATTCGCCTAGATTAGTGGAACAAACAGGCCAATAGTTCATCTGGATATTGATATTGTTATGGTAATCCACGTGCCATGGACCGTCCACACCATTGGCCCACATACCCTGAAGGTTGGCGGGAAGGTTGCCGGGACGGGAACTGGCTATCAGCAGGTAACGGCCGAACTGATAATAAATTTCTTCCAGTTTATAGTCGGGATTGCCTTTACGGTAACGGGCCAGACGTTGGTAGGTGGGCAGATCGGTAACTGCCGGATACTGTAACGTCATGGGGGCATGAGGGTTTAGTGTCAGTTTTACCCGGTTAAACAGGTTAGTATAGTCAGCCTTGTGGCGTTCGCACAACTCATTATAGCTTTTGCCGGCGGCAGTATTCATCATGGCAAGAGTGGTCTGTTCCGGGTCTGCACCTACGTATGTTTTCGGGTCTTTAAAGTCCGGGTCAAAGTTCAATTTGTAGTCGGTGTCAGCTGTTAAGAGAAAAATGACTTCATCTGCTCCTTGTGCAATGAGTTTCCCGTCAGTGGCAGTCAGGTTTCCTCCTTTATGGATGGCACGGATGCGAAGGGCAAACTTCATTTGATTGTTTTTCAAACGTCCGGTATAAAGCAGGCTGTTATTTCCGTCCGCTTTTATGGTGCCTGTTGCTTCGGGGTTTGCTCCGTAACTGAATACAAGATTCTGCATACCCGGTTTGTCGGCTGTAAACTTAATAACCATAACACTGTCGGGGTAGGATGCAAAATATTTACGCTCATAGTTTACACCGTCTTTACGGAAGCTTACAACAGCGAGAGCGGAATCCAGAGAGAGGGCGCGTTTGTAGTTTGTCATGCCTATCTCGCTCAGTCCTGTTTCAATGTATGCTTCTCCCAAACTGGTGTAAGAACCGAAACGGAACGGAGTTTCGCGGCTGGGTTCGTAATCTGCCAGTCCGTTGAAATTGCGGCGGGTAAGCTCTTTTGATTCCCTTCAACAAATGCTTGTCGTATTTCAGGCAATAGGTGAGCTGATTCCTTGTTGACATTCCAATAATAGTCAGCTCCTTTCTCTGTGTTCGGACCACCGCGCCATAGAGTCTTTTCATTCAGTGTAATACGCTCGGCAGCTACCGAGCCCAATATATTTCCTCCCAGACTTCCGTTTCCGATTGGCAAAGAGTTACTTTCCCATGATTTGTCGGCAGTCGGGGCATACCAAGAAGCACGTCCGTCCAGATTATTGGGCTTGTCAAACCAAATGCTCAGCCCTTTTGTGTAATCAATACTTTGTGCATGCATAGAGGCAGCCAGTAAAGTACTGATAAGGCATAAATGAAGCTTTTTCATGTCATTATGATATTAGTTAGGTTTTATTTTGCAAAGATACGATTTTCTATGAGTATACAAGTGTAGAAAGGTATTCTTCGGTAAACATTTCATTGGCTATTTCCAGTAATTGCTCTGCAGTCAGGGCTTCTATACGTTTAAAGACTTCTCCCGGACCTTCAAATTTGCCGTAATGCAGAAATGCTTTTCCCATATCGAGTGCATTGTTTTCAAAGTTGTCACTTGCCACACCGATTTGTCCGATAATCTGTTTCTTGGCGGCAGTCAGTTGGGCACCGGTCAGTTTATTGTCACGTAGCTTTTTCAGTTCTTTGTGTACCAGTCGGATGCAATGGTCCACGTCTTCTGTGTCAGTTCCGAAATAGATGCAGAATACACCCGTATCGGTATAAGAAGTCAGGTTGGCCTCTACATTATATACCAGTCCGCGGCGTTCACGGAGTGCCAGGTTCAGGCGGCTGTTCATACCGGGTCCTCCCAATATATTATTGAGCAGATAGAGTCCGGTTCGTTTTTCATCGTATGCATGATATCCCCGGCTGCCTATCATGACATGTGCCTGGTGGGTGTCTTTGTTGATGGTCAGTGTCTGTGGAATATAGGTAAAGGGAGCGATACGCTGACGGTTTGTTTCGCTCAGCGATATATCGCTTACAGCTTTTTCTACTGTCCGGATTACCTTCTTGAAATCGATATTGCCTTGCACAAAAAAGACCATGTTGGTTGTTTTGTAGAAGCGTGCTGTAAACTCCAACGCATTTCGGCTGGTAAATTGTCTCAAGAGTTCCGGTTTTCCCAGAATATTTCTTCCTAAGGGGTGATTGGGGAATATCAGTTCTTCAAAGTCATCAAAGATAAGTTCGGAAGGACTATCTTCATAACTTTGGATTTCATCGATAATCACTTCTACTTCCTTGTCTATCTCATGTTGGGGGAAAGTACTGTGGAACACAATATCTGCCAGCAGTTCTACTGCACGCGGAAAGTGTTCTGCCAGAAAAGCGCTGTAAATTACTGTTTCTTCTTTATTGGTATAGGCATTGAGGTCTCCGCCCACATTTTCCATACGGTTCAGTATATGCCAGGCGTGTCTTTTCTCTGTACCTTTAAAGATAAGGTGTTCTACAAAATGCGCCATTCCTTGCTCTTGTTCATATTCATCACGTGTTCCGGCATCTACCGCAAAACCGCAATAGGCTACTTTAGAGAGGTTGGGTGCATGAATAATACGCAGCCCGTTTGACAAAGTGAAAGTATTATAGGACATTGTTTTTTAGTTCAATTCTGTTTCGGTGGACAAAAATACAACAAAAGTTATTGTTGTTCTTCAAAAAATGCAGATATTTGTATTCAATAACAGAATTCAAGAGAATGGATAAGATTGCTATTTTTTGTTCTGCGTCTGATAATATAGACCCTGTTTACTTCGATAAAGCGCGTGAACTGGGAACTTGGATGGGACAAAACGGAAAGACCTTGATACATGGCGGAGCCAATATCGGCTTGATGGAATGTGTTGCCCGTGCTGCCAAAGAAAACGGAAGTATGGTGATGGGCGTGGTTCCTACCAAACTGGAAGAACGCGGAAGGGTGAGCGATTTGTTGGATGTTACCTTTCGTACAGACAATCTGAGCGACCGCAAAGATGTTATGTTGCACGAAGCGGATGTAGTGGTGGCACTGCCGGGCGGAGTGGGTACTTTGGACGAAATATTTCATGTGATGGCTGCAGCCACATTGGATTATCACCATAAAAAAGTCATATTTTACAATATCACTGGATTCTGGAATGGCATTGTGGAATTTCTGAAAGGACTGGAAACGCAGCATTTTGCACATCATCCGCTGAACAGTTATTATGCCGTGGCGGATAACCGGGAAGAACTAACCGAACTATTAAAATAAATATCTCTGTTACTTATGATGACATCTATACACGAATTGTTGAAGAAAGAGGCGGAAGCCGTATTAAATATTCCGGTTTCGGATGCTTATGAGAAGGCTGTAGCTCTGATTGTTGAGCAAGTACATAACAAAAGGGGTAAACTGGTGACTACCGGAATGGGAAAAGCCGGACAGATAGCCATGAATATTGCTACCACATTTTGTTCGACCGGCATTCCGGCAGTATTTCTGCATCCCAGCGAAGCACAACACGGAGACTTGGGCATATTGCAGGAGAATGATTTGTTGTTGTTGATTTCTAATTCCGGTAAGACCCGCGAAATAGTGGAACTCACACAATTGGCTCATACGTTGAACCCAACGCTGAAATATATTGTTATCACGGGAAATGCGGATAGTCCGTTGGCTCGTGAGTCTGATATTTGTTTATGCACCGGACATCCCGATGAAGTCTGTGCATTGGGTATGACTCCCACCACTTCTACTACCGTGATGACGGTGATTGGAGATATCCTGGTAGTGGAAACCATGAAACGTACCGGTTTTACCATTGAGGAATATAGCAAACGTCATCATGGAGGATATTTGGGAGAACGTTCGCGCGAGTTGAGTAAATAACCAATCTCCTTTGGGATGAAAATATTCAGGCTGTTATCTCTGCTGCTGGTTGTATTATTGGCTTCTTGTCTGAATAAGAAGAAGTCGGGAGATACCGGTATGCCGGGAAATGAATCTCGGTATGTGGTGTTGGCTTATGTTACTTCATGGGGAATAAGTACTCCCGAAACATCGTGCCTGACTCATATCAATTATGCTTTTGGGCATGTGGCGGATGATAACAAGGGAATACGGATAGATAACGAGCCTCGCCTGCAGATGATAGTGGGTTTGAAAAAGGAAAAACCTTCTTTAAAGGTCTTATTGTCTGTGGGAGGCTGGGGTAGTAGCCGTTTCAGTGAAATGGCGGCCAATGACAGTACTCGTACTGCTTTTGCTGCCGATTGCAGAAGGGTGATTGATAAATTTGGATTGGATGGTATTGATATTGACTGGGAGTATCCGGGTAGTGGAACGGCCGGCATATCTTTTTCTTCTGCCGATAAGGAGAATTTTACTCTTTTGATGCGTGATGTCCGGCAGGCTGTCGGGAAGGACAAACTTCTGACGATAGCGACTGCTGCCACCGGGCGTTATTATGATTTTAGAGCTATCGAACCGTATGTGGATTATGTAAATATTATGGCCTATGATATGGAAGAGGCGCCTTTTCATCATGCTGCCTTGCATTGTTCGGACATGACGGAGGAATGGTCATGTGAGAAGGCAGTGGCCGGGCATATTGCCGGTGGTTTTCCGGTACAGCGTCTGGTATTGGGGATTCCTTTCTATGGACATGGAACCAACGAGGCGCCTGAGTCTTTGGATTATCGCCATATCATATCTATCGACAGTCTGTATAGTCGCTGGGATAGTGTGGCACAAGTTCCTTATTTGGTTAATTCCAAAGGAACAGTCGTCGTGAATTATGAAAATGCCCAATCCATCGAGCTTAAATGTCGCTTTCTGCACCGGCAAGGTATGCTGGGAGCTATGTACTGGGATTATGATAGCGACGATGAAATGGGCACTTTACGACACGCTGTTTATCGCGGGGTTATGCAACTTCCTTGATTCTTATTTTTGTCTATTAGCTCTGTAAAGCGGATAAGCCGCTTGGAGAATCTTGTTCTTCAGCAAGGCCGGATAGTCGGGGTGTGCAGCAAAGAATGCTTCTACTTCACGATACGCTTCAGGACTCCGATGCTGGGAGAGCAATGCATTTACCCAGTTTTTGGGGAAGAAAATATCTCCGGTACGTTGTACATCCAACAAAGCTTCCAATGCCGGGCGGATATATTTTATCGAATAACTTTCTCTGGCCGGATGGTTCAGATAACTTAATACGGTGGCAGTCCAAGGCTCTATTCTACGATTTTCTGCTAACATTAAAGACCGGAATAAAGCATCAAGTTCCAGTGTATCGGGGGTGACTGCACGTGAGATAAAGTCGAATTCACGTAAACGGTCGGGATTTTTGAGACGTTGACGCTGGGTGGTCAGAAGTGTTTTGCTTTGCTCCGGCATACGAAGTGAGAGAATATACGCCAAAGTTGTATAGTCTCTTTCATTCAGTTGTTTGCCGGATTGATTTGTCCAAATGCTGTAGAGCTTTTGTAAGCTTCGGTCAGATGTAGCGTTTTGAATCAAGCTTCGTAAAAGCTGGATGCGGCAAGAGGGAATGGCGTGAGTTTCGCTAAGGCGGAACATTGCTTCTTCCATTTCTTGTTTCTTTTCAAATGCTAATGTGCGGAGAGGATTTCCCAAATAACCGATAATGGTTGAGGCTATTAAAGGATTCTTTTCTTTACTAAGTCCGGTTAACAAACTGCTGCTCCATTCTTCGTCTGTGAAATGTTTGGCTTGATAATTCTCATACAGAAGCATAAGCAAGGCTTCTCGTGCGGTGTCATCGGCTGTTTCTTGCCAATGTGCCAGCAGCCACGGTAGTGTATGACTGTCGGGTATGAACAGACCATAACCACGGCCGTCTGTGTTTGGAAGAATATAGCGGACGGGGAAAGGCAGTGGTAATGTGCATAAGCTGTCGGTCAGGTTGACTTCCAGAATACTATCCCGTTGCTCACCACATAAAGTGACATGGAAGCGCTGGGGCCAAGTGATTCCCCGGTGGTAAGGGTCTTCTTGACAGATTTGCAGTTTCCCGTCTTTTTGGGCAAAACGTATAGTGGGCATTCCTTTTTGATTTACCCATACATCACTGAAAGCAGCCAAATCTTCTGCCGTTTTGTTATCCAAAATGCGTATCAGATCATTCCATGTGGCATTACTGTAGGCGTATGTGTTGAGATATTCCCGGATTCCTTCTCTGAACTTGTCTTCTCCCATCAGTTCTACGAGTTTTATCATCATCACGGGAGCTTTATTATAGATGATTTGTCCATAAATCAGTCCGGCATTTCTTAAATTGTCCAACGGCTGGCGGATGGAGGTCGTACCGGGAGTACGATCTTCCGAAAGTGAAGAAGCAGTGAATGTTTTAATCCGGTTCAATTGATGATTAATGTCCGGGTATAAAGGTTCGCTGATGCAGGCGGCGAAGTAGTTGGCAAAAACTTCTTTTGT
>OOCU01001115.1_pt1 | contig 12259 bp, 11 predicted proteins | sample 1671781 | NCBI WGS metagenome assembly OOCU01 (sample SAMN06348192, study PRJEB24527) | human gut metagenome | reverse complement strand
GTGTTTAACTCCCCCACCGACAAAATTGTCTTTGACGTGTCACACCAGACCTATGCCCACAAGGCGCTGACTGGGCGCGCGTACACTTATATCGACCCGGCACGCTACGGCGAGGCCTCTGGCTTTGCCAATCCCAACGAGTCCGAACACGACCTGTTTGCCATGGGGCACACCTCCACATCGGTGAGCCTGGGCTGCGGCTTGGCGCACGCTCGTGACCTGGCGGGCGATGCGTACAACGTCATCACCATCATTGGCGACGGTTCGCTTTCGGGCGGTCTGGCGTTTGAGGGCTTTAACAATGCCGCCGATCTCGACAGCAACCTGATCATCATCGTCAACGATAACGACCAGTCCATTGCCGAGAACCATGGCGGCCTGTATCGCAATCTGGCCGAGCTGCGCGCCAGCAACGGCACCTGTGAGCGCAACGTTTTCCGCGCGATGGGGCTCGACTACCGCTATCTGGACGCCGGTAACGATGTATTGGCCCTGGTCGACGCGCTGCAGGAACTGCGCAATATCGATCATCCCATCGTGCTGCACGTCTCCACCGCCAAGGGCAAGGGCTTTGAGCCGGCCCAGAGCGACCCCGAGCGCTGGCACCACGTGGGTCCGTTTGACATGGCGACTGGGCGCAAGCTCTGCCCGGGCCATCCGAGCGAGCCTGCGCCGCGCACCTATGCCGACATTACGGGCGAGGCGCTCAGCGCTGCCATCGAGCGCGATCCGCAGGTTGTGGGCATCACGGCTGCCACGCCCTACATCATGGGCTTTACACCCGAGCTTCGCGCCGCGGCAGGCAAGCAGTTTGTCGACGTGGGCATTGCCGAGGAACACGCCGTGACCTTTGCCACCGCGCTTGCGCGCTCGGGCGCCAAGCCAGTCTTTGGTGTGTACGGCACGTTTTTGCAGCGCGCCTACGACGAACTGTGGCACGACCTGTGCCTCAACGACGCCCCCGCAACCATCCTGGTATTTGGCGCGTCGATCTTTGGCACCACATCCGAGACGCATCTCTCGTTCTTTGATATTTCCATGCTGGGCGGTCTTCCCAACATGCGCTACCTGGCGCCGGCCTGCATGGAGGAATATCTATCCATGCTGAGCTGGTCGCTCGACCATCGCGAGCATCCTGTGGCGATTCGCGTGCCCGGCATTGGCCTGGTAAGCCGCCCCGACTTGGCGCCTGCCGAGGACGCCGATTACGGTGTCGCGCGCTACAACGTGGTGCGCCAGGGCCGCAACGTGGCCGTGCTCGCGCTCGGCGATTTCTTTGAGCTGGGCGAGCGCGTGGCAAACCGCTTGGCAGCCGAATACGGTATCGAGGCCACGCTCGTCAACCCTCGCTTTGCAACCGAGCTTGACCGCGAGTTCCTCGACAGCCTTGCCGCCGAGCATCGCGTTGTCGTCACCCTCGAGGACGGCATCTTGGACGGCGGTTGGGGCGAACGCGTCGCGTGCTACTTGGCCTGCACGCCCGTGCGCACGCGCACCTTCGGCATCGCCAAGGGCTTCCCCGACCGCTACGACCCCAACGAGCTGCTCGCTCAGAACGGCATGACGGTCGAGAACATGGCCGCCGAGGCCGTAAGGCTACTCAACGAGTAAAAAACCTCCGCAAGGGAAGCACCCCTGCGGAGGTTTTTATTTTCGCGGCGCGATTATCTCAATCTGTAACATCTATGGCCCGAATTCCCGTCTACCTGTTACAGATCTAGACAAACCGTCTTAGTCCCTGACCTTTGTCTCAATCTGTAACAGATAGAGACCTTTTGGCCGTCTAACTGTTACAGATTGAGACATTCGAATCCCCCTGAAGAGAAAATCTCAATCTGTAACAGTTACTCGGCAAAAATGGCTGCAGATGTTACAGATTGAGACAAAACAGTAAGGCATGCCGTTGCATCGGTCAAAACCACCACGAAGGTGCCTGTGAACCTGTCCCTTTTTGGTAGGTTGAATAACCCATAAGGTAAGTATGTTTCTGAGTTATTTCGTGTTGACCCATTTGAGCGCGATAGGGTATAACTCTACTCAACCGCTAGGGATTTTATTGAGAAAGGTGTTCTACCATGAGCAAGAACCTCTCCCAGCAGGTCGTTCTCGACCGCCGCGGCTTCGTCGCCGCCACCTTCGCAACCGTCGCCGGCCTTGGTCTTGCCGGCTGCTCCGACACCAGCGCCGAGGCCGACAAGGGTTCCGCCGCCGGCTCTTCCAAGAGCTCCGAAGATGCCGAGGCTTCCACCACGCTCGACGCCAAGGCATTCGACAAGCTCGTCGACAACGGCCCCAAGGCCGATGACGATGCCATCGCCGCCAGCACCTGGGCCACGGCCGTCAAGGACGCCGGTGTCTTTAAGATCGGTGGCGTTCAGACCTCCACGCTCTTCTCCCTCCTCAACGAGAAAGACGGTCAGACCCGCGGCTTCGACGCCGGTATCGCACAGCTTCTGTCCAACTACATTCTGGGCGAGAACAAGGTCGAGATCACCCAGGTGACCTCGGACACGCGCGAGTCCGTCCTGCAGAACGGCCAGGTCGACGCCGTCTTTGCCACCTACACCATCACTGACGATCGCAAGAAGCTCGTCTCCTTTGCCGGTCCCTACTACTACACCCAGCAGGCCATCCTGGTGCTCGCCGACAACGACGACATCAAGAGCGTCGACGACCTGGCCGACAAGAACGTCGCCGTCCAGTCCGGCTCCAACGGCCCTGCCATCCTGGAGGAGCTCGCTCCCAAGGCCAGCCAGCAGGAGTTCAAGACCGACGAGGAGGCCCGCCAGGCACTTCAGCAGGGCCGCGTTGACGCCTACGTCATCGACAACAACATGCAGCAGAGCGCCCTGGTCCGCGAGCCCGGTAAGTACAAGATTGCCGGCAAGCCCTTCGGCAGCAAGGAGCCCTATGGCATCGGCCTGCCGCTCGATTCCGACGGCGTCGCCTTCGTCAACGACTTCCTTAAGAAGATTGAGGACGACGGCACCTGGACCGAGCTGTGGCAGATCTGCATCGGCGACCGCACGGGCGACACCAATGTTCCCGAGCTGCCCGAAATCGGCGCCTAGGCAACGCGCCCAGTAACGGCCGCAACGAAACCATACGGAAACGCACGGCGCGCTTTATTGCGCTAAACTGTTTCTTCACTGAGTTGTCGGGGCTTCCGTACACACGGGAGCCCCTTTCCTTATCGGCGGGAGGTCCGCATGAGTCTCTCCGAGCTCTGGTCGCTCTATGGCCAGAACTATATCGACGCGCTGCTCGCAACCTGGGGCATGACGCTTGAGTCGTTTGCCATCGCCATGGTGCTGGCCGTCGCCGTCACCGTGATGCGCGTGTCGCCGCTCAAGCCGCTGCGCGTCTTTGGCGACCTGTATGTCCAGGTCTTCCGTAACATCCCCGGCATTGCGTTGCTCATCATCGTCGTCTACGCATTGCCGCCGCTCAAGGTCGTCCTGCCCTATCGCACCTGCGTTATCGTCGCCACAGTGCTCTTGGGTTCTGCCTTTGGCTCCGAGAACTTTATGAGCGGCATCAACACCGTCGGCGTCGGCCAGGTGGAAGCCGCCCGTTCGCTCGGCATGAGCTTCAACCGTATCCTCGCCAAGATCGTGATTCCGCAGGCGCTGCGCTCGAGCGTGCTGCCCATGACCAACCTCTTTATCGCCGTCATGCTCACCACCGCGCTCGGCAGTCAGGTACCGCTTAAACCGCAGGAGCTCACCGGCGTGGTGAGCTACATCAACACGCGCTCGCTCGGCGGCGTCGCCGCGTTCTTTATCTCGGCGCTTGGCTACCTGGGCACGGCCTTTGTGGTGAGCCACATTGGCAACTACATCGATAAGAAGGTGAGGATCCTCCGATGAGTAAACATTCCTCCCCTGCACTTACCATGCGCGATGCGCTCTACGAGGCTCCCGGCCCCAAGATGCGCGCCAAGATTCGCGTCGGCACCGCCATCTCACTTGTTGCCGTGGCCGCGCTCATCGCTCTGGTACTGCAGCGCTTTTACGTGACCGGCCAGCTTTCGGTCCATTACTGGTACTTCTTTACGCACCTCACCACCTGGAAGTTCCTGCTTGCCGGTTTTGAGGGCACCGTTAAAGTCGCACTCACCGCCGGCGTCATTGCGCTGGTACTGGGCTTAGCCCTTATGCTCGGCCGCACCAGCGACATTAAGCCGCTGCAGCTGGTCTGCCGCGTGCTCACCGATTTCTTCCGTGGCGTGCCGAGCCTTCTGTTCATCTACTTCTTCTTTTTGGTGCTGCCCCAGTACAAGATCGCACTGCCGTCGTTTTGGATGCTCACGCTTCCCGTCGCGCTCGCTGCGGCCAGCGTACTGGCCGCCCAGGCGCTCGGTCTCTCCAAGGCTAAAATCACCTTTAAAATCGTGCTGCCGCAGGCCATTCGGTTTATCATTCCGTCGTTGATTTCGCAGCTTGTGGTCGTCGTCAAAGACACCACCGTCGCCTACGTGGTGAGCTACCCCGACCTTATGCAAAACGCCCGCGTGCTCATTACCAACTACGACGCCCTCGTGTCGGTCTACCTAGTGATCGCGGTCATCTATATCCTCATCAACGTCGCAATCAACAAGGCCGCTGTCTACGTTTCGCACAAGACCGGCGCGACCATCATTCGCTAACGATTTACCATTTCGAGTCATAAGGAGCCGAGCACCATGGCACAGAGCACTTCTTCTACCGGTAATCAGCCGCTGATCGAGCTCAGGCACGTCGATAAGCACTATGGCGATCTGCACGTCCTCAACGACATCAATCTCTCGGTCGACCGCGGCGAAGTCGTCGTCGTGATCGGCCCCTCGGGCTCGGGCAAGTCGACCATGTGCCGAACCATCAACCGCCTGGAAACCATCGACTCGGGCGAGATCCTCATCGAGGGCGAGCCTCTGCCGCAGGAAGGCAAGGATCTTGCCCGCATGCGCGCCGAGCTGGGCATGGTGTTTCAGCAGTTCAACCTGTTCGCGCATATGACGGTGCTGCAGAACGTCATGCTGGGGCCGGTCGACGTGCTGGGCGTGTCCAAGGAGGAAGCTCGTGAGCGCGCCATGGACCTGCTGAGCCGCGTGGGCGTTGCCGAACAGGCCGACAAGGTGCCCGCTCAGCTCTCGGGCGGCCAGCAGCAGCGCGTGGCCATTGCCCGCTCGCTCGCCATGCAGCCCAAGGCCATGCTCTTCGACGAGCCCACGAGTGCCCTTGACCCCGAGATGATCAACGAGGTGCTCGAGGTCATGGTCCGCCTGGCCCAGCAGGGCATGACGATGATCGTCATTACGCACGAGATGAACTTCGCCAGCCGCGTTGCCGACCGCGTCGTGTTTATGGCCGACGGCCAGATCGTGGAAACCGGCACGCCCGACGAGTTCTTCGACCATCCCCAGACCAAGCGCGCCCAAGACTTCCTCAACTCCATCAAGGGCCACTAGCCCAATTGCCATATCCGCTCGCCATGACCATCCAAACTCGAAAGCAACACCTATGATCGGAACTCGCACTTCATCGTCATACACCCCGCACGTCAACGTCGACCCCGCCGACCGTCCGCTCATCCTGGTGGCGCCGCGCTGGGAAGAGGCGAAGCCGTTTTTAAGCGAAACGCTCTCCCCCAACGAGGAAATCGCAAGTGTCTTTGTCGATGCCATCCTTGCCGCCGGCGGCCTGCCGCTGCAGATGTCCATCACCGAGGACATTGAGGTCATCCGTCATTACGTCGATATCGCCGACGGCATCGCCATTCCCGGCGGCCCCGATGTCAACCCCAAACGTTGGGGCGATGATCGACCCTACGACCCCACCCTCTGCTGCGAGATCCGCGATAGCTTTGAGTTTAAGCTGGTCGGCGAGGTACTCCGCGCCAAAAAGCCGCTCTTTACCACCTGCCGCGGCACGCAGTTGCTCAATGTCGCCACTGGCGGCACCCTGTGCATGGACGTGCCGAGCCTGGGCGCTCGCGAGGGCCGCACGCAGTGGCGCCATACCCACGTGCTCAACGACCCCGTGCATCCCGTCGAGGTCGTGCCGGGCTCGCTGTTGGAGCGCGCGCTTGGCGGGCACAGGCTGATCCAGACCAACTCCGCACACCACTGCTGCGTCGATCATCTGGGTAAGAGCACGCGTTTGGTCGCCAAGGCAACCGACGGCGTTCCCGAGTGCATCGAGGTCGAAGGCCAGCCATTCTGCTTGGGCGTGCAATGGCACCCTGAGTACACGTGGAAGACGCTCGAAACCGACTTTAACCTGTGGAAGTCGTTTGTCGAAGCAGCGGCCAAGGTAAAGCAGGCCCGCTAGCTCGCGAACCACTCAGGTTAAAGCCTCCTAAGCCAGGGGGGGCGGACACCAGCTACGGTGCCCGCCCCCTGTATTTGATATGCTCGGTATGATTATCCCTCGCAAACAATCAGAGAAATCTCGACCGCAATCGGTCGACAGTAAAGCAAATGGCAACAACGCTTGCTACGTTTATGAGACAGTCAATTAAAATCGAAATGCATTGACCATTCCCCAACGGGGTCACGCCGCAAATCCACATGAGCATCGAGGCTGGAAGCGGAAGCATGGAATTGGCCCCGATCTGTATGTAGATCGCTACGACGTTGACAAGCAACAGCATGCCAATAGGACCGAAGCCGGACCCAAAATAGGAAACAACGATTACGCAAGAAACCACGTATGCAAGGCAGGCAGCGGCAGCAAGAACAAGTCGATAGCAAAATACATGCAAGTTGAAATACTGCTGAGCATCCAAAACGATCGCGCAGTTAAGACAGTACAAAACGACACTCGTCAGGATAAACGCGCCCAAAAGGGCAAAAGAAGACAGCACCACTCGCGCAACGATAGCGCACACACGCTTCCCTCCCCGAGCCTCCGACAGCCCCCACGGTTCCTCAATAAAGTCCGAACTGACAAAGCGCGGCACAATGCAAGCCGCGATGAACGGAAAGAACAATGCATGAGCCAACGGAGCCACGTTGAACAGCAGGCCGCGAACCTCTGCATTACCAAATAGAAGGGCATCCTCTGCCGATAGCCGAAGCGTCGGGTCTGGGAAAAAGCCCAAGAAGCTGTTCTCACGGAGGCTACAGAACCACATCGGGAAAGAATTAAGCTGCAATACCACCATGCACGCATAAATTACCAGGATTAAGGCGTACGCCCATTTGCTCACATGCTTCAATTCTGACTGGAGAAGTCTTTTAATCTGACGAGCCATTGAGCACACCCCCAGCGCGAAAGCTCAAGAGAGCGTAAATCAATACCGATAGACAGCTGGCTGCCACGCCATATCCCAGAAGCGTCAGCTGCCCCATATCGCTATACCCAAGGGCACATCCGACTCCAAGGTACGGCCCCGGAAGGAAGAAGATCCATCGCAAGGATGGTATAGGTGCCTGAAGGAAGGCTCCGTAGAGCGTCAAGCTCATGACAAATCCGACTATCACCACGGCCCCACTCAATACAGCGCTGCCCGTAATCCGATAGATGGTCACCGTCTCCAGCGCAACCGATATCACCAATACGGCGTTGACTATCATTGCAGGCAAAAATACAGTTAGTATGTTGTGCGAGTAGTTATGCCCTCCACGTATTATGGCTATTGCAAAAAGAAGAAGGCAAAGCGCGCTATACGCTGCGCCAATTATTAAAGCAGACGAAAATGCATGGGCTAGAGCCCCATAAAAGCGGTTGAGACCTCTTGCCGAAGAAATTCGGTGCCCCTCTTTATAGCCATGCTCCTGTAAAAGCACCAAACAAACGATGAGTGGAACGAACAGGGATGTACCGGCAAAAGCGCTGCGCGCAAGGGACTCATCAGGCGCAGAAGGATCGATTGCATTCCAGAGGAAACCAATATCCTCCCCACAAACGCCATAGCCAAAGGCGAGCAACGTTGTTCCGTTTTTTAGAAAGATGCCGAAGAGAAGGCCGAACGCCAGCATAAGCGCAAGACCAAACTTCGCCGGAAATATCCTGTGCAAACGCATCATATCTGCCTTTATGGGATGGATCGCCCGCTTCATAGCGAGACCGCCTTCATCAAGCGCCTGTAATACTCTTTTAGGGATGGCGCCTCATCCCTTATGACGTCCATCGATTCCTTTTTTAGCAGTTCACCGTCATGAAGAAACAGGCAGCTTGTTGCAACCGATGCCAGCTCATCCAAGTCGTGGCTAGAGATAAGCATGGTTTTGCCCTGCTCCCGATTCAATCGACCGATAAGGGCCCATATACTCTCGATGCCCAACGGATCCAATCCATTTGCCGGCTCATCGAAAATTAGTACGTCGGTGTCGCCCAATAAAGCCGTAGCTATATCCAGTCGCCGTTTCATTCCCAGAGAAAAACTGCTCACGCTCTTTTTCTCATCGACGTCCAGCCCGACTAGGCTCAAAACGCGAGGAATCTCACAATTCGCATCAAGCCCCCATTCCGAACATCGGATTTGGAGATTCTCAACCGCACTGAGGGATTGGTATGCTCCGCTGGAATCTGGCACATAGCCGACACGCATCCGCATCAGGCCAAGCTCTCTTTTTGATTTGCCTCCAAAGAGCTCCACGCTCCCCGACGATGGCTCACAGAGGCCCAGCACTATTTTAATAAGCGTGCTTTTGCCCGCCCCGTTTGCACCAACAAGGGCGCAAAGCTCAGACTGATCCACCTCGAAGGAAACGTCATGCAAAACGCGGCGCCTCCCATAGCGCTTTGACACCCTTGATAGCCTTATCGTCGATGCGTTCATTGGCCTCCCGTTCCGCTTGATAGCAAAACCGCTCATATCGTTCCTTCTTTACTTTATCGTTTTCCATAGTTGTTATTGTTTTTCGATAACTCATATTTGCCAAGATAATCTAAAAGAAAGAACCCGTGTTAGACACGGGTCCCTTCACGCTGATATTTCGTTTTAGTTGTTCGCCTTAAGCTACTCGTCGCTCAAATCGACAGCAAAGACTGATGTCGGAAGCGACGCCTCATTGCCTCCGCCGTCCCGCATCTGCCTCACAACGTTTTTTGCACGCTCAATAAGCTCCTCAAGCTCTTTCTCACTCACGCGCTGAATAATATCTCCCGGTTGACAATCAAGCTCATCACAGATATCGAGGAGCGTCTTTAGGCGAATAGCTTTTATCTTTCCGTTTCTAAGCTTTGAAATATTAGCCGGAGTATGCCCCGTCGCCCGAATCAGATCAGCACTGGTCTTTCCGGTCTTAAGCAGCTGCGTCTCAAGCTCGATGATGAGATAGCTCATGTTTCCTCCTACACAAGCTCGTCAGACTGCTCTTGGAGCAGCGAGGCATAACTCCAGATCGCCGAGATAAATAAACAGACAACTGCGCCGATAAACGACCCCGCATCAAAGGTAGCGCCTTGGCAAATCTCAATAACGAAGGAATGAGGCACGATGTAAAGCTCCAGTCCGCCAATGGTGAGATTGACCGATCCATAGGCACCAACAAGCGAAACCGCGGCGTTAACAGCAAAGGCAAGCGCGAGAACACGGATAAGCCGCACATGCGTCTTGGTAAAGGGCGAGACGCCTCGCGAGATGTTACGGCTGATCCCGCACAGAACGACAAGCGAAATACCCATAACAAGCGCCATGCACAGTCCGCTTGGGATAACGATGCACCCGCCATCGAGAAGCGTCACGACACCGAAAGAATCGACAGAAGCAACGTTTGCAACCGCATACCAGATCACGTAAACAACCAACGCGGCAAAAGCGACGAGCATCCCTGCAAAAACGGCTGCCATGCAAAAACCGAGCTTCCTGATATTTTCCCCCGCCTTGGCCATACGCTGAACGCTGTTGGACATACACTCACCCTCATCGACTCTATCGTTATTCGAACGGTTTATCGAACAACGATATGGATTGCATGCGGAAAGCCCCGACAGTGTGCATAGGCAATTCACTAATCAGAAGAGGTGAGCGTGGATTTTTGGACACGTATCGAACGAGCGTGGATAATCTCCCACTTTGAGGCCGCCACCGGGCCTAAAACGGGAGATTATCCACGCTCATAGTCATCAAGGCTCACAGCCTCTTACTCGGCCGCCTCGCGCAGAGCCGACATCGTAGCCGCATATTGCTGCTGCAACGCATGCATCCCCTCGCGGGCGCCGTCAACGGCATCAGCGCCGCGCAGCGCTTCGGTTACCACGACCGCCGGCTCGTACAGATTATCGAATCCCAGGTTCTGGCTCACGCCCTTGAGCGTGTGCGCTGCCATAAACGCACTCTCGGCGTCTCCTGCCGCCATGGCAGCCTCCAGCTTGTCCATGCTCTCGTCATCCAAAAACTTGAGGGCAAAGCGGGCAAGCATTTCCCCGCCCATCAGCCGAGCGCACGCGTCGTCATAATTAGCGCCGATCTTCTCATACGCCTCACGCATGGAAATCATGGATTAAAAACTCCTTTGGTCAAACTAAATCGTGGGAAACGCGACGACGTCGGCGGGGCGTGCCAACGTCTCGGCAATTTGGTCTTGCACCTCGAGCAGGCAATCGAGCAGCAGCGGGTTAAAGGTGCCGCACTTACCGTCCAGGATCATCTGGATCGCCTCCTCGTGCGGGATAGCGTCCTTGTACACGCGCACGCTCGTCAGTGCATCGTACACGTCAGCCACCGAAACCACCTGCGCGGCGATGGGAATTTCGTCGCCCTTAAGGCCATCGGGATAACCCTTGCCGTCCCAGCGCTCGTGATGCCAACGCGCAATCTGGTACGCATATTCCATAAGCGCATTGCCGGCGTGATGGCTGCCCAGCTCGAGCAGCATGTTGGCGCCAATCGTGGTATGCGTCTTCATAATCTCGAATTCCTCGGGCGTGAGGCGCCCGGGCTTGTTGAGGATCGCATCGTCAATCGACATCTTGCCGATATCGTGCAGCGCCGAAGCCAGGGCGATCGTGGAGCGTTCCTCATTGTCGAGGGAGATCGTGCCGCTACGCTGGACCAGATAGCCAAGCAGCAGCTCGGTCAGCTTTTCGATGTTCGTAACGTGCCTACCGCTCTCGCCGTTGCGAAGCTCCATGACGCCGGCCATGATGTCGATGAGCATGCGACTGTTCTTGACGCGCTCGTTGTACTGTTGGGACAGCAGGTTCGTCAGGCGGCGCTGTTTGGCGTACAGGCGGATGGTGTTGCTTACGCGGCGGCGCACGACACGGGAGTCAAACGGGCGGTTGATATAGTCCGAGGCGCCCAGCTCGTACGCGCGCAGAACCGCATCATCGGAATCTTCGCTCGAAATCATGATGACAGGCAGATTATCGATACCCGATCGGCGCGACAGATCGGCCAGCACCTCAAAGCCGCTTATGCCCGGCATCACAATGTCCAGCAGCACGAGCGACAACTCATCGCCATAGCGGTCGACCATGTCGAGCGCCGCACGACCGTTATCGGCCTCGAGGATGCAATGCTCGTCCTTGAGCATCTCGCTGAGAATGGCTCGGTTCATCTCGGAGTCATCGGCGATAAGCACCAAAGGCTTTTCGCTTTGGAAGGCCTCGATGGAATCGGCATCGGTCACGACCGTACCGGCTTTTGCCTTAGCGCGGCTCAGTAACTGAGCAGCGCGGCCAACGCCCTCATCGACCGTCTCGCCATGAATGCGAACGCCACCAACACATGCCGTCAAGCTCACGTACTCATGGCCCGGAATAATCGTGGAATGAACGGCATCGGACACCTGATGCAGGCGACGGGTGAAGTCATCGGAGGGAATATTGGGCATGACAACCACAAACTTGTCGCAGCCATAGCGCACAAGCTCGTCAGTCGAACGGATTCCGCTGCGTATGGCTGTCGCCACAGCACCGAGCGCAAGGTCGCCGGCATGACGGCCACACGTATCGTTGAAGACCCTAAAATCATCAAGGTCGATCACCGCAACGCCGGCATTCACGCGGGTGCTACGGAGCTTTTCCTCGTAATATCGGCGATTGCGCACATTCGTCAGCACGTCGGTGTAGACAAGGTCCTCTTCTGCGGCCTCTTGCTCATCGATCGGACGCACCATCAGCAAGACGTGAGGCTCGCCCTCGACCTTCAAAGGGCGTAGACGGGCGCGGTACTCAGTGCCATCATTGAGCAGTTGCTCCGACACCTCATCGGAGTCTGCCAAAGCCTCAAGACTTGACTGACGCAGACAAGGACACCGATCACCGGCGAGCAGGCAGTTAGGCTCACTCTTAATCTGATCGGCCGACAGCAAACGCACCACGGG
>OOCU01001108.1_pt1 | contig 12362 bp, 8 predicted proteins | sample 1671781 | NCBI WGS metagenome assembly OOCU01 (sample SAMN06348192, study PRJEB24527) | human gut metagenome | reverse complement strand
CGCCGGACTGGAACGGTCCGGTGGTACCTATCCTGCCGACAGGGTTGTGGAATTTTTTCACAACCCGCCTCCTGCTGACAGCTATAATTTCATGGCCTTCGGAAAGAGGCTAGTAGAGGAACTGGAGCGTGTCGGCAAGAAGCGCACCGCTGAAAGGTATACCACCGTACTGAACAGCTTCACGCGCTTTTGGGGTAGGGACGGCGACATCCCGCTGGAGGATATCGGTTCTACCCTCATGCTGGAATACGAGGCATGGCTGAAGGATAAGGGAATATGTCCACCTCCTATTATATGCGGAACCTGCGTGCCGTCTACAACCGTGCGGTGGACAAGGAACTGACGATACAGCGCAGCCCTTTCAAACATGTCTACACCGGGATAGACAAGACCGTAAAACGTGCTGTTCCGTTGAAAGTGATCCGCATGATACGCGATCTGGACCTTCGCATTTCTCCGGGCATGGAATACGCCAGGGACATGTTCATGCTGAGCTTTTATACCCGTGGCATGTCGTTCGTAGACATTGCCTACCTGAAAAAAGCTGATCTGAAGAGCGGTGTGCTAACCTACCGCAGGCAGAAAACCGGACGGCGTCTGTCCATTAAATGGGAGAAACCCATGCAGGAGATACTGGACAGGTATGGCCATAATGACAGCCCCTACCTTTTTCCGGTCATCAAAGATACGGCTAAGGATGCCGTGCGGCAGTACAGGAGCACAGCGCATTTCATCAACGGGAAACTCAAAGAACTTGGGAAACGGCTCGGGCTCGGCATGCCGCTCACGATGTATGTAGCGCGCCATGCCTGGGCGAGTATTGCCAGAAGCAAAAATGTCCCGCTGGCAACCATCAGCGAGGCGATGGGACATGATTCGGAGAACACGACCAAAATCTACCTCGCCTCACTGGACACCTCACAGGTAGACAAAGCAAATGACATCATACTTAAATCTTTATAACGGGAACAAATGCGACACGCAGAATACTGAATAAAAGGCTATACCAATCCTGCTTCTCTTTTTAAGAGAAATATTAGACATTGCAAAGATAGGTAAAATATAGGAAAATATCCACCTGTATGATAAAAAACAGTTTTCTTCGAAAGAAAATGTTTCAAATTCCGGTTTAATTGTCAAACAAATCCTTGTCAGGTTCCATATATAGCATCTGATTATCAGAACTATCCCTTTCCGGTATTTCTCTTAAAAAGAAAAGTACCGGAAAAGATCTATGAATACAGTGGCAGAATACTGTTGGAAATGTTCTTATTGACAATTTAAAACCAGATGCGTTTGAAAGGTTTTTGAAAGCATTTTGTAATATAATAAAAATTGTTGAGCATACGGCTCATTTTCTTGGCAAGAGAAATATTACAATGTGCAAAGTTATGTAAAATATTGAAGAAACGATAGAAAACAGGTGATAAAATATAACCAAAACATTCATACAGAGTGTATTTGCTTAACATATATTGGATAAACGCCACAATGCCACTTCGCTTTTCTACTTGTCTATCAATTAATTACATAAAATATGGTCCTCTAATATTTCTCTTGCCAAGAGAAGTAGTGACGGAAGCCCCGGAAATGAGGTCTGTACACTTTGTCAAAAGTATGGAACTAACAATGGATATTATGAGAAAAGGGAACGTAATCCATTGTAATACATGCCAATATGTAGGTTGGCATGAACTAGGGTTATATCCACACCTATAAAATGTTTCGGAATATGAGTACGAGTCTTTTTACAGCGGAGGAAAAAAGGCAGGTCCGATGGTTCGTCATGCGCGCCTACAAGAATGAGAAAATGGCAGAGGACAGGCTGAAAGACAAGGAATATGGTTTGGAATATTTTATCCCGAAACATTATGCCGTAAGAACTTATCATGGAGTGAAGTCAAAAAAGTTGGTGCCGGTTATACCGAGTCTGCTTTTCGTCCACGCCAGCCATTCGCAGATCACTGAATTCAAGAAACGATACAATTTCTTGCAATTCGCCATGTGGGAAAAGAGCACGGGGGCGGAATATATTACCGTACCGGATGACCAGATGGACAGCTTCATCAAGATAGCTTCTCATTATGAGGAGGACACTGTTTATTATAGGCCCGAAGAGATAGACTTGAAAAGAGGAATGCGTGTATGTATCCACGGTGGCAAGTTCGATAACGTGAAGGGCATGTTTGTGCGGGTGCAGGGCAAGAGAAACCGTAGGGTGGTTGTCCTATTGGAGGGTGTCATGGCCGTTTCCGCTGAGGTGCACCCCGATCTGATTGAAGTTCTTTCCTAAAACCGCTGGCTTTTACGGGACTTCGCAAAAATCACGATAAAAATTAATTGAAATTACAAATTAGAAATAATATAAACTGTACAGATATAAATATGAAGAATCGATTTTTGATTTATCTCTTTGCGATAGTGTTGTTTACATCCTGTCACACTTCGAAGGAGATTCTTTACTTTCAAGACATTGCTGTGAATCAGCCTGAAGCGATTGTGGGTGCAAGAGACATCACCGTGCAGCCCAAGGACCAAATTTCCATCATGGTATCCAGTAAAGACCCGCAGTTGGCAGCGTTGTTCAACCTGACACGTGTCCAGTATCGGGCAGGAACTACCGATTTACGTAGTAGCAACAATAATGGTGAAATATCCGGTTACACGCTCGATGACAAGGGAAACATAGACTTTCCGGTCATTGGTACGCTTCATATTGCCGGTATGACCAAAAGCCAGATTGCCGCCCTTATCAAGAAACGGCTGATGGAAGAGGACTTGGTGAAAGATCCGGTAGTGACCGTAGAGTTCATGAATCTCTATTTCTCCGTGTTAGGTGAGGTAAAAACCCCCGGCAAGTACAACATAACCAAAGACCAGATCACTTTGCTTGAAGCCATCAGCATGGCGGGCGACTTGACCATTACCGGTAAACGTGATGCTATCTTTGTCATCCGCGAGGAAAACGGTGAGCGTGTCACCCACTGGGTAGATCTTCGTAGTAAGGACATTTTTAAATCTCCGGTCTACTATTTGAAGCAAAACGATGTGATTTATGTGCAGCCCAATAAGATGCGTGCCGGTCAGAGCACCATCAACGAGAATAACGTGAAGTCCGTATCGCTATGGATCAGCGTCGCTTCATTCCTCACTTCGTTGGGTGTGCTAATATTCAAGTAACCATCAGAAAAGGAATCACTTTATATTTTTATAATATGACAGAAAAGAAAACAACCGCCAGCAAGCCTGCTGACGACTTCATACGCATACAAGACCTGTGGGGGATTTTCATGCCCCGGTGGCACTGGTTTGCCCTCTCCCTGTTCGTAACCCTGGCGACAGCCGCCTTGTACCTGCTGGGCACCCCGAACATTTACACCCGTACCGCTGCCATTTTGGTGAAAGATGATTCCAAGGGAGGAACATCCACCAATGCGGTCAGTGAATTTTCTGACTTGGGTATCTTCAAGTCGAATACCAATATCAACAATGAGTTGCTCACCCTGAAATCGCCCACGCTGATGACCGAGGTGGTACAGCGGTTGGGATTAAACGAGACCTATACTGTCCGCAAAGGACTGAAAGATGTGGAATTATACAAAAGTTCGCCTTTAGCAGTCACCTATCGCCACTTGGATGAAACTCCTGTCGGTTTTACAATAGATATTTCATCCAAAGAAACGTTTGTCATATCCGACATGGAAGTAAACGGGAAAGCGTTTGGGGAAGAGTTCTCCGGAAAGATGGGCGATTCCATCCGTACTGAAATAGGCACACTTGTCATCAATTTCACAAAATATTGGAACGATTCATTCGTGGGCACTTCCATACGTTATAGAAAAGGTAATGTGTGTGCCGTCACCGATTATTATACAGCCGCTTTGCATGCGGAATTGGGAAACGAGGATGCCACCATTATCAATCTGAGTATCAACGATGCCTCCATTCAGAAGGCTGAAGACATTCTGAACACCCTGATTGAAATGTACAACGAGAAATGGATTCAGGACAAGAACCAGATCGCCGTCAGTACTTCGCAGTTCATCGGTGACCGTCTGAGCGTGATCGAAAACGAGCTGGGCAATGTAGATGAGAACATCGCCGGTTACAAGAGTGAGCACCTGCTGCCGGATGTGCAGGCGGCATCCAGCCTCTACCTGTCCCAATCCGCCGAGAACAAGAAGGAGTTGCTGGCACTCAACAGCCAGCTTTCCACCGCACAGTATATCCGGAAAGAGTTGAACAACAAGAAACTCAGCCAGCTGTTACCCACCAACTCCGGTATCGCTAATGTCAATATCGAGAGCCAGATCGGTGAATATAACACGATCGTGCTCGAACGTAACCGCCTGATCGCCAACAGTAGCGAGAAGAACCCTTTGGCAAAAGACATGGCTAACTCACTGCAAAGCATGCAGCGTACCATCATTCAGTCGGTGGACAACCTGATTGTTTCGCTCAATACCCAAATACGCAACATCCGCCAACAGGAAGCCACGACCACCAGCCAACTGGCTTCCAACCCGAACCAGGCGAAATATCTGCTTTCTGTGGAACGCCAGCAGAAGGTGAAGGAGGAACTGTATCTTTATCTGCTCCAGAAACGTGAGGAGAACGAGCTTTCACAGGCTTTCACCGCCTACAATACACGTGTGATTACCGCTCCGAGAGGCAGCATGCTTCCCACAGCCCCCCGAAAGATGAATATCCTTTTGGTGGCATTCGCCATCGGTCTGCTTGTTCCGGCGGTGATTATTTTCATGAAGGAAAATATGAATACCAAGGTGCGCGGGCGAAAGGATCTGGAAAACCTAAGCATTCCGTTCATCGGTGAGATCCCCCAATATCTCAGTGCTAAGAAGAAATTGGGATTCGATAAACACACACAGTCTGTCATGAAAGCCATCGTGGTGAAGGAAGGCAACCGTAACATTATCAATGAAGCGTTCCGCGTGTTACGTTCCAATATTGACTTTATGGCAGGCAAGGACAGCGGTCAGAACGTGTTCATGCTTACCTCGTTTAATCCTGGCAGCGGCAAGTCGTTCCTTGCCATGAACATTGCCATGAGCTTTGCCATCAAGAAAAAGAGAATATTGGTGATAGACGGTGACCTGCGTCACGGCTCCACCTCCTCCTACGTGGATTCCCCGAAGACTGGTTTAAGTGATTATCTGGGCAACCGTGTCAGTGACTGGAAGGAGATTATCGTGAAGGATGAAAAATACGACAACCTGCATATCATTCCTATCGGTACTGTTCCCCCAAACCCGACGGAACTGTTGGAGGACGGCAAGCTGGCCACTTTGATAGAGGTGCTTCGCAGCGAGTATGACTATATCTTTATTGACTGTCCGCCTATCGATATCGTGGCCGATGCGCAGATCATCGAGAAACTGGCTGACCGCACCGTCTTTGTAGTCCGCAGCGGTTTATTGGACCGTAGCATGCTGCCCGAACTAGAAAATATTTATCAGGAGAAACGTTTCAAGAACCTCAGCGTGATACTGAACGGTACAGAAAGTGCCGGAGGCCGCTATGGCTATAGATATGGCTATCGCAACGGCTACTCCTCCTACTATGGAAATAAAGGAAAAATGGGGGGGGTAAATGGGTGGTCATCAAGTGATTGATTTTGCATGTTATCGTTCTCATAAGAACTTTTAATTTTCACACTCAACTATCATGTGGCCCTTTCGTAAGACAATAACCTTCGCCCGGAGCGGTATCCTGAAAGGAATGACCGACTGTCACAGCCATCTCCTTCCGGGAGTGGATGACGGGGTGGGAACATTGGATGAATCACTCCGAATTCTAGATATGATGGAAAAGCAGGGAGTCAGAAAGCTGTGGCTCACGCCGCACATTATGGAGGACATCCCTAATGAAACTGTGACCTTGCAGGAAAAGTTCCAAGAATTGAAACGGAGTTATAACGGCACACTGGAACTTGCCTTGGCTGCGGAATACATGATGGACAATCTCTTTGAGGAGCGATTGGAAAAAGATGACCTGCTGCCCCTAGAGGAGGGGAAACGTTACCTGTTGGTGGAAACCTCCTATTTCAATCCACCAATGGAACTGCTCTCTGTCCTGCAACGCATCCAAAAGAAAGGTTATTACCCGTTGCTGGCACATTCGGAACGGTATGAATATATGCAGAAGAAGGATTATCAGGCCTTGAAGGACGAGCATGTCTCCTTCCAGCTCAATTTGCCCTCGTTGGCCGGAATGTACGGAAAACATGTGCAGGAAAAGGCCGAAGCCCTGCTGAAAGCCGGAATGTACGACCGTACCGGTTGTGACATCCATGCCATAGGCTGTTACAAGACATTGGTCGCTTCGGCAGTAAAATCGGAAGTCATTGGAATCTTACAGAAACAAAGTGATCAATGATTGCAAATTTTGCATTGACGAGACTTGTAATCCGAAAGGATGACCGCTGGAACAGGAACGTACTGCGCATCTTGAAACAAGGTGAACAATATCAGTTCAATGGCTATGGTGATGAGTGCGGGTCGCTTGAAAGGGATTTCTTTGCTGCGGGGGTGACAATAAGTGCCATTGTCGGCAAGAATGGAAGTGGCAAAAGTTCTTTGTTGGACTTGACATACCGTATGTTCAATAATTTGGGTTACTGCCTGAAACGTAGTTTGAAACATAAACCCACAGAACCGCACCTGGGTTTTGTTCCCGACCTGTATGCCGACCTTGATTTTGTGGTGACAGACCCCAAAACGGATGTAAAGACGTATTGCTGCATCCATAACTATGGAGATACAGTGGCGTTTGAATACGGAAAGGAAAAGTTCAAGTTCCCTCCTATACGTGGCAAAGCGGATAACGAGGACGAGTTTGCCGGTTATGAGCCGCTTGAAAGCCTTACCCGGAAAGAACTGGGCAAACTGTCCCACTGTTTGTTCTATACTATTGTCATTAATTATTCCATGCAAGCGTTCCTACCGGATGAATACACGTCAGACGGCACGCTCTGGTTACAGGATAATGAACCGATATTAGCCATGAAAAGCACTTGGATAGACGAGATGTTTCATAAGAACGACGGCTATATGACTCCCATCGTGCTGAATCCCTATCGCAACCACGGGACTATAGATATGGGAAATATTGATGAGCTGATAGATACTTACGCCCTTTCTCTTCTGATATTCTATAAGAACCGCAAAAGACAAAAGGAGTTTATGCCGGGATATACTACCGGAAGGATTGAGTTCAGCCGCAATGATGGTAAACTGATAGACAAATGCAGGCAATTCACGGGGGCAGCCGACCGGCAACAGTTCATGAACTTGTTTTGTGATGCGGTAAAAGATCCTATGCACTATGCCTCCCAAATTGTCCGTGCCTATGGATTTGATACAGACCGGGCAAATGGAATGACGGCTGAATTGTCCCTCTACCTGGTCTATAAGACATTCGCCATTGCTGCAAAATATGCCGATTATGAGGTATACAGTGAGATAGGTCGTGTGAGAAATTGTGTCAAGCCGATTGGTGATGCCGATTTTGAGAAGGTCTGTAGCAGTATCAGGGATTTAGTCAAATTAATTTTGTCCGATCCGTCACACATAACATTCAAAATCAGACAGACGTGTTATCTGCTCTGTTGTCTGGAACTGGTGAACAGAAATTCTCATTTGGGAAAAATGCTACAGTGTGAACGCTTTACCATAGATGATTATGTATTGCTTACCTCGGTGATATGGAAACAAGTATCTCAGGAAAGGCAGTCGGTTATGATGAATGGAAAAGCGCAATATCTGGAAAGGATTATCCAGACTTTGCCTCCGCCCCTGTTTAACGCAAACATTGTCCTGAAAAATAAAAACGGTGTGGAAGTGGATTTCCATCATCTGAGTTCCGGAGAGAGGCAGTTCATGCATACACTGTGCACAATGGTTTATCACATCAACAATATCCGCACCATCAAATCAACGACCCGCTTACGTTACCGTAAAATAAACATCGTGCTGGATGAGGCCGAACTCTGTTTTCACCCGGAAATGCAGCGGCGATTTGTTGATGCTTTGATAAAATACTTGTCCGTCACGGGACTGACCTGGTACTGTGCTTTCCATATACTGATTGTCACCCATTCGCCCTTCATCCTGAGTGACATTCCACAATGCAATATCCTGTATTTGGAAGAAGGAAGACAGATAAACGGAGAAAATGCCATCACGGTGAATCCTTTCGGGGCGAACGTGAATGACGTACTGGCTCAAAGTTTCTTTTTGGACAGGGGATTTGTGGGTGAATTCGCTAAAAAGAAAATAGAGGGCATCGTGAGCTATCTGAAGTCAGACAAACTCGTGAAAGACGGTTGGAATATGGATAAGGCGGAACGGTTTATCCATCGGATAATCGGCGAACCCATCATAAGAAAAATGCTGGAGGATATGCTGCATGAGAAAAATATACGTCGATGATAAGGTACGGGCGGCAGCAGATGATTATGCCGCCAATGTGTTCAAGAATCGAAGAGCGGATTTCCAGCAGCCGTTGGACCTGCTGAAAAAATTTCGGGATAATATACTGTCTACGCAAGATACAACCCAAGGCAAAGTTTTGCTGGCATACGTTGACCGTATCCTTGCCGTACATTCTGATCTGCTCCACGCTGAACCGAAACAGATGAACATGCTCATCCATGAGTTCAACACCATACTTCAGGTGAAAGGAAAAACGGAGAAGGACAAGAATGCGCAGACGGAGTCGCTGATGAAAACCAGGATTCAGTACCAAAAGAGCCCCAAAAAGAGCGAAACACATCTTTTTTACGAATGGATAGTTGAGGCTATGCGCTATGATGATGTGTCTTCCCAAATCATCCCCTATCTGAACAGGATCAACATCCGCACGTGTGTGTATTGCAATGCCCAATATGCGGTAACTGCAAGGAAGGTAGGGAAACGGAGTATCCGTTATGAAGCGTTTTTTGAGCTGGATCATTTCTATCCAAAATCGATTTATCCTTTCTTGTGTACGAATTTCTATAACTTGCAGCCAAGTTGCAGTTCATGCAACAAGCATAAGGAACAAAATCCGAGTTTGTTCAATCTATACACCAACGATATCAATGAAACATTGAATCCGTTTCAATTCAGCATACCACATGACAAAGTCGTACTTGAATATTTGAAGAGCAATACAGCGGAAGCCCTGGAGATCTGCTTTGACGCGCCCGGAAACAATCTTTTGAGAGAAAATCATGAAAAGTGTTTCCACATTACTCCACTGTATTCCGCATTCAAGGATGTGGCGGAAGAAATTATCTGGAAACGCAAGGCATGGGATAAGAGCTATATGAAGATGATGGAAAATCAATACGATGGGATGACCATAACTCCTTCCCTTCAGAAACGTATCATTTTTGGTTTTCTGGAGAATGAAACGGACATTCATCTACGTCCGTTGACTAAATTGCAACAAGACTTGTACAATCAACAGGATTTGGTGTAATCTTTAATCTTAGAATAAAAGACACTGATATTTTTATATCCAATGTTGTTATGCATGGTTTCACTATGGCTCATGCCATAACAGCTATGGCTTTGGTCCAGACAGTGGTCGGATACGAAGCTGCATTAACAACATTGACGATAATCACGATTGTTCCTCTATCAAAGATTCTGTTGTCCTTCGTGTGAGGAGTGGAACTTCTTCGTCATGCCCCACAAGTATGTCTTAGGTGAAATAGAATAGATGCGATTAGGAAACCTCTTGATTATTAGTCAAATGTATAGTGCTTTGTGCTTACGATAAATTATAAACAATATACTTTTATGAATGTTCATCTTATAAGGGAAAACGAAAATCAAAATGATGGTTCTTATATCCACTTGTATCGGAATAAACAGATCGGTGCATGGTGTGCATACGGTTTACGTCTTTTTGATAAACAACAAGGCTACATGAATTTTCGTAGTTACTCAGACTGTCTTCAGATGCCGTGTACGGTTACATCCGGAGAATCCCTTGTTTCATTGTTGCAAGGTTCTGTTGAGGTAAGTTCACAAACTGAGACCTATATAAAGTTAAAAATGGCAGATACAATAAATTTTAATGCTTATCAGAAGTGGTTGCATAAGCTGAAAAAGGACGACCCGAATGATGATGCAATAATTGTCACCACACATGTCAGCCAATATGTGCCACGGGACAGTTTCATTCCCGATGGAATGTCTGCATTTGCGCGCAATGTAAAGCGTATCGGTGATTTTATCCTGTCATTGATTGCATTGATCATTTTTTCTCCGTTATTCCTGTTTTGCTATATTGCCATTCGCAGGGAAGATGGAGGAAGTGTCATTTTCAAGCAAGAACGTATCGGTAGATTCGGGCGCCCGTTCTACATATACAAATTCCGCTCCATGCGTCTGGATGCCGAGAAGTTCGGACCGCAGCTTAGTCATACCGGGGGTGAAAATGATTCCCGATTGACTAAGACCGGTCGTTTCATCCGGGCGCACCATTTGGATGAATTACCCCAACTCTACAATGTTCTGCGTGGCGATATGGCATTCATCGGTCCACGTCCGGAGCGAAAGTTTTATATCGACCAGATACTTGAACACGACAAGCGATATACTTATCTTTACCAAATCCGTCCGGGCGTAACATCATATGCCACACTATATAACGGCTATACGGATACGATGGAGAAGATGCTCCGACGTTTGGAATATGACCTTTATTATTTAGGACATCGCTCATGGTGGTTCGACTTTAAAATTCTGTTGAACACATTCTGTTCAATTGTACTCGGAAAGAAATTTTAAAAGATTAATAACTTATATAACAGATTGATAATGAAAGCTTGTTTTATGGGCTTGGGGTATATCGGATTGCCCACAGCCGTTATCGCCGCCAAGCACGGCATTCAGATTACAGGAGTTGATATTAACCCCCAGGTAGTGGATATGACGAATGCAGGACATCTGCATATCATTGAGCCGGGTATGGAGGAGATGTTGCAGGAGGTGGTGAATGCCGGCTCGTTGAAAGCTTCCATAAAGCCGGAGGTGAGCGATGCTTATTTTATGGTAGTTCCCACCCCGTTCAAAGGAAATCATGAACCGGACGTTAGTTATGTGGAAGCCGCTACACGTGCCGTATTGCCATTATTAAAGGAAGGCGACCTTTATGTCATCGAGTCCACTTCACCCGTAGGCACCACCGAAGCGATGGCCCGCCTCATTTTCAGTGAACGTCCTGAATTGGAAGATAGGATTTATGTGGCTTATTGTCCCGAACGTGTATTGCCGGGCAATGTGATTTACGAACTGATACATAACGACCGGGTCATAGGCGGTTTAAATCCTGAATCTACCGATAAGGCCATTGGATTTTATTCTCAATTCGTGCAGGGAACACTTCATAGAACCAACTGTCGTACTGCTGAAATGTGCAAACTGACGGAGAATTCCAGTCGGGATGTACAAATAGCCTTTGCGAATGAACTTTCCTTGATTTGTGACAAGGCCGGTATCAATGTGTGGGAACTTATCAATCTTGCCAACAAACATCCGCGGGTTAGCATCTTGCAGCCTGGTTGTGGCGTGGGAGGTCATTGTATAGCTATTGACCCTTATTTTATCACTGCTGATTTTCCAGCAGAGAGTAAATTGATTGCCGATGCCCGTGAAATTAACAACTATAAGAGTTTTTGGTGCGCAGAAAAAGTGAAAAATGCCATGCTGGAATTTGAACTGAAACATCATCGGAAACCTTGCGTTGCCATGATGGGGTTGGCTTTCAAACCGAATATCGACGATTTGCGTGAGAGTCCTGCAAAATATATTACCACGAAAGTGATGCAGAGTTGCAATAATGCCAATATCCTGGTTGTGGAACCCAATGTAAAGGAGCACCATGTGTTCAAGTTAACAGATTACAAAGAAGCCTACGACAAGGCGGACATCGTGGTATTCCTTACAGCACACACTCCGTTCAAAGAATTAGAATGGCGAGAGGATAAGGTGATATTGGACTTTTGTGGAATATTCAAAAAATAGTGAATATATGAATATTTTAGAACTGACAGGTATGAAATCGACTAAATACGGCGGAGTAGAATCCTACTTCGCTGAATTGGTCAAGATATGCCGTGTTGATAAATTTATTTTTGTATACGAGTCGATGCCAATCAGTGAAAACTATGTAAATGACATCAATAAGTGGGGGGGGGTAATACTTTGTAAACAAAGCATTTCCACATTTCAATATTTCAAATTTGTGATAGGTGTCATCAAACGTGAGAAAATAGACATTGTTCATTTTCATTTTGGAAGTTATCTTATTGCACCATTCTTGCGAATTCTGTTTCCCCGGATTCGGAT
>OOCU01001107.1_pt1 | contig 12399 bp, 10 predicted proteins | sample 1671781 | NCBI WGS metagenome assembly OOCU01 (sample SAMN06348192, study PRJEB24527) | human gut metagenome | reverse complement strand
TTCACTATCCATTTACATAGGCTTCCTGCATTGGCGTATCGTATTCATCTAATTCATTGTCAGTGTTTTTCCGAAGCGGCGAGGCCGGGTAATTAAAGTAACACGATCTCTTCTCTCCCACCACTCTTTTATAAATTGTGTTTTATCTACATAAAACAAATCGTTTATAATATATCCTCAAATTCCTGATATCCAATTGATACTCTTCGTGCCATACCCTAGCCCTCCCTTCTCTGCATATATTCAATTATGGCACTTTTCTTTCATAATCACAATGGGGATCTTCTTCCAACATCTGATAAGAAAAGAAACCATCAACAAACTCAAAAAATACGTCTCTTACAGTTTTACTGTAAAAGACGTATTTTATACTGCCTTACTCGATCACCTGAATCCATCCTTTGGGTGCTTCAATCTGCCCCATCTGGATTCCTGTCAGTGTGTCATACAATTTCTGAATGGTCGGTCCCATCTTTTCCATTCCGCTCGGGAAGCAGATCTCTTTTCCGTGATCCACGATCTTTCCGACCGGAGAGATGACCGCCGCTGTTCCACACAGTCCGCACTCTGCAAACTCTTTCACTTCATCCAGATACACATCCCGCTCTTCCACTTCCAGACCAAGATAATGCTCTGCCACATATAACAGAGAACGTCTTGTGATAGACGGCAGAATCGTATCAGAATGCGGTGTCACCACTTTATTGTCTTTTGTCACGAAAATAAAGTTTGCCCCGCCTGTCTCCTCAACTTTCGTTCTTGTTGCCGAATCTAAATACATGTTTTCATCATAGCCGTTCGCATGTGCTGTCACGATCGCATGAAGACTCATTGCATAATTCAGTCCGGCTTTGATATGTCCTGTTCCATGCGGCGCCGCACGGTCAAAATCAGATACACATAACGTCAATGGTTTTACTCCGCCTTTAAAGTACGGTCCGACAGGTGTCACAAACACCCGGAACTGATACTCATCTGCCGGCTTGACTCCGATGACCGAATTGCTTCCAAACATGTATGGGCGAATATAAAGTGTTGCTCCGGAACCATACGGAGGCACATACGCCGCATTGGCTTTTACCACTTCTTTGACTGCCTCCAGAAAACGTTCTTCCGGAAATACCGGCATCTCCAAACGTCTCGCAGAATCTGCCATCCGGGCCGCATTGAGATCCGGTCTGAATACCACGATCTTACCGTCTTCTGTCGTATACGCCTTCATTCCTTCAAATACAGTCTGTGCATACTGCAGGACTCCGGCACATTCATTGAGTACCACACCGGCGTCTTCTGTCAGTCCTCCCTCATCCCATTTTCCGTCTTTATAATTGGAAACATATCTCTGTTCAGTCTGTACATAACCAAATCCGAGATTCTCCCAGTCGATCTGTTTCTTCTCCATCAAAAACTCCTCCATTCCTCAATCGAACGTATTTGCAACTTGTTTGTTGCAATTATAATACTCTCACGCTCAAAAATCAAGAGTGCGCTCTGTTTTTTTATCGTTCCATCATACTGATGGATTCAATCCCGACACTTCCGCCTCTGACGACTTCAATACTTTTGAATTCTTCTTTTATCAGCTTCACCACTGCGTCGTTTTTCGTCCCGGTCTGTACAAATTCCAGAAGCAGGCTGTCTCTGTCACAGTCGATCACTTTTCCTTTAAATGTCTCTGCGATCTGATGCAGCTCCACTTTCTGATCCAGTGTACACTTCCGGACTTTGATATAAAGGATTTCTTTCATCCGCACAAAAATATCTGTAAAATCGATGACCTTGATCACTTCTACCATTCGATTGAGCTGCTTTTTGATCTGCTCAAATGTCTCATCATCACTGACTGTGGCGATTGTCATTCGGGATACCGTCGGATCTTCTGTGGTTCCTACTGTCAGACTGTCCAAGTTGTAGGATTTTCCGGAAAACAGACCGGAAATCTTAGAAAGCACTCCCACCTGATTTTCCACATACAGAGAAATCCATCTTTTTTTCATACTTTTATCTGCCATCGTCCGTCTTCCTCCTAACAATCCATAATCATATCTTCCAGTGTTCCGCCCGGCTTGATCATCGGATATACCATCTCTTCCGGATCAATGATAAATTCAATCAGGGTCGGAGTTTTTGTATTTTTCTTTGCCTCTTCAAATGCTGCCGAGATCTCTTCTGTTTTTGTCACACGGATTCCTTTTGCCCCATAGCTTTCTGCCAGTTTTACAAAATCCGGCGTATACTCCGGAAATTCGGCTCCATCTGTCCGTCTCGAAAGCGCTCCTGCGCGCAGATTGGTCATCCCATAGCGTTTTCCGTAAAACAGCTTCTGCCACTGACGCACCATCCCCAGATATGTATTGTTAAATACACAGGCGATGACCGGTGTCTCCTCCAGAACTGCCGTTGCAAACTCCTGAATATTCATCTGCATACCGCCATCCCCGGAAACTGCGATCACTCGTTTCTCCGGATTACCGATCTGTGCTCCGATCGCCGCCGGGAATCCATATCCCATCGTCCCCAGTCCTCCGGACATGACAAGCTGCTTCTTTTCTGTAATCTCCGCATACTGAGACACCAGCATCATATGCTGACCGACATCTGTCGTGATGATTGCATCGTCAAACTGACGGTTCATCTCTTCAATAATATCCAGAGGGCTCATCAATGCATGCCGTTTCATCCGAAGCGGATGCTCCTCTTTCCATGCCGCGATCTGCGCAAGCCATTTTTTTGTCTCGCACTCTTCCACATACTCCGTCATCTTCGTAAGCGCTTCTTTGGCATCTGCTACGATTGGAATATCCACATGAATATTTCTGGAAATCGATGCCGTATCGATATCAATATGGACAATTTGTGCATGAGGCGCAAATTCATGCAGTTTTCCCGTGATCCGGTCATTAAAGCGCGTCCCGATGGAAAACAGCAGATCACAGCCGCTGACTGCCATATTGGCTGCATAAGCGCCGTGCATCCCCAGATTTCCGATAAACAGCGGATGATTTGTCGCAATGGCGCCTCGCCCCATGATCGTTGTCACTACCGGCACCTGTGTTTTTTCCACCACTTCTGTAAACAATGCACTGGCGCGCGCAATATTCACCCCTCCGCCTGCCAGAAACAGCGGTCGTTTTGCCTTGTGAAGCATCTTGATCGCTCTTTTCAGCTGTCCGATATGTACACTGGTATTCGGCTTATATCCTCTGATATTCACCTCTTTCGGATACTGTGCACTGCCAAGCTCCGCCATCACATCTTTCGGAAGATCGATCAGAACCGGTCCCGGCCTTCCCGTTCTTGCGATATAAAATGCCTCCTTGATGATCCGTCCAAGATCTTCCCGCTTCGTGACCGTCACACCATACTTGGTGATGCTCCGTGTGATCCCCACAATATCCACTTCCTGAAATGCATCATTTCCGATCAGATGTCTCGCCACCTGTCCGGTAAAACAGACCAGCGGAACACTGTCATAATTGGCAGTCGCAAGTCCTGTCACCAGATTGGTCGCTCCCGGTCCGCTGGTCACCAGACAGACGCCGACTTTCCCCGTTGTCCTCGCATACGCATCCGCTTCATGCACCAGTGCCTGCTCGTGTCTCGGAAGGATCACATCAATCCCGCTCTGCTTATACAGCTCATCGCTGATATCGATCGTACACGCGCCCGGATATCCGAACAATACTTCTACACCTTCTTCTTTTAACGCTTTTACAAATAATTTGTTTCCTGAAATCTGCCTCACCTTTCACACCCTCCTTATGCAAAACGCCCCAAGCTGTCAAAAAGCTCAGGGCGAATAAAATTCCTCATACACTGAATTTCAGAGGCTTTCGCTGCTGAAATTTATCCTCATTATACGGTGTATTTTTATCTTTGTCAATTTCCTTTTCTTGATCTTTTTTAATCCAATTCGCATTTACTTCCCGTTGTTTCTGTTTTTCAGGGCTCCGATCACACTGTAGACAGCCAGCATTGCCATATTGACCACAACTACACTCGCACCTGCCGGTGTTGCATACACATAGGAAATCGTCACTCCCAGAATCAGGCATACAACCGATAGAATCGCTGAATTCAGAATCACACCCTTAAAGGTCTTAAACACCCGCATGGAAGTCAGCGCCGGAAAAATAATCAGACTGGAGATCAGAAGTGCTCCCATCATCCGCATTCCCAACACGATCGTAACTGCCGTCAACACCGCAATCAGAGTATTATACAGATTTGCACGGACTCCTGTTGCCCGGGCGAAAGTCTCATCAAAGGTGATCGCAAAAATCTTATTATAGAAAAACAGATATAAGATCAGCACCGCAACCGACAGAAGAATACTGAACTGCACATCCTCACCACTCATGGCAAGGATACTTCCGAACATATAGTTATAAACATCAGTGTTCATTCCTGTCGTCATCGAAATCACCATAATCCCGATCGCCAGTGCTCCCGTAGAAATCAGTGCAATTGCCGCATCTCCTTTGATCTTGCTGCTGCCGCTGATGCGAAGAAGCAGAACCGCAGCCACCACGACCACCGGAATTGCAACCGCCAAAGGCGCCATGTTCAGCGCAGCCGCGATGGCCAGTGCCCCGAATCCAACATGAGAAAGCCCGTCTCCGATCATCGAATAGCGTTTCAGTACCAGACTGACTCCCAGAAGTGCCGAACACAATGCCACCAGGGAACCCACCAGAAACGCCCGTACCATAAATGGATAGGACATCATTTCCATAAATGTATCAAGCATTTCCCTCACCTCCCAGAAATCTCTTGCCGACTGCACTGTTTTGATATTCCTGCGCAGTTCCGTAAAACAGGGCGCTCTCCTGCAAATGCAGGATATGGCTTGCATACTGTATCGTACTTTCGATATCATGAGACACCATGACAACTGCAATTTTAGCCTCCTTATTGATTTTTTCAATCAACTGGTAAAACTCTGCAGTCACCAGCGGATCCAGTCCTGTCACGGGCTCGTCTAACAACAGGAGCTTCTTTGTGGCACACAGCGCTCTCGCCAGCAGCACCCTCTGTTTCTGTCCGCCGGAAAGATCCCGGAAGCACTGGTGTTCCATTTCCCGGATTCCTAAAAGCTCCATATTCTCTCTGGCTACCTTCTTATCCGCTGCGCTGTAAAACGGCCGCCAGCCTCTGCTGTTGAGTCTGCCGGAAAGTACCACCTCATAGACGCTTGCCGGAAAATCTTTCTGCACGACCGTCTGCTGGGGAAGATACCCGATTTCGTCTTGCTTCAATCCGTCTCCCAGCAGAATCTGCCCTTTAAAGGGCGGTTTTAATCCAAGAAGACTTTTTACCAGCGTACTCTTTCCGGAACCATTCTCTCCCACAATGCAGAGATAATCTCCCTGCTCGATCCAAAAAGACAGATCCCGAACAACCGTCTGTCCCTCATATGCGATCGAAATTCCATCACATTTTATCAATGCCATCAGTTCAAAGCCTCCTTTAATGTTTCTACATTCTTTTTCAACATGCTCAGATAAGTCTCCCCGTCTGCAAATTCCTTTGCAGTCAGATTATGACAACTGTAAAACGTCTTCACTTTCGCATGTGTCGTCTCGGCAATGGCATTTGCAATATTCTCATTACTCAGCTCCATCTTTAAGATTGCCGGAATCTGTTCTTCCTTTGCTTTGTTGATCAGAAATGCCATTGTTGCCGCACTTGGCTCCGTATCGGATGCGCAGCCCGGAAATGCCGCATAGTATTTCAGACCGTATTCATCTGCAAAATACCGGAACGGAAAACGGTCTCCAAAAAGCAGCACATCGCGTTTGGCCGAACTTACCACCTCACGAAACTCATCATCCAGCTCTTCTAAAAGACTCACATACGCTTTTTCGTTCTCTTCATAAACTGCCGTCTGCTCCGGATCCAGCTCACCCAGAACATCTGCAATCTGCTCCACAATTGCAATGGCATTCTTTGGAGACGTCCATACATGTTCATCCGGGGTCAGCGTCTCATGTGTTTCGTGCTCCTCTTCCCCGTGCTCATGCTCGTGCTCTTCCTCTTCTTCATGTTCATGACCACGTTCTTCTTTCATCCCTTCTACGTGTTCTTCATTTACCGTATCCACGCAGTCGATCAGGCGAAGCAGTCTGATATGTTCTGTATCGATGGAGTCCAGAATATCCTCCACCCATTCATCGTTCTCACCGCCCACATAAATAAACAGATCACAATTCTGAATCTTCAGAATGTCCTGCGGTGTCGGCTCATAGGAGTGTGTCTCTTCTCCCGGCTTTAAAAGCATCGATACTTCTACATTATCCCCTGCGATCTGACGTACAAAATCATACTGTGGAAAAATGGTTGTCACGACATTTACTTTCTCTTCGCCGGTCTCTTTCACAGCCCCCACTCTCTGACATCCGGCCACACTTGTCACCAAAAGAAACACACTCAGCAGCACTGCCGCCTGTTTTCTCTTGTATGTTTTTCTAAATTTCATGATATGCCTGCCTTCACTGTCGGCGCTCGTAAGTCGAAAATACATACTCCAGATCAAAACAAGTATGCTCTTCACTGACTTCTGTCATTTCCCAGTCTTCCAGCTGATCCAGATTCGGGAAATACGTATCTGCCTGATATGCATGGTCGATCTTTGTTACATATACTTTGCTGCAATAAGGAAGCATCATCCGGTAAATACTTTCTCCGCCGATCACAAAGATTTCTTCCTCATCGTATTTTTTCAGTTCTTCCAGCAATTCTTCTGTTGTATGCACGATCACTGCATCTTTCACATGATAATTGGGATTCCCTGTCAGCACAATATTGGTGCGGTTCTTCAGCGGCAGACCGTTCGGAAAGCTTTCCAGCGTCTTTCTTCCCATCACAACTACCTTTCCACCTGTCATCTGACGGAAAAACTTCATATCTGCCGGAATGCTGACCAGAAGTTTGTTTTTATATCCGATTGCCCAGTTTTTATCGGCTGCTACAATTGCGTTCATATTCATTTCCTCCTTTTTTACACAACACCTATACCGCGATTGGAATATTCTTAATCTGAGGATGTGTCTCATATCCATCCAGCCGTACATCATCCGGTGTAAATTCATAGAAATCCTTTACCTCTGGATTCAGCCAGAATTTCGGTGCCGGAAGCGGTTCTCTTTTGATCAGTTCCTCGATCATCGGGATATGTCTGTCATAAATATGCGCATCTGCGATCACATGAACAAACTCTCCGACCTTCATATCACACACCTGTGCCAGCATATGAAGCAGCACCGCATACTGACACACATTCCAGTTATTTGCTGCCAGTACATCCTGAGAACGTTGATTCAGGATTCCATTTAATGTCAGTTTGTCGCTGTCCTTTTCTTTTGTCACATTAAATGTCATGCTGTATGCACACGGATACAGATTCATCTCATGAAGATCCTGATGCACATAGATATTCGTCATGATCCGGCGGCTGTAAGGATTGTTCTTCAGATCATAGATCACACGATCGACCTGATCCATCATTCCCTCTTTATACTGATGCTTTACCTGCATCTGATAGCCGTAGGCTTTTCCGATGGAACCGTCCTCATCTGCCCAGCTGTCCCAGATGTGACTGTTTAAATCATGAATGTTGTTGGACTTTTTCTGCCAGATCCACAGCATCTCATCCACACAGCTCTTGATCCCTGTCCTTCGCAGAGTCAGTGCCGGAAACTCTTTTGAGAGGTCATAACGGTTCACAACGCCAAATTTTTTGATGGTGTACGCAGAGGTTCCATCCTCCCATACCGGGCGTACCTTTTCTCCCTCTGTACTCGTTCCGTTGTCAATAATGTCTCTGCACATCTCTATAAATACTTTATCTGCGTAACTCAATCTTATCTTCTCCTTCTAATATTCTCTGATCATACTGCTGATTTCAGAAATGCTGTCCATTTTCTGCAGCTCTCTCAGCGCATCCTTAATATGATACTCTTTCACTTTTTCTGTACTGATGACCAGTTCAGCCGCTTCTTCCTGTACATGCTTCTGCACAACTCTGCGGATACTTACCTTGTGACCGCCAAATACACTTGCCACTTTCGCCAGAACTCCCGGTTCGTTTTTCACCTGCATTCTGAGGAAAAATTTATTTTTCACTTCATCAAACGGCTTCACCGGCAGATCCTGATAGCAGGTACAGCTGATTCTTCCGTTGCATCCAAACTGCAGGTTTCTGGCAACATCAATCACATCACCGACAACAGCACTTGCCGTCGGCATCTCCCCGGCACCTCTTCCGTAAAACATCGCATCATCCACAGCATCTCCGTGCACAAAAACAGCATTGAACGAATCCCGCACGGACGACAGGGGATGCTCTTTTCCAAGCAGCACCGGATACACTCCCACTTCAATCCCTTTGTCCGTATTGTGCGCAACTGCAAGCAGCTTGATCACACAGTCAAACTCTTTTGCATAGGCAATATCTTCTGCTGTGATCTTTGTGATTCCTTCTGTATAAACATCTTTAAACTGTACTCTGGAATGAAAGGCAATGGAGGAAAGGATCGCGGCCTTTCTTCCGGCATCCAGTCCTTCCACATCCGCTGTCGGATCTGCCTCTGCATATCCCAGCTCTGTTGCTTTTGCAAGTGCAGCTTCAAAACTCATGTTTTCTTCAAACATCTTGGTTAAAATATAGTTTGTCGTTCCGTTCACGATCCCCATCACTTCTGAGATCTCATTTCCGGCAAGACACTGTTTGAGCGGACGGATGATTGGAATAGCGCCTGCCACCGATGCCTCAAACAGCAGATCACAGCCATGTGCCGCCGCAAGGTCCAAAAGCTCTCCTCCGTGTTCTGCCATCAGATCTTTATTGGCTGTCACCACATGCTTTCCGGCTCCAAGTGCTTCCTCGATCATGGACTTTGCCGGTTCGATCCCGCCCATCACTTCGATCACAATCTGAATCTCCGGATCGTTTACAATCGATTTCCAGTCCGTTGTGAGAAGCTCTGTATCCACACCTTCTCTTTTTTTATGCAGACTGTGTACCAGGATCTTTTCCACTTCCAGCTCGGCGCCAACTGTGTGTATCATACTTTCTGATCTCCTCTGGATCAATTTGTACACTCCGCCTCCAACTGTTCCAAGTCCCAGCAATGCCACTTTGATCTTTTTATTTTCCATACTCTTCACCTCTGTTTTTGAATCCACTGTTTTTCTTTGCTCCATCTACAGACTTCTGTTTCTATAGAGTAACAAAATCTTTTCGAAAAGTAAAGCGGACATTCTTCTGTCCGCTTCTATCTATAGCTGACCTTATTGAAAGGCAATACCATATAATTCACAGGCCTGTGTAAACAATCGCTCTGTGTTTTCTGTTGCCTGAGAAGTATTCAAAGATACACTGCGCACCAGAATTTCCCGGTCCTCCATCAACTGAACCTGTATGATCTCAGTACACGGATAAGCCACTCCATCTGCCCCGATCTGATTGCAGATCAGCTGCTGCATCACGAATCCGTCTTCTGCTACCATCTCACCTACAGTAATATCCGTATAGATTCCCGCCTGACTTTCCAATGTCTTTCGGATATTTTCCACTTCTGCCGAAATTCTCTGCTCAATCGTTTCATCCGCAGCCAGAAGTGTAAAACCTGCTTTGAGCTCAATTCCATCTTTTGCGGAAGTTGCTGTGGACTCCGTAACTGTATTCTCCCCGTCCTTGAACAATGTGACATCCGTAACCCATTGATAACCATCCAGGGATACTGTCTCAAAATCCTCATATCCTTCAATCGGAGTGCCCTCATATTCTCTCTGAACGCCCTCCTCTTCTTTCACATCTGGTTCTTCCTGTGTTTCCTCCGGAACTTCTTGTGAAATCACCGCATCCTGTGTCTGTTGTACTGTCTGATCTGAAACTGCAAACAGGCCCAGTGCGACAACTGCTATCACTTCAAGTACCAACAGAATGATACCGATTCCGCCAGTGATCGCACTGGCTATGATCGCTCCTGTACTTTTCTCCCGATCCGGACCTGTATACTCTGCCTTTCCAAACGCAAGGATTGGAAGAAAGACAATACTTAAGAAAATCAGCCCACAGGCAAATCCACCCTTCTTTCCAAATACTTTTGCCAGTTTTATCATTGTAAAAATTGCAAATATCAGATTCCCCAGCGGCAGGAATCCAAAAATAAACAGCCATCCTCTCCCCCAGGTTATCCTGGTCATTACATACAAATTATAAAACGGGATCAATGACGCCCATCCGGGTTCTCCTGCTTTACAAAATACTTTCCACATTACCGCAACACAAAAAATCAGAAGCGCCAATGCTACAATTATCATTCCTATCGCTGCTGCCATCATACCTTTTCCTCCTGTTCCTTAGCTCCCTTATCCCTTTTGATCTCTATTTCATTCTCCTCTTTTGGACTGAAGAATGATTCTTTTCGATTTTAACACATCATAGCAAAAAAGTCGATGAGAATAATTCTCTTTTTGAATATTGTAATATACAGGCAGGGATTGGTGTAAACAGTACGATTTGAACATACAATTAGAAATTTCAAAAAAATTAATTTTTTTCAAAAAAGTTGTTGACAGATAAGAACTCCTGTAGTATAGTATATATTGTTCCGAGGGGAACACAAAACAAACGCGATAGTGGCTCAGCTGGTAGAGTACGACCTTGCCAAGGTCGGGGTCGCGGGTTCGAACCCCGTCTATCGCTCTTAAGAGACTGTAGATTGAAAGATTTACAGTCTTTTTTATATTTTCAAAACCCGGCATTTCTTCCACTTCCAGTTCAATCCCTGCTTGAGTTCCCTCTCCGTTTCCTTTGATAAATCAAAAGCAATACAAAAAGAGCTCTTACTACTTGTGTAGTTGAGAGCTCTCCATAATTCACGTTCTGTATGCACCATTTTTCAAAAAATGCACACTTCTTCACATTATTCTTCTGTTTTTACATCTTTTGCATCCAACTTCAGTCCCAGTTCTTCCAACTGTTTATTGTCTGCCATACTTGGAGCCTGTGTCATCAGGCAGGATGCGTCTTTGATCTTCGGGAATGCCATCACATCACGGATACTGTCTTCTTTTGCCATCAGCATGACCATTCTGTCCAGACCATATGCCAGTCCTGCGTGAGGCGGTACTCCGTATTTGAACGCATCCAGAAGAAAGCCAAACTGCTCATATGCCTGCTCTTTTGTAAATCCAAGCACCTCAAACATCTTCTCCTGTACGTCGTTCTGGAAGATTCTTACACTTCCTCCACCGATCTCATTTCCATTTAAGACGATATCGTACGCTTTTGCACGGACTCTGCCCGGCTCGGAATCAATATACTGCAGATCTTCTTCCATCGGCATCGTGAATGGGTGATGCATTGCCAGATAACGATTCTGCTCATCGCTCCACTCAAGCAGCGGGAATTCTGTAACCCACAGGAAATTGTACTGATTCTTGTCCAGAAGTTCCATCTGTTTTGCCAGTTCCAGACGTAAATTTCCAAGAACATCCCATACAACTTTGTTCTTGTCTGCCGCAAAGAGCAGTAAATCTCCTGCTTCTCCGTTCATTGCTGCAATCAGATTGTTCATCTCTTCTTCTGTCATAAATTTAGAGAAGGAGGACTTCACCGTACCATCTTCCTGGATTGCAATATAAGCAAGCCCCTTAGCACCGAAATCTTTTGCAAATGCCACCAGCTTGTCAATCTTTTTACGCGGCATTGCCCCCTGTCCTTTGGCGTTGATACCACGGACAGTTCCGCCGTTTTCAATGGCGCCTTTGAATACCACAAACTCGCTGTCTTTGACAACGTCTGTCACATTCACTAGTTCCATACCGAAACGGGTATCCGGTTTGTCAGAACCGTAGCGGTCCATCGCTTCCTGCCATGTCATTCTCTGGATCGGAAGCTGTACATCCACATCCAGAACTTCCTTGAACAGTTTTGCAAGGAAACGCTCGTTGACTTCGATCACGTCATCTACATCTACAAAGGAAAGCTCCATATCGATCTGGGTAAACTCCGGCTGTCTGTCTGCACGAAGGTCCTCGTCACGGAAACATTTTGCGATCTGGATATAGCGGTCACATCCGGAACACATCAGAAGCTGTTTGTAAAGCTGTGGTGACTGTGGAAGTCCGTAAAAACTTCCCGGATGTACACGGCTAGGCACCAGATAATCTCTTGCCCCTTCCGGTGTTGTCTTTCCGAGGATCGGAGTCTCGATCTCAAGGAAGCCTTCTTCTGCGAAAAACTGACGTGCCAGTGTTGTGACCTGACTTCTCATACGCAGGTTTCTCTGAAGATCCGGTCTTCTCAAATCCAGATAACGATATTTCAGACGAAGCTCTTCCTTTGTCTTGCTGTTTTCTTCCACCTGGAACGGCGGTACCTCGGATTCT
>OOCU01001082.1_pt1 | contig 12826 bp, 9 predicted proteins | sample 1671781 | NCBI WGS metagenome assembly OOCU01 (sample SAMN06348192, study PRJEB24527) | human gut metagenome | reverse complement strand
AGTATTATTTTCTAATACTGAGATCTTGATTTGTCATCTTAACTTAATGACATTGGGCATTATCCGGAGCTTTTTTATCCATTTTTTATTACCACGACATCACTTCATATCCGTCATTGGTTACAAGTACCATAATTTCCCACTGTGCTGACGGCTTTTCATCATCCGTATAGATTGTCCAGCCATTCTGTTCATCAATGTAAATCTCACTTGTTCCCATATTAATCATCGGTTCAATTGTAAATACCATGCCCGGTGCCATCACCATTCCAGTGCCTTTTTTTATCACATAGCTGACATATGGGGCTTCGTGGAATTCCAGTCCGATACCGTGACCACCGACCTGACGGACAACAGAATATCCGTTTTCCTTTGCATGGTCCTGAATCGCCTGTGCCACATCACCTAAATGTCCCCATGGTTTTACCTGCTGTAAGCCCAGCTCCACACACTCTTTTGCCACACGCACGAGCTTCTGGTTTTCTTCGGAAACATTTCCAATACAGAACATCCGGGATGAATCTGAAAAATATCCATTATAAATGGTTGAGCAGTCCACATTGACAATATCGCCGTCAATTAACTGTACATTATTGGAAGGAATTCCATGGCACACCTGTTCATTAATGGAAGTACATACGCTCTTTGGAAACCCTTCGTAATTTAACGGTGCCGGAATCCCCCCCATTGCCGTTGTCTTCTGATAAACCATCTGATCGATTTCTTCTGTCGTCATACCTGCACAAATGTGTTCTGCCACATAATCAAGTACTGCAATATTAATCTTGCTGCTTTCACGCATTCCCTGTAACTGTGCTTCATTTTTAATAATTTCCCGCGGTGGAACCTTATGAAATTTTCTTCTGTACATTTCAATTTTTTTATCAAAATCCATGTGGCATTCACCGTATAACTTTCCACTCTTGCACCAGCATGGCTGGTCCTTTGTCAGCTTTTTCAATTGTTTTCCTCTTTTCTTTTTATTTTTCTTTTCTGCTTTTCTAAAATCCGTTACTGCTGTAATGCCTCCACAATTGCCGGGAAAAACTGCTTCTTTCTGGATACGACACCCTGCAGCTTTACACAAGCATCCTTTACTTCTACGCCAAACGCCTGATAAATCACAGCATTGGCATTGTTACCCGCACAAAGTACCTCAGAGGATTCCGATACAATATCAGTGAGCAGAAAATAAACAATTCCCGCACTGTTATCCTGTACAACGCCCTGTATAAATTCTGCCAGACGCGGTTTTACTTTTTCTAACTCCTCCGCACTCATAGAATTAATCTGTCCGACACCAATTGCAACATTGTTAACGGAAAACTTTTTATAATCCTGATAAAAAATTTCTTTTGCAGATTTACCGGATAAATTGCTTCCGGCACGGAACATTTCCCGCCCATATGTTTCAATATCCAGCTCTGCCTTTTTTGCCAGCTGCATGCACGCTGCCACGTCATCCGACGTACACGTCGGTGATTTAAAAATCAATGTATCGGAAATGATTGCCGAACACAGCAGCGCCGCTGTATTTTTATCAATTTCCGCCTGATTTTCCTGATACATATGATAAATAATCGTTGCCGTACTGCCAAGCGGCTGGTTTCTAAAAAATACCGGTGATACCGTCTGAATTGCCCCCAGCCGGTGATGGTCAATAATTTCAAGAATTTCCGCTGTTTCAACGCCATTGACTGCCTGACCCCTTTCGTTGTGGTCAACAAGAATCAATTTTTTCTTTCCTGCTCCCAGTAAATTTCTTCTGGAAATCATCCCCACATAATTGCCCTGTGTATCCTCGACCGGAAAATCCCGGTGGCGAAGCTTTGCCATAACCGTCTGGATATCTTCAATAAAGTCTTCTGTTTGAAATTTGACAATTCCTTCTTTTTCTTTCATCAGAAAACGTATCGGCATACTCTGGTTAATCAGTCTTGCTACCGTATATGTATCAAATTTAGTTGTAATTAACAGACAGTTGTGTTCCTTTGCCACTTTTGTGATGGTCTTTGACACCTGTGCGCCTTCACAGATAATCAGGCATCCTGCCTCCATTTCAATTGCGCACAGCTGTGCCTCATAGCGGTTTCCCAAAATAACAATATCCCCTGTCCCGATATAATTTTCCATCATATCCGGGTTAGCCGCCGCAATCACAACTTTTCCTTCTTTAAAAATACCGTCTGCTTCCCCTGCAACAACCGTTCCTTCCAATGTATCCACAATATTCTGATACCGTGTCTGGGCTGTTGCAAGAATGGTGCTGTCATAAACCTGAAAATACGATTTTGCTATATCTCCAATCGTAATCAGTCCTTCCAGCACATTTTCTTTTGTTACCGGAAGTGTCACGACATTCTGCTCTTTCATCAGGGTCCACGCCGTTTTTACTGAAATCTCTTTAGAAACACCCGGTGTTTTTCGAATCTGGATATCCCGCACCTGCGGTCTGACATCCTTCATATATTCCGGCGGCTGTACACCCAGTTTATCCATGACATACTGCGTTTCTTCATTTAAATGTCCTGCACGTTTTGCCACATAATGCTGTCCTGTTATTTTTTCTTTTAGTCTTGCATAACAAATTGCTGAGCATACAGAATCTGTATCCGGATTTTTATGTCCAATCACATAAACTGTTTCCTTTCCTTCCATATCCACCTCTCCACTTAAAAAACTGTTATAGCTGTACCGTTTCTACCTAACATACATACTATAACAGTTCTTTATGGTTTTCAACCGTTTTGCCTTTATTTTGTCTGTTTAATCTGTCTGTAAGCACGCTGCACTAATTTGTGAAAACAACAATATTGGTCTTATCTGTTTCTCCCAGACGTGCCAGCAGCTTTTTAAGATTCTCAACCGCTTTCTTATAAACATAATATGCATCATATGTCTGCTGGAAATAATCCATGGCTCCCTGAATATCCTCACGGTCTTTTGCCTCCCATGAAAGTGTCGCATATTTATGGATATTATTATGCGTTTCAATAACTTCTTTAAATTCTGCACTGCCTGTAATCTGTGGATTCGTCTGTGCAGCAAGCCATTTACCGATTTTACAGGTCTTCGGATTATTCAGCTGTTCTTTTCTTAACCGCTCAAAATCAACGGCATTGTTATAAACTCTCCACATCAGGATAAAGTGGTCATTAATAAATACATCCAGCCAGTCCTGCTGTGTAATCTCAGCAAATCCACGTACCATATCACTTCTTGTTGTATCAATGTAACGCCCGATTTTATAGACATGCGTTCCCATTTCCGTACAGTCATCAGAAAGTTCTTTATAACTCTTGGAAATGCTTTCAATCTGCCTTGTAAAGTCTTTTGTTACGTCTGTCTGTGTATCAATATCCTCAAAAGCATTGTCAACACGATCCTTAATCTGATTCATCTGCTGATTCATCTGTCGGATTGATTCCAATGACTGTTCTACCTTTTCATTGCCCTCTGCAAGCTTGGAGGTTGTTTCATTCATGGAAAGTGCCAGTTCCCCGATATCCGTACGCAGTTCTGCTACATATTTAACAATGTCTTCTGCAGATTCTGCGGTATTGCCGGATAACTGTCTTACCTGATCAGCAACGACTGCAAAGCCCTTTCCTGCTTCTCCTGCTCTTGCAGCTTCAATAGATGCATTTAACGCCAGCAGATTACTCTGGCTTGCAACCTTCTTTACCACATCGACAATTTCACCGATTTTATCAATCTTGCCCTGAAATTCCTGTACCTGTTCATTGATTGCCTGAATCTTTTCAGAAGACTCATTGACAACCTGTATGCTGTTGTTCATATTTTCCGTACTACTGTCAGCGGTTGCAATGACATCATGTGTATTCTCACGGATATGTGACATTGCTTCCGAAATATTGTTAATAGATGTTTCCATGTCACGGCTTGCATTTTCCATATCCCGGATGGATTCTGTCTGGGACTGAACCTGATCTAATGTCTTTTTTACATAAGAGTTATCACCGATTGAACCCATTGCCTGATTCAGACGCATTACAAAATTGTTATTGGAACGCTTATATGCATGAATCAGTTCATTAAACTTTTCTCCATATGCCGGATTCTGAAATGCGCTTGTATCAATATCTTCATAATTACCGCCAATCACACCATCCATTGCCTGCATAAGCAGCTGCAAGTCCTTTTCTTCTGAATAACCATTTGCTGTCTTTTTTCCAAACATATCTATTACCTCTCTGATTCGCTTTTATCTTAGTCGTATTTTATCACATAATAACAAAAAATAATACTTATTTTTGCTTATTTTTTGCATATATTACAAAATTTTTTTCCTAATCCAGCGCAATTTCTTCCAGTTCCACAATGCTCCCAGTTTATTGTAAACCCAGTACCCTGCATTTGCCGCCTTTTGCAGCAGAAAATTTGTGTCCTCTTCCATTTCTTTTAAAACACTGCCGCCCTGTGCCTGCACCCATCCTTCTTTAATTGCCCGGATTAAATCATTGTTGTTTGCAATTTTTTGTGTGAATTCTGTATATGCTGCCCCGACTACGCGCATCTTATGTGCATCCGACCCTGCCACTTTCGGCTTATGCAGACAGCCTGCCAGATTATCAGCACAGGCATTTGCCCACGGTCTGATGCAGGCATTAAATGTTTCCACGAAATCAAATTTTTCCAGGAATTCATTGTGTTTTTTACCAAATCGCGTATTGGTAAATGCAAAAAATCCCGGCCCGTAAGGATGTGCAAGCCCTAAAATGCCCCCTCTTTCATGCACAATCTTTTCTAACTGCGCCAGTGTCATTCCACGGATTTCCATAAAAGCATCATTTATACAGTCCGGCAGTACCGCAATCACATGGCCGCCATCCCTTGTATCATACTCAATGCCCTTTAATACCGTAAACGGCTTTTCCAGATGCAGATTCTTTGCAATCTTTTCAAATTTGCGGTAGCCGTCATAGGAGTTGTGGTCTGTTACCAGCATTCCGTCAAAGCCCTCTTTTACCAGCTTCGTGATATATTCCTGAATCGGCACTTTTGCATCAATTGACCCCTCTTTTGTATGGCAATGCATATCCAGTTTCATTTTTATTCTCCATTCTGTATTTTTTAACATAAGTGTCAAAAACAAATTTTAACATTTATATTACCTATCATGATAAATCATTTGACAATTTCATAACCAGCTACACTATAACACAGCGCCACCTTTTTTTCCATATTTTTTCACTTTCCGGTCCCTTATTTCATATATTAAAATAACTCTGCTATCAAAGGATTTTGTTTATGAATTATCGGAACTGTCTTAAAATTTTATGCAGTATTTCTGTTGTCTGCCTGTGCTGTACATGTATGGGCTGCAGCAAAACAAAAAGCACCGGCAGCACATCCATCACTTTAAATGAAGTTGCGCACTCCGTTTTTTATGCACCACAGTACGCGGCAATTGAATTGGGATATTTTAAGGAAGAAGGCATTGACCTTACACTTGTGACCGGATTCGGCGCTGACAACGTTATGACTTCCCTGATTTCAGATGATGCACAGATTGGCCTTATGGGTTCTGAATCTTCTATCTATGTATACGCACAGGGTGCATCGGATTACGCCGTCAATTTTGCCCAGTTGACACAGCGCGCCGGCAACTTTCTGGTATCCAGAACGGCAGAAGATGATTTTTCATGGGAAAACCTGCGCGGAAAAACGATTCTTGGCGGCAGGGCAGGTGGTATGCCACAGATGCTTTTGGAATATATTTTAGAAAAGAACGGACTGACTAAAGAAGATGTCAATATTATTCAAAACGTAGATTTCGGCTCAACTGCCGCGGCATTTTCGTCCGGCATTGCCGATTATACCGTGGAATTTGAACCGTCCGCAACACTTCTGGAACAGGAAAGCGCCGGATTTGTCGTGGCTTCTTTGGGCGTGGAAAGCGGCTATGTGCCGTATACTGCCTATTGTGCCAAAAAGAGCTTCCTTTCTAAAAACTCTGATGTGATTGCTGCCTTTACCAGAGCCATTCAAAAAGGGCTTGACTACTGTAATTCCCACTCCGCCGAAGAAATTGCTGCGGTAATTGCACCACAGTTTCCGGAAAATACCCAAAACGATATCGCCGTCATTGTTGCACGATATCAGAATCAGGACACATGGAAAACCGATACGGTATTTTCCAAAGAAAGTTTCACACTGCTGACTGATATTTTACGAAACTGCGGCGAGTCAGACACGGATGTTCCTTATGAAGACCTTGTCACCACAACATATTCCAAACAGGCAACGGCCGAATCTGTTTCATATTAAGCCACATGTAAGATTTAACTCTGCTGCTTTTTCATTTCATGATTTAAAGTGCCGTCCGAGTCGTTCGCGGAATTTTTTGCTGTGCTTTGCATGCCTTTGAACCTGTAACAGCACCAGACGGCACATCACTGCAAAGACCGGAACTGCTGCTGCCATTAAAATCCCCGTAACCATTACCCATACCGGTGACAACGGATACAATGCGAACAGCGGCTTTAAAAACAGTACACTGAATACTGCCCCGGATGCCATCAGTATACAGATGCCTGTTCTGATTTTATCCAGCGGCATACAGATTCTTATAAGTGCTGCCATTCCGACAGCCAGCAATATCATGATACACATTGTAGAAAGCTGCTCATGTCCGATGCCGGCACAATTTCCTGCAACGTTAAGCACTGCCAGCAGTATAAAATCCGTCAGTGCCGCAGGCAGTGCCAAAAGCACGACATTGGTTAAAAAATGTCCTTCTATGCGGCTTTTATCCGGCTGCATTGCCAGTAAAAATGCCGGTGTACCGATGGTGAATGTTCCCAAAAAAGACAACTGTGTCGGATACAGCGGATATTTACTGACTGCCACAAATGTAAACAGTGTCATCAGCATAGAAAACAGATTTTTCACCAGAAACAGCGAAGCAGAACGCTGGATATTGTTGACCACGCGTCTGCCCTCTAATACCACGGACGGCATCCTTGCAAAATCAGAATCCAAAAGAACAATCTGTGCCGCATTGGATGCCGCTTCACTGCCGGATGCCATCGCAATACTGCAGTCCGCTTCTTTTAATGCCAGCACATCATTGACACCGTCCCCTGTCATGGCAACAACATTGCCTGCTTTTTTGAGTGCCAAAAGAAGTTTCTTTTTCTGTTCCGGCGATACTCTGCCAAATACCGTATACACCGGTGCAGCTTTTTCCAATTCTTCATCAGAAAGCTGTGAAACATCAATATATCTGTCTGCTTCTGCAATCCCTGCCTTTTTTGCAACTGCCGCCGCTGCTTTGGGATGATCGCCGGATATAACCTTAATACAGACGTCTTCTTTCTGAAAATATTCAAATGTTTCCCGCGCATCCCTTCGGATCGGATTACTCACTAAAATAAATGCAAGCGGTTCAAACAAATGCTGTTCTTCCCCATACCTGCCAAATACAAGTACACGCACACCTTTGTCGATTTTATCCAAAATTTGCACGTCATATTTTCCGTAACGCTCTGCCAGAAGCTGCTCCGGCGCACCAATCAGATATAGTCCTTCTTCAAAACGTACACCGGAATATTTGCGCTGTGAAGAAAACGGAATGACTTTTTGTGCCTTTCGTTCACTTTTTCCATCAAAATAGTCTTTTAATGCCTGCATCGTGATATTATCCGCATCCAGATTTGCTACAACATCTCCGATTAAGGCATGAAGCGAAGTTTCTTCTTCCTCTTTTGCCAGCGGAATAATTTCCTGGACAGACATTTTATTTTCCGTAATCGTTCCCGTCTTGTCCACACACAGGACATTGACCCGCGCCAACGTTTCAACACACGCCATTTCATGAACCAGCACTTTTTTTCTGCCAAGGCGCATGACACTGACAACCAGTGCAATGCTCGCTAAAAGATACAGTCCTTCCGGTATCATACCGACCAGTGATGCAATCATGGATACGACACTTTCCTGTATGGTCGAACCAATGACAAAATGCTGCTGTAAAAACAGAAGGATTCCAATCGGTATAATGGCAATGCCAATGATACGCACCAGACGGTCTAAGGAACACATCATTTCCGTCTGTGTATTTTTACGCGATGCTTTTGCTTCTAACATCAGCTGTGCCGCAAAAGATGACAGTCCCACTTTTGTAAGTGTCGCATATCCTTTTCCTGAAACAACAAAACTGCCGGAATACAGTATATCGCCCGGATTTTTTACCACTTCATCCGCTTCACCTGTAATCAGTGCTTCATTGACACGCAGACTGCCTTTCTCAACAACTGCATCTGCACAAATCTGGTTTCCTGCCTGAAAAACGCAAAGGTCTCCAAGCACCAGCTGTTCTGAATCCACCTGCAGCATCTGCCCGCTGCGCACAACCTGCGTTTTAGGTTCATTCATCAGTGTCAGCCTGTCTAACACCCGTTTTGCCCGGATTTCCTGAACAATGCCAATCATTGTATTGCACACAATAATAGGCAAAAAGGTCATATTTACATATGACCTTACAAAAACTAACAATGCCGTAAACACTGCAAATATGAAGTTAAAATATGTAAAAATGTTACCGGCAATAATCTGTCCGACAGATTTGGACTGATTTTTCACCTGTACATTTCCATAACCGGCATACAGCCTTTTTTGTGCTTCTTCGCAGCTTAATCCACGGTTTTCATTAGTCATCTGAATATTCAATCTCCTTACCCGCAACGCGGAACGTATAATAAATAGTGACTGCAAAAATAACCAGCTTTACAGCAAAGCTTACTGCTATGCTTGCAATGGATTCCTGATTGTAAAGCTGGAATGAAATCATCGCAAAAAATGTCACTGCCGCTGTAACGCCGTACCACCATTTTGCCAGATTTCCTTTAATAACACCAAAAATCACATTCATTAATGCGATATTTAAAACCATATCGAGAATACAGTTGACACCCAGTAACAGCCATAAAACGGATGGTGTTGTAAACAGTGCCGAAACCGTTTCATAGGTTGTTGTCACCTCTTCCGCCGCCAGCTGTGCCAGCATATCCTGTGCCTGTCCTGCCTGGATTGCGGTACACCACGTAATGTAGGAAATCGCTGTCATACCGTATAAAAGGCTGTCGCCGATTGAAAGACCGATTCCCGCAAGATAGACATCGCCTTTACGCTCAAAACGTTCATTTAACATATAGCCGGTAACAACTCTTGCTGCTGTAAATCCGGCTGTCGCAAACAGCGCATATACAATATTATACGTTGCCGGGTTGTTATAAAAAATATTGTCTATACTCGGTATCAGTGCCAGCGCCGATGTTGCCAGATTGGCAAAAATAAATACAAAAACGGCATAGGCAATCACACCTAAAATCCCCGGCATAACTCTTGCCTTCCATCTTTTCATAATGACAACTACAAGTACAATAATTGCCGAAAGCATAAGAATCCCACCCGCCGAGAGCATGGATGACGTTCCTGCCGGCAGGGTCTGTGTCAAATCAATTGTTTCCATAAAATCTCCATTCCGCCGTTTCCATCTGCCACGGCTTTTTATCTTTCTTAATCATATCATTTCTGTCTGTAAAAGCCAATAAAATATCTATTAAAGTTTGTTCTGTACAGACGAAAAGAGCAGCCACATAGCTGCGGCTGCTCCTCTCATAATCTTAATTGCATAACAATATATCTTTTTTAATAACGAAATGTATATTTAAAAAGGCACACTGTAAACCATTTGGATTATAATTTTGTTACATTAATAGCCTGAGGACCTTTAGCGCCTTCTGTTACGTCAAACTCTACTTCTGCGCCTTCGTCTAATGACTTGAATCCGCTCATGTTCAGACCTGAGTAATGTACGAACACATCCTTGCCTTCTTCATCGCTGATAAAGCCATAGCCCTTTTGGTTATTAAACCACTTTACTGTACCTTTCATTTCAAGTACCTCCAAAAAAATATATGGTGCCAAACACCTTCTTTATCTTAGCATTTGCGGCAATTGTTGTCAATGAAATCTCACTATTTGTTTTCGGACTCCCCAACCTGTAAATACACACGGCTAAGCTCAATTTTATCATCGCCCTGCTGAACTACCGACACGATATTTCCGGCTGTAACCTGTGCTTTTTCCACCCGCAGCAGATGGCTGTTGATAATCTCTGTCGGATAGGCTTTGTCATTAATATAGACCACACTGTAATCATTAAAATTACTGCCTTCCACGCATACATAATCCTTGTAATTATATGCATTGGTGATTGTAATATCATTTTGTCCCATAATCAGATTGGTTGCCTGAAATGGATTTTCCCCGCCATATAAATCACAGTTTCCATATAAAATGTCGTATTCAAGAATCTTTAAATCTTTTAAATAGTCCGGCGTGTCCTTACGTTTCTGATGAAACTTTGTCAGATAACCTTCCGACATGCCAAGCATCTGCTGTACATGCGCTGCCAACTGATAACTTTCCAGATTTTCTTTTTCGGACGACAGTGAAAAATTGCTCCAGACAACGTACTGTGTCTGATAAATGTCGCCATTTTCAAGTACTTCGTCCGTAAATGAAAATCCCGGCAGGTGGTCGCCGTACATGACAAGCACTGTCTCTTCATCCCTGCTTTCAAGCATCGCCGTCAACTCCCGCAGGAAATTATCCATTTCATGAATCTGGTTGACATAGTAGGTAAATGCCTTTTCCTTTGCCGTATCAAAAAATCCCGTTACCGTAATTTCCGGCACAAAGCCCTCCGGATACTCTGCCGGATAATCGCCGTGTCCCTGTACGGAAATTGTATAAATGTAATCCGAACCATCTGTGGAATCCAGTATTTTTCCGATTTCCCCCGTCAGAATCTTATCCTTTGCCCAGCCCATCGGTGTCATTTCGATATTGTCCATATATTCAATTGATGTAAAATCTTCATATCCCAGATGAGAGAAGACCTTATATCTGTCATAAAACGTTCCGTCATTGTCATGCAGTGCATGGGTGGCATACCCTTTTTCTTTTAAGTCATATGCCATGGATTCACAGACCTTGGACTGTAAAACCGTCTTGTACGGATATTCACCCGGTCCAAAATCATCCATATTCATGCCGGTCTGCACTTCAAATTCCGTATTGGCTGTTCCCGCACCAAAGCACGGCACAGATAAGTAGCCTGACGGATACTCTGCCACAAGCTGTTCAAAATACGGAAGCGGATTTTCCGAAAAACTGATGCCTTTTACCAGATTCGGATCAAAAAAAGACTCCAGCTGCAAAAAAATGATATTCGGTGATTTTTCCGAATTTTCGACTTCTATTTCTTCAATATCCTCTTTCAGACTATTAACATACTCCGGTGTATATTCATCCGATTTGCTGATTCCTCTGTCCACAACACTGCACGTAAAACAGTAAGCAAATCCATATTGTTTATAGGCATTGGCAAGATTGCCGAAATAACTGCTGATTGTTCCGGTAAGAAGCAGCAAGTGGGTAACTCCCATACAGCATAACAACAGTAATCCAATTTTTACTGTTGTACGGATATAGTGTATTTTTTCCTGCTGTTTCGGACCTTTTATCCACAGCCATACCAGTCCCGCAATCCCTGCGGCAACTGCCAGTACAATCAGAATTATCTGAAAAGCATTCAGATAGACCGGAATGACTTTTATGGCATCTTCAATTAAATAAATATCCATTGCCGTAAATGGCGTTTTTCTGGAACAAAGCACCACAAAATTTGTAATTGCAAGCAATAACCACACTACACTCACCGTACAGTACACAAATACTTTTCTGTGAAACAGCAGTACGACAGACATCGTCACCAGAATAATCAACGTATTATATAAAAACAGAACCGGATTGGTAAAAATCATTACCAATCCGATTAAACTTCTCCTGTTGAAACACTCAACCAGCATATTCAGCAATGCCGAATATACGGCAGCATGTACAATCTCATATTGCCAGCATTTTTGTAAAACTGCCTTTATTCGATTCATAATCCTCACCTGTTATCTGCATTTCATTTTTTTACTCATTTGTCGTTTCATGACGTGACTCACGGATAACTTCCATCAGTTCACGTGCCTTGTCTTTTGCTTTTGAAGATGCATTTCTTGAACCCATCACCATATAGGCAAACTTCTGTGCTGTATCGTCATCATTGCATTTATGCGCCAGCTGTGCAAGCAGGGAGTTGATCGTCACCTCGTCCATATTGCAGATTGGCGGATACTCTTTTAAAAGTGCCTCGGTAAAGCCTTTGTATGCTTTTTCGATATACTCCGCTTCCAGTTTGTTATACTTTGCAATCTGCCCCAGATTGGCTGTATCATCCTGCTGTAATTCTTCTGCTGCTCCTCTGTAAAGCCATGCAAGCTTTAAGCACAAATAAGCCTGTTCACTTCCTCTGGCCGGTTTTGTCATTGCGGTCAACAATGCCATCTTATACCGTTTAATCGCAATATCATACGTATAATAATCTGCTGAATCCTCCATTGCCGTATATTTGCTTCCAATCATTTCCTTTAACAGCGCTCTCTGCTTCGGCGTAACGTTGTTAAATTCACGCAGTGTTGATGCATATCCGCACTTCGGGCACAGACATACATCATATTTGATTGTATCAATTCCGGAATACAGCGGTCTTAAATCTGCCTCAGTCCCTAAAAATCTGGCCTTTCCTGTTTTTACCTGCTTTGTCTTAAAATCCGCATCACAGACCGGGCAGTTCATGGATTTATCAAATACATAGGTGCTTTCATCTTTTTTATTGCTGCTGTTTTCCATACTAATCTCCATTCCGCAGGCATTTTAATGCCGGAGGAATCGCGAGCCAAAT
>OOCU01001076.1_pt1 | contig 12891 bp, 14 predicted proteins | sample 1671781 | NCBI WGS metagenome assembly OOCU01 (sample SAMN06348192, study PRJEB24527) | human gut metagenome | reverse complement strand
ATTCGTGACCTGCTAAGAATGCGAAACAATCTGTCTCTTCTTCTAATAACATTTTTCCTAAGTTACCATGTCCAAGACCTACTTTACGCTGGTCAGCAACAGAACCTGGGATACAGAAAGCCTGAAGACCTTCACCGATTGCTGCAGCAGCATCAGCAGCTCTTCTGCAGTCTTTTTTGATTGCGATTGCAGCACCTACGATGTAAGCCCAGCAAGCGTTTTCAAAACAAATTGGCTGGATTCCTTTGATCTGATCGTAAACGTTCAGTCCAGCGTCTTTTGTGATTTTTTCAGCTTCTTCGATAGAAGCGATTCCATAGCTATTTAACACGCTATTGATTTTATCAATACGTCTTTCATATGATTCAAATAAAGCCATTTTTTACGTCCTCCTTCTCTTACTCTGCTCTTGGGTCAATAATCTTAACAGCGTCATCTACGCGGCCATATTGTCCTTTAGCTTTTTCCCAAGCTGTGTTAGGGTCATCACCTTTTTTGATGAAATCTGTTAATTTTCCAAGACTTACGAATTGGTATCCGATGATCTCATTGTCTGCATCTAAAGCGATACCTGTTACATATCCTTCAGCCATCTCAAGGTAACGAGGACCTTTTGCTAATGTTCCGTACATTGTACCAACCTGTGAACGAAGTCCTTTTCCTAAATCTTCAAGACCTGCTCCTACTGGAAGTCCGTCTTCTGAGAACGCACTCTGTGTTCTACCATATACGATCTGTAAGAATAATTCTCTCATAGCTGTATTGATAGCGTCACATACTAAGTCTGTATTTAAAGCTTCCAAAATTGTTTTTCCTGGAAGAATCTCAGATGCCATAGCTGCTGAGTGTGTCATTCCTGAACATCCGATTGTCTCAACCAATGCTTCTTGAATGATACCATCTTTTACATTTAATGTTAATTTACAGGCTCCCTGCTGTGGTGCACACCAGCCCACACCGTGTGTTAAGCCTGAGATATCTTTTACTTCTTTTGCTTTTACCCATTTTGCTTCTTCTGGGATTGGAGCTGGTCCGTGATTAACGCCTTGAGCTACTGGACACATAGTTTGTACTTCATGTGAATAAATCATGATAAAACTCCTTTCAAATATGTATGATTTTTTCTCTATGGTGTTTGTTAGAACTTTAACGCCATATATATTCTTATTTTCTCACAAACTTCTCTTTTCGTCTATATTTTTTTTCATATTTTTTATAATTCGACATTATAAAACATTGTTTTTCTGTAAAAACACTTTCCTTGTTGAATATGACTATAAATTTTCCTCCAACAATTTCAGCGCCGCTTCCACAGCCGCATTTCTGTTTTCTTCTCTTGTTCCATGAAAACGACATTCTTTGACATAGGTCTCTGTACCAATACAACATCCCACATAGATAAGACCAACCGGCTTTTCTTTTGTTCCGCCTCCCGGGCCCGCAATTCCGGTCGTGCTAAGTCCTATCTCTGCCTTCGCCGCCCTCGCTGCTCCACGTGCCATCTCCTCGGCTGTCTGCCTGCTGACCGCTCCGTATCTTACGAGTGTCTCATGCGAAACCCCCAACAGGCGCTCTTTTGCCTCATTGGAATAGGTAATGTGTCCTTCGTTATACACAGACGATGCTCCCGGAACATTCAAAATTCTTCCTGCCAGAAGACCGCCCGTACAGGATTCTGCCGTTGTCACTGTATACTGCTTTTCCAATAATTTTTTTACAATTTCTTCTTCCAACATGATCTTCATCCTTCTTTTACATTCCACCCTGTGTCAATACCTGTTTATTCTTCACAATGTAATCCAAAAGAGAAACCACTGTCAAAATCAGTCCAATCCATACAACAACAGTTGTAATTGTCTGCATAATCGGATTTTGAATATCCAATATCAAGAGAATGATCATCGCCATATGAGATACTGTTTTAAATTTTCCCCAATAGCTTGCGGCAATGACAATCCCATTATCAGATGCTACAAGTCGGAAACCGCTGATGATAAACTCACGTGCAATGATGATCAAAACAATCCATGCCTGCAACTTTCCTGTCTCGATCAGGCAGATCATCGCAGAACATACTAGTAATTTATCCGCAAGCGGATCCATAAATTTTCCAAAATTCGTCACAAGATTATGCTTTCTGGCAATCTTTCCATCCAGCATATCTGTCAGGCTTGCAATACAAAACAGTGCAAGTGCAATATACTTTCCATTCCCTTCTGCCAAAGGTGTGATCATAAATACAACAAAAAATGGAATCATTAAAACTCTCAGTACCGTCAGCTTATTTGGTAAATTCATTATATAATCTCTCCCATCAAATCATATTCTAATGCGCCGGTGATTCTGACACGTGCGAAATCTCCCGACATTAATTCCTCTTCTGATTCTACAAAGATAAGCCCATCTACATTTGGAGCATCCTTGTAAGTTCTTCCTACATATGCATTTTCATCTGCCACTTTTCCCTCGATCATGACAAGCACTTCCCGCCCGATCATCTCTTCCGCAAGATCAAACGCAATCTCCTGCTGCAATTCCATCAGTTCTGCCTGACGGTCTTCCTTGACGTCCTCTGGAATCTGATCCGGCATCACAGCAGCCGGCGTATCTTCTTCCGGTGAATATGTAAACACACCAAGGCGGTCAAATTCCATCTCATCTACAAACTCCATCAATTCTTCGTGTTGTTCCTGTGTCTCTCCCGGGAAACCGGTAATCAATGTAGTACGGATTGCGATATCCGGTATTTCTTTTCGCAGTTTTCCAATAATTTCAACCAGCTGTTCTTTTGAAGTCCTTCTGCCCATTCGTTTTAAGATTCCATCACTTGCATGCTGAATCGGAAGATCCAGGTAGTTACAGATCTTATCCTCTTCTTTGATTACCTGAATCAATTCATCTGTAATCTCTTCCGGATAGCAGTATAAAATACGGATCCAGCGTAATCCACTGATTTTGCAAAGCTCTCTCAGCAACTTGTGCAATGATTTTTCACCATAGAGATCTTTTCCATAAAGTGTTGTCTCCTGTGCCACCAGATCTTCCGCCTCTTTCAGAAGTCGTTCGATAGGAACACTTCTAAAGTTTCCGCGGATTTTGGGAATGATACAATATGTACAGTGTTTATCACACCCTTCTGCAATCTTCAGATAAGCAAAATGTCCTCCTGTCGTCACAAGGCGCTTGCTCTCCACAAGCGGAAGCGCATCAATGTCAGTCATCTCCACACTTGTGTGCCCTGCAAGTGCCTCGTCAATCGCTTCCACAATCTTATCGTAAGAAGTCGTTCCAAGCACTGCATCCACTTCCTCAATCTCATCGATGATCTCCTGCTTATATCGCTGTGCAAGACAACCTGTGACAATTAACGCCTTGCATGAACCGGCTTTCTTATATTCTGCCATCTCAAGAATCGTCTGGATACTCTCCTCTTTTGCATCGTGGATAAAGCAGCATGTATTAATGACAATGACATCTGCGATCTCTTCGCTGTCCACCATCTGGTGTCCTCTAGACGCCAACAGTCCAAGCATCACCTCCGTATCGACAAGATTCTTATCACATCCTAGTGATACAAATAATATATTCATAGTCTCATTTCTCCTATATAGTTATTGAGGCAGATACTCCACTACGCATCCGCCTCATCATATCTTTTATCTATTCTTCTGTATCTTCTGCAATGATCTTAATCTTTCCATTATTCAATTCATCAATTGCAATCGAAAGTGGTTTCTCACCATGCTTTGTTGGTACTAAAGGTAATTCTCCGCCGATAATCTGTCTTGCTCTTTTTGAAGTTGCCAAAACAATCGAATAACGGCTGTTTACAATCTTAGTTGCCCCTTCCTCTACGTCTTGATTGACTACTTTCATCAAATCTGTGTAAGATGGATGTAACATGTATTATTCTCCTTTCAAATTCCCATTTAATTCTTCTTTTATCTGACACATAAAATTTCCATTGCGGAAACTTCTGTTGTGTTCACCCTCAATAATATTATGCATCTCCTGCACGCAGGTATCCAAATCATCGTTGATGATCAGATAGTCATACTCCTGCATTCCCTCAGCCTCTTCTGCTGCTCTTTGCATTCTGGATTCAATGACATCCATCGTCTCCGTTCCTCTTCCAATCAAACGCTCTCTCAAAATCGAAGCATTCGGTGGAGTTATAAACAACAACAGTGTCTGTGGAAATTTTTCTTTCACTTTCAAAGCACCCTGAATCTCAATCTCCAGAATCACGTCTTTTCCGGCTGCAAGCTGTTCTTCCACATAGGCTTTTGGTGTGCCATAATAATTATTCACGTATCTAGCATACTCTATTAACTCATCTTGTGCAATCATTTTTTCAAATTCTTCTGTCGTTTTGAAAAAATATTCCCTTCCATCTACTTCTCCTTCTCGCGGATTTCTTGTAGTTGCTGAGATAGATAATGCGTAATTATCATATTTTTCAAGCAGCGCTCGCATCACAGTCCCTTTCCCTGCTCCTGAAAATCCTGAGACTACGATCAAAATTCCTCTCTTTTTCATCCTTCTTATCCTTTCCCTTTATTCGATATTCTGAATCTGCTCTCTGATCTTTTCAATTCCTGTCTTCAGATCAATCGCATGATTCGATACTTCAATATCATTCGCCTTTGACAAAATCGTGTTCGCTTCACGGTTCATCTCCTGTGCAATAAAGTCCAGTTTTCGACCGATTCCCTCTCCCGCTTCTAATGTGGTTCTCATATGTTCAATGTGACTTCTCAGTCTGACCGTCTCCTCATCTGTGCAGATCTTGTCCGCAAACAGAATCACCTCGGCAGCCAGTCTGCTCTCATCCATCTGTACATCTTCCAAAAGTTCCTTCACTTTCAATTCCAGCTTCGCACGATATTCAGAAATGATCTCCGGTGAGCGCTCTTCGATTGCTTCAACTAATGCAAGCAATTCATCCAATTTCACATTAATGTCTTTTTTCAGATTCTCGCCTTCCACAATTCTTGTCTCCACAAATTGTGTAAACGCTCCTTCCAAGGCCTTCTTCAATCCGTTCCAAAGTTCTTCCTCATTCTCCGGTTGCTCTTCCATCGTAAGTACTTCCGGACAACGCGACAAGGTAGAAACACGAATATCATTCTCCAATGAAAATGCCTCTTCCATCTGCTTAAAATACTGCAGATACTCCTCAGCCAATGCAGCGTTATATTTTAATGCGGCCTGATTCTCTGACATGTCTTCATATGTAATAAAAATATCTACTTTCCCTCGCTGTGCATACTGCTTCAGCAGGCTGCGGATGGAGGCATCAAAAAAATTCAATTTCTTCGGCATACGGATATTGACATCTAAGTATCTGTGGTTCACGCCCTTTAGCTCTACCGTAAATTTACGTTGTCCTTCAGACACCTCACATCTTCCAAAGCCTGTCATACTTTTCATCATATTGTTAACCTCTTTGCTTGTCTTTTTATGTTACATTTCATTATAAGTCATTTAAAAACAAACGTCAATTGAAACTCCCCTTCATTTCGTGTATACTAACATCTATATGGTTACTGTTCTCTCCGCAGCTAAAACAGAGATTTGCATTGTCATGCCTGCATGTAAAAGGCGAATTTCTGTTTTTGCTACGAAGTGTAACTCGTAACCGCCACCCAATAAGCAGTCTTAGCACAAAGTGCGGGACTGGAGTGCGAAAGCACGACGAGTGCGCATATGGTGGTGGTTAGGAGTGAACAGTACCTCTAAAATATGAAAGGACGATTTACATTATGGCTTTTGACGGAATTACAATTGCAAATATCGTACATGAATTAAGAGAGAACCTATTAGACGGCAGAATCAATAAGATTGCACAGCCTGAGACCGATGAGCTTCTTCTGACAATCAAGACACCCAAAGGGCAAAAGAGGCTTTCCATATCCGCAAGTGCTTCACTTCCGCTTATTTATCTAACTGAGACCAACAAGCCAAGTCCAATGACCGCACCGAATTTCTGTATGCTTTTAAGAAAACACATTAATAACGGGCGAATTACGGCAATTACACAACCTAAATTAGAACGTATCATTCGGTTTGAAGTCGAACATCTGGATGAACTTGGTGATTTGTGCAAAAAATATCTGATCATTGAGATTATGGGAAAACATAGCAACATCATTTTCTGTACGGAAGACAACAAGATTATCGACAGTATCAAACACGTCTCCGCACAGATGAGTTCTGTTCGCGAAGTACTTCCGGGGCGCGAGTATTTCATTCCGGATACGATGGAAAAATCAGATCCACTGGATATTTCTTTCGCCGACTTTGTATCAACTTTGATTGCAAAACCTACCCCTCTTGGAAAAGCGATCTACACAAGCTTTACCGGCATCAGCCCTGTTGTAGCAGAAGAAATCTGCTATATTGCCAGAATTGATTCTGAAGTCACACCAAAAGAGCTGTCAGAAGATGTATTGATTCATTTATATAAACAATTTACTTTATTTTTTGACCCGGTAATCAAAGGTGATTTTCATCCGGTAATCTACTATAACGGTGCGGAACCAAAAGAATTCTGCGCACTGCCATTATCGCATTTTCCGATGTATGAGGCAAAAACATTCGACTCCATGTCAAACGTCTTGGAGATTTACTACGCTTCCAGAAATACATTGACACGGATTCGCCAAAAATCGGTAGACCTTCGGAAAATTGTGCAGACCGCATTAGAACGGAACCGGAAAAAATATGATTTGCAGTCCAAACAACTCAAAGACACTCTGAACCGTGATAAATATCGCATATACGGAGAATTGATCAACACCTACGGCTACAATTTAGAGCCCGGCGCAAAACAACTGGAGGCGTTGAACTACTATACAAATGAGATGGTGAAAATCCCGCTTGATCCTACAAAGACACCTGGCGAAAATGCGCAAAAATATTTTGACAAGTATAATAAACAGAAACGAACCTTCGAGGCGCTTTCCTCTCTAATTCAGGAAACACAGGAAGATATCACTTATCTTGAATCTGTCAGCAACGCACTTGACATTGCATTGAGTGAAGACGATCTGACTCAGATTAAAGAAGAATTAATCGGCGCCGGATATGTAAGGCGAAAATTCACAAAGAAAAAAGTAAAGATTACAAGTAAACCATTCCACTATATTTCCAGCGATGGTTATCATATGTATGTTGGAAAAAATAATCTGCAAAACGACGAACTGACTTTCCATTTCGCTGTTGGAAACGACTGGTGGTTCCACGCAAAAGGCTGTCCGGGATCTCATGTCATCGTGAAAACCAATGGCGAGGAGCTGCCAGACCGGACTTTTGAGGAAGCTGGAAAACTTGCTGCCTACTACTCTAAGAACCGCGGAAATGAAAAAGTAGAGATTGACTACATTGAGAAAAAACATGTCAAAAAACCGTCCGGCGGAAAACCTGGATTTGTCGTATATTACACCAACTATTCTCTGATGATCGATTCCGATATTTCCGGAATTCAACAGATTGATTAAAGCATTTAAAAGGGTGAAAGCCATTCGAAACTTTCACCCCTTTCTTTATTTCCCAAGAAGATAATCTATGAACTGCTGCGCTGTTCTGCCTGACAGGCCACCGTGACTTAACTCCCATTTATTGGCTTCTAGAAGAAGCTCTTCCTCCGGCATCTTAATTTGATTTTTCTCAGCTAATGTCTTCACAATCTGCTGAAATTCTTTCTTACTCGGACCTCCAAAATAGATTGTCACTCCAAATCTTGCCACCAGTGATAATTTTTCCTGAACAGTATCGTTCGTATGCAATTCCTCATCTCGGTCAGACTTATCGCGAAATGTTTCTCTCACAAGATGCCGCCTGTTTGAAGTCGCATAGATTAAAATATTATCCGGTTTCTTTTCCAATCCGCCCTCAATCACTGCTTTGAGATATTTATATTCAATTTCAAACTCCTCAAAAGACAGATCGTCCATATAGATAATGAACTTATAGTTTCTGTTTTTTATCTGAGCAATCACATCGTTTAAATCCTGAAACTGATGTTTATACACCTCAATCATTCGAAGTCCCTGATCATAATACTGATTCAATATTGCCTTGATTGAAGTAGACTTTCCTGTTCCTGCATCTCCGAACAGCAGGCAGTTATTCGCCTTTTTCCCTTTCACAAATGCCTCTGTATTCTCAATCAGTTTCTTTTTTGCAATTTCATATCCCACAAGGTCATCCAGATGTACATGGGCAATCTTCGTGATCGGGACAATATCTGCCCCAGCTTCTGTATGCTCGATACGAAATGCCTTGTGCAGCCCAAACTTACCCACTCCGAATTCTTTATAAAACTGTGTCATCGTACATTTGAATTCCTCTGCATTCTCACATGTTCCAAGCTTTTCGCTCAGCTCACAGATACGGTCTCGGATTCTTTTATTGAATACCTTCCCATGTCCTTTGACATTCTCATAATGCATCAGTACAGAAAGGCAGTTCACCCCCAGCGCCTTCTCTAAAATAGTAAAATCATATGCAAACAGCTCTCGGAAAATCTCAAAATCATGCAGCGTGATCGTGTTGATGCTTCCCTCAATTTCGCCTACAATCTCACACTCTGTACTGTATGCATTCTCGTCATTTACCAAAAGAAATGTCAGGTAATTATGCCAAAGGTTTCCTTCAAACCCATATCCCGCTGCCAGCTCCAGCAGTTCATTCACACATTCAAATAAAAGTCCTGCCATATCTTCTTTATTGTAATAGTCGCTGTCACAATTTTCCATTAAAAATGTCATATCACGCAAAAGCTCTTCATGTTCCATATGTTTGTACAGCATCAGTTCCTTTGTTCTCATTTTATACGCCTTCTTTCGATGAATAATTTCCTAAAATTTTCAAGCTTTTAGACTCCTCGCGCAACCCCCGGATCGCATTTTTCACAGCCCCATCTGCCATATTTCCTTCAAAATCCACAAAGAACCGATATTCCCAGGTACGTCCTTCCACCGGTCTTGACTCAATCTTTGTCATGCTCAGATTATTATAAATAAAATGAGATAACAGATGATACAGCGTTCCGCTTTCATGTGACACTTCAAAGCAAATACTGATCTTCGATGCATCCTTCAAAAAAATCTTTTGGTTCGTCACGATAATAAAACGCGTGGAATTATTATCATTATGATTAATCTTCTCCTCCAAAATTTCCAATCCATACAGGCGCGCTGCATATTCGCTGCAAATTGCAGCCTTTCTCTGATCTTGATCTTCCAGTACTTTTTTTGCGGCAACAGCAGTATTTGCCACGCTGATCTGCTGCCAGTCTCTGTGTGCGTCCAAAAATTTTGCACTCTGCATCAATGCCTGTGGATGAGAATATACACGTTCAATCTGGTCTAATGTCGTTCCCTTCAATCCTGATAATGTATGATTGATTGGGAGAACCACTTCTCCTACGATATAGTTTTCAAATTCCACAAGCAGATCATACACCTCATTGACTGCACCCGCAGAAGAGTTCTCAATCGGAAGTACCGCAAAGTCGGCCGATCCCTCTTCGATTGCCTCCATCGCATCTCGAAAAGTCTGCACATGAAAACTATTGGTATCTTTTCCAAAATACATCTCCATCGCCGCCTGGCTATATGCTCCTTCCGTTCCCTGAAAGACAATTCTGGAATTCTCCCAATCTAATTTGTCCACGCCGATAAACGGCAGCCTTCCTAGTCCCCCCCGTTTTGTCAAAAGCTGATACTGCAGCTTGCGGCTTAAAGACATCAGTTGTTCAAACAGTTCCTGCACTCCTTTTTTGTGAAACTCCTCCGTCACCTTTGCGGCAACTGCTGCCAGTTTTTCCCGCTCCCTTTGCTTGTCAAACACTTTATTGCCCTCGCTGATCTTGATGTCTCCAATCTCCATACAGACATCCATTCTCTTTTTATATAATTCGATGATCTCATTATCAATTCCATCTAACTGTGCTCTTAACTCTTCTAAAGTCGCCATCCTTCTCTCCTCCTGCCCAAATTAAAAATTATTATAATACATTTTTCAGACAAAATCTATATTTGATAAATATAAGAGTTGAAAAAAAAATCTGTTTATTATATGATAATAAAAATAGATTTTCAAATAGGAGGATATTTTATATGAACGCAACAGAATGTATTAAAGGGCGAAGAAGTATTCGTAAGTACAAGAAAGGCTGTATTGACCATTCATTATTAGAATCTATTATCTCTACAGCATCTTATTCTCCTTCCTGGAAAAACACTCAGATTACTCGTTACATCGCAATTGAAGACACTTCTATTCTCAATAAAATTGCCGATGAATTCACCCCAGACTATAACTCGAATATTATCAGACAAGTTTCAACATTAATTGCTGTAACTTTTATCAAAGGGCGCTGCGGTTATGAGCGAGATGGTTCTTTTTCAACCAAAAAGGAAGACCGTTGGCAGATGTTCGATGTCGGTGCTGCCTGCCAGACATTTTGTCTTGCTGCACATGAAGCCGGTCTTGGCACTGTAATCATGGGAATCTGGGACGAAGATGCAATCACAGAATTGTTGGACATCCCGGAAGGACAGGAACTGGCTGCCTTGATTGCCATCGGTTATCCTGATGTTGCTCCCGAAGCTCCAAAGCGAAAATCTGTACAAGATTTATTAACTTATCGATAAACTAGGAGGTTACCATGAGACACTTAATGAGTCCATTAGACTTTACAGTCGAAGAATTAGATGAAATTTTGGATTTGGCAGACGATATTGAAGCCAATCCTGAAAAATATGCACACGCCTGCGACGGCAAAAAGCTTGCAACTTTATTCTACGAACCGAGCACTCGAACAAGACTTAGTCACGAAGCCGCAATGTTAAATTTGGGGGGAAGTATTTTAGGATTTTCTTCCGCGAATTCCAGTTCCGCCGCCAAGGGGGAGAGCGTATCTGACACAATCCGCATGATTTCCTGCTATGCAGATATCTGTGCGATGAGACATCCAAAGGAAGGTGCGCCTATGGTTGCCTGCAGACATTCTTCTATCCCTGTCATCAATGCCGGTGACGGCGGACATCAACATCCGACACAGACTTTAACCGACCTTTTGACAATCCGTTCTTTAAAAGGCAGACTTGACAATCTCACAATCGGTCTTTGTGGTGATTTGAAATTCGGACGTACGGTTCACTCTCTCATTCACGCACTGGTACGTTACCCGAACATCAAATTTGTTTTGATTTCACCGGAAGAGCTGCGTCTGCCAAGTTATATCCGCAAAGATGTGTTAGACAAACAAAACGTGCCTTACAAAGAGGTAGTTCGTATGGAAGAAGCGCTTCCGGAACTGGATCTGCTCTACATGACAAGGGTGCAAAAAGAACGTTTCTTTAACGAAGATGATTACGTTCGTATGAAAGATTTTTATATATTGGATGTGAAAAAGATGGAACTTGCACCAAAGGATATGCTTGTGCTTCATCCACTTCCACGTGTCAACGAGATTTCTGTCGAAGTAGACAAAGACCCACGTGCCGCTTATTTTAAACAGGTACAATACGGTGTGTATGTACGTATGGCACTCATACTCACTTTGCTGGAGATCAAAGTTTCATAATAATAATTAACCATAGAGAGAAAGGAAATATATCATGGTAAAAAATACATTGAATGTCAGTGGTATTTCCGAAGGCTTTGTACTTGACCATATTCAGGCCGGAAAAAGCATGGACATCTATCACTATTTGAGACTGGATAAATTAGATTGCTGCGTTGCAATCATCAAAAATGCAAAAAGCAATAAGATGGGGAAAAAAGACATTATGAAAATCGAATGCCCAATCGACGTAATCGATTTGGATATCCTCGGCTTTATTGATCACAATATCACAATCAACATCATTCAGGATGAAAAAATTGTTGAGAAAAAACGTTTGAAACTTCCAAAAGAAATCACAAACGTAATCAAATGCAAAAATCCTCGCTGCATCACTTCTATTGAGCAGGAACTGGATCACGTGTTCGTGTTGACCGATCCTGAAAACGAAGTATACCGCTGCAAATATTGTGAAGAAAAGTATAGCAGATAATAAAGACAAGCATTATTTAAGGACTGGATGGCTAATTTGCCACCCAGTCCTTTGCTAAAAAATATTTTACATATTCGCTAAATTTTCTTTTTCCCCACAGTCCCCTCCTCTGTATAAACTACACACATTTTCAATCTCTGTTTCCGGCAATTGTTTTCCATGTTCTAACACTTTTCTGAAAAAATAATTCTTGAAAATCAATCGGTTGAAAACACCTTCTCTAATCATGTTGCGGTAGAAAGCAGGCATTTTCGGTACTTTTCCAACTTTAATCAATCCTGCTGCAACAACAAAAACTGTGACAATTGTTAAAAAAATCATGAAATACGTTGTCATAAAAAACGCCCCTTTCTGTTTACTTCTATTGTTATCTTTATACTACTCCTTTCAAATTTATCAGTCAATAGTTTGTTTAAATTTAATATTTCTGATTATAGTATATGTAGCAACTTTTAATAGCAAAAAGACAATCACTTCAAAGCGATTGTCTCATAAATTCTAAAAATATATCGTGTAAAAGCAAAACGATAAGCCGGGTTATGTCGTTGAACGGTCATCTATCTAGCCTTACTGTCGCCAGTAAGATCAAGCAACCTACCTAAAACGTGACGGGCCGCCACATCGTTTTCGTTCGGTCTTGCTTCGAATGGGGTTTACATATGCCCCCTTTGTTACCAAAGGGGCGGTAGTCTCTTACACTGCCCTTCCACCCTTACCCAGAGTCAATCTGGGCGGTACATTTCTGTTGCACTAGCCTTGGAGTCGCCTCCACCGGACGTTATCCGGCATCCTGCCCTGTGAAGCCCGGACTTTCCTCACC
>OOCU01001068.1_pt1 | contig 13014 bp, 15 predicted proteins | sample 1671781 | NCBI WGS metagenome assembly OOCU01 (sample SAMN06348192, study PRJEB24527) | human gut metagenome | reverse complement strand
AAGAGAACAATTATTCCATCACCTTTATTTTCTAATCCTGCGTTTCCTGTCATAGATCATCAGAAGGCAGCCCCATACCAGCAGTCCGGAAACGGCAGTGCCTGCAGCCGCATAGAATATTCCTCCAAAAAAAGAAGGATAACGCCCCGACAAAGCGGTAAGCGCAATTGAGGTCAGATTCGCGCAGACGTGCAGCCATATGGCCGTAAACAACCGCCAGCACAAGCCCCATTAAAAATCCGTAGACCGCCTGAACCAGATTGCCATGGTACAAGGCAAATAGAAGCGATGACAGAATGGCGGCCGGTATAATCCCCATCACGCCGCGCAGCCTGCCGTATCCCATTCCCCTGAAAATCAATTCCTCCACAACGGGAGCCGCAAAACCCACCGCCAGTATCTGAAGCCAGACGGAGACGCCGAATATGCTGGCGCTCACCTCATCGAATGCCTCTGAAACATAAGCGATACCGCTTATCTCAATCAGGTTATTCAGAAAAACGCAAAGGGCTGCCGCCAATACAAAAAGCAGCGCGGCCCCGGTTCCAATATCCAGACGTACCCGCCAGGAAGGACCGTAATGACGGCCTTCCGTCTGCCTCCTCCTGCTGTAAAAATAATACAGAACCCCGGATGTCAGGATAGCTGAAATCAGCAGAATCCACATTACATCCAGTCTGGCTCCGACCAGCAAGGCCATCACTGTTGTTACAAAACTATAGAGCAGAATCGGCCATATCACCTGCCATACTACTGAAGCCGCTCCAAAATTTCTTCCAGTCATTTTTTTACTCCTTTGTCACAGTTGTAAGATGCATCAATTGTAGCATGGACGCAGATGAAAGTCTATTCATGGTTTCCAGAACCGCTCACAGCCCCTATGCCCGCGTAAACAGAAACGGCAGAGCCGTTCCCTTACTCGGAAACAGTCTCTGCCGCGTTCATTCTGCCGGACAGATATTCAAATACGCTGTAGAATACCACCGCCAGAACAATACCGATTATGTTTGCCAAATCCCTGTGCATCACAGCCCCGCCGGCCCCATAGAGGCCTGCCGCCACGGCAAGAGCGCCGAAAGAATTGAAAACCGTCTGCCACCCATAGGTTGCACAGAATCCTACACAGATTCCACCGGCGATCCCCAGCATCCCGTAGCTCCCTTCCGGTAACACCCGGCACAGCAGGAGAAACAGCAGGCCTCCCGCTATGGTACCCGGCAGCCTGTGTTTTACGCGCTGCTTTAAATCTTCTGCAAATGGCTGCATGACCGACATGGCCGCAAAGCCCGCCCACATCGGCCGGGGAAGCCCCAGTTCCCGTGAAACAAGCATGACGAGAGCCACGCCGAGCGTAATGCAAAGCTGCCATTTAGTTCTGGACGATGTGAGATAAAATTCCCGAAAAAGGTCAGAAAGCCGTCTTTTATAGGTGATTTTATAATGATTGCGGTAAAAAATCAAGGCCGTCAGCAGACCGCCGGCCATAAGTCCCAAAATCCGCGTACCATATGCTCCGCCCGACACATCATTGCCTGACAGAAGCAGATACCCCAACACAAAAGTTGCATGGTTTGACATCAGAATATTATGACATCCAAAGAATGTAAGCGCGAAAATACAGATAAAATCCACAGCAAATGCCGTGATCGGAGAAGATACAGCCGCAATATGGGGCCCGACTGAAAGTATCCCAAAAATTCCCAGCAGGACAAAGAAGCTCTGCTTTGAATCAATTCCCAAATCCGCCTGCCTGAAGACCATGACCGCCAGCAGCACCACGACTCCCGCGATACTGTTTTCCGGCCCGAACAGGGCGGTAAATGCCGAAATAAAAGCCACGCAGAACGCCATGGTCAAAAATACCTTCAGGATATAGACGCCAATATGCCTCTGCTTCTCTCTGCGGTTCCCGGCATTTTTGATAAGCGCCTTTGAACCTGCCTGGTTTAATTGTAATTCCTGATATAATGTCAAATAAAATCCCGTCCTTTCAATCTAAACAAACTACTTCTGCCGTAACAGTTAAGACAGCATGAACAGTTACCTTCTGCCTCCGCTCTCATCCGTCCCGTCAGCCTGTGACTGCTGTTTTTCACCCGATATCCGGTTGCACTCGCAAAGCAGCCCGGCCAGCAGGCCAAACTTCTCTTCACCCATCTGTGTCCTGAGCAGGTATACCGGTTCCAGGTAATACGCATAGGTTCCCTTCAGTTCCCGGCTGCCAAGCTCTGTAATCCGTAAAAAGTAACTTCGTTTATCCGCCTCGCTGACTTCCTTTTCCAAGAACCCCTTCATCTCCAGATTTTCAATCAGCCTGCTGGCGAGAGGCCTGCTGATTCCCATTTTTTCACATAGAGAATGCGGGGTCAGAGGATTTTCCGATAAATGCAGCCTCGACAGAAGATCCAGTTCCTGAGCTGAGGAAATTCCGCCTTTCGGACTGCGCTTCACATGCAGGCTGCAGAACTGCCTGATATCCTGCATGATTTTCATCATTTCCATCCAATCCTTCTTTTCTGCTGCCTTTTCCATACCCTCTCCACTCACCGCATGCCGCCCCGGGCAGACTCACATTTACCGTATTTCATCAACAGATGCCCCGGACAAACCGGGCGTTTAGACCCGCGCAGTGCAAATATAGTTTACTTTGTTAATAAATAGGGATTATACTCCTTTTAATTTACTTTGTCAATTATTTCCAGCCAGACTTTTCATTGTCACAGCCGGGCAGAGCTTATTATTTTACCGGCGGCCGCCAGACCATCGCGTTATACAGAGGGGCCAGTAATTCGAAATAATAAACGACGGCATCAGCAATTGTATCCGATGTCTTCAATGTCTCATCGTCTGCTTCAAAAAACAGTCTCAAATACGACTCGCACCCATCGTGATCCTTTTTCAGAAAATCGCAGAAGTCCTCCGGTTCTTCGTTGTCGATGTCAAAGCTGTCATATTCTGAAAGGCCTTCATTGCAAATCTCCCATGTCATATGATGGCCCTGCAGCTTTCTTATTTCCTCAGTAATGGATTGCCGAAGTTGCGGCATTCTATCCTTAATGTGCATCCGATCCACAGCGTCATGGCGCACTGCCAAAAAAAGATTGACCTCAAACCCGCCCGGTACGATACAAAATTGCAGGCAGCCGTGTTTCTGGAAGCCCTTGATCTCATCCCTGTCCCGCTGTTCCAGGCACTGATTCAACAGGTCAATCTCTTTTTTCTTCTTGCCGTAGCGCACGCCCATCCATGCGACCTTAAATTTATTGAACTCGCACGGCCTGGTCATGGACGTAATATGGTCCGGGTTCCAATGGCACTCGACACCCAGCTTCCGGGCCTCAGGATAAATTTTTTTGTGGAGAAGAAGCATTTTACTCTGGATATCTTTTCGCCGCTTATCGATTTCGATATCGCTTCGTCTTTGATTTCGTATAAAAAATGCTTCGTAATCCCTGTATGTAAAAAAATACCCGTCTAACAGGTAAGTGTCCTCGTCAAATTCGTCATCCTGCCGGATAAAGCCCTTCAGCTTCTTCTTAAGCTCTCTCTGGGAACGCCGCAGCTCTTCTATAGTCTCCCGGGCCTCCTCATAATAGGCGATGACTTCCTGCGTCACTTCCACGGATTTGTGTTCGCAGTACCTGAAAAACCGGTCAAACCGTTCTAATCGCACATCCGTTTTATCCATCTCTTCAATATGGTCAAATTCAATATTCTTCGTAAGTCCACCCGCCGTAAAATTAGATGAACCGTAAATAATCTTGCTCGTTTCGCCTTTCAGCCAGTAAACCTTTGCATGAAAACGATAGTCAAAAAACACCCTGACATCCGCTATTTTCGTCAGTTGCCTCAATAGCTCATCGGGCTTGTCCTGTGAAAATTCATCCGACAGGTATATATGGATTTTGGATCGTTTCAAATTGTTTTTCTCTACCAAGTCTCTCAAAATCCGCAGTCCCTCTGCGGAAAAGAATGCCGTTCCGATATAAATCTCCCTGATTCCGCCAAAGGAAAGAAATTCCTTCTTCAAAGAGGTTGCAGATACGGTTTCGCTCCAATAGTACATTGGCCCCCTCCTATGTATTCCGTTCCATTCAAATTCCTTCCCGCTCAAATTTCTTTCTCATCTCCAGCGCTTCGGCAAGTGAATTTTTCCATCCGTATTTTTTCAAATCCACCCTGTTTTCCGCCGAAACCGCTACGCCCTCCTCCGTCAGCAGAAGCCGCTGCATTTCCGGGTACTCAAAATAAGCCGCTCCCGACAGAAAGCCGCTGCTGTTCACCAGCCGCCATGCTGGAATCCCGCTTTCCACACGGCCGTGGCTCAGCGCATACCCCACCTGCCTTGCATTGCGCGGCTTGCCGCAGAGCATTGCTATCTGACCGTATGTAGCGACTTTTCCATATGGTATTATATGACAGACCTTCTCCATCCGCTTATAAAAATCCATGCAGCACCTCCTGTCGGCCTATCCATCCGTTCTGTTCTGATACGCCGTCTCCGCATCTTCGTACGCCTGTCTCGTTGCTGTGTCAAAACATACCATTGTAACGTCCATCTGAGGGTACTGATGGATTGTCCTGACTGCAATTGCAGCCGCTTCTGAGACCGGGAACCGGTAAATGCCGGTGCTGATGGACGGAAATGCAATTTCATGGATATTGTGTTTTAATGCCAGCTCAAGACAGCTCCTGTAACATGATTCCAGAAGTTCGCGTTCGTTATGAGCGCCGTCCTGCCATACCGGCCCCGGCGTATGGATAATATACTCCGCCTTCAATTTATATCCTTTTGTGATTTTAGCCTGTCCAGTCTTGCATCCGCGGAGCATCCGGCATTCTCCCAGAAGCTCCGGCCCGGCCGCCCGGTGGATGGCCCCGTCCACGCCGCCTCCGCCAAGAAGGGATGTATTCGCTGCATTTACAATTGCTGTAGTCTCACATTTCGTTATATCACCTGTGATTATTTTAAAAGACATTTTTCTCCTTTCCAGGGGCTTCTGCACTCGGGACAATTTCATTTCTCCCGGTTTTACTGTCTTTCTCCTTCATTTGCCTCCTCGACAACCAGTTCTTCCGGCGGCGCCTCCTCGATAAATGTGACATGCAGAACCGCCTGGGGCCAGTTTAGCCCGGTCCGTGCGTGTTTTCCCTTCTGCCTGGCCGTCCCCTCCAAAAGCTTTAAAAGTTCTGATAACACCTCCCGCGTGAGGTATCCTCCGCGCCAGTGGAACAGCAGTGGTTTCCCCTTCCTTATTGCCTGGAGGGCGCGTTTTTGCACATCCTCTGTTTTTGTAAATGACAATTTCTTTTCCCGGTAATAAAATTTCTCTCCGTCACTGCACTGAGGGACTTTGTAGATTACCGGCTCGTGATCGCGGAATATCTGTTTGTCATCCAGGTTAAAATAGTCGTATCTTACCATATCACCGTCGCTTAGCGTATTATCAAATGTGGCATCCAAATGATAATACATGCCTCCTGATTTAATGACGTTCCATGCGTGGCGGTACTTGATATTTTTATCCGGATTGGAATCTGAAATCGCGATCATACACCAGATTCCCAGATTATCGCAGAGGATTTTGACGGTTTTGGCAATTCCTTCGCAAACCCCGACTCCTTGTCCCAGCGGGCCGATTATCTCATGGGAGTAGGGCTTTTTCAGCTTATCGTAATGGACATGGGTGCAGATAAAATCGTGAATGTACTGTTCTTTGTCACGCTCCGCAAGTGACTGCGCCGGCCGGCACAGCTTTTCCACACGCGCCTTCATCGCCTTTTGATGCTCTTTAATCTTACCTTTTTCAAACAGGTATTCCGGTATCATCTCCACATTGCCGGAATCCGGAAAAAACCGGTAGTGAAAACCCACGGCATAAAAGATCTCCGGGCAGTCGAGTCTCAGTTTAAAGAAAATATCACTCAGCTCATGATTCTCCAGCCGCGGTACCGGAAATGACGGAGCCAAAGAGACCAGGCCGGTTTTCATGGCGTGGTAGGCTGTCCGTTGTGCTTTGCTCATTTGGTTGTAATAGTATGGTTCCATGAATCCTCCTGCGGCCTTTATTCTCTCAGTGCTTATTCCGGCTCCGGCCCGGAATCCTGTTCTCTCTTTAACACTGTCTCAAACACTCCCTGATCCCAATTCGTTTTCTTCAGGATTTCAAAAATGCATTCTAACGTGGTCTCAAGTTTCATCTTTTTATCCGTAAAAATATGGTTTTCACCTTTCGGTTTTCCCCATACATCCACAAATTGCCGCACTCTCTGATAGATGTACTCCTCAACCTCATTTATGGTGCTGCCTATCTCCGTATTATAGCAGCTTTTGGATTCCATTCATCCGTATCGGCCGCCAGATAGCGATTCTCCGACCTTAATTTCGTATTTATCGTACCAGACACTGATCCCAAGGCGCTGTAAATCTCTCGCCAATTTTTCTACAAATGGTTTGTCTATGCTTGTATGGCTAAGAAATATGGTGGGCATAAAGACCTCCTCTCTCGTATGAAAACGGTTACCGTCAGTCCTGTATCTCCGCCATAAATTGACTGACTGCCTGTTTAATCGTCATGCATGGCAGGCCCTGCTTTTTAATGCCGTTTTCTTCAATGTTGACAACATGGAAAACATAGTCATTCACCGGTACATAATCCATCTCTATCAGGACATTGTCCTCCACATCCTGAAGCAGCACAATGGTTGTCTGGGTGCTGTTAATGAATTTCTGCACATCGGATAAATATCTTGAACAGTCCTTTTCCCGTGCAAAGGCCTCTGTCAGCTTATTCAGCTTTTCTTCCCTGTCTTTGGATGTACATTTCGTGTAGGTCCACATAGTATTCCCTCCTGTTAATTTGCATCATTGAGTCAAAATCTATCTTATATCTACTGTCTGATTACAATTCCCGCCTTATTTTATCGAGCAATTCCATGTCAGCCGGAAGCCATGATATACAACTCAGTTCTTCCTTTCCCAACCATTTTGCCTCATCATGTTCTAGTAATTCCAGCGATCCTTTTATAATACTACACCAGTAGCATTTCATTGATAAATGAAAAGTAGGGTAATCATATTCTATAACATCAATCAAATCCCCGACCTCGATATCCGTGTTCAATTCCTCAAGAATCTCACGTTTTAATGCCTCTTTAGCTCCTTCACCAGGCTCAATCTTTCCACCAGGAAATTCCCAACCGCCCTTAAATTCACCGTAACCACGCTGTGTTGCAAATACTTTGTCATTTCTTTTAATCACTGCTGCTACTACGTTTACTGCCATCATTGTTTCCTTTATCTCTTATAAATAAGTTTTTTGGGATGTGTTAGGTTGTTTCATGTAAACTGTTTTCGTATGCCAACAAACGTTTTAATTTCTCTGCATTTTTATTCGCTATTATTTCAAGAACAAGCCTGTCTTTTTCATCATCTAAAACATGAAACTTTCTATGACAATTAGGGCAGACAGCAACTACATTATCAATTGTATCGCTCCCCCCATCTGCGAGTCGTTTCACATGGTGCTCTTCTAAATATGGTTCATCATTTTTATCAATGAATGGAGCTTCTGAACCGCAACACTGGCACTGGCCATTTGCAAGGCGTTTAACTAGTTCTTTTAAATATGGATCCCTATAATATACTATCGTTTCCGTTGTCTTTGATTCTTTATTGTCAGGATTGTTTTTCAATCGATTATTTAATTCTACATATGAAAGCTTTCTAACTTCCTTTTCAAAATCATCTGACTCACTTTGATTTGTATTGAAAACAGGTTTTATAGGAAAAATCCAGACATTTCTCATTTTTCCCGAACTGTCTTTTTGTTTGTCTTGATATGGGACATCGGCAAGCTTTACTATCCCTTTATAAGTATATCTAGCTTTTTCAAGCACTTCAAATAAATGTAACTCTACACCATTCTCATTAGAATTATACAGAGTACGATTTTGATTTCCATCTAAAATTTGATCCCCAATCTTTCCCATACCTGTATAGTATAAAATTCCATTTTTCCATACATCACTGTAGAAGCCTTTGGTATGATCGGAAACTATAACAAGAGTGCCCGTTTGCTTTGAACGTCGCATTCCTCCCATATTTCCACATTTATATAACTGACGCAATTCATTATTAGACAATTCTGCCCCTATACTGATTCCCGGATCAAATCCCATTGCAGCCCTCCATTTATCCAGTATCTATCTACTCCAATTGTGTTACTAAAATTATAACATAGAACTTTAAGCTTGGCGACTTCATAAAAAGAGCAATGTATTTCTTTCTATTATAGTGTATTGGCTATAAAAAACACTATATCAAAAGTAAAAACATTGCTCTTTTTATGAAGTCATCAGTCAAACCACGAATGCCCGTCTCGACCTAAAAGCGCAACTGCCGCCTCAGGCCCAGCGCTGCCCTGCTCATAAATATGCACAGGAAGTCCCATTTCACGGTATTTCTCCCGCACCTCGTCCACGTAGTTCCAGCTTGTCTCAACCTGATCCCACTGTGAAAACCAGGAACGCTCCCCACGCATGCAGGCGCCGAGCAAGCGTTCATAGGCTTCCGGCGTATTCATCCGGTTTACATAAGAACAGCTCTGGCAGAAATCCATTTTCGCCTGTATAATTTCCTCCGTCTCACCCGGCTTCTTAATATTAAACTGAAGATATACGCCTTCCGTAGGCTGAATCTTAATATTCAGGATATTTGACTCTAATCCGGGAGCCGGGCTTTTAAATACAACCGCCACCTGCATTTCCCGTCTACCCAGTTTTTTACCGGTGCGCACATAGAAGGGCATGCCTCTCCATCTGTCATTATCAACGACAGCTTCAGTGCGGCGTAGGTCTCAGTCGAAGAATTTCTGTCAACGGAGGGCTCTTCACGGTATCCGCCGTATTGGCCCAGTACCATACTTTGTAAAATATCCTCCGGTACCTGGAGCGCCCTGAGTACTTTTATCTGTTCACGGTGCATATCCTCTACGGCCAGGCTGCCGGGCTGCTCCATCGCCACAATGGTGAGAATCTGAAACAGGTGGTTCTGTACCATGTCCTTAAGAGCGCCGCTGTGGTCATAATAACCGCCTCTCGTCTCGACCCCGACCTCTTCCATTGCCGAAATCTGAATGCACTCTATATGCTCTGCATCCCAGACATTACTGAAAATTGGATTTGCAAAACGGATAATCTGAATATTCCGCACCATCTCTTTCCCAAGATAATGATCAATCCGGTAAATATGATCCTGCTTAAAAAATGACTCCATCGTCCTATTCAGCTCAGCCGCCGAGGATAAGTCTTCTCCAAAAGGTTTTTCCAGAACTACCTTTCCATGCTCTGCTCCGGCCACACTTTTTAAACCATTTACGATTGTGCTGAAATATCTGGGGGCAACGGCAAAATAAAATATGTGATTTCCGGCCCCCATTTTTTTATAGAAACTATCCAGTCCCCCATACTCCTTTTCATCTGTAAAATCCATACGGTAATATAGAATACGTTCCGCAAGCTTTTGGTAGGTCTCCTCTTTGAAGTGCAGCCTTGCAAATTTCTCCACCCACTCTCTGGCCATGGTACGGTATGTCTCACTGGTGTAGTCCCGTCTTCCGATTACCACCACCCGGGGACAAAATACTTTGTCATCCGAGGCCTCAATATTATAAAGAGCCGGGAGAAGCTTCCTGAAGGTCAGGTCTCCGGTTCCGCCAAAGATTGTAAATATCTGCTCTTTATTCATGCTCAAACCTCCAATCATGGTGGAAAATGCCGTCCCTGTCTGTCCGCTCATACGTATGCGCTCCAAAACAGTCCCTCTGGGCCTGAATCAGGTTTGCGCCTACCGGTGTCCCCCGGAACGCGTCTATATAGGAGATTGCCTGGCTCATAGCCGGTACAGGGATTCCGTTTTGAATTCCCGTTGCCAGGATACTTCTCAGGCTGTCCTGTCCATGGTTGATCCCGTCTCTAAAAAACGAGTCCAGCATCAGGTTGGGTAGTTCCCTGTTATTTGTGAACGCTTTTGTTATATCATCTAAAAATTCAGCCTGTATGATACATCCCGCCCTGAAAATGGAAGCTATCTTTCCGTAGTCTAAATCCCAGCCATATTCAGAAGAAGCATGGGAAAGTAAATCGAAGCCCTGCGCATATGCGGCTATTTTAGCTGTATAAAGTCCTTTTCTCACTTTTTCCTGAAAAGCGGCTTTGTCCGGCACCAGATTCTGCATTGGCCCCGCAAATAGTTCTCTTGCCGCATTTCTTTCACTGATACGGTTTGACATGATTCTCGCATTGCAGGCTGCCGTAATCATGGAAACATTTATGCCCTGTTTCAGTGACTCTAAACTGGTCCATCTTCCCGTTCCCTTCTGCCCGGCACTGTCCAAAATATAGTCAACCAGCTCTCCGTCTGTAAAATCATCCTTTTCACGGAAAATGCCTGCTGTAATTCCTATCAGGTAACTCTTTAATTCACCTTTATTCCATTCTGTAAATACGTCGGCCAGCTCCCTGTTTGTAAATCCGCCGGCATATTTAAGAAGCAGATACGCCTCTGCAATTAACTGCATATCTGCGTATTCAATTCCATTATGGACCATTTTCACATAATGTCCCGCTCCGTCCGGCCCCATATAGGCACAACATGGTTCTCCCTGCGCTTTTGCTGCAATTTCTTCCAGAATCGGCGCAATATGCTCATAGGCCTTTTTATCACCGCCCGGCATTATGGATGGGCCAAAACGGGCTCCCATTTCACCGCCGGATACTCCGGTACCGAAATAATAAATTCCTTTTTCCTTCAGCTCTTTTTCCCGTCTTATTGTATCCTCAAAAAATGAATTTCCGCCGTCCAGGATCATGTCGCCTTCATCAAGCAAGGGAAGAAGCTGGTCTATCACCATATCTACCGGTTTTCCCGCTTTGACCATTATCAGGAACTTTCGGGGTCTCTCCTGGGAATCCACAAGCTCTTTCAGATCATAAAACGGGATGAGATTTTCATGGGGATGTTCCCTCATCAGCGTTTCTGTCACCTCACGGCTGCGGTTGTATCCTCCTACTTTAAATCCGTGATCCGCCATATTCAGGGCAAGACTCCTTCCCATAACTGCAAGTCCGATGATACCTATCTGCGTTGTTGGTATTTGCATTTTTATTACCTCCTCTGTGTTAATGCTGCTGAGTATTGTTGCGAAATGTCAATGATACGCCCTCCGGCATGGGGACGGAATCCAGAAGTCCTTTCAGTAATCCGCTTGTTCTATCCCTACCTATACTTACGATACCGCCCGCAAAACGGTTGGCTGCCAATAAAAAGTTTTCATCCGGGCTTAAGATAAAATCGCGGGGATGAACTCCTCCGCAGGAGCTATGCTGAATGACAGCGGCTTTTTCACCCTGTACATTGATAACAGCCAGGATATCGAGCCCCCGTATGGAAATGTATAGAAATTTCTCATCTGAGGTAAGGCGGATTGCTGCTGCCGCAGGTTCTGCTTTTTTAACTGATTCTCTTTCTTTTTTGCTTACCCCATCCGCACTCGCCAAATGTGAGGCTTCCGGAAGTACAGACAAGGTCTGCTCTAACTTAAATTGATTTTTATTTACATTGAATATGAATAGTTCATTACTCAATTCACTTACCACGTATAGTTTAGTATGTGCTCTGTTAAACACGCCATGCCTGGGTCCGCTGCCCTTTGGAAATAATATCTCGCCTGCCGGAATATATCCGTTTTCTTTATCAAACAGACGGATTTTATTTTGTTCAAGGCAGGGAACCAATATATATGGCTCATGTAATATAATCTGATGGCAGCCCGCCCTGTCCCCATTTTCTATCCTCTTTATCAGGGAAGGAACCCCTTTTTCCAAATGATACACCATGACATTTCCTTCATGATAGTTGGCCGTATAAACAGTGCTGCCATCCTGCAGAATATAACAGGGTGTTTGCTTCTCTTCAAGAATTTCTTCCACATGGTCTATTTCCTTCTCTTTTAGAGTCAGGAAACAGGTTCCTGCCTTTCCTTGCTTTTCTATGGGAAAAGCCATGGAGTCCCTTTGCAGGCTGATCCATTTTGCATTGGGAGCCTCGTAAAATAATTCCGGCTGTGACATGATTCCGGTATCCGGAGAGACTGTAAAATGGTATACGCCTTTGCTGTTATCGGAATTGTAGGTTCCGATATAAACGTCTAACGGATAGGAGTAGTCAGTTGGATGATTGTTGAGTTTTGTCGTGTTTTCTATGTTAGTTTTTTGAGTGGGTATGATATCATTATTCGTATTTTTGCTTATCTCCGAGTTTTGGCTATCGTCTGGTTTCGGATTAGGTTCTGTGTTGGATTTTAAGTTTACTACCATTTTTATATACCTTCTTTCCTGAGCATATCTTTATTATGGCCTTCGATTATCTATCTTCATAAATAATGTGGTATTGCAATTATTAGATGGGATTTCCCTTTAAATGATGTATATATTATTGATGGATAAGTGGGTTCTGATACTTCTTTATGTGTTAGTTATATTATTATTGGGAAATGTATGTTCTGCTCTCTTTACTGTAAGTATAATTGTTACAGTTTAAAAAGTCAATCATTATTTTGAATTAGTTTTGGAGGGGGAATTGATATGGCTTTGATAGCGTCAGCGAACAGACTAAGTGAAGCATATCTAAATTAAGCGATTTTATTTACAAGGTCTATAAAAAAGTATATTCCACCTGTAAAACTTAAATTCACAAGGCTATCGCGAGACTCGACAGCAGAAGGTACACGAGCAGGCGTTAACCTCTTTATTTCAATCCACAAGGCTCTCGCGAGCCTCGACTACGCCCTCCCACTTGCCCTGCATAACTTCAAGATTTCAATCCACAAGGCTCTCGCGAGCCTCGACCTGCTCCGTTTAGTCAAACGGTCAATGTGGCGGATTTCAATCCACAAGGCTCTCGCGAGCCTCGACTACGCCCCAATGTGGAGCTTCGCCTTCACGTATCGATTT
>OOCU01001048.1_pt1 | contig 13318 bp, 6 predicted proteins | sample 1671781 | NCBI WGS metagenome assembly OOCU01 (sample SAMN06348192, study PRJEB24527) | human gut metagenome | reverse complement strand
TTATAGAACCGGGAGAAACACGTTATTGGGTGCGAAAAATTAATCCTCTCAAAAATGATGATACAAGTTTTCTTCAAAAACTTATCACGGAAATTCCAGCATTCCTTTACTTTCTTCAACACCGTCAACTCACTACGGACAAAGAAAGCAGAATGTGGTTCAGTCCGCAACAGATACATACGCCAGCTCTCGACAGGATTATCAATTGTAGCAGGAATCATACAGAAATAGATCTCGCTGAAATCTGCATAAATATCATGGATACCATGAGCCAGGATAAATTGACTTTCTGTATTAATGACATTCAACAGTTATTAATGCTTAGTAATATCAAGGTTGAAACCTATCAGATTCGAAACATTCTAAAAAGGAACTGGAGACTTACACCTACTGACAATTCTCTTGCTTATTCAACCTTCATAAAAAACTTCCCTCCAGGCCCACCGTATCGAGAAGAAAAGAAAACTGGCCGCTATTATACCATTACAAAAGAATTTCTTAAAAAGTTCCGATGATTTGATGAAATGATGAATATTGTATTTAAACAAAAGGGAATGAATGATTTATAACTCATCAAATTTTCATCATAATTCAGCATAAAGACTCAATGTTGCTTTATTTGAGGCATTGAGTCTTTTTTTCTTCCCTATTATTTAAATAAATCCTTAATAGTTTTTCCTACGAACAGCACTTCTTTATTAATTGCATTTTTTAGTATTGCCTTTGTTATATTTTGTGCATCAATTTTAAATTGTTTTATTTCTGTATGATTTTCTTCCTCAAATTTCACTTCTTTAATCTTAATGTCTCCCCATTCTGTTTTTACATAAGCATCCTCAAAAGGATAAACATAGCCATCATCTTGCTTGGAATTTTTAGGCAACCCATCTTCCAATTTTTGTATATCTGCAATAATCTTACCTTCAGAATTCCTAATCGTATCCTCCTTAGTAGTTAAAGGGATATGGGTAGCATTAATCCATTTACCACAAACGGGGGAACAGAGCCAATCTAATCGTTGCTTATATGATTGGATATTTAAATCATGTGCTTTAGCCCAATCTTCATCAACCTGAAAAAGTCTATGTCTAACAGAACTATCAATAGTTAATGTGGTTTCAGCAACAATTGCCTCTCCATCTTCTGGTTCTCTTAATTCCATTAAATCAATTCCGTAATGCTCACCATATTTCTTTGCCCCCTCTTGATAACCCTTCTTGGTAACCATAATGCCTTTTACTTCTTCCAAGTCATAAAGGACACCAAAAAAGTCTCTCACTTTACCAATAGATACTGTATGGTTATAATTCTTACATTCTATTGCAATCTTGAATATAGTATTATCATATTGATATTCCCAGTATACATCTATTTGATGCTTCTGGCCTGACTTTCCTATCAATTTCACATTATGCATAACCTCTATATTCTTTACATACAAATTCTTCAAAATCTCATTATAAATCTCTTGAGCAAATTTCTCATATTCAATATTATCATTCATAAAAATCAATTTTAAGATTGTCTATATTTCAAAAGTAAACAATTTATCTTAATCAAAATCTCCTAGATACATTGTTTTCGACTATAATACAGTATGAAATTGAATTATACGCAATAAAATTTCCTTTTACGGCTAATTATTAATTAAAACTCAATTGCTTTTTTAGGCAAAAGGATTATATTTGTATAATTGTTAATTAAAGATGAGATATGTCCAACAAAAAAATAAACCGAATCAAGGTGATGCTAGCCGAGAAGGAAAAGACCAATAAATGGCTGGCAGAACAAGTGGGGAAAGATCCTGCTACCATCTCCAAATGGTGTACAAATACGGCACAACCCAGTTTAGAAATGCTACTTCAAATAGCTAAAGTGCTTAATGTGGAGGTTAAGGACTTGCTCAGAGAGTCTGATGAATAAGATTTCTATATACTAAGTATTCTCAAATAAATGCAGAATGTCTGCATTCTTAATTTAAACCTTTGCTTATGATATTCTCATATAGAGTAAGCTAAATTCAAAATTGATTTTATGAACAAACAACAACTTGCCAATAAAATATGGGCATCTGCCAACAAGATGCGTTCCAAGATAGAAGCCAACGAATATAAAGACTATATACTTGGCTTAATCTTCTATAAATTCCTGTCGGACAATGAGGTGAACTATCTGAAAAGTATCGGATGGACTGATGAGGATATTGTGACACTTGTAGAAAATCATGAAGACCAGGAAGCAGTCATGATGATGGAATATTGCAGAAATAACATCGGCTACTTCATTGAATACAAAAATCTGTTCGGCACATGGCTGAAGCCCAATTCTGAATTTAGCGTGGCCGACTTGAGCGGAGCGCTCAACAGCTTCGACCGCCTGATCAGTCCTAACTACAGACATGTATATGAAAACGTATTCAAGACACTACAGGCCGGTTTGAGTAAATTAGGCGAAAATACGACCTCACAAACACGTGCACTGAAGAATTTGATAAAGCTGATAAAAGATATACCTACCGATGGAAGCCAGGACTATGACGTGCTGGGATATGTATATGAATACCTTATCAGTAACTTTGCAGCCAATGCCGGGAAAAAGGCCGGAGAGTTCTATACGCCTCACGAAGTGGCTATCCTGATGTCTGAAATTGTGGCTGAACACCATAAGAATAAAGACAAAATTGAAATTTATGACCCTACAAGCGGTTCAGGTTCTTTGTTGATTACTATCGGTAAATCGGTTGGGCGCCATATCGAGGACAAGAACAAGGTGAAATACTATGCGCAGGAGCTGAAGGAAAACACTTACAACCTGACACGTATGAACCTGGTGATGCGTGGTATCAAACCGGATAACATCAATACCCGTTGTGCCGACTCTCTGGAAGAAGACTGGCCTTTGCAGACCGACGGCGGTGACATCGGCAAACCGCTTTACGTGGATGCCGTTGTCAGCAATCCCCCCTATTCTCAACAGTGGGATGCCAACGACCGTGAACTGGATGCACGTTTCAAGGATTATGGTGTAGCTCCTAAAAGCAAAGCTGATTACGCCTTTTTGCTTCATGAACTCCATCATCTTAAACCGGACGGAATCCTGACGATTGTGCTTCCTCACGGGGTTCTCTTCCGTGGCGATGCTGATGAAAATAGTGAAGGAGAAGGCAAAATCCGTCGCAACCTCATTGAGAAGAACAACATCGATGCCATTATCGGACTGCCTGCCAATATTTTCTTCGGCACAGGTATTCCTACCCTCATTATGGTGCTCAAACAGCATCGTGACAATGACGACGTGCTGATTATCGATGCCTCGAAGGGTTTTGTTAAGGAAGGAAAAAATAACAAGTTGCGCGAATGTGATATCAAACGTATTGCCGATACGGTACGCGAGCGAAAGACGATTCCCGGATACTCCCGTACAGTGTCCCGTGATGAAATCCGTCAAAACGGTTACAATCTGAATATCCCTCGTTATGTAGATTCCAGTGATCCTGTTGAAAAGTTCGACATCTATGCCACCATGTTCGGAGGCATCCCTCACAGTGAGATTGACGAACTTCAAAAATATTGGGACACATTCCCTTCTTTGCGTGAAGAATTGTTTAGAGCGGATACAGACAAACCTTATTCTCAGTTGAGGGCCGAAGATACTCAATCAGTTATAGAGCAGAATGCAGACGTGAAAGCCTTCCAGAAGAGGTTTGCACGGGCTTTCGAAGGTTTTGCCAATAGTGTTCATCATCGGCTGATTGATCATGTAGATACGATAAATCCACAAAAAGAACTGGATGCTATTTCCGATGATATTTTTGCCCGTTTGCATGAAACACCACTTATTAACCGGTATGCAGCCTATCAAGCTTTGGCTGACAACTGGCAGGGCATCACCAACGACATTGAGACCATACAGCAGGAAGGCATTGGAGCGGTAAGAGTAGTAGAACCTGCTTATAAACTGGTAAAGAAAGGCGACGAAGAGATTGAAGTGCCAGATGGTTTGAAAGGCCGCATTATTCCTTTTGAATTGGTACAACAGGAAAAATTTCAAGATGAACTGAAAGCTATAGCCGGTTTACAGATGCGGGTAGAAGAAATCTCAGGTGAACTGGATGAAATCCGTGAAAGCTTCTCAGAAGAGGAATCTGAGGCTTATTTGGATAGTGAAAAGGAAAATGCCTTTGATAAGAAAGCCATTACTGCGGGAGCAAAAGCCAAAAAGGATGCGGTGGAAGAGGAAACTAAAGAGAAACTGAAGAAGATTGTCAAACTCTGGGAGGAACAGAAAAACAAAAACAAACAAATCAAGGAGGCAAAGCAGGCTCTTATTGACAAAACGGTAGAAGCGATAGAGAATCTTTCTGACGAAGATATTTCTCTGTTCCTGCATAAAAAATGGATTGATCCTATTATCAAAGGTATTGATGAAACGCTCACTGAGGTTTTGTCGGCTTTTGAAACTAAAGTGCTTACATTAGGTAAGAAATATGCTATAAGTTATAAGCAGTTGAATGAGGACTTGGGAAAATCCCAAAAAGAATTATCTGATCTTATTGGTGAACTGACTGGAGATGAGTTTACTTTATTAGGACTTAATGAGTTGATTAATGGTGAAAAGAAATAAGTATATGAACGTACCTGAAATTAGATTTAAAGGATTAGATAAAACTTGGAACAAAAAAACATTGGATGAACTCGTTCAACTGAATAGTGGAATGGATTATAAGCACTTATGTAATGGGAATATACCTGTATATGGAACTGGTGGATACATGTTAAGTGTTAACGCAGCTTTATCTTACGATAAAGATGCTATAGGAATAGGACGTAAAGGTACTATTAACAAACCATATATATTAAAAGCACCTTTTTGGACTGTTGATACACTCTTTTATGCAATACCTCGTAAATATAATAACTTACAATTTTGTAATTGCATATTTCAAAGAATTGATTGGTTAAAATACGATGAATCCACAGGAGTTCCAAGTCTATCCAAAAATATAATAAATTCAATAGAGGTAAATTGTGCTCCTAGTTATGACGAACAGCAAAAGATAGCATCTTATTTCCAGTCATTAGATTCATTAATTCAAACCACATCAAAGAAACTTGTATCTTTAAAACAAATAAAAGATGCAAGCCTACAATCTATGTTTCCACAAGAAGGAGAAACTGTACCTAAAGTAAGATTTAAAGGATTTGAAGGAGAATGGGAAAAAATTCCTTTTGGGTCATTCTTAAAAGAAAGTTATGAAAGGTCAACAGTAGAGAATGAGGATATTTTATTATCGTCCGCAATTACAGGAGTGTACTTAAACTCTGAATTATTTGGACATCAAAGAGGAGCTTCTAATATTGGATATAAGAAAATAAAAAAGAATATGCTAATTCTTTCAACCCAAAATCTCCATTTAGGAAATGCCAATGTTAATTTAAGATTTGAGCATGGACTTATATCACCAGCTTACAAGGTCTACGAAATCGTTAATAATCACCATTATTCCTACAACAATGGATAAAAATGGATTCTACAAAAGTTTTTTTCCTGAATGCAACAACAGCAGGTGCTAGTTTGTGTAGAAAGAACATTGTGTGGGATGATTTGTACAAACAAATAGTATTGATCCCTTCAAAAAATGAACAAGTTAAAATAGGATTATTCTTTTCAAATCTTGATAAACAAATCTCTCTCCAAACCCAACGCCTTGAAAAGCTAAAACAAATCAAGGCAGCTTGTCTGGATAAGATGTTTGTGTAAAATATCATTCAAACCTTTAATGGAGTAAATATGGATAATATAAACGACATACAATATTTCGTCAAGGAAAGTCTGTTTGAACAAGCCTTGGTCGACCTTCTCCCCCATCACGGTTGGGAAAAGGAAGTCCTTGTACAACCCACAGAAGATGATTTGATCCAGAACTGGGCAAAGATTCTCTTTGACAACAACCGTGACATCAACAAATTAGGCAATTATCCGCTTACTGCGAGTGAGATGCGCCAAATCATCGATCAGGTGAATCTGTGCGACAGCCCATACGCCATGAATATGTTTATCAATGGCGGACAGGTATGTATCAAACGCGACAATCCTGCCGATACAAACAATTACGGCAAGGAAGTATATCTGAAGATTTTCGATGCACGCGAAATCAGTGCCGGACAGAGCCGCTACCAGATTGCCCGCCAACCTCGTTTCAAGGCTTCGCACCCGTTGGGCGGTGACCGACGGGGCGATGTGATGTTGCTCATCAATGGCATGCCGGTGATTCATATAGAGCTGAAACGTTCCAAAGTAGATGTAAGTCAGGCTACCTTTCAGATTAAGCGTTATACCCACGAAGGTGTATTCGACAACGGTATCTTCAAGATGGTGCAGATTTTCGTGGCCATGACTCCGGAAGAAACACTCTATTTTGCCAATCCGGGCAAAGAAGAGAATTTCAAGCCGGAATTCTATTTCCATTGGGAAGACTTTAACAACACAATCATACGAGACTGGAGGCGAATTGTATCCGATTTGCTCAGCATCCCCATGGCACATCAGTTAATCGGTTATTATACCATTGCCGACGATAAGGATAAGACACTGAAAGTACTTCGCAGCTATCAGTATTTTGCAGCCAGCAAAATCAGTGACATAACGCATAAGACTAACTGGGATACTCATCAGCATCGTGGCGGATACGTGTGGCATACCACCGGTTCCGGAAAGACCATGACCAGTTTCAAGTCAGCACAGCTTATAGCCAATTCCGGCGATGCAGACAAAGTGGTATTTCTATTGGACCGCATTGAGCTGAGCGTGCAATCATTGGATGAATACCGTGGATTTGCGGGAGAAGACGAAGCTATTCAGGATACGCAGAACACAGCTATCCTGTTGAGTAAGCTCAAAAGTACAGATAACGACGACCGACTGATTGTGACCTCTATTCAGAAGATGTCGAACATCAAAGCAGGGAAAGATATTTCGCAAGATGACATTGATTTGATAGATCGTAAACGACTGGTATTTATCATAGACGAATGTCATCGTAGCGTGTTCGGCGATATGCTGATAGGTATCAAGAATACCTTCAAAAGAGCCCTGCTTTTCGGTTTCACGGGAACACCAGTCTTCAAAGAAAACGCCAAGCATGAAATCATGACCGAAACCATATTCGGCGACATGATTCATAAATACACCATCGCCAACGGAATCCCTGATCACAACGTATTGGGATTCGATCCGTATATGGTGAGAACCTACGAAGACAATGAGCTTCGCGAAAAAGTGGCATTCTCCCAACTGAAGGTAAACAGCATCGAGGAGATTGAAAATGACGAACAGAAAATGTCTATTTACAACATGTTCATGAATGAACTGAAGATGCCGGACACTTATAAGGAAGGAGATGAAACCTTACACGGAATAGAACATTATCTGCCTAAAGACTTGTATCAGCAGCCTGTTCATCACCAGGCTGTCGCAGCCGACATCGCAAGTGGAAGGGATAAACTGAGCAAGAACGGTAAATTCCACGCAATTCTGGCTACAAAGAATATACCTGAGGCAATAGCTTATTATCGGATATTCAAGGAGCAATATCCTTCCCTGAATGTGGTAGCCGTATTCGACAACAACATAGACAATTCTGATGGCGGAATTGCCAAGGAAGATGCCTTGCTGGAGATGCTGGATGACTATAACCGGAAATATGGAACAACATTCCAGCTTTCCACATATGCCAAATACAAAAAGGATGTGGCCAAAAGACTGGCACACAAGAAGCCTTACCTCAATATAGAACATGATCACACACAGCAGATAGACCTGCTTATTGTGGTCTCACAGATGTTGACAGGTTATGATTCCAAATGGGTAAATACGCTGTATGTGGATAAGGTAATGAAATATGTGGACATTATCCAGTCGTTCTCACGCACCAACCGCCTGTTTGGTCCGGACAAGCCTTTCGGCATTATCCGCTATTACTCTTTCCCTTACACCATGGAGCAGAATATCAACGATGCACTCGATGTATATGTGGACAGGCCGTTAGGTGTTTTTGTCGATAAACTGGAAAGCAATCTGACAAATATCAACCAGAAGTTCTTGCACATAAGGGATATATTCCAGGCACAGAAAATCGAAAACTTTACCAAATTGCCGGAATCAAGAGAAGACAGGAATATGTTTGCCAAAGATTTCAGCCAGATGACTCATCTGCTGGAAGCAGCCAAGCTGCAAGGATTCACATGGGATAAGGATGAATATGAGTTCCAGCATGGCGATACCTATACCTACGTCAAAATGGAACTGGACGAACAGACTTACCTTATTCTGCTGCAACGATACAGGGAACTGTTTGAAGGTAATGGAGATGGCAGTACGGAAGGAAATGATTTTGACTATCCTATTGATACCTATATCACAGAAACAGGTACGGGTACGATCGATGCCGAATATATCAACTCCAAGTTTGTGAAGTTCATCAAGAACCTCTACATGTCCGGTCCGGGAAGCGAACTGACCAAAGAAGCCTTTAAAGAGTTGCACAAAACCTTTGCTTCTCTATCACAAAAGGATCAGCGTACGGCAATGATTATCCTGCACGACCTGCAAAGTGGAGATTTGCATCTGTCGCCGGGTAAGACGATTTATGATTATATCGCAGAATACCAATTCCGTGAATTACACAAACAAGTAATGATTCTGGCCGAAGCGACCGGTTTAAATGCCAGTCAACTGGAGCACATCATGAGTCGTAATGTAACGGAACAGAATCTGAATGAGTTCAGCCAGTTTGACAACCTGAAGCTGACATTGAACATGACCAAGACCCGTGAATTCATTGCCAAAGTAGAAGGTACAGAGGTTCCGGCTCGTCTGGTTATTCCCAAGGCAGACAAATTACTTCGAGAGTTTATTTTAGACAGCAGTTGTAGAGAACATATTCTGAAAGCGTACTTGAACATGGAGGAGAATTATCAATCCGAAGAAGAACAGGTGCCGCAAGACGAAGACGTTATTACAGACGAAGTACAGCATGTAGACATGGCCGTCATAAAAGATAATATCCGGAGTATTCTGAAAACAACTTTGACCACAGTGCTTCCACAAATGCGTCCTATCGACGAGATTATAGACAGCGCATTCTATGTAATAGACACACCGTCAATTGATTCTTTGGACAATGTAGGCATGTTTATTCAGCGGGCATTTACAAATCTGTACGGTAAGAAAGCAACTATCGTAGATAAGTTTGTGGCATTTAATTTATTGGTCACCAAGTTTGAAGCATATCTGAAGAAATTATATTATCTGATGAAAGGCCATGAAGTTCCTGCCCAAAATCCGGGTGAAGATGTAACTTGGAAAAACGTGATTTATGCTCATAAATGTCTGTGGAATCTGAAATACAGCACGGATGAAGGAAAGCAGCAGCTATATCAATACCTTATGCTCATTAAAGGCTGGAGAAACAGTGAATCACATATTTCTCCTACAGCTTCAGAACAGGAAGTTGATACTGCAATCAGCATCATCCTGACCATGTATTTCTATGCTACAGGCTCTTCTATTACAGATTTGGAAATGAATGGACATGAAATACAAAAGTCCGAAAGTGTTCACAAAGAAAATTCTTATGTCCATAAAGTAATTCAGTTGCATCCATATTATAATGAAGAAAATGATGACCAACAACTGGTCGCTGAAGCGAACGTAAAGGATTGGCCAGAAGAAAAACGAATCGCAACTCTGAAAAAGAGCATTTGCCAGCTTATAGGATATGAGCCTAAAAAGTCACCTTTGAACAAGCAAAGACATTGGATTGCGATTTATCGTATAGCAGCAGATAAGGGATTTATCATAGAAGGTGATTTTGCTTATTTCAAAAGAATCATTGATAATATGCAAATAAGTAATCTTCCTGTTCCTCTTAAAATAGAATCGCTACAAAGCTCCATCAAAGACGTGTATGCAAAAGATATTGAATATTGGACAGACAATAACCTTAGTGGCAAAAAACTAGCAGAGTATGAAGATATTAAGAAATGTGCTGATGCGTTTGCCAAGATTGTAGGAAATAATATTAATACGAAATAAGACGATTATCATGAAACATATATCAATCCGTGTGCCTTGGCACGATAATAAATGGAATGGAACTATTTGTCAATGTCCGAAAAATAATCCATTCTGCATGATGCTTCACAATATATCTGAAAAAAAAGATGAGAACAAAGAAGAAACTTATGCAGGAAAGGATTGGAATTCTCTCAAGCAAGATCAATTACCTGCTTGTGTTGGCGAGAATGGTGGTTTTATGAATGAGAAGCCATATAAAAGAACCTTCAAACATGTTTATGCTTTTGGAGAGACTCCACATGCAAAGCTCTTACCTACAACAATAGAACTCAAACCATATAGCTTTTTTGGAATACCTTTCCGATATCTATCTCGTGATTATCAGGAAGAACTGAATCATAAATATCCGAATATGTCTGATGATGAAACTGCACCGTTTCCTACATCTTGGGTATATGGAAAAGAGAGACAGTTTGAAATATTAAATCACTTTAGATTAAATATAGAAGCTGGCACTTCACTCGGAGTTTTCTATTGCAAAAGTGGTAATCCAATTGATGAAGATGCAAAATTAATCGTTGGTATAGGTGAAATTACTAAAGTTTTACCGCTACAAACATATGAGACAACAACTGATTATACATATCCTTTTTGGGATTTGATTTTTGAACATGGTATAAGAACTGATTTGAAGAAGTCAAAAGGATTTCTTTTGCCATATCATGAATATATGTCACTTGATGAAGACTATGTAAAAGCCCAAACAGGAAAATCAAAACAAGAAGTAATTGATGAAATAAAAATTACCATTCCAAAGCTAGGCAATAGCCAGAAAATTTTTAACGAGTTGTCGTATGGTTGTGAATATGTTAGTAACCATAGCATGTTGATTATTTTGAATGTAGCCAGGAAATGTTTAGAATGTGTCATTAATCATGGACTTGTCGGAGGAAACTGGAAACAACAAATTTTGTGGATAGATTCCCAAATTGCAAAGGTGAAGGATATGATAGGTCCTTTCCCAGCTTTCGCCGAGGCTTTATCAGCAATAGGGGTAAATTATGCATTTATAATTGAACAGGATTTACGAAATAATGGATATTGTAGGGTTAAAGATAATCCATGGGAAGCCTTTGATAAATTGATGAAAGATGAATTGTCTCTTCCTGATTCCGTATATAAAAGTGAACTTACTCATTATCGTATTCTTTGGAAAAATACTCTAAGTAACCAAAGACAAGTACTGGAACTGCTATCACGTTTTGAAATAAATTCGGAAGTAATAAAATGGTGGTTTGATAGTCCTGGCTGCTATGATGAATTATTAAATAATCCATATATTATCAGCGAGGAGAGTCTTATTGAAAATTATCTTCCTGTTACAACCGAAATGATTGATCTTGGCATAATGGCTGACCCTAAGATTCAAGGCAAATGGACTCCAAAAGCTCCTTCACTAGTGGAATCCGTAATTGATAATAGAAGGATCCGCTCATTTATCATTTCAAAACTTGTGGCAAGTCTCAGTGATGGTGATACATTAATTTCTGCAAACGAGATTGAGTTATATATAAAAGATTGTTTGGCTGCGGACAATCATCAACTGCCATATAATTATTTAATGTCAAACAAAGAGTTCATTGAAGAAAAAACTATATATCTTAATACTGATGACAGGTGTGCACTGCAGTTGAAGGAATATAAAGAAATTGATGATTATTTGCGTAAGATATTCAAAGGTCGTGCTTCAAAGGATGTCAAATCACCATTAAAAGAAGACTGGAATACGATCGTTAAAGCATCTATTGATGGTTACAATGAAGCAAATGAGCGATGCCGTAATGCTGTAGCTGACCAGGTAAAGGCATTGGAAATGTTCTGCAGTAAGCGCCTTTCTGTGCTGGCAGGTCCAGCTGGAACAGGCAAAACTACAGTTGTCAAAGCTTTCTTAAAATCGCCACAAATAAAAGCAGAAGGTACACTCCTTTTGGCTCCTACAGGGAAAGCGCGAGTTCGCTTGGGTAACATGTCTGCAGATATTCAAGCCCTAACTATTGCGCAATTTCTGACGCGTCAGGGTTTCTTTGACTGGGATACAATGACACCTTGTGTTCCTGAAGATGCAGAAAAACGTAAATACTGTGGAGCCAAAAATGTCATTATTGACGAGTGCTCCATGCTTACATGTAAGGACTTTTATGTCTTAATGAAAGCATTGGATTTAAAGAACATTAATCGAATAATTTTAATTGGAGATCCATTTCAATTACCTCCTATTGGCCCTGGCAGACCATTTGCAGACTTATTTAACTACCTAAAGGATAATAAAGACGAATATTTAAGATCGGCAATAACAAAATTACGATATGTTGTAAGAACTATTAATACAGGAGACTCTGACATATTGACTTTAGCATCATGGTTCTCTGGAGAAAAACCTGCAAAGAATTCCGATCTCATTTTTGAGCAAGTTGCCAAAGGAAATCTTAATAATGACTTGGTTGTTTATACTTGGAATGATGAAAACGACCTTAAAGACTGCTTGAAAGAGGCCATTGAAAAAGAGTTGCCAGAAGAGGAAGGTAAATCTTTATCCGATAAGATTCGTAAATCTATAGGACTTGACGATGTAAATAAAGCCTTAAATGATCCGTCAAAGGTTGAAAAATTTCAGGTTTTATCCCCAGTAAAAAATCCGGTATGGGGAACATTCCAGATTAATTCGTATTTCCAAGAGTGGGTTGGTATAAATAAAAATTTTTCAATAGAAATAGCTCCTATTACCATATCTGCTCTAGATAAGGTCATTCAATTAAAGAATGAACGCAAGAAATCTACGAGTAAAGAAGAATGTCAACTTTCAAATGGTCAAATAGGTTTTGTTAATTATGCAAATAAGAGGGAAAAGAAATCGACAGTTGTTTTTACCGGGTTACCCAACAAGAGATTTTCATATTATTCTTCTAAGTCGGATGAGGCTGATAATACAATAGACTTGGCTTATGCTATAACTATCCATAAGAGTCAAGGGAGCGATTTTGATACTGTGTTGGTTGTTCTTCCTAAAAGCGGACGTATACTTTCACGTGAACTAATCTATACAGCTTTAACACGAGCAAGAAAGAAATTAATTCTGTTGATACAAGATAATATATCGTGGTTAATCGAGTATACTAAACCTCAGATGTCAGTTCTAGCTAAGCGAAATACAAATCTTTTTTCTACATCTGTTCGTGAAGAT
>OOCU01001018.1_pt1 | contig 13895 bp, 10 predicted proteins | sample 1671781 | NCBI WGS metagenome assembly OOCU01 (sample SAMN06348192, study PRJEB24527) | human gut metagenome | reverse complement strand
CTGGTAGTTTGTGACGAGGGAATTTATCAGGCGCAGGTTCCAAAGATCGATGCAGTCAACACGGTTGGATGCGGAGATTCTATGATCGCTGGATTTGCAGTGGGGCTGAGTCGAAAGATTTCAATCGAAGGAAGTTTAAGACTTGCAAGCGCGATTTCAGCGGCAGCTGCACTTCGAGAAGAAACCGGATTTTTTGTAAAAGAAGATATGGAACGCATTTTTAAAGAGGTAAAAATAACAAAGTTAAAATAAAGAAAGCGAGGGACAAAACATGGCAGAAATGATTCAGCCGGCAATGGTGCCGAAAGTAAAATTGTATACAGGAGAAGAAATCCCATGTGTGGGAATGGGGACATTTGGTTCTGACCGTTTTACACCGGAGCAGGTGTCAAATGCAGTGGCAGGAGCAATCCGCTGCGGATACCGTATGTTTGACTGTGCGGCATGTTATGGAAATGAAGATCAGATTGGAGAGGTATTCCATGCGGCCTTTGAAGAGGGTGTGGTAGAACGGAAAGATTTATTTATCATGACAAAAGTATGGAATGATATGCATGAGAGAGTAGAGGAATCCTGCAGAAAAAGCATTCAGGACCTGCAGTGTGACTACATTGATTTGTTCTTTATTCACTGGCCATTCCCGAACTACCATGCACCGGGATGTGATGTGGATTCCAGAAATCCGGATTCCAGACCATTCTCTGTGGAAGAATTTATGAATACATACAGACAGTGTGAAGAACTGGTGAGAAAAGGACTGATCCGCCACATTGGAATTTCCAATATGACCATTCCGAAAATGGAGGCAGTACTGCCGCTTATGGAAATTATGCCGTCTGCCTGTGAATCCGAGATGCATGTGTGCTTCCAGCAGAAGGAAATCTTTGATTATCTGACGGAACATAAGATTCAGCCGATCGGATTCATGCCGCTTGGTTCCCCACAGAGACCGGAGAGAGATATGTGTCCGGAAGATGTAGCAGACCTGCAGACTCCTGAGATGCAGGAAATTGCAAAGGCACATGGCTGTCATCCGGCGCTGATCGCTTTAAAATGGGCACATCAGAGAGGACAGATTCCGATTCCGTTCTCTGTTCATGAAGCAGAATATGTAAGTAACCTGAAAGCGATGACAGAGGATCCGCTGACTGAAGAAGAGATGAAGACGATCGAGACACTTGAGAGAAACAACCGTCTTGTGAAAGGTCAGGTATTTTTGTGGGAAGGCGCAAAAGACTGGCACGATCTCTGGGATGAAGAAGGAAAAATTGTAACGTTGTAAAGCTGTAAATAAGTAGAAAGGCATGCTGTATGGTATGTCTTTTTACTTATTTAAGGCAGATTGCTATTTTAAACAGAAAAAAATTCGGTTAAAATAGAAGTACATATGAAAAAGGAGATTAACTATGTACATTTTATATAATAGACTCATCACTGCATTGAATGAGAAAAAACCGGATTCTACAGAATTTTATATTGCCAAAATGATGATCTGGAATTTATGGGAGCTTCCAAGAATGTCGATCAGTGATGTGGCAAAGATGTGTGCTGTTTCAAAGTCAACGATTTCCAAGTTTGTCAGAGACATTGGTTTTGAAGATTATTTAGATTTTAAACTGGAAGCAGTACGGCAGGGGAAGAAGGAAATTTATAATAGCAATGGAAAATGTAATATCACAGATTATATTCGGGGGCATGGCATATGGGAATATGAAAAAATTTTGTCAGAAGATATTAGATCTGTATTGTTTGGAATAGAGGAAGATCAGTTAAAACGTCTGGCGGTGGATTTGCATGAATACAAACACCTGGCAGCGTTTGGAATCAGTTATTCAGAATCTGCGGCGATCAATTTGCAGCATAAAATGCATTATTACCATAAGTTTTTGTATACGACAATGAATGACAGACAGCAGGAAAACTATATCGAATCAGCGGATGAGGAGACATTGATCTTTATTTTTTCGAATTCAGGAAAATACATCACTGAATATCAGAATCGTGAAGGGCGGCCGCCAAAGTATAGTTTTGATAAGACGAAAGCCAAAATCGTGCTGGTTACATCGAATGAACAAATGTTGGTTGATAAAAGAGTAGATGAGTGTGTGTTGTTTCGATATGCAGACTGTGTCCAAAATCATCCAATCCTGTATCAGGTGTTCATAGAACGACTATTATACAGTTATGAAGAGTTATATGGTACTTCAGAAGGTATGAATACAAAATAAAAGAGGTTAAAAACAGAGGGTTTTAAAGTTTCCAAAATTCGAACTTTTAAAAATCTCTGTTTTTTTTATTATAATGATAGTAACAAATAGAGCTTTATTTGAGAAGAAAAAGGAGGAGTCTATGGGAAATATTTATTTCCGGAAAGAGGCGGAAGAATGGAACCAGGCGTTTCCAATTGGGAATGGATTTCTTGGAGCAATGGTGTTCGGAAATGTTGCAAAAGAGCGGATACAGGTGAATGAGGATTCCGTATGGTCAGGCGGATTTTCAAATCGGGTTAATCCTGATGCAGGACGATATCTTGAAAAAATCAGAGAATGTTTATTTGAAGGAAACGTTCAGGAAGCAGAGAAACTGGCAGAACAAAGTATGTATGCTACAAGTCCTAATATGCGGGTGTACCAGCCGTTAGGAGATATCTGGATTCGTTTTATGGATCAGGAAGCAGAGCGAAAACTGGCTCGGGATGAAAGTGGACTGCCATATTTAAAGGAATCTGCAGCAGAAGTGGAAGCATATCAGAGAATATTGAATTTAGAACAGGCAGTTGGAAAGATTGAATACTGTGTGGGAAGAACAAAATGGAATCGTGAATTTTTTGCCTCAAATCCGGCAAAAGTGGCTATGTACAGTATTTGTGCAGAAAGTGGAGAGGACATTAACCTTGAGATATCTGCAACCAGAAAAGACAATCGATCAGGTCGCGGAGTATCCTTCTGTGATCGGATTCTGGCAGAGGAAAATCAGTACATCTGGCTGGAAGGATCATCCGGAGGAAGGGAAGGAATTGGATTTGCCATGGGAGTTCGAGTTTGTTCCTGTGGGGGAAGGCAATATCAGATGGGAAGCCGTATTATTGTAGAAAAGGCAAGAAAAGTTCTGATCTGTTTTACGGGAAGAACGACATTTCGATCTGCAGAACCGAAACAATGGTGCAGAGAGCATCTGGCTTCATTATCTCTGGACACGTATGCAGAGAGAAAAAGAGAGCATATTCAGGATTATCAAACATACTTTAATGCCAGTCGTCTCACTTTCAGACAGGAAATGAATCTGGATAATCTCACAACACCAGAAAGATTAAAAAGAATCCGGGAAGGACATCATGATATCGGGCTGGTGAATCTGTATTATGATTTTGCAAGATATCTATTGATCAGTTCCAGCAGAGAGGGTAGCCTTCCGGCAAATTTGCAGGGAATCTGGAATGAAGAATTTGAACCCATGTGGGGAAGCAAATATACTATAAACATCAATATTCAGATGGCGGAAAAAACAGGATTGCAGGCATTACACCTTCCGCTTCTGGAGCATTTGAAGCGTATGCATCCAAGGGGAAAAGAGGTGGCGGCATCCATGTATCATGTAGAGGGATTTTGCTGTCATCACAATACTGACATATGGGGGGATTGTGCACCACAGGATTATCATACCAGCTCTACGATATGGCCGATGGGCGGAGCCTGGCTGTGTCTGCATATATATGAACATTATCAGTATACAAAAGATAAGGGATTTTTGGAGGAATATTTTCCGATTTTAAAAGACAGTGTACAGTTTTTTATGAATTATATGGTTCAGAATTCAGATGGAAAGTGGGTGACAGGACCATCTAGTTCTCCGGAAAATATTTACATCACGGCTAAGAATCAGTATGGATGTCTTTGTATGGGACCAACCATGGATATTGAAATTGTAAGAGAATTATTCAGTAATTATCTGAAAACGGTAGAGATTTTGGAAAAAGAGGAACCATTAACAGGGCTGGTAAAAGACCGGATAGAAAATCTGCCGAAATTAAAAGTTGGAAAATATGGTCAGATTCAGGAGTGGGATCAGGATTACGAAGAATTGGAAGTGGGACACCGTCATATTTCACAGTTGTTTGCTTTGTATCCTGCACAGCAGATCCGGAAAGACCAGACTCCGAAGCTGGCACAAGCAGCAGAAAAAACATTGGATCGACGTCTGGAAAATGGCGGAGGTCATACAGGATGGAGTAAAGCGTGGATTATCCTGTTTTTTGCAAGACTGTGGAAGAAGGAAAAAGCATATCAAAATCTTCAAGAATTATTGGCAGAGGCAACTTTAGACAATCTTTTGGATAACCATCCACCGTTTCAGATTGATGGAAATTTTGGAGGAGCCTGTGGGATATTGGAAATGATCGTACAGGACTACCAGGATGTTGTTTATCTTTTACCTGCTTTGCCGCAGGAGATGCCGGATGGAAATGTTAGTGGAATCCGAACAAAAAGTGGCTTTATTCTAAACATGGAGTGGAGCGGATGCCGTGTAAAAAGCGTAGAAGTAGAATCTGTTCATGGAACGCAGATTACAATTGTAAATGAAACATTAGAATCAAGAAAAATCAGATGTGAAAAAGGCGAAAAGAAAGTGATTGTATTCGAATGAAAAGAGAGGGATCGAGATGAAATATGAAAAAATGGTCAGAGAGATTGTAGAGGCAATCGGTGGGAAAGAAAATATTCTCATTGTGCAACAAGGCTTCGGTTTCAGTTGAAGCAGGAGGACACAATTCAAGACGAAACAGTAAAAAACATAGAAGGTGTGCTTTCCGTCGTAAAAGGCGGGGGTCAGTATCAGATTGTGATTGGACGTCATGTGGGTGATGTATATCAGGAATTACTATCTGTGTATGATATGCAGAAAGAAGAAAGCGGATTAAAAGATGCAAAAGAATTTAAAGAGGAAATGAAAGATAAGAAAATCTCAAGCCGGTTTATCGATACGATTTCAGGAGTCTTTACTCCGATTTTAAATCTGTTGATCGCAACTGGAATTATTAAATGTTTCCTGGCACTTATGACTGCGACCGGTTTGATGGATGCAACGGCAGGAACCTATCAGATCCTTTCCATTGCAGGGGATTGCTTTTTCTACTTTATGCCCGTCTTTTTAGGATATACGGCAATGAAAAAATTCGGTGGGACTCCGTTTGTTGGAATGGCTATCGGTGCAGCTCTTGTGTACCCGTCTATTGCGGTCATTATGGGAGGTGAGCCACTGTATACCCTTTTTGCAGGAACGATTTTTGAGTCACCGGTATATGTTACATTTTTGGGGATTCCAGTGATTCTGATGAATTATGCAAGCTCTGTGATTCCGGTTGTATTAGTCTGCTTTTTTGCGGCAAAGCTGGAACGATTTTTGGATCGTTGTATTCCACAGTTGGTGAAGGCATTTGTCGTACCAATGCTTACAATTTTGGGCGGTGTTGTTCTGGGACTTCTGGTATTGGGACCGATTGCAACATTCGCAAGTAATTTGTTGGGAGCTCTGATGGGATTTCTCTTTGAAATTAACTCTACAATCTGTGGATTTCTTTATGGAGCATTGATTCAGGTATGTGTGATGTTTGGGGTGCACTGGGGATTTGTTGCACTGAACGTCAATAATATGGCAACTCTCGGATATGACGCGATTACGATCGCAGGACTTGCTTCTGCGTTTGCACAGGCAGGGGTGGTTCTGATGATCATGCTCAAAACAAAAAATAAAAAATTAAAAGGAGTATGTGGCCCTGCGATTATTTCGGCAATGTTTGGAATTACAGAGCCTGCAATTTATGGGGTAACTTTGCAGTTTAAGCGTCCGTTTATCCTTGCTTGTCTGGCTTCCGGTATTGGGGGTGCGATTATCGGATTTGGAGGAGTAAAACAGTACTCAGCAGGAACCAATGGAATTTTTGGATGGTTACAAGTCATCAACCCACAGACAGGATTTGATTCCACAGTAGTTGCAGCAATTATTGCATGTATAGCAAGTTTTGTATCAGCAGTAGTACTTATGAAAATATTTGATAAAAAACTGGGAATCGATCATATTTAGCGTTTCTTTCAGGCATGGAAAGAGTCGGTGCAGATATATCTGGCATCGACTTTTTCTATGTATAAAAGAAAATCTCCGCCGAAATTTCTACTTTCACAATACAGTGCTTTGTTGTATACTAGGCGTAGGAATTTCTGTGTTTTTGACAGGAGTCATAGGTGGGAGGATACAAAAGTGTATAAAGTGTTATTGGTCGATGATGAAATCCTCGTCCGTGAAGCAATCAGCGCGAAGATAGAATGGGGACATCTTGGGTTTGAACTGGTAGGTGATTGCGAAAATGGAAAAGCAGCGATTGAATTTTTAAAGGAAAATCCTGTGGATGTGGTGTTGACGGATATTTGTATGCCATATCTGGACGGAATGGGGCTTAGTAAATATATTTATGAAAATATGCCGCAGACAAGAATCATTATTTTCAGCGGTTACAGTGATTTTGAATATGCAAAGCAGGCAATTCAGTATAAAGTCGCAGAGTACTTGCTGAAGCCTGTGACGGCAAAGGAGCTGACAGAGGTACTGACCAGGATCAGGGAAAAACTGGACAGTGAGAGAACGGAGGAGGAGCGGATCGATGCGCTTCAAAAAGCATATCGGACCTATACAAAGAATGAGGCATTGATTATTTCCAAAACCTTGTCCAGGCTGCTGCAGGGAACGCAGGCGATTGAGACGAGTATGGAAGAATTAAAAGAATTCGGAATTGAACTGGGAGGTGCGTTTTACCGTGTTGTGACGACAGATATCGATGTATATTCCAGTTTGTATGATACAAATGATGAACTGAAAAAAGAGAGTGCACTCATGTCGTTTGTGGTGGAAAATATCAGCAATGAGATCGTCAGTGATCACAATGCCGGAATTGCATATCGGGATTCGGACAGCAGAGTCTGTATGCTGTTATGGAGCGATAACCCAAAAGAATTTTCGCAGGAGATTCAAGTGATCTGCAGAGAGATTCAAAAGACAGTGAAAGAGGCCATGCAGTTGAGCGTTTCTATCGGAATCGGATTCTGTGTGGAAAAGCTGGAAGAACTGCCGAAATCCTATGAGTCTGCAGTGGCGACCTTAAAATACCGGTATACAAAAGGAAGCGGACAGGTATATGACTGTGAATCTCCGATGAGCTGCGGAAATCTTCTGGAGCTGGAACAGGACTTTAAAGATATTGAGGAGGCAGCGAAGAACCAGCAGAGTGAAGAGCTTATGGATATTCTGGATCATGTGGAAAAATGGATCAGTCATGGATATGTGACAAGAAACCAGGCTGTATCATGGCTCCGGCAGATCATGATGATCATTTACGGCGTGGTGCGCAGAGCCAATGAAGATTTTCAGATGGATGAGCGTGATATCGGAGATGTGATGGAGTCCAGAAGCTTTACCAATGCCATGGAAAAGGTGAGAGCGTATGTTAAGCGTGCCATGGAAGCAATGGAGATGGCAGGGCAGTCCAGCGGAGAGCGCTGGGCAAGACTTGCACTTGAATATCTTAAGAAAAATTACGGCAATCCGTCTTTGAGCTTGAATGATGTATGCGAACATCTGAACATTAGCACAAGCCGTTTCAGCAGTGTATTCAAAGAAGCGACGGGAAAGACATTTACAGAAGCTTTAAATGGAATCAGGATGGATCGGGCAAAGCAGCTGTTACGTGAGACCAGCCTGAAAAATTATGAGATCGCAGAAAAAGTAGGATTTAGTGATCCGCACTATTTCAGCATTGCATTTAAAAAGAGCACGGGACTGACTCCAAAAGAGTATTCCAGGGAGAAGTAAGTGATGAAAAAGCGTGAGATGACGATATTTGGAAGATTTAAGAGTATACGGGACGCGATGATGCTCTCTTTTTCTGTGTTGGTGGTAGTTGCGGTTCTGATCTTTCTTCTGATTGCTATGAATTTCACAAAAAAAACAATATACGAGAATTCCAGAACTTCGACTTCTCAGCTGATCAGTCAGGTGAATTATGATATCGATTCCTATATAGACTATATGGAAAATATTTCCTGGGTGGCGGCAAGTGGAAGTGATCTGTCGCGTTATTTATTTAATCAGGAGCAGACGCCTGAGGAAAAGGAGGCTGCGAAAGAGCGGATCCTGACGCAGTTTACTACGATTCTGGAAAGCCGTTCTGATATTTACAATGTTGCGGCTGTTGCAGATAACGGAGAAGCTTTGATCAATTCAGGAGCGGATCGTCTCAATAAGTATGTGGATGTCCGGCAGCAGAGCTGGTATCAGGCGGCGATCCATTCACCGACCGGGATCGCGGTGTCATCTTCTCATGTGCAGAATGCGATCGCAGGCAGCTATCACTGGGTGATCACCTTAAGCCGTGCGATTGTGAATGAGCAGACAGGAGAACGCGAGGGGGTATTTTTTGTCGACTTAAATTACAGTGCGATCAGCAGTCTTTGCAGCAATACATCCATTGGAAGCAAGGGATATATTTTTATTCTGGATGAAAAAGGCAGTATGATCTACCATCCGCAGCAGCAGCTGATCTATGGTGGATTAAAAGAAGAACGGATCGAGGATATCCTGGCTTCAAAAGGGGATTTTCTGGAGACAGAGGAAGGTGAAGACAGTAAGCTTTATACGATGTCAAAATCTGAGAAGACGGGATGGACAGTGGTAGGGGCATCTTATGTGACGGAATTGATGAAAAACAATCGGCAGGCACAGATGTTGTATCTTCTGGCAGCAGCAGGGATTCTGATCGGTGTCATTCTGATTTCCAGCTTCATTTCCAGCGAGATCACCAAACCATTGAGACGCTTAAGAGATTCGATGAGTCTGGTGGAAAAGGGGGATTTTGAACAGGCCAGTGTGGAAATCACGGCAGAAAATGAGATTGGAAGTCTTAGCAAATCGTTCAATGCCATGACGCAAAAGATCCATGCATTGATGGAACAGAATATCTATGAGCAGAAGCAGAAACGAAAGAGCGAGATGAAAGCCCTGCAGGCGCAGATTAATCCACACTTTCTTTATAATACACTGGATTCTATCATCTGGATGTCAGAGGCAGGAGAAAATGATCAGGTCGTATTGATGACATCTGCTCTGGCAAAGCTGCTCAGACAGAGTATCAGCAACGACAGAGAGCAGATCACGGTGGCAGAAGAAATCGATTATGTGCGAAGCTATCTGACGATCCAGAAGATGCGTTATAAAGATAAGCTGGAGTATACGATTGACGTGGAAGAGCGGATCCTGGATGTTCGGATCATTAAGTTTGTACTTCAGCCATTGGTGGAAAACGCAATCTATCATGGTCTGAAATATAAAGAGACCAAAGGAAATCTGGATATTCGCGGTTACAGAAGAGGCAATCGTGTCTGTCTGGTCGTTGCAGATGACGGGGCCGGAATGGAAGAGTCGGAATTGGAACATATTCTGGAGAAAAAAGAGAAAAAGACCAAGTCAAATGGGGTAGGGGTATATAATGTGCAGAAACGGCTGCAGCTCTATTACGGGCCGGAATATGGGATTTCTTATATCAGCAGAAAAGGTGAGGGAACGGTTGCGACCGTGACGATCCCTCTGGATGGAGGAAAAAGCAATGAAGAGACGGGCAGGTAAAAGACTGATTGGGGTAATGACGGCCGGATTTGTGCTTTTGATCCTGATTCTGATCACGATCGGTGTGCTTCAGGACAGCTCTCAAAATAAGCGGACTTATAAGATCATCATGGTTCCTAAGACCATTGATGAATCCAATGATTTCTGGACCGGGCTGATCGAAGGAGCAAAGCTGGGAGCAGAAGAATTTGGCTGTGAGATCGAGGTGGTCGGAAGTGATTCAGAGGATGATTATGAAGGGCAGAACCGGCTGATTGAAGAGAGTATCAAGAAGAATCCGGATGCGTTTCTGATTGCGCCATGCAGTTATACTCATACGACAGAAGCAGTGCAGGAGGCGATCAATGCCGGTATCAAAGTAATCCTGGTGGACTCTGTGATCGACAAAGAAATTGCCAACGGAGTGGTTGCGACCGACAATTTTAAAGCAGGGAAAGAACTGGGAACGTTTGCAAAAACAATTTTAAAACCGGATTCAAAGATCGGAGTTGTGGCGCACGTAAAAGGAAGCTCCACAGCGACAGAAAGAGAGGATGGGATCAGAGAAGGTCTGGGAGAGGATCAAAATCGGATTCAGGATATTGTCTACTGTAATTCTTCTTACGATCTTGCAAGCGATCTGACAGAAAAAATGTTAAAAGAACGGCCGGAGATTGATGTTGTGATTGGAACGAATGAATATTCAGCAGTCGGTGCTGCCCGCGGCGTCAGAAAAATGGGGATGGAAGGTCAGGTGAAGGTCGTTGGATTTGACAACTCCGTGGAGCAGATCCAGCTTTTGGAAGCCGGAGTCTTTCAGGGGATCGTGATCCAGAAACCATTTAATATCGGATATCTGGGGGTGGAACAGGCAGTAAAAGCAATTGAAGGCTATCCGATGGAATATAATCTGGATTCCGGCTGTAAGCTGATCACCAAAGAGAATATGTATGAAGAGGAAAATCAAAGACTTTTATACCCGTTTTCCGGTCAACAGTAAGCGAAAAAGGTGAAAAGGTTACACTACCGTGTAAAATATTACCCGGTGGTGTAATTTTTTAACCTTTTTTAGGAAGATTTTCAATTTCAATCAGGAAAAAGAAAGACTATACTATATATAAATCTTAGTTCTGAAGTCACGGGTTCGAAAGTTGATCTCGATTCTGACACTATGAAAAGTATGAAATCTGGGGTTCATGTTTTCCAAGTATTGCAGCGGGCGCCTGAAGGAGTCGAAGCAGATACAGGGCGGTGGCGCAGAACAGCGAGATAGGAAATGATTCCGTATTTAAAACAGACGGAACAAAAGAAGTAGGAGGACGAAAAGTGGAAAAGATTAAACAAAATCCTTTTGTAAAAAAGGTAGGGTTTAACAGAATCGTGTTATGCTTTGTATTACTTCTGATGTATGCTTTCTTCTGCGCACTGACACAGGGAAGTTTCTTCGGAATTGAACGTATTCTGAGTACCCTCAATTATGCATATTTTCTGGGATTCTTATCATTGGGAGTTACCTTTGTAATCGCAACAGGAGGAATTGATTTCTCCATCGGACCGGTTATGTTCTGTTGTGCATTGATTTCAGGTTACTGCTTCACATCGCATGGAATGCCGATGCCGGTAGCGCTGATCCTCAGTATTGTGATCGGACTGATCTTCGGTATCTTTAACGGGTATCTGGTAGCATACTGGTCAGTACCTTCATTCATTACTTCTATGGCAAGTATGAATATTTCAAAAGGTGTTGCATCTGTATTCACAAAGACACAGTCAGTCAGCTGGCCTCAGGAGATGCAGGAAGGCGGATGGTTTAGAAATATCATCAGCTTCAACGGAATTCCGGTAGGTCTGATCATTTTCCTCGCAGTGGCAGTTGTCTGTGCGATCCTGTTAAATAAAACAAAACTTGGACGTTACATCTTATGTCTTGGAAGCAACAAAGAAGCAGTAAGACTTTCTGGTGTAAATGTAAAAAAATGGGAAATGTCTGCATATATTATCTGTGGAATCCTGGTTGGTATTTCAGCAATCTTCTACACAGCCGCTTACACAACTGTTCAGCCTGGATATGGTGATCAGTACAACAATGAGGCAATTGCAGGTTGTGTAATGGGTGGTACATCCATGGCAGGCGGACTTGCTTCTATCAGTGGTACAGTAATCGGTGTATTCATCATCGCATTGCTTCAGGAAGGTATTCTTGCTCTTGGCTTTACAAAAGATTATCAGCTTATCATCACAGGTCTTATCGTTATCGTCGCAGTATTCAGTGACGTTGTTGCAAGACGCAGAAAGAACTAATCGTGATACATAATAATTGAGAGAAGAAGTGAAATAGAAAGGCAAGGGTAATAAAATGGGTGAAGTTATATTAACGATGAAAGGAATCGACAAGTCTTTCCCTGGTGTTCATGCACTGGATCACGTAGATCTGGAAGTCAGAAAAGGTGAAGTCCTTGCTCTGATGGGAGAGAACGGTGCCGGAAAGTCAACCTTGATGAAGGTTCTCACAGGTATTTATAAAAAAGATTCCGGAACTATCACATATGAAGGAAAAGAAGTAGAGTTTGCAAATACAAGAGAGGCTCAGGATAACGGTATTGTTATCGTACACCAGGAGCTGAACATGCTTGGTCATCTTACAGTGGCACAGAACATCTTCATCGGAAGAGAGTTCAAAAAGGGAATTCGCATCGATGACAAGAAGATGAATGAAGAAGCAAAAAAACTGTTTGACAGAATGCATATCGACATTGATCCAAGAGAGACAATGAATCATCTGACAGTTGGTAAACAGCAGATGTGTGAGATCGCAAAAGCGATTTCTCATGACGCAAAGGTCATCATTTTTGACGAGCCTTCCGCAGCGCTGACAGAGACAGAGATTCAGGAGATGTTCAAGATCATCAATGATCTGAAAGCAAAAGGAATCGGTATCATTTACATTTCTCACCGTATGGATGAGATTAAGGTTATCACAGATCGTGTAACAGTTATGCGTGACGGTACATATGTAGGAACTCTGATCACAAAAGACTGTACAAAAGATGACATCATCAACATGATGGTTGGACGTGTCATCTACGAAGATCCGAAGACACAGAATATGGTGCCAAAAGATGCGCCGGTTGTCTTAAAGGTCGATCATCTGAACGCAGGAAAGATGGTAAAAGATGTAAGCTTCGAGCTGCATAAAGGTGAGATCCTCGGATTCTCCGGACTGATGGGTGCAGGACGTACTGAGACAGCACGTGCACTGTTCGGTGCAGATCCGATCGACAGCGGAGATATTTATATCAACGGCAAGAAAGTTGATATCAAGAGTCCGGAAGATGCAGTTAGAAATGGTATCGGATATCTTTCAGAAGACAGAAAGAGATACGGAATCGTTGTTCAGAAATCTGTTGCAGAGAACACTTCTATGGCAACAATGGAACACTTTATGAAGGGCATCTTCATTGATAAGAAAAAAGAAAAAGAAGTGTCTCAGCAGTATGTAGAGTCATTGGCAACAAAGACACCGAATGTAGATCAGCTTGTTGTGAATCTGTCAGGTGGTAACCAGCAGAAAGTCGTTATTGCAAAATGGCTGACAAGAAACTGTGACATCCTGATTTTTGATGAGCCGACCAGAGGTATCGACGTTGGAGCGAAGAACGAAATTTATAAACTGATGAATCAGCTGGCAGAGCAGGGCAAAGCCATTATTATGATTTCCTCTGAAATGACTGAGATCTTACGTATGAGTGACAGAATCGTCGTAATGTGTGAAGGAAAGAAAACTGGTGAGCTGGATATTTCCGAGGCTACACAGGAAAATATCATGAACATGGCTACACGAGAGATAGAGTAGGAGGAAGTAAAAATGGCAAATAAGACAACAAAGACGGCTGGCACAAACAAGTCGTTCATTGACAGAATGGGAGGACAGAAATTTATCGTTTTCCTGATCGTGATCGCAATGTTCATCTTCTTTTGTGCAATGAGTCCGGGATTTAGAAAATATACAACATTTGTAAGTATTCTGGATTATTCTTACTACATTGCGTTGATGGCAATCGGAGTTGCATTTCCGCTGATGACAGGTGGTGTAGACCTTTCCATCGGTACAGGACTGATCTGTTATTCACTGGTAGGCGGATACCTGATCGTACATCAGGGATGGCCGACAGCAGCGGGTATGCTGGTAAGTATTTTAATGGGTGTTGCAATCGGAGTACTCAATGGTGTTCTGGTAGCGATCATGG
>OOCU01001011.1_pt1 | contig 14078 bp, 8 predicted proteins | sample 1671781 | NCBI WGS metagenome assembly OOCU01 (sample SAMN06348192, study PRJEB24527) | human gut metagenome | reverse complement strand
ATAGACTTGCTAAATTATATGCTTAAATATAAAATCCCTCAGATTGTTACGTTGATCCATATAGGAGCTGCTTATCGAGAAGGTACGCAGCGTTGGCGGCCAGCTGTGCGTCAGCGCCGCCAACGGGAAAATAAAGACCGCCGTACTTGAGGACGGTTACTGGAGGATCACTTTCGAGCAGGACAACAGTTTCCAGGCCCATGACCTGATGCGCTGCGCCACGTTCAGCGGCGGGAACCTGAAAGGGTACTGGGTGGAGGTGGCCGGCGTGGAGGGTGACTCCATTCTCGTAAGTGAGGATGAATTTTCAGGTTCCCTTCCGGAGGCCGGTGACGAGTGCGTGCTGATGGGCAACACGGAGAACCCGCTGCGTCAGAACCTGATCCTGATCTCCGCCACCGAGGACGGTCAGCCCCGCGTGGACGTGATGGACGGGGTGAAGGCGAAGAACTTCACCGGCTGCCTTCGTGCGCGCCTGGGCAACCTGGACGGCATCAGCGATGACTGGTTCCCGGCTGACAACCAGCCGCACGGCAACGGCCTTTACAGCGACAACGCCTACCTGCGCGGGACTTTCCTTCTGGTGACCGGTGAGGACATCAAGACCAAGTTCGAGATCGTGGAGGGGCGCATCACCAGCGCGGTGACCGCCCTAAGGAACGACTTCGCCACGGAGAAGGGCTACCTGAACAACCCCGCCTTCGATGACGGGCTGGAGAAATGGAACACGGAGAACGAGACGGTGTTCTTCCTGGCAGGTAACAAATGGATCTGGGCGAACAACAACGTACTGACCAGAAAGGGCGACGGGGCGAGCGTGACGGTGGATGACGGGCGGACGGTGGTGCACATCCGTAACAAGTACATCCTCCAGAAACGGGCGAATTTGAAAAGCATCCCCTCCATGCCTGTGAACGGTGACGGGGAGAAGGAGGCCGTGCCGGTGTACCTTTCCTTCTTCTACCGCTGCGCAACCAAAGGGACTCTAAGAGTCCAGTTCCTGGACGTTGACAAGACGGGTTTCGCGAACTTCAACAGCCTGGAGGTGGAGGAGGAACTGTCTGCAACTGATGGTTACGTGCAGTACACCTGTAGCGGCCTCTGGAACGGTACCGGTGATTTCAAACTGTCCTTTACCGGTGACATCTACCTGTATATGCTCGTGCTGTCCACTGACAAGGTGGAGAGCCTTGCACACCGCTACCGGACGCTTTTCGAGCAGTCGGAGCGTCTGGTGAAGATAACGGCCGCCGTCTTTGACCGTGACGAGAATATGCTGGAAGAGACGGGGCTTGTGGTGAAGCCTGAAGGCGCGGGCATCTACGCCCAGGACGCGGACGGGAAACTGGCGCTTATCGGCGTGAGTGTGGACGGGACGGACGCTGACGGCAACAAGATCAGCGTGGTGAAGCTGACCGGTGACCGCGTCAAGCTGGAGGGCCTCGTGACGGCCAACGATAATTTCAAGATCCTGGAGGACGGGAGCATCGAGGCGAACGCGGGCACGTTCTCCGGGCATATCCGCACGAACTTCCACCTTGTGGAGTCGAGCGACGCCGTCCTGACCTCCTGCTCGGGCCGCGGCGAGGCCGGCTACCTGATCGGCCGCGAGCTGAGCCTGAAGGTGGACATGGCCGGTTCGTCGAACGGTGCGGACATCATCCTTCCGAACGACGTGCGTTATATCGGCTCGCGCGTAACCCTTTACAACGGCTGCCACCCTCCCTATACGCGTACGGTGGGCTCTATCCGCTACAGCTCCGTCCGTGTGGACGACGGCACGCTGCTCCGCGGTTCCAACGTGAACCTTAGCAGTGATTCGCTGCTTTCCTATTCCGACCCCTACAGGATCGACTGGATCAGCGGGATCATCGAGCTGGTCGGTACCCCCGAGCTGAACGGGAGAATCCTTGCGGACCTGGTTTCGTGGCGGGGAGCGTCGGCCGGTCCCCCCGCTTCCCCCTCGAGCGGATGGCTTTACTACGACACGAAAAGGAACCGCAACTACCTTTACTGGTACGGCGCGTGGGTGGAGTTCCCCGTTTACGGCGGCGCTTCCGATGATCTCCGCATCACGTGGAAGGGAGAGCTTTCTTCCGCTCCGGAGAACCCGGAGAGGAACTGGCTGTACGTCACCTCCGTGAACCGCTTCCTCCTGCTCTACACGGGCGAGGATTGGGAGGAGCCCGCCATCATTAACAGCCTGAACAAGTGCGGCTGGTGCATCCTTGGCTTCAGCGCGCTTTCATACCATTATTACAATGACTGACAACAATAAAAAAGGAGGAATAACTTATGGCACTTACAGAATCGGAGAAAACGGAACTTAAGAACGACATCCTGAACGCTATCAAGGCCGAGAGCCAGAGCGTTGATGAACTTGTGGAGGTCAGCTCCCTTGACAATATCAAAAGTCTCCCCGCCCTTCGCGGCAGTGAGCTGGTGAGTGCTCCGCTCACCCTTTTGCGTAAACCGGCCGATGATGCCGCTGCCACGGCGAATGCGTCTGCCACGAAAGCGGATAATGCTGCGGCTTTGGCGAATAAAGCTGCGGGTATGGCGTCTGATGCGGCCGGTACCGCCAATCAGGCTGCTGAAACTGCAAATTCCGCCGCGGCAGCGGCATCCGCGGCTGCGAAACAGGCGGAGGATGCCGCCGCCGGTGTGAACGACGGTTTGGTCGGTGGCATGACGGCCGTCCCTGATGAGGAGAACGACACGGTGAAACTCACCCTGCTGGGGAAGACCGGGACGGAGATTGCCTCCGTTGATATTCCCGGTGGTACGGGCGGTGGCGGTAACACGTATAATGTGACGGCGGAAGTCCCTTTGGAGAGCGGTTATTATGTCCTTTCCTCCGCGATCGGTGCCGTGGATGAGAAATACCGTTACAAGGGCCGTTGCATCACCTATGAAGTCTCGCAGGGCAAATGGGAGACCAAACAGTTCGTGGGGACAAGTCTGTCGAGCTGGGAGCAGGAGGCGAGCTGGGAGGACTTCGGCGGTGCCGGAACGATGAAGAGCCTGACGGTGAACGGCGAGAAGAAAGTTCCCGACAGCGAGGGCAACGTGGATCTGACCATCGACAAGCTGGAAGTGGACGAGAGCCTGGATGCCGACAGTACCAATCCCGTCCAGAACAAGACCGTCGCCGCCAAATTCCAGGAGGTGGAAGCCGGTACCGTGTTCGGCATGAGCGCGGAAGTGAGCGACGACGAGAGCAGTGTCCGCCTTGCGCTGACCAACAAGAGCGGGGCGGAGATCGCGAGCGTTGACATCCCGGCCGGCAGCGGTGGCGGCGGTGAGTCCTCCACCACCAAGATCGTGCTGCTTGCCGAGACCGACAAGAAAACCGTGAAGGAAGGCGGAGCGGTGAAACTTACCTATACCTATGACCACCAGGTTGCCGGCGGTGATGACAAGGGTAGCAGTACCGGACAGAAAGCGACCGTCACCATCCAGGTGAAGCGCGGGACGACCACCACTTATTCCTCCTCGCTGAAGGAAGTGAGCAAGGGTACCTATACCCTTGACCTGACCAAATACCTGCTGGTGGGCACGAGCGATATCTACGTCATTGCCGAGACTACCGATCCCACCACGGGCAAGGCGCAGAAGAAGCAGGCGTACGTGAGCGTGAAGAGCGTCACCCTGTCCCTTTCCTGCGGTTACAACCTGGCGGCCACCATCCAGAACGGCGGTTACGGTACCTATGATTCCGCGAGTATACCCTACGCCGTGAGCGGTACCGGCACGAAAACCGTCAGCCTGTACGTGGACGGTGTACAGCAGAACGCGCATACGGTCACCCGCAGCGGCACGACGAACGGCAGTTTCGAGGTTTCCATGACCGGCCTGTCCGTGGGGCGGCATACCGCCCAGCTGGTGGCCGAGATGGAAACTGACGACCTCACGCTGAAAAGCGAGAGCATCCATATCGACCTGCTGAAGGCCGGAACCGGCGCGCCCTTCATCGGTTTGAAGCTCATTCATGCCGACGGGCATGTCCTCGGACGGGACGAGCATCTGGAGCCGGTCCTTGAAGCCGGCCGCTACGAGAAGCTCACTTTCGACTGGGTGGCCTATGATCCCGACCGTGTGCCCGCTGAAGTGGAGTTCTGGAAAAACGGCGTCAAGAGCAGTACCGTGAGCGCTCCCCGCAGCATGATGACCTACAGTAACCGGTTTACCGAGGAAGGCACGCAGACGCTTGTCCTGAAAGCCGGTCCGACCGGGTACACTTTGCGCATCGACGTGGGTGAGAGCGGTATCGATATCAGCGAGGCCACCTACGGCCTGGCGGTCAAGCTTGACGCGGCGGGCCGCAGCAACGGGGAGAGTAACCCCGGAACATGGGAGTCGAACGGCGTGGAGACCACGTTCGAGGGTTTTGACTGGAGCAGCAACGGCTGGACGGGTGAGGCGCTGAAGCTGACCAACGGTGCGAAAGCCGTCATCGGCTACCGGCCCTTTGCCACCGATGTGAAAAGTACGGGGCTGACCATTGAACTGACCCTCCGGGTAAGCAATCCCACTGACAGCGATACCGCAGTTGTGGACTGTCTCGACAGTGGCAAGGGGCTTTATATCACCCCTTCGGAAGCGAGTTTCAAGACCGGTGAGAAAGTGTCCTATACCAACGAGGACGACGAGCTGGTGGAGCGTGAGATCAAGCTGGGCACGAATTATGTGGAAGACCGGTGGATCAAGGTGGCCCTCATGGTGGGTACCCGCAATGAGAGCCGTCTGATGGAGCTTTATGTGGACGGCAACCGTACCGGTGCCGACATCTACGACAACGCCTTCAGCTTCCGCCAGGACAATCCGAAATATATCACCATTGACAGCGCCGGGGCGGACGTGGAGGTAAAGAGCGTGCGTATCTATACCCGCCGGTTGAGTGACGACGAGGAACTGGAGAACCGGATGGTGGACAGTGCGGACGGTGAGGAGATGATCGCGCTGTATGAGGAGAACGATATCCTGGGTGATACCGACACTGTGGATATGGACAAGCTGCGTGCCAAGGGCAAGGGGGTGCTGCGTATCGTGCGCCAGAACAAGCTCGATGACGTGTATGCCGAGAACAACAAGAAGACGGACTTTTCGGCGGATATCTTCTATTACTCCCCTTTCGGATCCGAATACGACTTCGTGCTTCGTGACTGTTATATCCGTATTCAGGGTACCAGTTCCACGAAATATCCGAGCAAGAACATCCGTATCTATATCAGCAAGGGCGGCACGAACCTTAGCTTCACCGTTGGCGGCAAGGAGCAGGCGGAAAAGAAATATCCCGTCCGTCCCGGTGGCATCGCCATGAACCTGATCTGTCTGAAGAGTGATTATTCCGACTCGTCCATGTCGCTGAACACAGGCGGTGCCAAACTGTTCAACGACGTGCTGAAGGAGATGGGGCTTCTCACCCCTCCGCAGCGTTACCAGTACGAGACGGGCGGCAGCGATTTGAACGCGGTCACCGTGCGTACCGCTATCGACGGTGTGCCTATCGACATGTTTGTGGCGGCTGCGGAGGACGGCGAGAACAACTATGTGGGGCAATACAACTTCAACAACGAGAAAAGCAAGAGCGGCGACCTGTTCGGCCTTAGTGGCGTGGAGGGTTACGATCCTGCCTGTCCCCTCACTCTGGAAATGCTGAACAATACCGAGGCCATGTGCCTTTTCAAGACCACAAGTGACGCTCATCTGGAGGAGGTGTTTGATGCCGGTGCCGAGACCAACGTTCCGGATGATGTGAAATGGGCGGGCCTTGACGAGTCGCAGCGTACGGCCGTGAAACGGCTGTACGCATGGATACGCTCGTGTGTTCCGGACGGTGCGACGAGCGCCGACCTCTCCACTTTTAAGAGCGAGAAGTTCAGGGACGAGATAAGTGACTATTTCGACAAGGCTTTCCTGCTGACGTATTACCTCTGGACGGACTATTTCCTTGCCGTTGACCAGCGTGCGAAGAACATGATGCTGCGCACGTGGGACGGCCTGATATGGTACATCACCTACTACGACGGTGATACCCAGATGGGAAAACGTAACGACTGTTTCCTGGTGTATGACTACACCACCGACCGCGACACTTATGACGCCGAGGCCGGGAAATATGCCTTTGAAGGCCGTGACAGCTGGCTTTGGAACCTCGTTCTGGCCAACCTGGACGCTGACCTGAAGACACAGGCGCAGGCTCTTCGCGGTGTACTTACCACCAGCCGTGTCCTGGACATGCTGAACGTGGAGCAGGCGGGCAACTGGTGCGACCGTGCCTATAACAAGAGCGGCGAGCTGAAGTACATCCTGCCCGCCACGCAGGAGATGTACGGCAAGGTGTGGCCGTTCATCTACGCCCTTCAGGGCAGTAACCGTGCGCACCGTGAATATTTCGTGCGTAATCGTTTCGCCCTTCTGGATGCTAAGTACGGCACGAGCAATTTCACCAGTGACAACATCGACCTCTATCTGGCACGTACGGCTGCTGACACCCCCGACGTGCTGAAGATTACGGCCAACGAGGTTTATGCTTTCGGCTACGGTACGAACAACAGCCCGAATATAGGGAATACCGGCATCATCAAGAAAGATGCGGCTGCGAGCCTTTCCATCACCGGTGCCTATACGGTGAACGATCCCTTGAGGGTTTATGGCGCGAGCCGTATGAAGGTGCTGGATATGAGCGGGGCCGCCGACCACCTGAAAAACGCTTTCGACCTGGGCAAATGTACCGTGCTGCGCGAACTGAACCTTCAAAGTTCCGGCAACGGCAGTACCGGCTGGTGGTTGAACATCGGCAACTGCAAGCAGCTACGTAAACTCAACCTTCGTAACCAGGCACAGGCGAAAACCGGGGGAAGTACCAGTACCGAGCTGGATTTGAGTGCGCAGACCAAGCTGGAAGAACTTGAGGCCCGCGGTACGCAGGTGCAGAGCGTGGTGCTAGCCAAGGGTTCTCCCGTGACGCTGCTCCACCTTCCCGGTACACTGACCAGCCTCCGTCTGGAATATCTGGGCAGACTGACCACCGGCGGGCTGACATTGGAAAGCTACAGCAAGGTGAAGACCTTCATCTTTGACAGTTGTCCAGGTATTGACTGGGAAACCCTGCTGGGCCGTTGCACGGGTGTGGAACGTATCAGAGTAACCGGTATTGACCGCGAGGATGACGGTACGTGGCTGGATAAGTTTGTCGGGATGGGCGGTGTGGATTCCGATGGCAACACTACGGACACGTGCGCCTTGGTGGGTACGGTACAGCTCACGCGCTACATTGATGACGATACGTACAGCGCTCTGAAGGCGCACTTCCCGGAACTGAATATCCGGCAGCCGGAATACACGATGATCGAGTTCGACGACGAGGTATCGGATGACGCGAACGTGAGCAACCTTGACAACGGTACCGGCTACAAGTATGACAACGCGTATGAGGTGAGCGGTCATATTTCCGCCATCCTGAAGCAGCGTCACCGTGTACTTGCTAAAGTGACTAAAAAAGCGACGACGCGGGGTGTGAACATGGCGAACGTTGATACCACGGTGAACAACCTGGACGGTGAGATGACCTACTACCCGCTGGACGACACGGACAGCAACAAGTACGCCGACGGCACGGCTGCCAGACTGGACGGCACTGAAGGTGACTGGATGATGTACGAGCCCTTCTTCTGGAGCAAGGGTATCAATGATTACCTGAACGGCAAGCATTACTCCTGTTACAGCAGTAACGGTTCGGATAACATGCCTTCCGTTCCGGATGCTGACGTCCTTACGCTTGACGACATTAAGGGCACGAGTGGCGGTTATCTTTCCGGTCGTAAGATCATGAGCGGAAAGGATACGCTTTCGAACAGCTACAGTACTGACAGTACGTATTCGGTATGCAAGGTGAACGTGGACGGTTACAAGCGTGTGCGTTTCCCGAGCGTTCCCGGTACAAGCCTTGTCGGAAGCATTTTCACAGACGATTCCGGCACGGTCATCAGTTCAATCGTCGTCCCTACCTTGAGCAACAAGTTCGAGGCCGGTATGTACCTGATTGCCGATGTTCCGGAGGGTGCCACTGCTCTTCACTTCTCCATTCTGAACACGGCAGAGTTCGATAAGGTTGTCCTTTCTAACAGTGACAGGATCGAGGATATGGAACCCGAATGGGTGCCTAATGACGAGCACTTGTGTGCCGTTGTGGGCAGCAGTGTTGTCGGTTCCAAACTTCGCGCCTGCATTACCGGCGGGAGCACTACGGCGAGCATGACCTGGGCTGATTTCCACTATTACAGTGTCCAGCGCGGTATGCAGCAGATTGATGCCCTTATGCACTCGCGCATCGCGAATCTTTTCTACGCGAAGTACGGTCGTCGTGACAGCCAGGAACAATGCGGCGCGGGCTCTCACACGAACAACCGTACTACGGGTGGTACTGCCAGCCGCGGTATGACGGACACGATCGGCTACGAGGAAGCCTCCTCAATCAACCCTAATGTGACGAACAGCCTGATAGAAAACTCCGTCCACCAGTATGCGTGGTACCGTGAGAAGGATGACTACGGCGGGGCCACGGTTACGCAGGTGAATAATATTTGCTGCCTTGGCTACGAGGACATCTATGGTCATAAATATGACATGATGGACGGCGTGGATCTTCCTAATGACACGGGCAATTCCGGGAAGTGGCGCATCTGGATGCCTGACGGCAGTACCCGCCTGGTTAAGGGTTCCGTGAGCTCCGGTATCTGGATTACCGCCGTGGCGCATGGCAAATATATGGACGTGATTCCGGTGGGTTCCGTTTCGGGTTCCTCCTCGACAAATTACTGCGACATCTACTACATATCCACTGCCTCCAGCCGTGTGGTCTTTCGTGGCCACAGCCACGCGTTCCCGTATGGCGGTGTTTCGATGTCGTATGCGAGCCACGATTCCTCGAGTGCGGGCACGTACATCGGTTCTCGTCTGGCCTTCCGCGGCCGGCTCGTTAAGGCGTCGAGCGCCGTGGCGTTTAAAGCGATAAGCGAGGTTGCATGATCGGCCGCGTAAAGCGTCAAAGCGGGAGCGAAGCGACAAAACATCCGGTGTTCCCCGAGCAGGGGAACGCCGTTCATTACGGGCGTCAGCCCGTCGAAAAATATTTTTTTGACGTCAGGTTTTGTATCTGTTTGTTAAATAATAATTTGAAAATAGTACTTTTGCATTTGAAAGGTGGCGCCTCCCCATAGGCCGTGTGGTCTATCGTGGCAACAACAACGCGAACCCGAATGGCGGTGTTTCGATGTCGAATGCGAACAACGATTCCTCGAATACGAACACGAACATCGGTTCTCGTCTGAACAACAATCGAAAGGAAATTTTGATCGGCGTACAACACCGGGGACTTGTCCCCACCGTGGTGCCGAGGGGGGCAAGCCGCAGTAACAGCGGTCCGTAAGGGCCGGAAAACTGAAAAATAAAGTGTCGGGTAGGGTTTGGTAGGCCGGAAACGGTTCGAAGAAGCCGGGCCCGGGGGATTGAAGGCCCCGTATTAAAAGCAATAAACAGTAATTTATGCGCAGGGTTGGGTATATCATCGAGGAGATCGTGGAGCCTTCCAACATGGAGGCTTCCTTCCGGCAGGTCCTTCGCGGCAGCAAGCGTAAACGCAGCCGCCAGGGGTGCTATCTGCTCGCGCATAAGCCCGAGGTGTTGGAGGAGCTGGTCGCGCAGATCGCATCCGGTACTTTCCGCGTGAAGGACTACCGTGAACGCGAGATCATCGAGGGCGGCAAGCTACGCCGCATTCAGGTGATCCCGATGAAGGACCGCATCGCCGTGCATGCCATCATGGCGGTGGTGGACCGCCATCTGCGGAAACGTTTCATCCGTACCACCTCCGCCAGTATCAAGAGACGGGGGATGCACGACCTCCTGGCGTATGTCCGCCGTGACATGGCCGAAGACCCTGATGGTACACGTTACTGTTACAAGTTTGACATCACCAAATTCTACGAGAGCGTGAAGCAGGATTTTGTGATGTATTGCGTCAGCCGGGTGTTCAAGGACGCAAAGCTCGTGACCATGCTGGAGAGCTTTATCCGCCTGATGCCTGAAGGTCTGAGTATCGGCCTGCGCAGCTCGCAGGGGCTGGGCAATTTGCTTTTGTCTGTGTATCTGGACCATTATCTGAAGGACAGGTATGCCGTGCGTCATTTCTACCGCTATTGTGATGACGGCGTCGTACTGGGTAAAACGAAAGCGGAACTGTGGAAGATTCGTGATGCCGTCCACGGGCGCATGGAGTGTGCCGGTCTCCTGGTGAAGGGGAACGAGCGCGTGTTCCCGCCGGGCGAGGGCATCGACTTTCTGGGGTATGTGACTTTCGGTGCGGACCATGTCCGCCTTCGCAAGCGCATCAAGCAGAAGTTCGCCCGAAAAATGCACGAGGTAAAATCGAGAAGGAGGAGGCGTGAGCTGATAGCGTCGTTCTACGGGATGGCCAAGCACGCCGACTGTCATACGTTGTTTAAAAAATTAACAGGCAAAGACATGAGATCATTTAAAGACTTGAACGTTTCCTACAAGCCGGAGGACGGCAAGAAACGTTTTCCCGGGGTGGTGGTAAGCATCCGGGAGCTGGTGAACTTACCGATTGTGGTGAAGGACTTCGAGACGGGCATCAAGACCGAACAGGGCGAGGACCGCTGTATCGTGGCCATTGAGATGAACGGTGAACCGAAAAAGTTCTTTACCAACAGCGAGGAGATGAAGAACATCCTCTTGCAAGTGAAGGATATGCCCGACGGCTTCCCGTTCGAGACCACCATCAAGACGGAAACCTTCGGCAAGGGTCGAACTAAATACATATTTACATGAAACGGGTAGAAGGAACATCCGGGATAAAACTGATCGAGTGCGTGAGCCCGGCACGCAACAGATGGCGCATCCGCTGGGATGTACAGGAACGTGAGGACGGATCCGCCTCCTACATGGAGGAAGGCTTTGTCGGCAGACCTCACATGGATACTATAAAGTCCGTCATTACAGACTGGTGTAATGAGCAAATTGACCGTGAGATACTTTCCGGTTTTCTCTATGAAGGTATGCCGGTATGGCTGTCAAGTGAAAACCAGTTCAATTATAAGGCAGCGTATGATCTGGCCGTACAGACTGGTGGTGCTACGCTTCCCGTGACATTCAAGTTCGGTACGGATGAGGTTCCCCAATATCGGGAGTTCGTCACACTGGAGGAACTGACCGATTTCTACACGAAAGCCATGAAGCATGTTCAGGACACGCTGTCTGACGGCTGGAGGAAGAAAGACGCTTTTGATCCGGAGAAGTACCGGGTGGAATAAATCCTTCGGGGGAGGATAAGAAAAAAGCCCCCGGCCTGTTAAAAAGTAACGCCAATCACTTTTATAAACATGAAACGCCAAACCGCGCGACCGGGGGCAAATACCCTCTGTCACGGTTTGACGTTTTTTTTGTTGTCTAAAAAATGATTGGCGATGCAAAGATATAATTTTTTTGTTGTATGAAAGTGATTGAGATATTAAACTTTAACCGGGAGCTGTTGAAAAGGCTTCAGGCGGCCGGCATCCGTCTGGAAGATGCCCGGTATATCGACCTGTACGCGGACTATACCCGCCTACTCGATCAAGGTGAAAAAGTCTCGTATGCTGTGGCCGTATTGTCCGAAAAGTATTCGGTGAGCGAACGTAAGGTTTATGCCTTGGTGAAACGATTCCAGAGCGACTGCAAGACGCTTGCAGTGTGAACGGGTTGTTTTATGTCGTAGGGAGTGCCGTTTCCCCTTATCTTTAGGGTGTTTCAAATTTAGAAGGAGGAAATGGCTATGAACAAGTATTACCGTATCCTGGACAAGATTCTTGCCACGGGAAAAACACAGACCAACAAGAAGGGAAATATACAATACCTTCTGAACGAGCAGCTGTCACTGACACCGGCGGACCTGCTTGACATATTCGAGGGGCATAATATCGCCCGCAAGAAGCTCCGCAGCGAGTTGCAGTTATTTATGCAGGGTGAGCGCAACGTGGAGAAGTACCGGGAGGCCGGCATCAACTGGTGGGACTATTGCGGCTCCATCCTGGTGAACAGTTACCCGACCTATTTCGAGAAGCTGCCTCCGTTGATAGCGAAAATTAACCGGGAGAGGCGCAACAGCAAGAACTACGTGCTTTTTCTGGGCGAAACCGGTGCCGAGAGCAACCAGGCACCCTGTTTGAGTCTGGTACAGTTCCAGTTAGATGGCGGTGAACTGGTTCTGTCCGCCTACCAGCGCAGCAGTGACGCAAACCTCGGGCTACCTTCCGATATTTACCACCTGTACCTGATGGCGCGGCAGATAGAACTTCCCTTGAAGTCGATCACTCTCTATCTGGGCAATGTACATATCTACGAGAATAATATCCCGGGCACCCGTGCGCTGATCGCCGGTGACGAGACGGTCCGCTTCGGGTTGAACGTGTAGTTTGCTGTATATGTCTTGCAGCGGGAACAGTTCATGTTTCCCGCTGTTTTTCGTTTATTCTGTGGACCTTTGCGGCCGTTTTAAAGCAGAATGAAATGAGAAAGATGTATTTGTCCGCCCCGCTTCCTTTCGTGGGGCAGAAACGCATGTTTGCGAGGGAATTTATCAAGGTGCTGGGACAGTTCCCGGACAGCACCGTGTTTGTGGACTTGTTTGGCGGCTCGGGCCTGCTGTCACATATTACCAAATGTGTCAGGCCTGATGCCACCGTTGTGTATAATGACTTCGACAACTACCGCTGCCGACTTGTAAATATCCCGGCCACCAATGTGCTGTTATCCGATTTGCGTCGGATAGCTGAAGGGGAACCCAGAAACAAACGTATAACCGGGGAGGTTCGCGATAAAATGTTTGCTCGTATTGAGAGGGAAGAAAAAGAGCACGGTTACGTGGATTATATCACGGTTTCCGCATCCTTGTTGTTCGCCATGAAATATGTGACCAGTTTGGAAGGAATGAAGAAAGAAGCCATCTACAATAGGATTCGGCAGACAGACTATCCCGAAGCAAAGGATTATCTGGAAGGACTGACTATAACCAGCGAAGACTACAAGGAAGTATTCAAACGTTACAAAGATGTTCCGGGTGTGGTGTTCCTGGTTGATCCGCCGTACCTCTCCACCGAGGTGGGTACTTACAAGATGTTCTGGCGTCTGGCTGACTATCTGGATGTACTAACCGTTCTGAAAGGGCATTCGTTCGTGTACTTCACCTCGAACAAGTCCTCCATTTTAGAACTGTGCGACTGGATGGACCGAAACCCATTTGTCGGCAGCCCATTCAAGGAATGCAGGAAAGTGGAGTTTAGTGCAAGCGTAAACTATCAAGCTAAATATACAGACATGATGCTGTACACGAAGCCGGATGAGGTGTCAGGTATAGCAGCCTAACAATTGCATAAAGATAGGAAATTATTTTGAATCTGCAATGGCTTTTAAATGATATTTTAAAGCCATTTAAAGAGGGTTCAAGTGAAAGAAAAACGGTGGGCTTTGATCATGCTGAATAGGACCGCGCTCACCGTTTTTCTTGTACGCGTCGTTTTTGTACTTTTTGAAACGCATCGTTTTTGTTAAGCGGCACGTCTGGTTTTTCCGGATTTACGTATTTTCTCCTTTCCTCTTCTGCCAACCGGATTATTTCCGCTCCCTTGTTCAACACGGCGATCACGGCATGGCTTAACACTTCTTCATCTGGGATTACATCGCTATGAAGCAATCTGTAAAGTTCCCTCAACGGTTGGTCAGCACGGAGTATCTCCCATGAGCTACGCAGGTGGTGTGTCAGGGAATCTAACTTTCGCAGGTCTTTTTCTGTTGCCGCTTCCCGTATTGTCTGCATCTCCTTTTCGGTTTCCGTCATCAACTTTTCCAGCATAACGGCTTCATTGCCGTAGGACAACAAGGCTGAAAAATCCGGTTTCCCGTCCGGTGTTTCTTTTATGGCACACCTGTCGGAAACCTCCATCAACTCCGATATGGAGAACGGCTTGAACAGGCATCCGGCAAAGCCTTTTGCCAATAGTTCCCCTTTGTTACAACTG
>OOCU01000988.1_pt1 | contig 14523 bp, 12 predicted proteins | sample 1671781 | NCBI WGS metagenome assembly OOCU01 (sample SAMN06348192, study PRJEB24527) | human gut metagenome | reverse complement strand
CGTGGCAAAATCGACCGGAGCGCTTTATAGTCGTTAGCACAGGCTCCTACAGTGGAGAGAAAATCCGCAGTTACTTCAGGACGAAGAGTGCTGCCCGTGAAAAGGATTTTCATGAGTATATCGACGAAATTTATGCCCGGACGCTGAAGAGCGTACTGGGCGAGAATACACAGATGGAGCTGTTTCCAGTAGATTTAGGGCAGTCGCTGGATACGATGCAGAAAAGCCTGGACGAAGAAGATGCGGCGGAAGTGAAAGAAACCGTGGAAAGTACGCTGCAAGCGTTGAGAACGTCCATTACAGCTCGGGAGGGACAGCGGTTCCGAGCAGCCGTCGAAGATTTGAAAAGCCGGGTAGCTTCTTACGAAAGTGACCGGCTGGAAGAGACGGAACGGAAGATCGGGGAAAAAGAAGGGGAGATCCGGCGTGCAGATGAGCGATTTCGAAAAGCAAGGGATGATTGCAAAGAACTCGAAAAAGACGATATGATCAGTACGCTGGACCGAAAAATCAAAAAGTTGGAATGGGCCAAAAGTCAGCTGGAGGATCAGACTGCAAACTTCAGGAGCGCAGGCGATAAACTCAACTCGATTGCAGAGGATACGATAAATCAGGAACAGCTGTACCGGGATAAATCGGATGGACGGTATCTGAAAGACCAACGATGCAGTGAAAAAGAAGCACTCGCAGACCGAAAGGTGCTGGCAGCGGTATTGAGAGGACTGAAAGAAGAAGTTGACTTGTACTGGAAGACGGTCTGTGAAACATTTGCTCAGGCTGAGCTGGCGGAGCCAGCCAAAACCGATTTGCCAATACTGGAAATTTTGGAACAGTCGCGGATAACATATTATCCAAAGTATTATCCGGGCGGAATTTTTCTGAAGGTGAAATGTACAGATTTGGAAAGGTTTAACTGCGAAATGGCAGTAAACGCTCAAAAGATGCTGCAAAGTGGTTGCTGTGATAAATGGTGCGCCGAAATCGAAACAGAACTCAGCAATTTGAAGAACCTGAAAAGGGAGCAGATGAATTTATATAATAAGAAAAAATCGATTCGTGATAAATCATTGGATGAACAAATTGCGCCCAAGATGCAGCTGGAAGCGCTGAAAAAGCAGAAAGCTGCCATTGAGATGATTCGACAAGAGGATAGAAAAAGATTGGAACGCTATCTGAAAGTGGCACAAATACATTATTTACAGCAGCGCGATGAGATCGTGGCACAGATGGAGCAGAGTGTTTCAGGAGAAGAAAAAATGAAACTGTTTTTGCTGCTGGCACTGACGGAACAAGACTTTGAGAATTTGAGGAGAACGAGTGATGGACACAAATCATAAGACGATAGACAACAAAACAAGAGGTGAGGTGGGCGCTCTATTTCAGGGCTATGTTGTGCAGCCACTGACGGAGGAATTGCAGACGAAGCTGGAAAAGGCCGCATCCGATGAAAACGACCAGTTTGAAGTTGTGAAAGAGGAGCTGGGAACCGTCAAACTGGCTGTGAAACTAACAGATAGCAGCGTGAAAAAAACGGTAAAAGAGGAGACTGGTGCTTCAAAAACGGCAATCATGGATGAGCTGGAAACGCTGCAAAAAAGTATTACTGGAGGCGTGACTGCTGCCAGAAACACCATCACGAAGCAGATGCAAACGGACAACGAAGCCGCGGCTCAGACAAATCAGACTCTGCTGCAAGAAATGGAGAAAACTCAGCAAGAAATCGAAACAGCAAAGAAAATAATACAGGGAGAGCTGAGAAGGCAGGGGGAAAACTCGTATGAGACGATAGAAGAGGGCTTTGCCGGAACAGAAAAAAAGATGGACGATAATTTCCGGCAGTTTGGTGAAAAGCTGGAAAAACAAGATGAAAAATCGCGCGATGTAATAGAAAAAGGATTTGTCGGCGCGGAACAAAAGCTGGACGCGCTTTCTCAACAGGTTGATGCTGATGAGGAAAAAGTGTTGGAGCAACTGGCAGTGATCGTGCAGCAGCTGACGGAAAATGCGGCGAGCAGCAGCACACAGCTGACCCAGTACCAACAGAACCTTCAAACAGAAATGGAAACTGGAAAAAGTGACCTGACGGAAACGGCAATGCAAAAATATAAGGTGCTGCTGGGAGTATCCCTCTCCTTTGGAATCGTGAATTTTCTGGGGGTAGTGGCGCTGCTCATTATAAACCTTATGCCTTGAAAAATCAGCTGTTTTGAATTGCTTTTTGAGTCTACTGCACTTTCAGGTTATTACAATCCTGGTCGATTGCACATACAATACAAGTATCACTTCACAAAACGGAGGGTACTTGTACTATGGTGGACTACGCCGACATCGGAAAACGCATCCGTGCCTGCCGCCTTGCAAAGGGCATGACGCAGGAGCAGCTGGCCAATGAGGTCGGCGTGGTGGTCACGCACATCAGCCATATCGAAACAGGCAACTCCGTGCCCAGCCTGAAAACGCTGATCGACATCATCAACGCACTGGACTGCTCCGCGGATGAGCTGCTGTGCATTGAGATCAAAAAGGCAAAGCCGGTGTTCGACAGCTGGATGACCGAACAGCTTGCGGATTGCTCCGCCGACGAGGCAAAGATTATCAAAGAAACGGTGGTCAGCCTGAAAAAATCGCTCCGGAAGGTGTACGGAAAGTCCTCTAAATACAGATATGACTAAAACTTCAAAAACTGAATGCCAGTTGGTAGGCATTGAGTGTTTGAAAAAGCACCCATAAAGTAAACGAACCGCCCCGGTTTCCGTTACAGGAAGCCGGGGCGGTTTTTCTATGCAAAGCTATTGCCAGCAGCAATGCGCTTGACGAATTGGAAAAAGCTTTGGATGATGCGTTTGCAGATTCATCTTCCAGCGTCAGCATGGCAGAACCTGAGAGCGAAACCTACACAGAGGATACGGATTCCGACAATTCTGCCCAGACAGCTACCAGATCAGACCGTAAAGTTGTTAGCACGAATGGAATGGATACCTATTCGGAACTTTCTGGCGAGATCTCTGTGGACGTGAGCCTCTATGAAATCGGAGAAATGCCGGAAAACGTAAAAGAATACTATCTCAGCTATGGGAGTGATTTTGATACTGCATGGCTGAACGTATTGTATACGGACGTATATGAGTACAGCGGAAAGTATAGCAATCAGGTTGCGTGGGAGCGTTTTACGGAGTATATGGTATTTTATGACGAGGTGGTGGATTATAACAATGAGCTGGCTCCGGCACCAGCGCTCTATGACGTATATTACGCATACGACCCCGCTACAGAGGAAGAAGCAGCCCTGTGTGTGGATGATGTGATCCAAATTGCGGAAGAGAGCGGTGCTGAAATACAGATTTGGTAAAAGTATAAGAGCGTAAAATCCTTCTGGAAATTTGTCGGATGAACGCATTAAAAATCAATAAGATTAAATCCCGCTGGATTCCTGCTGCGGAGTCCAACGGGATTCTTTTTGCCCCAAACGAAAGATAAGGCTCACTGACATTGGCTCATATACTGGATCAGGTCTTGCTTGTAAACCTTCCAGAGTTTTCCCATCTTGAAGGCGGGAATTTCGCCGCTGGTCGGGACGCAGCACCGACCACTTCTCCATGACCTGCATCTGCTGGGGTGTAAGTACCACCGGGGCAGACTCACTTCCCTCTGCCTTTGCAAAAAACTCGGAAAGCGTGATCTGAAAAGCATCGCAGATCTTTACAAGCGAAGGAATAGACGGAATCGCAAAGGTCTGAAGTCCCCAAGCGTCCAACTTACAACAAAAATGAGACAGGCGACCCACCTTTCGGGAAGCCTGTCTCATTTTTCTGTTGGGGGCTATCTGCATTGCTGAGAAACAGCCCGGTTTGGAAACTCAGTGATCGAAGGAGAACGGGGGATTACTTAAAGGCTGATATCCTTTCCGCCATTGAGCTTGCTGAAGGCCAGCAGAGAAATGACGGTCAGGATGGTCATGATGGTGGACAATGCGGCTGCAGTGCCGTAGTTGCCGCGGATGACCTCGGTATAGATTGCTACGGTCAGGGTCTTGGTCTTGCCGGTATACAGGATGATCGCGGTAGACAGTTCACTGATCATGGTGACCCAGCTCAGGATAGCACCAGAGATGATGCCGGAAGCCATCATGGGAACCGTGATGCGGAAGAATGCCTTCATCTTGGAAGCGCCCAGCGAGATAGCAGCTTCCTCAATGCTCATGGGAATCTGCTGCAGGATAGCCACCGACGAGCGGATGGTATAGGGCAGACGCCGGATGATGAGGGCTACTACCATGATGAGCATGGTGCCGCTGATGAGGAGCGGGGGCTTATTGAAGCCGATGAGCAGCGCAATGCCAAGGACCGTGCCGGGCACGATGTAGGGAATCATCGAGAGGACGTCCACCACGTTGGTCAGGGCATTGCGGCGGCGCACCACCAGATAAGCGATGAGAACAGCCAGCAGCACGATGACGACCAGTGCCAGCAGGGGGATGATGATGGTATTCTGAATGCTGCGACCCAGCTTGCCGATGGCGGTCTGGTAGCTCTGCAGCGAGTAGCCGTCCACAAAGATCTTACCCTGCGTGTTCTTGAACGAGGTGTAGATGACGTAGGCCTGCGGCATGATGGCGATGCCCACTACAAGGTAGACGACCAGATGCACCAGAGCGTTGATGCCCTTGCGGGCCTCCCGCTCCTCCACGGGGTGCATACTGTTCAGAGCGAAGGCGTTCTTGTTGGAAACGTACTTCTGGACGAGGAACACCAGCGTGGTGACGACGATAGCGATGACGGCGATAGCGGCTGCAAAGCCGTCGCTGCCGCCCACCTCGTTGATGAACTCAGTGTAAAGGACAACAGGGAAGGTACGATAGCCCTCACCGATCAGCATCGGGGTGCCGAAGTCTGCAAAGGATCGCATGAACACCAGCAGAGCTGCAGCCAGCAGGGTGGGCATGATCAGGGGTACGACCACTTTGAAGAAGCAGGCAATGCCAGAGCATCCGAGGTTCTCAGCCGCCTCGATGAGGGAGTTGTCGATGTTCTTCAATGCACCCTTGGCGTAGAGGAACACCAGCGGGAACAGCTGGAGCGTCATGACCAGCACGATGCCGCCGAAGCCGTAGATGTCCGGGATGGCGATGCCGAGGTTTTTGAAGAAGGCGGTGATGACACCGCTGCGACCCAGCAGCAGGATCCATGAGTAGGCACCGATGAAGGGAGCCGACATAGATGCCACCACAATGAGGATATTCAGCACCGACTTGCCTTTGATCTTAAAGATCGTGAACAGGTATGCCAGTGGGGTGCCAATGGCGATGGAGAGCACCGTCGCTGTGATGGACACCTTGAAGCTGTTGATCAGGGTATCGAAATAGTAGCTCTTGGAAAAGAACTTCGTGAAATAAGCCAGCGTGAAACCGCCGGTGTCGGGGTCCAGCACAGACTGGCGGATCAGGTATGCCATCGGGTAAAGCAGGAACAGTGCATAGAGCGCGATGGTCCCCAGCGTAATGGCTCCCCAGACATCAAGACGGAACTTATTATTGTTTTTCATAAGCGTCGCTCCTGATGAGATTGGTATCGCCGTCCTTGGTAAAGACGTTGATCTTCTCTTTCTTGACCTTCAGCAGCACCTTCTCGCCCTTCTTGAGACCCTCGCCAATGGAGGACTCCTCTACGATCTCCACCGAGTCGCCCTGATCGGTGTCAATGGTGTAGTGGGTGTTGAGACCGAGGTAGGTGCATTCCTGCACGGTGCCGTGGATGCCTTCGGTGCCGTCCTTGCAGATAATGAACTCCTCCGGGCGGATGGAACAGCGCACATCCTGCTCGGCAGCCTTGTCCAGAGCGTCGATGTGCTCATGGTAGCCGTCGGCAAAGGTGATGATGCCGTCCTTGACGTGGGCATTCACGATGTTGGTGCGGCCGATAAAGGTGGCAACGAAGACATTCTTCGGGCGCTGGTAGATGTCGCGGGGAGTGCCAACGTGCTGGATGACGCCGTCCTTCATAACGGCGATACGGTCGCTGATGGCCATTGCCTCTTCCTGATCGTGGGTGACATACACGGTGGTGATGCCAACGCTCTTCTGGGTGTGGCGGATGACGCTGCGCATCTCGACACGGAGCTTTGCGTCCAGATTGGAAAGCGGCTCGTCCATCAGGAGCCAGTGCGATACGCTGCTGCTGACCGCCGGAAAGCTGGTTGGGCATACGGTCGGCATACTGCATGATCTGCATCAGGTTCAGAAACTCATCCGTCCGCTTCTTGATCTCGGCCTTGTCCACCTTGCGGTTTTTCAGACCGAATGCAACATTGTCCCGGACGGAGAGGTTCGGGAAGATGGCATAGTTCTGGAACACCATGCCGATGTTGCGCTTGCTGGGGTCCATATCGTTGATGCGCTTCTCGTTGAAGAAGATGTCGCCGCCCTCAATGGAGTTGAAGCCTGCGATCATACGGAGAAGAGTGGTCTTGCCGCAGCCGGAGGGACCCAGCAGGGTGAACAGCTCACCATCTCCGATCTCCAGATTCAGGTCCGGGATGACCGTATTATTCCCGTAGCGCTTTACTGCGTCTTTGACTGATATTCTGCTCATACTAGCCTCCTGCTGCCCTTTGAATTACTTGCTCTGCAGATCGGTGAAGATCTCAGTGTACTTGTCCACCAGTTCCGACTTGTGGGCGCTGACGTAGGGAATGTCCTCTTCGATGACATTGATGTCTGCCATCGGGGTCATGGCATCGTTGGTGGCAGCGTCCTTCATAACAGGACGGTTGGTCAGGGTGCTGCCCCAGATGTTCTGGACTTCCTCACTCAGGATGAAGTCAATGAACAGCTTGGCATTGTCCATGTTCTTTGCGCCCTTGATGATGGTGGCAGAAGCAGGAAGGAAGACAGTACCTTCCTTCATGTAAACGATCTTGACAGGTGCGCCATCCAGAACCAGCTGAGCACAGGGATCCTCATAGGACAGACCCACCACATACTCGCCATCGGCAACTCCCTTGTAAACGCCGCTGGAGCTTTCGCAGATCTTGCCGTCCACATTCTCAAACAGGTCGTGGACGTACTGCCATGCCTTATCGTCCTCGTAGCCGCCCATTGCAAGCAGCATATTGGTCAGGTGTGCGAAAGCGGAAGAGGAGTTGGCGGGGTCGGCAGTGGCGATTTTGCCCTTCAGGGCCGGGTTCAGCAGATCCTCGTAGCCCTCGATCTTGATGTCGCCGATGAGGTCGGTGTTGACGATGAGGACGCTGCCGTCCAGCACATTGCCGGTGATGAAGCCACACTTGTTCTTGTAGGCGTCGATGACGTTTGCATCGTTGGCGGAAACATACGGCTCCCACAGGTCCTCGTTGGTGTACATCTGCGACCAGGAGCCGCCGAACAGGACATCTGCGTAGGGATCGTTCTTTTCGGACTGGATACGCTTGACCAGTTCGCCGGTGCCGGCCTGAATCAGCTCGACGTTGACGCCGTATTTCTCCTCAAACAGAGGAATGGTGGCGTTCAGCAGGCCCTCAGAGTTGGGCGAGTAGATCACGAGGTCGCCGCCGCCCTGTGCAGCAGAACCAGAAGCGGCAGTGGAAGCAGCGGTAGAACCGGCAGAAGAGGTGCTGGCGGAGGAGCCGCCGCAAGCGCTCAGAGCAGCAGAAGCTGCGATAACACCGGTAGCCATCAGGAACGAACGACGAGAAATCTTTTTCATAGTAAAAACCTCCATTTTTTACCTGAAACCTTTCGATAGTCCCATTTTAATGCTTCTAGCACAAAAATAATACTCAAATTGCAGAACAAATGGAAAAAATACCGAACAGCGGCTGTTCGGTATTTTTTCATAGACACTTATTTCAAGGTGCTCTGGTACTCCCGCACCGAGCAGCCTATGTATTTTTTGAAAACGTGGTTAAAATATTTGTACTCACCAATGCCGCACTCCCAGCCGATTTGGGAGATGGGCAGTTTTCCTTTCCGGATGAGTTCCAGAGCGTTCTGAATACGGCAGCGGTTGAGGTAGTCAATGACCGTTGTGCCAAGCTCTTTCTGAAACTTCTGGTTGATGTACCGTTCCGAGTAGTGGAACTGTTCCTGAAGGTCAGCAAGTGTTATCTTGCTCCGGTAATTCTCTTTCAGATAGGCTACGATGCGTAACACCAGCGGGTCAGTGACCTTATCTTCGCTTAATGGCGGCAGAGCTGTCCGGCTGCGGACGGCCTCTGCCTTGTCCTCCCGCTGTTGGAGGTACTGGTTATCCCCCGCAAGGCGGACAGCCTTCTCCAGCGCAGTACGCATCTCGTCCATGTCGAGAGGCTTGAGCAGATAATCCGATACGCCGTTCCGGATAGCCTGCTGGGCGTACTCAAACTCCGAGTAGCCTGTCAGGATGATGGCGATATAGTTGAATTTCTCCCGGGTGTCGGCGATCATCTCAAGACCGTTTTTTACCGGCATGGTAATGTCGGTAATGACAATGTCAGGCTGCAGTTCAGCGATCTTTTCTTCACCTGCTGCCCCATTCTCTGCCTCGCCCACCACCGAGCAGCCGCACTCCTCCCACGGCACCGAGTAGCGAATGCCCTTGCGGATGATCTCTTCATCTTCTACAAGCAGAACGCGATACATGGTTTACATTCCTCCCAGCCGGAGTTTGAGTTTCACCGTGAAGCCTTCGCCCTCGGTGCTGTCGATGGTCAGTCCGCTGTCACCGCCGTAGCCCAGCCAGATGCGGCGGTTGATGTTCTGCAGACCATTGTGCTCGATGTTCACTTCATCCGAGCGCAGGATGTCTCGCAGCTGTTCCAGCATGGTCTCGTCCACGCCGCCGCCGTTGTCCTCTACCGTGAAATAGAGCGCATCCTCCCCCAGCCAGCCCCGTACCCTTATATGGATGCAGGGCTTTTTCTGGAATCCATATTTGATGCTGTTTTCCAGCAGGGGCTGTAAAAGCAGCTTCGGGATGATGAACTCCATGCAGGCGTCGTCGATGTCGATCTCGTAGGAGAAATTCGCACCGAAGCGGGTGGACTGGATCACAAGGTAATCCTGCAGATATTTCAGATCATCTTTAACGGTGACATTGTGCTTTGTGTTGTTGATGCTGTAGCGCAGGATGCCGATAAACCGCCCGATCAGCTGCTGGGCCCGCTGGGGGTCTGTCGGGATAAGATAGCGGATATTGTCCAGCGTATTATAAATAAAGTGGGGATTGATCTGCGCCTGAAGATTCTGCATCTCCATCCGGTTGTTCACTTCGGCAAGAGCGATGTTGCGCTGGCTCAGCTCCTGAATGCTGCGGACCATCTTGTTGACCTGACGGGCGATCTCCTCGATCTCATCGCCGGTGTCGATCTCGATGATGTGATCAGGGTCCTCCTTGCGGATGATGCGGATCTCCCGCACGAGAGTGTCCACCGACTTTACCATCTGCTCAGTCATAGCGTGCATGATACGGGCGAACATTGCTGCCCAGCTCAGTCCCAGCAGTACGATCAGGAGCAGACCCACCAAGAGATAACTGTAATTCGTGGGCGAGTAGATGAAGGAGTAAGCCAACACCGTGCCGTTTTCCAGCGAGCGGCTGCTGCGCAGATAGCGGTTCCCGTTCACCCGCACATACTGCGCCGCATCGGCGGGCAGATACTTGTTGGCGTTCTTCTGGGAGAGGAAGGAGGAGTTTGAACAGGCGATGACATCACCGTTGGGTTTGGTGAGGATGGCGTCGTACTGGTACTGGCCGAACAGTTTTGTCCAGTCGTTCTCATTCAGATAAACTGCCGCAGCACCCTGATATTCGCCATCCCGGTAGAGCGGATGGATCATAACGTATTCTGAGCTGTTGGCCCGGAAGTGGTAGACCGTGGTGTAGACGGCCCGCATAAGATGGCAGGCGTTGTCCACGGCGATGCCGTTGAATTCCTGCCGGTGGAGATTCATCTCTCCCTCCGAAAAGGTCGTGAACCGAACATTTCCCTTGGAGTCGGTAAGGATGAGCTGTATCTCCACAAGAGCCGAGACGTTGTAATGGCTGATAAGATAACGCAGGTTGTCCTGATCATTCCGCAGCTCGGAGAGGAACAGCTCGGTGTGTCCAGCGTCCAGCAGAAAGGCTGACGTGTTATTGTACACCTCATGGAAGGTGGAGGCGACACTCTCCAGATGGTCTTCCCGCCGGGCGTTCTGGCTGAGAGCATTCACAGCAGCGATTGCAATGCAGAACAAAAGACATCCCAGCAGCAGGCTTGAGATCAGCTTACGGGAGACGCTCTGCTCCAGCTCCTGCTGAAAGCGGCTCTTTTTGTAGGTGCGATCGCGGTGACTATGATCCATACTTTTTTCGCTCCTGCTCTTCGACAAACTTTGCCATACGTCGATTATAATGCCTTGAATCAGATGAGTCAACGGGCGTGTTGCGGTCATTTTTATTGCATAACACAAAAAAACTGCCCGGAACGACCTTCTTCTATCGTTCCGGGCGATTTTAGCAGTACATGGAAAAGAACATTTTATAGCATTTTCACGGTCAGAGCCTCGCTGGTGAGGTCCTGCGCGGTGTTGCTATGGGCAGGGTCATCCAGCATATACCGCAGCACCAGAACTTCGCCTACATAGAGGAATGCTGCCTTGATGGGGATGCTGCCGGAGTCCAGCGGGCTTTCCTGTGCGCCGCAGAGAAGGACGACATCCGCGAGCAATGCGCCGGGGGAATCCTCGTAATGGGTCAGCAGGATGATTTTTGCCCCGGCGGACTTGGCGGTGCGCAGTGTCTCCATCATGTCGCGGGTCGCGCCGGAGTAGGAAACGAAGAGCACAACGTCGGCCTCGTTCATCAGACTGGCAGTCAGCAGCTGTAAATGGCTGTCACCTGCGGTGCGGAACTTGGTGGAAAGGCTGGCGAAGCGGGCGCAGATGTCGTTTGCCAGGAGCATACTGCCGCCCTGTCCGAGGCAGAACACCTGCCTGGCCTCCTGCATCAGGTGTACGGCCTCGTCCACGGCCTCGGTAGAGAGGGCGTTCTGGGTGCCGTTGATGGCGGTGAGAAAGCGGGCGTATGCGTGCTCGCAAAGTTCTGCGGTGGTAGCACCGGGCTGCAGTTCCCTCTGGCTGGAGGGCGTGCCGGTGGCGTTGGCCTGCGCCAGCGCAATGCGCATCTCATGGTAGCCGTCGAACCCCAAAGCCCGGCAGAACCGGAACACTGTCGCCTCGGCGACATTGCACTCCCGGGCCAGCGAGGAAATGGAGAGATACTGCGCTTCGTCCGCATGCTGCAGCAGGTAGTCGGCGACCGCGTGGCCGGATCTGGTCAGCTGGTTGATGCAGCAATTCCCAAAAATTTGTACCCATGGTCAAGCTCCTTCGAGCGGGCCGCAATGCCCGCACTATTCCTTATACCTTCTTTTGCCCCTTCCGCTGCACAGGGAAGGGGGCATCTTTATAAAAAGTATAAAAGAAGTTTGGCCGCTTGACAAGTGTGCCTTTCGCCATAATTCGGAAGAAAAAGCTGTGCAGAGCATCTAAAAATCGAGGAAAAGTAGGACTTTTTACTGAAAATAAATTTCAAAATTGCGGCAAGAAAAGCGAAAATGATTTTCAAACCGAAAATGACAAACTCCGCAGAAATGATTACAAAACGGCTACAACTTGCGGTAAAACTAGTGAAAGTGGCCAAAACATGGCTGGTATCCCAGATATTTGTGCGGAATAGACAAGAAAACTTTCTGAAAATTGTGTATGCGACCGATGGACAAAATGAAAGAAGTTTTCTATAATAAGGCCAACAAGAGCGGTCAGGGATGAAGGACCGCCGATATGATGATAGGTAAGGAGAACTTATTATGAAGAATGCCATTTCTCGCCGCTCCTTCTTGAAGGCCGTTGGTATTATGAGCGCAGCGGGTGCGCTGGCTGCCTGCGGCGGCAAGTCCGCTTCTACCAGCACGGCAGCTTCTACTGCTGCCTCCACTGCCGCTTCCGGCTCTGCATCCGGCGCAAGCATCAAGCTGTGGACATACCCCATCGGCGGCTGGGGCAAGGACGAGACCGTGCAGGAGCTCATCGCCAGCTTCAACGCAAAGTATCCTGACATTAAAGTGGCCGTTGAGTATCTGGACTACACCAACGGCGACGACCAGGTGAACACCGCCATCGAGGGCGGCAGCGCACCCGACCTCATCATGGAAGGCCCCGAGCGTCTGGTGGCCAACTGGGGTGCAAAGGGTGTCATGGCTCCGCTGAACGATTTGTGGACCGACGACGCCAAGAAGGACATTTACGAGTCCGTCAACTCCGCCTGCCACAACGACAAGGGCGACTACTACGAGTACCCCCTGTGCATGACCGCACACTGCATGGCCGTCAACATGACCAAGGTCAAGGAAGTGGGCGCTGACAAGTATCTCGACACCGATAAGCACACCTGGAGCACCGAAGGCTTCCTGAACACCGTTGACGCTCTGTACAAGGGCGGCTACGAGAACGTGGCAGCCGTCTACTGCGGCGGTCAGGGCGGCGACCAGGGTACCCGCGCTATTATCAATAATATGTACGGCGGCACCTTCACCGACGACGCTCACACCAAGTACACTGCAGACTCTGCCGAGAACATCAAGGCCATCCAGACCCTGTACGACACCGACGGCATCAACTTCGACGCTTCCATCGCCGGCGGCGACGAGATCACTCTGTTCCGCAACGGCACGCTGCAGATGGCATTCTGCTGGAACATCGCTCAGCAGCTGAACGCCGACAACAACGACGCCGGCCTGACCAACGACGGCGACGAGATCATGCCCATGGCATTCCCGACCGAGAGCGGCGACCCGAAGCTCTGCGGCGGCATCTGGGGCTTTGGCGTCTTCGATAATGGCGATGAGGCAAAGATCAAGGCAGCCAAGACCTTCATCGAGTTCATCGCTGCTGACCCTGACCAGGTGAAGGACAGCGTCCTGGCTTCCACCTACTTCCCGGTCCGCGCCAGCGTGGGCGACATCTACGCCGACAATGCCATCATGAGCGAGTACACCAAGTTCATGGCCTATCTGGGCGACTACTACCAGATCACTCCGGGCTGGGCAACTGCCCGCACCGAGTGGTGGAACATGCTCCAGCGTGTAGGCACTGGCGAGGACGTTGCCACTTCCGTTGCAACCTTTGTCCAGAACGCCAACGCAGCCGCCGCCGAAGCCTGAGCTTTTCCGCCTGAGGGCAAATAAGTAATGAATGCCCCTCCCTCGAACATCCCGGCGAGGGAGGGGCATTTTGTGTAAGACAAGCACCCAATCCGAACGAAAGGTCTGGTGATTTCTTTGGCTGCAAAGACTGCAAGCATCAAAGAGCCGAAGCGCAGCAGCGCACTGGTTCGGCAGGAGACCATCGCTTCCTACCTGTTCCTTCTGCCCAGCCTCATCTTTTTTCTCGGCTTCGTCATTTACCCCATGATACTCTGCGTGGTCACGAGCTTTTTTGACTCGACCATGAACCGTGCCGACATCTTTGTGGGTTTTGCCAACTACGCAGAGCTGTTCGCAGACCCCATCTTCATCGGCGCTTTGCGCAACACCTTCATCATCGTGGTCGTCTCGGTGCCTGTGACCTGTGCGTTCTCGCTGTGGGTCAGCTCGGCCATCGTCGATCTGCCCGAGTGGGCCACCAGCCTCTTCCGCTGCGTGTTCTACCTGCCGGTCGTCACCGGCTCGGTGGCTGTCACCGTCGTGTGGAAGTGGATGTACAACAACTACTACGGCATCTTCAACTATCTGGGCAAGGCTGTGGGCCTCATCGACAAGAACATCAACTGGCTGGGCGATGAAAAATACGCTCTGGGCTGCATCATCCTCATCCTGCTGACTACTTCTGTCGGCCAGCCCATCGTGCTGTACGTTTCCGCACTGGGCAACGTAGACCAGTCCATCGTGGAAGCCGCTGAAGTGGACGGTGCCACCGATTTCCAGTGCTTCTGGCGCATCAAGTGGCCCGCCATCATGCCCACTACCCTGTACATCCTGGTCATCACGACCATCAACTCCTTCCAGTGCTTCGCACTGATCCAGCTGCTGACCTCCGGCGGCCCCAACCACAGCACCGATACCATCATGTACTACATCTACTACACTGCATTCAAGCTCTACCGCTATGGTTACGGCAACGCAATGGGCGTTGTGCTGGCCGTTATCATCGCCATCCTGTCGGCTGTCCAGTTCAAGTTTGGCAGTCAGGATCATTAAAGGAGGTGCCGGGCAATGACTGCAACTGCAAAAAAACAGAAACCGTTGAAGCGTCACCCCAGCAAGCTGAAAAAGATGAGCGCTTACATGATACTGACCCTCATCCTTATCAGCATCGTGGCCGTGCTGTTCGCGTTCCCGCTGTACTGGATCATCACCGGTTCCTTCAAGACCGGCGCGGCCATCAACTCCACGACCCCCGAGTGGTGGCCCAGCCAGTGGGTGCTGACCAACTACCAGAAACTTTTCGCAGGCAAGAGCGCACCCCTGTGGCAGCTGGCCGTGCCCTTCAGCCACTCTTTCAGCGCGGAT
>OOCU01000962.1_pt1 | contig 14992 bp, 17 predicted proteins | sample 1671781 | NCBI WGS metagenome assembly OOCU01 (sample SAMN06348192, study PRJEB24527) | human gut metagenome | reverse complement strand
AGGTTGGTTTTCGCCAAATTTTGTTGTATTAATAAAAAATGGCACTAGGCCATCGAATGTTTTTAGTTTGCCATGTTCCACCACTTCAACAACGAACTTTTGAGTTAAAACATCCCCTTGCCGAATCCGAACCAAATTTATTCCGTTATTTGGTTCTGTGGTGGATAGGACCATTTTATGTTGCGTTTCTGCCACGACTATCCCTCCTTTAGAAATTGATATAGTCTCTTGCATTGTGGAAATGACCTGAAGAAGATGGATAAAATTCATCCATAAATTGAAAATGAAGATGTTCTCCAGTGGATGGTCCTGTTGTCCCCATTAGTCCAATTTGCTGACCTGCAGTTACTTTTTGACCTTTTGAAACATCCACACGGCTTTGATGTGCATAGCCTGTATACATTCCATCAGCGTGTTTAATCACTGTCCAATTTCCATACCAGTCAAAGTAATTTGCATCACCTGCAACGATAACTTCGCCATCTGCTGAAGCAAAGATAGGTGTATTAGGATTTCCGTTTACAAGGTCAATACCGTTATGAAATTCTTGTGCGCCTGTAATTGGAGAAGTGCGCCAGCCAAATTCACTTGTCACCGTGATCGGATCCGCAATTGGTTTTATATACCCTTTTGATGCAGGAATTTCCAAATCTTTGAATTTGTCATACCATTCTTGTGCCCATGTCGTCCGTTCTGGATGTGGATCACGTGGACGTTCAAAGTTAGTCACGAATGCTTGCACTGCTGTGTTGATATCGGTCAGATTCATGAATTGTGTCCATGTGTAAGGATAAGCGCTAGTTGCGATCCATTGACCATTCGGTGCATGCCACATCAACAATTTGAACTGCGCCGTGATCGTGTCTGGATCATCATTGATGCCAGCCTTTGTCATTAAATTGATCATGTAGACACGTCCGCTAGTTGCGCCAGAAGAATCGGTCCATTGCCATACACCATAACCGAACCCTGGTGCGCCATTGCCCTCATCGGCGGTTGGATTAGCATCTGATTCTCCTTGAGCATTTCCAAGTAAGGCTGCAGCAGCTTGTTTAGTAAAGCCTGCACCTATAGCCATTGCCCAAATCTGCCAATAACGTTTATCCCGATCAGTAGTCACTTCTGGTGGATATTGTCCATTCCACCCGTTGTCGTTTCCTCCAGTATTGTCACCACCGTTTGTATCGATTTTAACGCCGTTCACATATAATTCTTTGACATCTAGACGACCATCTATGGTTATATTTCCTTCTGAGAATTTACCATCACCGTAAAGATTATATTTGCGCTTATCAGCAGTAACGTCTGCTGGAATTTGAAAAACAGGATTCCCTCGATCGCCGCCGTCCCCAGCGTTAATGGAAAAAATATAGTTTGGTTCTTTCCATACAGCAAACCCATTTATTTTTCCACCTCCATAAGTTGCTACGATGGATCCAAGCGATTCTCCGTGAACATCGTCAAGCCCAGTTGAAATGACCTTTTTTTCAAAAGAAAGTTGTCCTCCTTCTGCCACTAATTGGAAATCTTTATCATCCAATGTCTTTAAAGCTACCCCTTGCACGAGAATACCTGAAAGAATTCCTGCTTTAATAAAATTAGCATTGAAAGTTCCATCCAACGTCCACGCGGTCGTGCTATCGCCATTGTGTACATCTTGGATTGTTTGCCATTCACCTTTTTTACACTGTTTGAAAGATATTCCTGAGTTATTTTGGACCATAAAAAAGCGTGATCTAGGAATGTTAGGTCCATCCATATAAACAGTTTCATAGATTTCTCTACTATCACTAACACCAGCTTCAATTCCATTTACCCAATAAATAGAACCGCCATTATCTCCTGCACCTCGCATAATGTCATCTTGATATTTTCCAATCTCTGTCGATTCGTAAAATGTCATTTTGCTAGATTCTAAACTATTAATATTATTGACAATAGAAGCCGTTTGTTTTCTAACATCTTGTGTTAAATTATCCCCTAATTCGATATTCGTTTGACCGGTAAGTCGATTGAATGTAGTTTTATAAATACGAGTTTTATAGTGATAACCTTTATCGTATCTGTGAATAGTCACTGTATTTCCTATCACATCTCCTCCAGTGACTTCAGCTTTGAATTGTACTAACGGTCTAGCAGAATCGATTAAGGTTGAATAAGTATTTTTAAGTAATTCTGTTGGATCATCTATATCATCAAACACTACTACGGTTTCTCGTTTTCTCATTGATCCATCTTTTTGTGGTATCCCATACTTTTGAGTTGCTTCCGGATCTTCAAGCCAATTTTGGCCTTTAGGCTTATCTAAAGGATCACCATTCGACTTTTTCCATTCAACATCAGTGAATTCAATTCTTCTACCGTATCCGTCACCAACCTCTTCGCCTCGCCCACGACCTATCATGGAAGTTGAGATTGAGCTTCTATCTATCTCTCTTACAACTGTTAATGCTTTACTACCATATACAAAACGTGTATTCGATTCTTCACCAATTTGTTCATATACTTCGATCCATTTATCCTTTATTCCATCAGAATTCAAAGAACACCTAAAGACAAATTCCATACCTAAGGTTTGCAATTCTTTCAACGCTTCTTTTACAGAGACATAGTAAAAAGTTGCAGTTACTGCTGGTAACATTGCTTCTACGTGACCAACGCGCCAATTTCCTTCAGTAAATTCAATCAATCGATCAAGGACATTTTTTAAGGGCTGCCCACTCGGTCTAATATCTTTGATGATGTAAGCATCTAATTCATTTGTTGCAAATCCTAACCCTGTAAACTCTAATGTTTCAGATGGGTCGCTAACTTTAGTAATTCGATACAACGAAAAAGACGACTCGTTTTCACGAATCGCCATATATCTTGCATCTTCTATTTCTTTATCATATTTTGTCGTAACGTAAAGAGTATCTTTCATTAGATCGCTCTTATCAGAACTAATTTCTTTTTCTTGGGAGACTTCAATCAAACTTCTTGTATTTTTTCTTTTAATAAGTTTTTGCAAGTGATCAAAGAAATAAACTGTCTCACTCAAATTGTCGCCCCCCTATAGAATATTTTAAGCTTCCCATTATTGCTAGTTATCTTCTGACCTTGCTTAAGATAAAAGTTCTCAAAATCACTTTCTAAATCAATCATAGAAGTACAATCTTCTCCGTTTACAGTTACCTGCTCATCGGAAAAATCAAAAACCAACACGTCTCCTGTTTTTATTGCCGCATCAGTTATCGTGATATTTTGTTCTCCGTTTGTAATTTTGATTGAATTATTCATGGATAAAGTGACTTCAATTTTTCTTGGTGTTATAGGAAACTGTATCGGATTTCCAATATAGCCATCACTAACACATTCTTTTGTATACTTTAGTGGGTCCGCACAGAATACATTAAAACTTGAAATAATAGAGTTGGAGTCTCCTGGAACAGTATCAGTTGATGTATAGCGACCGTAGTAATAAAAATCTAATTCATCATGAAACCTAATTTCCACGTCTTCATTCCGGTATAAATAATTCAACAGCTCTTTGAATTTAAACTGTAATTTTTCTGGATCTCTGTCTTCCAACTTGTATGTTATTTTTAGTGTTCTTGGAGGTATTTTCTGATTTGTAATGATTGAACCAATTTGTATATCTTGCTGTTCAACTTCTACAGAAAGCATTTCTCTACCTTCAACCGTGAGTGTTTGATACCCCTCAATCAAATCTTCTAAATACATTCCATCGTACATCATGGCAGACGTTGGAAGGAATCGTTTAGAACTATTGAGATTAATAGTTGTATCTTTGAATGAGTACATTTTATTTTCTCGCTGATCCAAAATATTCCCTCCTAAAATTCTAGATTAATGTCTGCACCTTCGCCCATAGCTTGTGAAATATCGTCCACAAACAATCTAAACGATTGTCTTCCAAGATTGAATTTAAATACAGCTGGTTTAGTAGAGCCGCCCATATTTACTTTATGTTCAACTTGTGCACCAATGTTTTTATTTGCATTTTTCAGATTTGCAGCTATATCTACATCAGGATTTGCATTGAAAAGTTCCGCAATAAAGTCCGCCATACCTCCAACAGTATTCTGTACATCATTGAATCCTCCCATCAGACCTTTATGCAGACCATTCATAATAGCCTGACCAGCTGGAATCAATAGCTTTCTATCGTATTGGATAGGTCCTTTGTGTTCACGAATCCAATCACCAATACCTCCAACAAAATCTTGCACAGATTTCCATGCATTTTGTAACCCTTCTAGAAAACTATCCATGATAGCTTTTCCGGCTGCTAGTAAATCGATATTTTTCAAGTTATCAAACCAGCCAGTTACTCTATCAACCGTATCACTAACAGCATTTACTAAATTATCCCATGCCTCTTGAGCACCATTTACTAAGTTGTTAAAAGTATTAATAGTCCCTTGCTTTAGATTTTCCCATCCTTGAATTATATTATCTTTCGCCCCTGTAATTAAGTTGATGATCCACGACTTAAAGGAGTCCCAAATAATTTTTGCACCTTGAATCGTATTGTTGAACAAGTTGATTGTTCCTTGTTTTAAGTTGTTCCAGGCTTGTTTTACGTTATTAGAAATGTTATTCGATGTCTCCGATAACCAAGACGTAAACTTGTCCCAAACATTTTTTACCCATTCAACAGACGTGCTTACAATATTTTTAATTGAATCCCACAAATTAATCCAAAAATTACGAAATCCTTCACTTGTATTCCACAAGTAAATAAATGCACCCACTAACAAAATGATACCAGTTATTATCAATCCTATTGGATTAGCAGTCATAACAGCGTTCATCAATTGTTGTGCGGTTGTATATATTTTTACAGCTTTAGTTGCTATCCCCATAACAGTTTGATAAGTTACAACTGCTGCGACTATTGCTGTAATCATCGGTAAGAAAGGTTCAATAATTTGATAAAGAGTAGATAAAAAACTAATAACAGATGGTAAAACAGTAATGATTGTATTGAAAATGTTCGTAATTAGACCTTGTAATTTGCTCAAATTTTCAGCAATTGAACCAAGACCAGCATTTTGCATTCCTTCATCAATAGCTTTAAAGATATTTGCCAAACCTTTAACAACTGCTGTTTTTATATTTTGAAATGAGGTTTTAATTCCGGCTGAGTTTTTCTTAGCTAGATCAGCAAAACCGCCAACGCCATCGTTTAACTCAATTAATCGATTGTTAAAATCGTCAAAAGTGATTTTACCACTTTGTAATGCAGAATAAAGATCAGTGACAGAGTTAACACCTTGATCTTTGAATGACTTTGCTACTTTATCCATTGCAATCGGCATAGTTTCTTGTAATGTTCGCCACGACTGCATATCGACTGTACCTTTTGCTAACATTTGTTGATATTGTTGCATTCCTCGGCTTGCATCAGCTGTAGAAGCACCTGATGCTAAAAAAGCATTGTTTAAGGCTAGGGCTGTGTCTGTTCCTTTATTTAAGCTACCCGTTGAGATAGCTAATTGCTGTGTATTTGAAACAATTTCATCTAATGAAGTTGGCAACCCATCTATACCCTTAGTCAATTTTTGCATTGATCCATCAACTTCTTGCGTGGAATATCCTAGTGCCTTCATCACCGTAGGATATTTATTAAGCGTATCAAAACGATTAACCGCACCACCGACTGATTGTGTCACTGTTTGAACGGCTGCATCCAACACTTTGAAAATGCCCATACCCTTTGCAATATCCGTAATAGAAGTACCAAACTTTTTTGTATTGTCTTGCAAACCATCCGTTTCATTTTGAGCACTTTTCATTGTAGATGAAAAATTCTTATCAACTGCTGTAAGGATCGCTTGCACAGAATAGCTTTCCATACCCTACCTCCTTTCTTATTTATTTGCTTTTTTAATCAGATTGACCAGTTCGCTGTCTATTACCTCTTTTACTCCGATAATTTCTTGCTCTTTTTGTTTATAATCAAAGAAAGATTTGAAGGTTTGATAAATCGGAACTTGTTTTTTACCTTTTTTCTCTTGTGCTTGAACTTCGTAATTTTTCCAAGCGGCAAGATGAATCAAATATTCTTTGTCTAACATTTTTAACTGGTGAGCTTTTTGCCTTAGTCTGTATTCGCTTATTGTTAAGCGATCCATTTGATTAAAATCATTTATTCCCAAATAACGTAGACAATTCAATTGAAACTCTTCATAAATTTCATCAAAATCTATCTTTTTTGTAATTCTTCCAGAAGTTGATTTGTCTTCAATTTTGTAAATTCCGACTTTTTTAATTCTTCTAAAACATCATCAAACACCTGCTCGCTACCATTTTCTTCAATGTAATCTGCAATTGCAATCTCACTTACTTTCGGTGTTTCTGTTGAATTAGCAAGTTTCTACATCTTTATTAAGAAAATTTGATAATATTGTTTCCATTCCCATTTTCATCGTTAACCCTTGTTCAGTCACAGAATATCGACGATTCATCTCTTTAATGAATCCATAACCAAAAATAAAATCATATTCTTTTTCCTTTATAACTAGCCTCATTGCTTTTCATCCTCCTTAAAATAAAAAGAGAGCATCTAAGCTCTCCTATGATCCTGTCGAAGTTGCTTTCACGGTATCTTTGAATGTATATTGAACGACAGCAGCTTGATCTTCTGTCAAGGTTGCATAACCATCTTGACCAACACCATTTACTGCAAATGATAAACTTAATTCAACGTTATCCTCTGCAGCAGCCGATGGAGTAAATTCAGACACATATGCTTGGTAATAAGTAGCTTTGTACTTATTTGCATTATCATCTGTTCCCTGTTCTGCTTTGTTGATTTCCCAAATTTCAATGATATCGCCATTTAATAAGGCTTGTTTCATTTCATCTACATGAGAATCTCCTTTAGCAACTATTGAAGTAGCCGAAAAATCATATTCAACCGGGCTTAAACTTTGAACGTTTCCGTCTTTTGTCACTGTAGAGTCTGAATCTCTTGATAATCCATTTTCATGTTCTGTTTGAAATGCCATTTTCCAAGCAGCTTCCTGAGTTTCTTTTTTCAATAAGCGATAAAGCAAAATGACATCAATACCTTTTAATGCTTCCATGTTCTTCCTCCTATCTAATTCTAAATTCAAGTGTGACAACCGCTCGTTTTAGGGGCGTATTGGTTGTTGTCGTCCATCACTTGAATTCCACTTGCTTGATAATTTAAAGCCCAATAATAGCCTTCTGTGGCTTCTATCAATCTAGCTTCATTAAAAAGAGCAGATGCCATATCTGACACCTGCTTTCGTTTCTTCTGTAATCCCCAGACGGAAATTGTCAAATTGACTGTTCCTTTGATGTCGGTTTTATTCGGATTGTGGACTGTTTGGGAGCTTTCCAACTCAACAAACGGATAACCTACATCGTCTAATGGTTTGTAGTCGTAAGTTTGGTATCCAAGAGCTAGGCTCCTAGCAAACATTTCATCAAATAATGATTGATCTCTTGTTTTAATCATTTGAATAACCTCTGCATGTCTTTCATAAAGATTGCTTTCTGCACATTAAATGCGGGACCAACGAAAGGTTGAGCGCTCATGAATCGAGTTCCATATTCTAAGTACGGACTGTAATCACTCTGCGGTCCAACTTGTGCAACAAAACCGCCTTCCAACAACCACATTCGAATTGATCGTCTAGTGAATCCTGTCGGGTGCACAAACACATCCCCTTCCCAATGTCCATTAAAGCGGGCTTTTTCTTGCATGCGCTTAGTAAGCTCGGCTCCATTTGTTTTAACTACCATTTGCACATCTCTAAGCGTGACAGCTTCTTCCAAGTGTTTAAGCAGCTCATCCACACCTTTGTAACCCAATGAAACTTTCACTTTGCAATCACCTCCTGGACGATAATGCTATTCGTTGATAACAGGCTGCGTTGAGCGACATCTTTGTATGTCTTTCCATTAAAAATAATGCGGTCATATTTTGGAACAACAAAAAGAGGCATGGTTCTGATAACCTTCGCCCCTTGTCGTATATCCCCAAAAATCGCCACACTTCTATCTGTTCCTAAGTCCGTTACATTTGCGTTTGTTGTTACCGTAATCGGTGCTTCTTCTATCCACTCGCCTAATTCTGGATCGTAACGATTTCCTTCTCCATCTTTTTCAAAGATAACCTCATCTAAAAATCTCATAAGAACCGCACGCTCCCTTTTCTAGGTTTGTACAATTCTTCGTCATCTTTCCGTTTGAAATCATCAATTTCCGATGCGTATTCTGAAAAATCGGAATCAGGGAAAGCCATCGATAAACCCTCTTGAGCGTATGAAGTCATGCCCTCTTGCCCAATTCGGTTAAAACGTTTGTTCGTTACGTCAAAAACGATGTATTCTAGTGATTCTGGTGTAACAGAAACGCCTAGCAATGACGCTAAGCGCTCTCTAGTTCGTCTCTCGATAACTTCTAGCTTATCATCTGTAGAACCGCTTAGAAGCTTCTTAACGTCATCTTTAATTACCATTCGTACCTATCCTTCCTACGGCTCAGTCAGTGTCAAAACGTGAGTATCTGTGTGTGATCCATCTTCCGTTTTTATTGTTGTCGTGTATTTACCGGCTGGTACTGTGTCAGTCCAAGTGATATTACCGCTAGAAGAAACCGTCAATCCGCTTGTTACTGGCGCAATTGAATACGTCACTGTTTTATTTGTTGCGTTTTGTGGTGCAACGGTGGCTGTTAATTGTCTATTGCCAGCAGTCCCCGCAACTGCGCTTGAGGTTTTAGGCGTTACAGTAACGCCTATAACGGGGATTGTTACTCCCCCGCCGGTTCAATTTTACCGAACGCAGCATCTTTGACGATCATAAAGCCGACATCCATTGTTGCACGCAACGCAACCAGCTCTTGTTCAAACAAGTTTACAGGAGTGCCATCTTCGTTTTTAAGCGTAGATAATTGCGCATCTTCTGAAATCTTGAACGAAATGTTGAATGGGATACCATAGAACATATAGTTAAAGTCACCAGCGTACAATTCACCTTTACCCAATGCTTTCAAGTCAACCACAGGAAGACCATCAATCGTATTCGCCGAGCGGTCATAGATAAATTCAACGTTTGTACCGACTGTTTGAGCGGCAGAACGCAATTCTGTGCGGTTTTTACGATTTGAGATGAACGCATTTGGTTCAAATTCATTTTTGCCTAAAGCATCTTCTAATGCCAAAATGTTGTCATAAGTCAAAGGACCTTTGATAACATTAGCCGCTGCAACGACAGATTCTTCTAAAGACTGTGGAAACGGATTGTCAGTGTTTAGTAATGCAGCCGCATCAAACTTTTTGTAGAAAGCTTCAGCAATTTTAGGTTGCATAACAGTGAAGAAATCTGACATTTTGTAGTGCAAGTATTCACGAGACACAGGAATAATCACGCCTAGCTTTTTAGCTACCATTGTCGCTTGCAACCATTTAGGTTTAGATGTTTGAATCTTCTCACCTTCACCAACCCAGTATGCGCCAGGACCTTCAGCAAAGTATTCAAATTTCTTTTCCTTATCTGTCATTTCTTCGTATTTCGCCAATTGCATTACTTTCGAGTTTTCCATAATGTCGTTGATAATCAAAGTATTATACTTGTCAGGGATTTTACCCTCTTTAGTTTCATAAACTGTTACGTTATCTGGATTCCATGTTTGTGCCATATTGTTTATTCCTCCTATTTGATAATTCGATTTTTAGCAGCTAGTTTAGCCACTGTTTCTTTAGTATTTTTCGATGCTGTAAATTGTCCACCTTCATTTGGTGGTGTTTGTCTTGCGTTTTCTCTCTTAATCAAAGAAGCAAAGTTAGTGATGACTGCTACAGCTTGTTTTGTGGCATCTGCATCATCAGAAACAATCAGACCAAGTAAATCATCATCGTGTGGTAAATTTGCATCTGTCAGCATTTTAGAAGCTTCTTTCGTCATTTCAGATAGTGCCTGTCCACGCTTTAATTCAGCGATTTCAGCTTCTTTTTGTTCCAACTCATGCTGTAGTTTTTCTTCCGCATTCATTTTTGCCAGCTTTTTAGCTTCTTCTTTTTTTGCTTCTAGTTCTTTTTCCCACGCTGCTTTTGCTTTGTTCGTCTCAGCAGCAATCATTTTCGCTACTTCATCACGAGAAAATGTTTTGCCAGTATTGTTTTCTTCTTTTGCTTCGGTCGGTGTCTCTTGTGAGCCAGCTGGTAGGTTTCCTTGTTGTCCCTCATCACCAGATCCACCATCTCCTGGTTCAGAAAAAAATTGTAAGTTCATTGGCATAAATAAACGTTTTTTCATGATTAATCCTCCACGGTTACGCCGCTACCCGATAAATTTGACCAGTTACGCCAGTCAGCCGGAACAGCTCAATTTATATTGCCCCGAGCAGTAGAGGGCATAATAAAAAGCCCGTTATTCGGCTTCACTTACATCTCCTGAAGGTAAATATTTCACGCTGATATCAATCGATTGAATACCGTCTTCCCATTCACTATCAGTTTCAACGGATACTCTTAGCACTTTATCGTTTTGTAGAATCTTATTTAAACTTGCGATAGCTCTAACAATTGCTTCTTCATTTTCCATATGCGTACTCTCCTCTACATAGAAGCGCTTTGGAACACGCTTTGATTCATATTGTTTTGCAAAGCTTTGAAGTACTCTGGGTTAGACTGAACCAATTCGGTTATTGATTGCACGACAGGTTCAATAACCTTTCTAGCCGTTTCATACACTTCTTTTACGATTGGTTCTAAGACATCAATTAAATGCTGTTTAACGGCATCATAGTCTTCTTTAAATTGAGCATCATTTTGATACAAATGCAAAATTTCCTCTTTGCTTTTCCCATATGCCGTTTCTAAAAATCTGTCAGATATAACTTGAAATGAATCTTTCTTCATTGTTATAACCTTCTTTCTTTAAGTGACTTCTCAAAAGCATCACGATCAACAATCGGATAAGTAGAACATCTATCAAAAGGATGTACTGGCATCATATTCTTACCTACTTCCATTTCACTCACTAAATATGGACCGTCAGCGGCAATGCTCTTACATAATCGGCAAGCATTAGGTTCAGTTACCCATCCATATTTCTCAATATTCGCATCTAAGTAACTTTCCCTCTGTATACCGCTTTGAACTCTTGTTGTTTCAGTTACCATTAAACGTTGCGTATTAAACTTAGTATTTTCTCGTCCTTCTTCTGTTAGAAACTTACTTAATTCTGGAGCGAGCTGTTTAGGATTACGTCCCATCGTCACACTTCGAACAAGCAACTTATCCAAATCTGCTTTCAACTCTGCTTGGTACATCCATAGCCTTTCGCTGAACGTTGCAAATCCATCCGCTCGAAACGAGCTGTTTATCACTTGCTCCACTAATTTTGCATAACCGCTTTTAGCAATCGCCATTTCTAAGATGCCAGCTTGCCGCTTAAGCTCGTCTAGCCCTGCTTTTGTAAGTTCATTCGAGAAATACTTATCTAGCTCGTTAAACGTAGCTATAAGCTCTAAACCAATATTGGCTTTTAACAATTCCAGTCGATTGACACGCATCGTTAGATTGTATAGCTTCAATTCTTTGTTCGCTGTAGGTGAGAAGTCTTTCTCTTTAACATACTTCTTAGCCTTTCTAGCAAATGCTTTTACATCCATTTCATTAGCACGCTTCATTGCTTCGCTACGAGTGATTTTCTGACCATTGGAGAAACCGTCCCACTGCGCGTCTATTTCTTTTTGTATCGCATCTTGTGCATATTGCATGCGACTTTTAATTTCTGCCATGCGCTTTTTATCATCTTTAATTTGTTGCTTTTGCCATTCTTTTTCCCGTTTGATCCAATATTCTTGGGAGTTCATTTAATCACTCCCCTGTTTCATCTTTTTTGTTGTTAATTACTTCTTCACCATCTGAATCAAAAATGCCAATCTGCTTTTGCGTTTCTTTATTTACTCGTTTCAACTCTGCCTGTACATCTGGAACAAAAGAAGCGAGTCCTAAGATCGTCTCTTGACTGAGTTCAGCTCCAGCATCAACCAAAGATTTCAACTCTTCCAGAATGGCTTTAGGTAGATTAGGCGTAAATATTACACGTAAGCCTTTCAAATCGGAGTTATCCATTTCAGAAATACTTGATTTTAGGCTAAATAAAAGACGATAACGCCGCATAAGACCCTTTTTGAATAGCCTTTGCTTTGTTGCCGTCATTTGTTCAAATCCAAATAATTTATATTTCATCGCTTCTCCTGATTGCACTCCGGAAAAATTGTCATCAGTAAGATCAGGAACCATTGAGATTTCGTGGATATCCTTGCGTACTCTGTCTTTGTATGCTTCTACACCGTTCACATCATATTGTTTGTAAATATATCCTGCAGTCACACTTGTTTTATTACCGTTCACATCAGTTCCAGATTCAAGCAAAAGCATATTCGCTTCTTTCTGCTTGATGGCGTCCTCTGTGGATAGTCCTGCTGCTTCAATATCACCACTAATAACTAGAAGAGCATCGTTTAGATCAGTCATATAGTTGGCGGTATCAGACTGCCCTGCATCGTATAGATCAATCAAAGATAGTACATCTTCATACAAGCCCATCCGAAAACGATTAGGAGAATACTCTGTAATAGGTACCTCTTTATATTCATGCGGTTCATCCTGGGGATTTTTTAACTCAATTGCTGTTAGTGTCGTCTCATCATAAGTGATACTTTTTTCTTTTGTGTATACGATTGGTTGAATGTACTGTTTATCAGCATCCTTGTTGAATCTTGTCTTAGGATACCGTACAGCCAAAATAGGCTCTCGTTTTACTGTAGTATCATATACAACAAATGTTTCAAATACATTAGCCAAATCAACATAATCTGTATCATCTGAATCTCGATAGATAATCTCATAGGCTCTCCCATACTTATCCATATCAAGCCAGAGTTCAGCATTTAACCCATCTATGTCATTATTAGTATTAAACTCTTCGATTTCTTTTTGTTGATTTGTGTCCTCGATTTGCACTTTTATAGGATTGCCTGTGTTGTACCCAACATCAAACGTACAAAGAACTTTTCCAAAGTTATGTGCTGATCGATGATCCGCTTTTTCCTTTTCTCTACGTCTACGGTTATCCATGATATTTGTATTTCTAGCTTTGTAATAATCATCTAATACACTAAGCCGCTTTACCTGATATTCATGATGATGTTTTATCATTGCTGCTAAAGTATCTAAATCGTTAAGTAAATCTTCTGCTGAGCTAAATCTATAGTGAAGATTTGAGTCTACGCTAAACTTTACATAATTTGTGTTCACGTCATTAGAATAATGTATATCAGCTCCGTATTCAAACTCGTTTACCTTATCCATTTTTCACACTCCTTAAAACATGCGTTTAACACGTTTAATCTTTTCGTTGACATTAACTTTTGGTTTCTTAAGAAGCTCATGAGTATATATCGCATATCGAACGGAGTCTAGCACATCATCATATTCTTTTATTGGCTCGCCTTTTTTCTTGTCCCAAATGTATTGATAAATTTCATCCCGAAATTTCATCACTCTATCTTGACAGATAAACAATTTATCTTGTTTAAATCTCTTGGCGACTTCCTCAACTCCAGATAACCGTGCTTTATGAGCATTTTTAGCATTAATCTTTTCTCTTACAAACCTAGCCACATGCTCCGGTCTCGCAGAGTCACAATAAAAAGGCACTCGTAAGCCGTAACGCTCTTGAATGCCTTTTGCTACATCTACCCAATAATCAATCTCTTCAAATTGAGTAGCATGTTCTTCGATTAAATAAGCTGTTCCGTCATCCGTTTCACCTATAACTACGATTGAACCCCAGTGTTCATATCCCCAGTCAACACCACAATAAAAGTTGCTCAAAGATGGTAAGTCTTTTGACTGGATGTAGTGCTTGCTAGCATCAAAATCACGATAAACGACACCTTCTGCAGAAACCCATAAACCTTTGATATCACGATCATAAAACATGCCGCTTGGTGTTGATTCTTTAATATTATTTCTATAGCGTTCAGATAAAAAAGTATTATCATCCAATTCAAAGTGGAACGATTGAATGTTTTTACTTGAATTGTCGATATACTCTTTCTTTAGCCAGTGTTCCGGGTTGTCAGGGTTTGTGTCAGCTAGGATTCTCGCTCCTGTTCCTGAACAACGTGAAACGATTTCAGCAAATACTTCTTGTCTAGCTAGTGATGCCTCATTGATATAAGCGCCATATGCTGTCATACCACGAATTGCACCAACACCGCCAATGTTTCCTGTATAAGCTTGTACGACCTTAACGCCAAATAACTTAAAGTTTCCATGTTTATCGAATTTAGGTTCTATGCTGTACATGTTGTATAGTTCCTGTAAGATGTTCTTTTGGATTGTTGCACTTGAAACTCCTGCTAGGATATACATTGGTTCCTTAATGTCTTCTTCATCGGCAATCTTTCGCACACGTCGCAATTCAAACAAGAATAAATCATTGTTTATTTTTGTTTTCCCAGAACGTTTTGCTCCATGTAATAAAGTAATAAACCAATCATTCTTAATGGTTTTATTCAACACGTCGATTTGCTTTGGGTTATAAATATCAACTAGTCCCATCTAATTCACCACTAATCTTTTCTAACAACTCATCAAGTTTTTCTTCGGTAGATTTTTCAGAATCACTGCGTAATAAGTCAGCTTTTAGTTTCAGCATATCAATTTCAACTTCAAGCTTATTCGCTTGGTTGTTGTATACTTTGTTTCTTGATTCCTCTGTAGCTAATGCATTAAGCTGTTTGATTGCCTTTGTTAATTGGTTGCTGATTCTAGTAAGCGCATCTTCAATAGACAAAATGTCATCTATTTTTCGATAAGTCTTTCTTGAGACCTGTACGTCTTGCATAACCTCACGCTTGATTTCTAGCTTTTTACCATCCTTTTCGATTGGCGTTTTAATCTTTCGCATTTGTTGCAGGCGATCAACCTCTT
>OOCU01000958.1_pt1 | contig 15196 bp, 7 predicted proteins | sample 1671781 | NCBI WGS metagenome assembly OOCU01 (sample SAMN06348192, study PRJEB24527) | human gut metagenome | reverse complement strand
TAAGACAAGCAAGATAGCGTGTATAACATATACAAATGTAGGGGCAGAGACTGTGATTAGTCGCCTTGCGATGTCTGGTAAAAGGGTGATAGTATCAACTATCCATAGTTTTCTATATAATTATATTGTTAAGCCATATATATCTTTTATAGCAAAAGATGAAAGTTTTGCAGTAGATTTATTAAAAGGGGATGACGATCGTCTTTTAATAGATTATCCAACAATAGAACTTATTAAACAAAAGACCAATCAACAATGGGTATCAAATGATGTAATAATAAAATGTATTCAGTGGTCTAAATGGCAACTAATAGATGGAGATTTAGTATGTAGAACTAAATTCCCGATTAGGCATAAAGGCTATCCTATAAAAAATGAGACAAGCATTGCTTATAAAAAAATAGCCTGGGGAAAGGGCATCTTGCATTATGATGATATTCTTTATTTTAGTTATAAGCTAATAAAAAAATATCCGTTTATTCTCCATGTAATATCAAAAGAATTTCCTTACTTTTTTATAGACGAGTTTCAAGATACTAATCCCATACAAACAGAGATTATAAAAGAAATAGCAGCCAATGGTACTATTACTGGAGTTATTGGTGATAAAGCACAATCTATATACGGCTTTCTTGGAGCAGATGTCACACAATTTGAGAAATTTAATATTCCAAACTTACAAGATTACGAACTTAAAGGGAATCATAGGAGTACATATAATATTATAAAATTACTAAATGTTCTTCGACCAGACTTTCAGCAAAAATGCTTGACAGAAAATGAGGGTAATATCCCTATGTTGATTGTAGGAGATAAAATAACTTGTTACAATGAATGTAGAAAAATTTTAGGTGATGTAGAGATTCATACTTTGGCTTTCAAAAATACAGATTCTAATCTTATGAAACGATTAGAAAATATAGAGGTAGAGGATAGTAAATTGATAGACAATATACCCGATTCTGATTATAATAGAAGAGAATGTATCAGATTATTTATAAAAGCTATAGAGTGTGCAAAGGATTGCTCCTATAAAGAGTCTTTTGCTCTAATGGAAAGGTTGGGATATGACTCATGTGATTCTATAAAAATTATTAAGGATTTGTTGGATGGTTATGAAACATATAACAACAACTCACTTCTTTATTTTTTTAATTATATCAATACTCGATTTGCCTTAAATCTATCTCGTTTATCTAAAGGTAAAGCTAAATCATTTTATGAAAGTCATACATATCAAGAATTAGCTATATGTGTAAATAATCCTTCTGATATAGGATTTCATAGAACCATTCATAAATCTAAAGGAGATGAGTTTGATAATGTTTTTTTGATTATACCTGAAGAAAATATATTAAAGTTCTTTCTATCTCCTAATCTGATAGAAGATGAAAGTCAACGTGTTTATTATGTAGCAATGAGTAGAGCTAAGCTAAATCTTTTTATATCGGTACCTTCTCTTTCATTAGAATTGGAGGAAGAACTGAGAAAGCATAAAATTCCTATAGATATAAAAAGATTGTAATATGTAAATTAGAACTTATTATTTTATCAGGCGGCTTCATCCGTGCTTTAGTGCCGGATGGAGCCGCTTTTTTTGTGCCCGTATGCGGGGAAAACGGGAATTATGGAAGAAAAATAAGGAAAATCATTCCCTACTATGGAAATACTATGGATTGTGCCTGCGTGGAGTTGCGCACCTTTGCAGCGTAACCAATACGGAAGGATATGGAAATAATAACGATGGACAATGAGGTCGTGAAGACGATGATGGAGAAGATAGACCGCATAGCGGACTATGTTTTCAAGAAAGACAACGTGCCGAAGGAGGAAGCGGAAATCCTGCTGACGAGCGAGGAGGCGGCGGACCTGCTGAAAATCAGCACGAGGACACTGCAACGGATGCGAAAGGACAAGACTATTCCCTACATGATGGTGAGAAGCAAATGCCGGTACAGACTGACGGATCTGGAGGAATGCGTGAGACGGAAAATCGTACACTGCAATCCCAAGACGCTGGAGGAGTTCAAGCATAACTACCTGATGACAAGAAAGGAGGCGGATGATGGAAGGGATTGGTAAGGAAATGTTCGAGGAATGGATGAAGCGCCTCATGGAACGGATTGACCGGCTGGACAGCATCATATCGGTACTGATAAACAAGGAAGCGGCGGGCGTGAAGTACATGGACGGAGAACGGCTGTATGACAATCAGGACCTGTGCGAGATGCTGAGAACGAGCAAACGGTCGCTACAGCGGTTCCGCAGCGAATACGGACTGCGTTACCAGAAAATCAGCCGCAAGACCTACTACAAGGAATCGGACGTGCTGGAGTTTATCAGCCGGAACATGGAAGAGGTGACGCTGGACGGCAAAAAGGTGCTGAAAGTGAAGGAAGGAACGGGAAAGAAAGCTCCGGGCAAAACGGCGAAAGGGAAAAAAGGAGGCAGAAGGAATACCGGGACTGAAAAGCGTACGTGAAACGGAGGCGAAAAGAGAAACCGGAAATGGATGGTGAACCGGATGTAAACGGGAAGCTGAGGGCGAGGCTGATGCAAACCGGGACTGACAAGCATACGTGAAACGGATGCGAAAAGAGAAACCGAAAGTGGATGGTGACCGGATGTAAACGGAAAGCTGAGGGCGAGCCTGATGCAAACCGGGACTGAAAGGTGAACGGGAAACTGGAACGAAAAGAGAAACAGACCTGCACGGGAATACCGGCGGGACTATCATCAAACAATAAAAAAATCAATCAATGGAACAGAAAAAGAAAAAGCAAGAGGATGTACTGGTCGTCCGCGACGAGAAGACGGGCGAAATCAGTGTGGTTGCCGGACTGGATGCCAGGGGCTATCCCAAGAGGGCACAGGCAAAGGCGGAACACTCGCAGGAGTTTTTGCGCTTTGACCGCCACGGGGATGCGATAGACAATTTCATGAGAAATTTCTACCGCCAGTGTAAGGAGCCGACGCGATTCGGTTTCTACAGGGTGGCAGCGGACACGGTGGAAGCTCTGCTTCCGGTTATCAAGGACCTGCTGAAAGACCCTGTGGCGAACGCTGACCTGCTCGCACCGCACAAAGTGGATACATCGGCGTACCAGCAGGCTGAGGAACAGCAGGCTGCGGAGGAGATGAAAAGAGAAAATGCCGAAACGGAGACTGAGGGACAGCAGACTGCGGAGGAGGTGAAAAGAGAAAATGGCGAAACGGAGACTGAGGAACAACAGACTGCGGAAGAGGTGAAAAAAGAAAATGCCGAAACGGAGACTGAGGAACAGCAGGCTGAGGAGGAGGCGAAAAGAGAAAATGCTGAAACGGAGACTGAGGAACAGCAGGTTGCGGAGGAGGTGAAAAGAGAAAATGCCGAAACGGAGTCTGAAGAACAGCAAGCTGAGGAGGAGGTGAAAAAAGAAAATACGGAAGAAAACAATGTGGAACAGAAAACAGACGAGAAAATGGAAGAAATGAAACAGAAAAATCAGGAACAGCAGCCGCAGGCGGCGGAAACGCAGACGGCACAGGGACAGCAGCCCGCACAGGAAGGGCAAGCGCAGGCAAAACCGGAGAAACCGAACCTGATTGCGGACAGCGATGTGGACTGGAAGGAACTGGAGCAGTTCGGTGTGAAAAGGGAAAACCTGTCTGAAAAGGACATGAAAGCCCTGATGAACTACGGGAAGACAAGGCTGGTGACGGTGGAACCGGTGCTGGGTGGAGAACGCTACGAGCTGCAAGCCAGACTTTCGTTGCAGAAAGCGGAAGACGGAAAGCTGAAACTTACCCCCCACTTCGTACGCCATGAGCCGAGACTCGACGTACCATACAACGGCTATACATTCACGGACGAGGACAAGCAGGCACTGAAACAGACGGGCAACCTGGGCAAGCTGGTGAACGTTGCCGATACGAAGACCGGAGAGATGCGCCTGGCGTACGTCAGCATCGACCGACTGACGAATGAGATAGTGGACGTACCGACGAACAAGGTGCGCATCCCGAACCGGATCGGACTGACGGAACTGTCGAAGGCGGAACAGGAAATCCTGCGTGCGGGGCTGGCACTGCCCAAGGAGGTGACACTGAAGGGCGGGCGCAAGTTCGAGGCCATGCTGCAGGTGAACGCTGACAAGCGCGACGTAGAGTTTGTGCCGGAGCATCTGTGGCAAGGACAGTCGCAGCGACGCGGAAACGGACAGGAGAAGAAACAGAAAAGCCCGGAAGCCCCGGATGCTACCGGACAGCAGCAGAAGGAAGACGGGAATCAGGAGAACGGACAGCGGCGCAACCGCTCGTGGACGAACGAGGACGGAAGCATACGTCCGATAGGCAAATGGAAGGACGACAAGTTTACGGAACAGCAGAAGGCGGACTATGTGGCGGGCAAGGTCGTGGTACTCGCCAACGCGAAGGATGACAAGGGACAGCCCTGCACAAAATACCTGAAGTTCGACCGCGAGAAAGGCAGGCCGCTGACCTATTCGGAAAACCCTGACCTGGCACAGACCGTTGCCCCGTCGAACGAGAGCCGCACACAGCTTGCGGTGAACAACGAGGGCAAGACGAACGAGGCCACCAGACATGTGAAGGAGCCGCTTCAGCAGGGACAGACCGCCCCGAAGGACGACGCCCAGAAACAACAGCAGGAAAAACCGAAGAAGAGCAAAGGCATGAAGGTATCCTGAGTGCCACCACTAAATCCATTACAAGAGAATAAACAACGGATTGAAACGGGGCCTCATGCGCCATGTACCGCATATCCCACGGATAACCGGCGTACCCCGTTCCACTCCACAAGGAACAAAAGTATCAATGATTAAAACAGAAAATGTATGATTACCATATTGGCAGAAAAACCGAGCGTGGCGCGTGAGATAGCACGCATCGCCGGAGCAACAAGAAAGGAAGAAGGATTTTATACAGGAAACGGATACCATGTGACATGGGCACTGGGGCATCTGGTACAACCTGCCCTGCCTGAGGGCTACGGCTTCAAGGGATTCAGCAGGGACAGCCTGCCGGTGATACCGGAGGAGTTCATGCTGATACCCCGCCAGGTAAAGACGGACAAGGGCTACAAGGCGGACGCGGCAGCGGTGAAACAGATAAAGGTGATAACGAAACTGTGGAACGAGAGCGACGGCATAATAGTGGCAACGGACTGCGCACGCGAAGGGGAACTGATATTCAGATACCTGTATGCCTATACGGGCTGTACGCTTCCCTTCCGCCGCCTGTGGATAAGCTCGCTTACGGACACCGCCATCCGCAAAGGATTGAAGGAACTGAAGGACGGGCATGAATATGACGACCTGTATCTGGCGGCAAAGGCACGCAGCGAGGCGGACTGGCTGGTGGGCATCAACGGCACGCAGGCACTGACCGTAGCCGCCGGACGGGGCACGTATTCGGTAGGACGCGTACAGACACCCACGCTGGGTATGGTCTGCAAGAGGTACTGGGAGAACAGACGCTTTACACCGGAACCGGTACACCAGCTGCATTTCTCGGTGACACCGGCGGGTACGGATACGGTAGTGAAGTTCTCCTCGGTAAAGAAATGGCAGGACAAGGAAGAGGCGGCTGCATCATACAATAAGGTAAAGGCGAAGATGTGTGCCACCGTCACTAAGGTGGAAAAGAAGGAGAAGGTGGAGACCCCGCCGCTGCTGTACGACCTGACCACACTGCAGAAGGAGGCGAACACGAAACATGGATTCACGGCGGAACAGACGCTGGAGCTGGTGCAGAAGCTCTATGAAGCGAAGCTCGTCACCTATCCGAGAACATCGAGCCGCCATATTCCGGAAGATGTGTTTGCTGAAATACCGCTGCTGTTTGAACGGCTGGCAGGACACTCCGCCCTTGCGGAGAAAATCAGGGAACTGGGAGAACTGAACCGCCGTTGTGTGGATGCCTCGAAAGTGACTGACCACCATGCCCTGCTGGTGACGCCCAACCGCCCGCTTGCTCTGTACAAGAACGAGCAGATCATCTACGACATGATTGCCGGACGCATGGTAGAGGCATTTTCGGAGGAATGTGTGAAGGATACGGCTACCGTAGTAGCGGAGGTGGCGCCGGACGCAGGCGAAAGATGCGAGGACCTGACATTTGAGGCGAAAGGCTGCATCGTGCGCAAGGCAGGCTGGCGCGGCGTGTACGGAGAGTACGGCGAGGACAGCGGCAATACGGCATTGCCGGACTGGGCGGAAGGCGACACACTGGTGATGGCGGGATGCTCGATGAGTTCGGGCATGACCCGACCGAAACCGCTGCATACGGAAAGTTCGCTGCTGGCAGCGATGGAGACCGCCGGACGCGACGATGTGGAGGACGAGGAGGCACGCCAGGCCCTGAAGGACTGCGTTATCGGCACACCCGCCACACGTGCTGCAATCATTGAAACGCTGCTCAGAAGGGAATACATGGTGCGTGTGAAGAAATCGCTGGTGCCGACGGAGAAAGGGCTTGCCCTGTATTCCATTGTCAAGGAAATGGACATCGCCAATGTGGAGATGACCGGACGCTGGGAAGCGGAACTGGCAAAGATTGAACAGGGAAAGACACCGCATGAGGCTTTTATGAGGGACATAGAAAGCTATACCCGCAAGATTACCACGGACCTGCTTGCGTGTGACCGCATTTTCGGGCACAAGGCATCGGGCTGTACCTGCCCCAAATGCGGCACGGGCACGATGCAGTTCTACGGCAAGGTTGTGCGCTGCGACAATCCGGACTGCCTGCTGCCCGTGTTCCGCCAGATAGCGGGCAAGACACTCACCGACGAGGAAATGACCGGTCTGCTGACGGAAGGAAAGACGGCGATGCTCGGCGGGTTCAAGAGCAAGCAGGGCAAGCCCTTCAGCGCTGCGGTGACTTTTGATGCGGAGTTCAACACGAAGCTGGTGTTTGCGGAGAGCAAAGGCGAAAGAAAAGGTACGAAAACAAAAGGAAGAAGAAAATAATGAGTAATTTTGCCACTGATTCATGTCATAATCTGTTTCAACCTGGTTGTACTTTTTATTTACATGGATTTAGTGGTGGCACCCGGAGGGATACCGGGTGCCTTTTTCTAATCTTCCATCCAGCGATATTTGCGCGTGTATCCACCCTCCGTTTCAAAAATGCGGTCATCATCTGATAATACGCTTTTCAATATATGTCCAGCATCTTTGGCTGCTTGCTCAAAAGCGTAATCATGAGGTTTGCCAGCATTTATGTAACGGAAATACAATACTCCAAGTGGATAATGTTCCCAATAATAATTATCTCCACCGATAAAATCTCTTGCTGAGAACCATTCTCCCTTGCGATTTTTACACCAGCAATAAACGGCTCCTTGTAAAAAATCTCTTATACGCTGCATGTCGCTTGCGCTGATTCCATGAACAACTTTAATGGTTGTATTATCTCCTTTAAGCATATGGTTTTATATAAAAATTCTAATTGCAAAGTTATCAATAAATCCACTAAATCCATCATAAAATGAAACAGAACAAGAAAACCGCTCCGGCGGAGCTGTCCTACTACGGGCTGTATCTGCTGGACTATCTGAGAAAATATCATCCGGACAAAGTATCAGACACCCCATTCATTACAGGAAGGGAGGAAGCCGCCTCGGAAACATTCGAGAAGGAAAGGACGGCGGGAAGTACGGTGGAAGCCGCACAGGAGGAGGCCATGCGCGTCCTGCTCGAAGGGTTGCACTTCTCCCCCTACGCACTGCTGCTTGAGGTGGTGGAAAACGAGTTTTCCGAAGAGGTGCAGGAACAGGAACGCGAGGCGTTCTGCCGGGAGATATTCCCGCACCTGAAAAACCTGTTTGCCGGCTATCCCACAACGGACGACACATTCGCCCTGTCGTCCGAACACGACCTGCTCTATACGGAGCTGACGGGTGCGATAATGCTTTATCTGGAGGCTTATGGCGTTTAACAAGAAGCAGAGGCTCAGGGAAAACATCGAGGCGATACGGACGGCATTCACACTGGAGAAGGAACAGCGCACGCCCACCGCACGGGAACGGGCGCTGCTGGAGAGGTACTGCGGCTTCGGGGGACTGAAGTGCATACTGAATCCCGCCAGGGAACTGACGGATGCCGTACACTGGGCGAAATCAGACCTCGAATTGTTTGCCCCGACGGTGGAGCTGCACCGTCTGATACGGGAGAACAGCCGGGACGAAACGGAGTACAGGCGGTATGTGGACTCGCTGAAGGCATCGGTGCTGACGGCATTCTATACGCCGCAGGCCATTGCGGACACCATAGCGGACGTGCTGCACGACCGCAAGGTACGCCCAAGGCTGGTGCTGGAGCCGTCGGCGGGTATGGGCGCATTCATCAGCCCGGTATTGTCGAACAATCCGCAGGCGGAGGTGATGGCATTTGAGAAAGACCTGCTGACGGGCAAGCTGCTGGGCTGCCTGTACCCGCAGCAGAAGATACGCACGGAGGGTTTCGAGAAAATAGAAAAGCCGTTTCTGAACCATTTTGACCTTGCCATCTCCAATATCCCTTTCGGGGATTTCGGAGTGTTCGATGCGGAGTTCAGCCGCAGCGCATCCTTCGGCAGACGTTCGGCACAGAAAGCCATCCATGACTATTTCTTTCTGAAAGGTCTGGATGCGGTGCGTGACGGCGGCATCGTGGCGTTCATCACCTCGCAGGGGGTGCTGAACAGTTCGAGGGTTTCCGTCAGGAACGAGATGTTCAGCAAGGCGAATCTGGTATCGGCAATACGACTGCCCAACAACCTGTTTACCGACAATGCAGGCACGGAAGCCGGCAGCGACCTGATCATCCTGCAAAAAGACCTGCAAAAGAAGGGACTGACACAGGAGGAACGGGTGCTGACCATCATACAGACGGAACATAACGGCGGACTGACGGACAACGCCTATTTCGCCTACCACACGGAACGTATCATACATACCGATGCGAAGAGGGGTACCGACCCGTACGGAAAACCGGCGATGGTATATACGCACAGCGGAGGTGTGGAGGGCATTGCCATGGACCTGTACAGGATGCTGTCGGAAGACCTGTCGGCACGGCTGGACATGGAACGCTACAACGGCATGGGGCATGAAAGAGAGGATGTGCGGCAGAACATTGCCGTACAGACCGAGGGTATTGAGGTGAAAAGAGAAAACTCCGCTTCGGTTGCGGGTGAACGGGCGGAGGTGAAAAGAGAAAACTCCACCTCTGTTGCGGGTGTAGCGGACGGGACAAAACGGGAAGAAAACAGTGTGCAGCCGAAAGTGCAAGCGATGACCGGCATGTCGCAGGAAGCGCAAAGCAGACAGACGGGAGGAACGGTAATGGACCTGTATGACCTGTTCGGCTATACGCAGGAGGAAAGACGGATGGCTGAACAGGGCCTGAAACCGGACAGGAAGAAAGGCGGAAAGTACAAAGGGAAGAAACCCGTGCAGCCGACACTGTTCTCCCTGCCAGCGGAGGATACGGAAAGGACAACGGATAAGGGAAATGCAGAGGCGGTTGCCGGCATCAGCCCGGAAGAGGCACGCGAAATGGACGAAATCATACGCGGCGGAACGGATGCGCCGACGGCTGCCGAAACAGAGGCGGCTCTCCCGACAACGGAAAAGACGGGACCCGGCACCGCAACGGAAGAATCCTATGACCCGGAAGATGAAGTGTACCGCAGTCTGGACTGGGAAACGAACCCGCCCATCAACGGATTCTATGAAATGATGATGGACCTCACGCCGGAACGACGTGCGGAACTGCGCCGGCTGGGAAAGACGAAGATGGAAGCCAACACCGCCAGACAAGCGGCCGGAACAACGGAGTCGAAAAGAGAAAAAGCCGATGCAGGGAAAACGGCGGAAACGCAGGATACGACTGCTACGGTAGTCTATCCGGTGGAGAACGGATTCGAGGCGGAAAGGAAGCGCCGGATTGCGGAGGTGGAAGAAGCCATGCGCCGTGAGGAAGCCGCCATGACACCGGAAGAACAGCAGCGCAAACGGGAGGAGGAAATGATGCCGCGCCCGTTCAAGGGCATACTGGAGCCGCACCTGAAGGACGGCTCGCTGGCATGGGAATACACGGCAGGCGTACGATTCCAGGTGGGCGTGCTGAAGGATGTCACCCGCTACGGCGCCACATTCCAGCCGCTGGACATGGACGGGATGCAGGCACAGAAGGCACAGCTATACATAGACCTGCGCAACACCTACGAGCGGCTCTATGCCTACGAAGCGGAGAAGCACGAGGAGAACGAAATGCTGCGCCGCCACCTGAACACCTACTATGACGAGTTCGCGATGCGGTACGGTTGCCTGAACGCCAGACAGAACGTGAAGCTGCTGATGATGGACGCTTCGGGGCGCAACATGCTGGCACTGGAACGCAGCGAGGGCGGCACGATGGTGAAGGCGGACATATTCGACCGCCCTGTTTCCTTTTCGCAGGAAACGGCAGTCGCCGCGGAATCGCCGGAGGAAGCCCTGTCCGCCTCGCTGAACCTGTATGGCGGAGTAAACCTGCCCTACATGGAATCCATCTGCGACATGCCGCAGGCGGACATGCTGGAAGCGCTGAAAGGACGGGTATTCTACAACCCGCTGGCAGAGAGCTACGAGATAGCCGACCGCTTCATAGCCGGGAATGTGGTACAGAAGGCCGCCGATGTGGAGGAATGGATAAGCGGACACGGGGAGCACGGAATGCTGCCTCAGGCAAAGGAGTCGCTGGAAGTGCTGAAGGAAGCCATGCCGGAACAGATTCCGTTTGAGGAACTGGACTTCAACTTCGGGGAACGATGGATACCCACGGGCGTGTATGCCGCCTACATGAGCCGTCTGTTTGACACGGACGTGCGTATAAGCTACTCGGAGAGCCTTGACGAGTATTCGGTGGCGTGCGGCCACAGGACGATGAAAATCACCGACGAGTTTCTGGTGAAGGGGTACTACCGCCACTATGACGGGATGCACCTGCTGAAACACGCCCTGCACAACACCTGCCCGGACATGATGAAGAAGGTCGGCGAGGACGAGAACGGGAACGACATAAAGGTGCGGGACAGCGAGGGCATACAGCTGGCGAACGCGAAGATTGACGAAATCAGAAACGGATTTACGGAATGGCTGGAAGAGCAGTCGCCGGAGTTCAAGAAACGGCTGACGGACATGTACAACAACAAGTTCAACTGTTTCGTGCGACCGAAATATGACGGCTCGCACCAGAAATTTCCGGAACTGAACCTGAAAGGACTGGGAATCACCGACCTGTACCCCAGCCAGAAGGACTGCATCTGGATGCTGAAACAGAACGGCGGAGGAATAGCCGACCACGAGGTGGGAACCGGCAAGACGCTGATCATGTGCGTGGCAGCGCACGAGATGAAGCGTCTGGGGCTGGTGCACAAGCCGATGATTATCGGGCTGAAGGCGAATGTAAGGGAGATAGCCGAATGCTATCGCACGGCATATCCCAACGCAAGAGTGCTGTATGCCTCGGAAAAGGATTTTGCCGCATCCGGCAGGGTACGCTTCTTCAACGACATACGGAACAACGACTGGGACTGCATCATCATGAGCCACGACCAGTTCGGGAAGATACCGCAGTCGCCGGAACTGCAGCAGCGGATATTGCAGGCGGAGCTGGATACGGTGGAGGAAAATCTGGAAGTGCTGCGCTCGCAGGGCAAGGACGTGTCGCGGGCGATGCTGAAGGGACTGGAGAAGCGCAAGTTCAACCTGACAGCCAAGCTGGAGAAGGTGGAACACGCGATAAAGTCAAGGACGGACGATGTGGTGGACTTCAGGCAGATGGGCATCGACCATATCTTTGTGGACGAGTCGCACCAGTTCAAGAACCTGACGTTCAACACAAGGCATGACCGTGTGGCGGGTCTGGGCAACTCGGAAGGCAGCCAGAAGGCGCTGAACCTGCTATTTGCCATCCGCACCATCCAGGAGCGGACGGGAAAGGATCTGGGAGCGACGTTCCTGTCGGGCACGACCATCAGCAACTCGCTGACGGAGCTGTACCTGCTTTTCAAGTATCTGCGTCCGAAGGAGCTGGAAAGGCAGGACATACGATGCTTTGACGCATGGGCGGCAATCTTCGCCAAGAAGACGACGGATTTTGAGTTCAATGTGACGAACAACATCGTGCAGAAGGAACGCTTCCGCTACTTCATCAAGGTACCGGAGCTGGCGGCGTTCTACAACGAGATAACGGACTACCGCACGGCAGAGGATGTGGGCGTGGACCGTCCTGCCAAGAACGAGATACTGCACAACATACCTCCCACGCCCGACCAGGAACATTTCATCAAACAACTGATGGAATTTGCCAAGACGGGCGATGCCACGCTGCTGGGACGCGGAAAGCTGTCGGAAACGGAGGAGAAGGCGAAGATGCTCATCGCCACGGACTACGCAAGGAAGATGGCACTGGACATGCGCATGATAGACCCGGCGTATGAAGACCACCCGGACAACAAAGCGAGCCACTGCGCAAGGATGATAGCGGAATACTACCGCAGGTATGATGCACAGAAAGGAACGCAGTTCGTGTTTTCGGACCTGGGGACGTACCAGTCGGGCGGGTGGAGCGTATATACCGAGATAAAGCGCAAGCTGGTGGAAGACCACGGCATACCGGCACACGAGATACGCTTCATACAGGAATGCAAGAGCGAGAAGTCAAGGAAAGCGGTGATCGAAGCGATGAACGAGGGATATGTGCGCGTGCTGTTCGGCTCGACCTCGATGCTCGGCACGGGCGTAAACGCCCAGCGCAGGGCGGTGGCCATCCACCACCTGGACACGCCGTGGCGTCCGTCCGACCTCGCCCAGCGTGACGGACGGGCGGTGAGAAAGGGCAACGAGATAGCGAAGCTGTACGCCGACAACCGGGTGGATGTCATCATCTATGCGGTGGAAAAATCACTGGACTCGTACAAGTTCAACCTGCTGCACTGCAAGCAGACGTTCATCAGTCAGCTGAAGAGCGGCGCGATGGGCGCGAGAACCATAGACGAGGGAGCGATGGACGAGAAGTCGGGCATGAATTTTTCGGAATACATGGCGATACTGTCGGGAAACACCGACCTGCTGAACAAGGCGAAGCTGGAGAAGAAGATAGCCTCGCTGGAGGGTGAACGCAAATCGTTCAACAAGGGCAGACGCGAGTCGGAGCTGAAACTGGAAGGCAAAAGCGGAGAACTGAGGAACAACCAGGCCACCATAGCCGCCATGACGGAGGACTGGGAGAAGTTCACCGCTGCCGCCCGGACAGACCAGGAAGGCAACCGGCTGAACCTGCTCAGGATTGACGGGCTGGATTCCACCGACGAGAAGACAATCGGCAAGCACCTGCAGGAGATAGCCAGGAATGCCACGACCGGCGGACAGTACAAGCGAGTGGGCGAACTGTACGGCTTCCCCGTCGAGGTAGTCAGCGAAAGGACACTCAAAGACGGGCTGGAGTTCTGCGACAACCGCTTTGTGGTGGCGGGCAACTACAGGTACAGCTACAACAACGGGCATCTGGCAATGGCTGACACACACGCCGCCGCCATGAATTTTCTGAACGCACTGGAGAAGATACCGGGTATCATCGACCAGTACAGGAAGAAGAACGAGGTGCTGGAGCGGGAAATCCCGCAGTTGAAGGAGATTGCCGGAAAGACATGGAAGAAGGAGGACGAGCTGAAACAGCTTAAATCAGAACTCGCCGCACTGGACCGCAAGATACAGCTGGAGCTGGCTCCGCCGACGCCGGAAAGCACGGAAGAGAACCGGCAAGGCAGCGAGAAGAAACAGACGGAACAGCAGCCGGAAAGCCCGCACGCGGACTTCGTGCGCAGCCATCTGGTTATCGGAAGACCGGGGCTGACGGAACCGAAGGGCATGAAGCTGTAGTTCCGCATTGTCCGGTAATGACCGCGGGCGACTGCCTTTGCATGAAGCGAGGCGGCCGCCCGTACTTTTTTCAAGGAGGTCCCGTATGAAAGGAAAATACACAGAAAGGCAGACAAAGCGTCGGGATAACATTGGCATATAGTGAATAAATGACTATCTTCGCACATTGCTATTAACTTACTGAAGAACAAACCAAAAAAGCCGTAAGAAATGATAATAAACAACCGGGAAGAGGTGATAGACAAGGCATTCAGGGTATTCCTGAGAATGAACTACGAAAAAGCAAGCATCAGTACACTGGCAAAAGCCTGCGGAGTGGTCAAGACAGGGGTCGTATATTATTTTCCGCATAAGCTGGACCTGTTTGTAGCCGTGGCAGACAAATATGCCATCAACCTGCAGACACCTGCAAAGAAGTTTGCGGAACCGGCCGATACGCTTGCCGGATTCATCAGGCAGTATGTAGAAGGGGTAAGGAATGCCATGGAAAGAATCCTGGTCAGGAGCGGCGGCGAGGTGGAAAACGAATGCTGTCCGAACTTCTACTATTTCCATTTCCTTTTTCAGGTGCGGATGTATTATCCCGGAGTGAGGGAAAAGATGGAAGGCATCTTCCGTCAGGAATATGAAATGTGGAAGAAAGTGATACGGCATGCAATTGACATCGGAGAGATAAGGAAGAATACGGATGTGGAGAAGACAGCCGCCCTGTTCCGTCAGACATTTATGGGAATGTCGTATGAGGAGTCATTTTTTGACGGACTGAATGTGAACACATTAGAAGCGAATTTCGAGTACCTTTACTCGATGCTAAAAGCCTGATTCCCGCTTTTTTGCAAGATTAACAAAAATATTTTTGAACAACCGTTCAAAAGATGATTTTTTTCTCTTATCTTTGGGGACAATGAAGCAAACTCCAAAGATATGGAACAGAAATGCCTGCCACGCGAACAGATCGTCCTGTATCCGGAGGAAAGGGACGGCAGACACTGCATAAGGATAGATTATGCGGGCAGCCGGAGAATTGCCGAACTGCTGGCCGTGGACAGCAATGTGCAGACTGACAGCACAGGCTCAGCCCATTTGGATGCAGAGGGATTCAGCCTGCCCGATTTCTACGACCGCTACTCCCCGCACGCCTATATTGACTACAGCAGGGTTTATGTAAGGCATCCCAAACCCAAAAGGGAATACACACTGCCGGAAGGCTATCTTGAACTACTGGAGCGGAAACGGTACAGCCCATCGACCATAAAAACCTATCGAGCCTATTTCAGCGACTTT
>OOCU01000957.1_pt1 | contig 15213 bp, 18 predicted proteins | sample 1671781 | NCBI WGS metagenome assembly OOCU01 (sample SAMN06348192, study PRJEB24527) | human gut metagenome | reverse complement strand
ACCCACGTTGGCGTCAACCGTGGCGGTAGCTCCCGTGATGCTCGCCGATGCGCCAGCCGCACCGTCCTTGCCGTCGGTGCCTGGAGCCCCAGGCGTACCTGGGGTGCCCGGGTCCCCCTTCGGCCCCTTGATGTCGCCGACGTCCTGCCATGCCGAGCCATTCCACGAGTAGAGGTGCGTGCCGACCATGTAGGCGTCGCCGAGCTGACCAGCGGGGTGCTGCTCCTGAAGCTCGTCGAGCGTCGGGAAGCTCCCCTTGATAGAAAGCGGCGCGCCCGTCTCACCCTTGGGGCCGACATCACCTTGATCGCCCTTCGCTCCCTTGATGCTCGCGAGCTTCGCGCCCACCGTGAAGGTGCTACCCGCGATTGCCGTGATCGAGAAGACCTCGCCGTCGGGGTCGATGACCGTGTCGCCCACCTTGATGTTCGTCTTTGGCGTGAGCGAGGAGATTGCAGCAGTACCGCTCGCACTCATGTTGACGGACGTCAGGCGCATGGCGTAGGCCGCCGTCTTTGCAGACTCTGCTGCCGCCTGCGCGGACTTCGCCGCTTCGCTCGCCTTGGTGCCTGCCTCCGTCGCCTTGGACGTCGCCGTGTTGGCCGCAGTCTCGGCCTTGCCCTGCGCCGTCACGGCAGCAGTCTTTGCTGACTCCGCACCGCTCTTGGCCGTATCGGCTTCCGCCTTCGCAGTCTCTGCCGCTTTCTGTGCACTCGATGCGGCGGTAGCCGACTTGGCTGCGGCATCAGCCTGCGCCTTCGCGTTGGCGGTCTGCGTAGCGCCTGCCGTCTCGACCGCCTTGACCTGAGCCGCACCTGCTGCGTTGACGGCACCGACTTGCGTAGAGCCAGCAGTCTCCACAGCCTTGACCTGCTTCTGGCCTTCAGCCGTGACGGCGGCGACCTGCGTGCCGCCCTCCTGCGTAATGGATGCAAGAGCAGCCTGCCCCGCTAGCTTTACCGCCTCAAGCGTTTCAGACGACGATCCCGCCGCACCAGACGCGATCTCAGCGTAGTGCTTGGAGCTATAGAGATCGCCTTCGACAGGCGTGCCCACCTGGGTCGCCCACGCCTTCGCAGTCGTAGCGCTCGAACCTGCGGACGCCGCGGACTGCTCTGCCGACGTCTTCGCCGACTGAGCGGACGCGTTGGCAGACTCTGCTCCTGCCTGCGCGGCCTCCGCACGACGAGCATTCTCTGCGCTTGCCCCCACAGAGTTTGCGGCCTTCTCCAGCGTGCCGTCATCGACAGCGCCCGCCACCTTGTCAACCGCAACGATGTGGTCCGCCACAGTCTTGATGTTGCCGCCCTCGGCAGTGCAGTCCTGCGCAGGCTCATCCGTCAGACGACCGGCAGAGAATTTTGCAGGCGTACACTTGCCGCCTGTCAAATCGCCCGCAACAGTCTTAATGTCAATCAGACCATTGGACACATTCTTAACGTCCGAGATATTCCCCGAGACGGTAATGACGTGCTCAATGTTGTCCATGATTGGCGCGGCAGTTTTGACCTGCTCAACAAACTTTGCAGTCGTCGCCGCAGTCGCCTCAGCATTAATGCGCGTTGACTCTTCAAGGCGCTTGACAGTCGCCTCAGAGGTAGCCGCCGCATTCGAAGCACGGACAGCGCTACCAGCCGCTTCTTCAGCGCGTGAAGCCGCAGAGACGGCGGCCGCAGTGGCATCAGTAGCCACACCGCTGAAAGCCTTCATCACGTCAGCACCAAGCGTCTCAAGCTTGACAATGCCGTGCACAAGGCTTCCGTCGTCGTTCTGGATGATTGCGAGGTTTTCGCGGATGCCTTCGATGGATACAGAAACGCCGTCAAACTCCGAGTTGAGAGCGCTCACTTCAATGTTTGACGGCTCATCGTGAGCGAAGTCGTGACTCCGCTCATACTTTTGAGGCTGTGCCATAAGCCGCCTCCTTTTTATTCAGCGTCAACAGTCTCAGTCTGCACCGTCTTCTTCACAGTCTTCGGCTTGGAGACCTTGGCGGCGCAAGCTTCAATGGCAGACTCAAGCGTCGTTTCAAAGGCGGCACCGTAGACATGCTCGAGAACGCCGAGACCAAACTTGTTGGCAAGGCGAGCGGCTTCAGCTTCCGGTTCAACGTCGATGACGGCGACTTCATCACCTTTCACGACATTCGTCTTGCCGAAAAGGACCGACATAACGGCGGCCTCATAGGGCGGGCAGGAAACAAAAATCTGCGTGGACGAGTCTCGAGCAACGCAGTATTCAAAAGTCTGAACCTTCATGATTCTTCCTCTGGAAAAGTTGGTGCGGGCTACGTCACGTAAGAGAACTCACAGAATCGCGACGCGCCCGCGAAGAAAGTCAGTTAGGCAAGAGCCAGGACCGCACAGCTGTTCGGTCGATTGATCGAGATAGCGGCGCGCATGTTGACCATCATGTAGAGGCACAGCGTGTCATGCGGACGGACCGGCGTCACAATGTCGTAGCCGTCATCACGCCACGTGATGTGCTTGCTGTTCATGAAGTAGCAGCGCTTGGACCAACTGGGAGTGCCAGCCACCGCGGAGCCGGCCGCCGCGTCGAGGTCCTCGAACGTCGGGTCCCAAACGATTTCCTTGCCCTTGAAGAAGAGGCCGGTGCGCGTGCCTTCGCCAATGCCGCCATCGAGCTTGACGGGACGACCGGAGTCAGCGTTGCGCGTAACCGGCACAGCCTTGGCGTAGGCGTCGATGAAGTCAGCACCGGCGAGGATGTAGTCAGGCGAACCGCCATGCATGAAGCAGGAGCGCCATGCCTTTTCCATCTTGCCGAGCATGTCAGCAGCGGCAAGCGTCTTGTCGGCGTAGTTGCGCCAGTAGGCGGCCTTAGCACGGTCGATGCCGCCAAGCGTGCCCTTGGTCGGATCGAGAGCGATAAGAGCGTCAAGGCCGACAAGAGCATCGGCAGAAGCCGTGCCATCACGGTGCATTTCCTTGTCGAGAGACTTCAGGAAGCCTTCAAGGAGCACGTGATTGGTTTCATTGAGGAGGTTGGTCAGCTGGACCTTTTCGGACGTCTCGAGACGATAGGCACCCTTTTCGCCTTCACGGACATTAATGCCGTTGGAGAAGAGTTCGTCATAAGAGATGTACACGGAGTCCACGCAACGACGCCACGGGAACTGAGCCTGCTCGAGCGTATCGCGCTTCTGGAAGTTCACCTTGGCTTCACCGTAAGCCCAAGCGAAGTTGGAACCGTAGTCCTTGCGGATTTGTTCAACGACGTTCTGCTTGGCGCCACCAAAAGGCTTCTTGCCCTTCAGGAGCATTTCAAGCAGCGGACGTTCCTGAGCGATCTGGTCGACCGGCTCATTGCGAAGATAGAGATCAAGACTCGACTTGCCGAGGCGGGTCAGGTCTTCAGAAGAAATAGCCATTGCTTTTTCCTTTAGAGAGAAACGATCCACACTCTGACTACGCCGCATGTCAGTCTGTTTGCGATCTTGAGCGCCGTGCGCGACACCCGGCTTACTGCGACTTGCTTTTGATCACTGGCGCTGCGGGACGCGACCCCCGCCGTACTGCGTTTGTGCAGAACCGCTCACCACGAGCGGCACTGCACAGTCAAGCAAAAAATGCAAGAGGTAGGGAAGAAAAGGACATCAGAGGCCCATCGCGTCGATGAGAGCGGAAATGCCCTCAGCGTTCGCTTTGAGATTGGACGGCACTCGTGCGCCGGTGGAGCGGGCTCGTTGCGTCGTGATTGGCGTAGCGGTCTGACGAGCGGGAGCGGCGGCAGGAGCGGCAGGATGAACGTTGTCATACATCCAGAGGAGCGCACTCTCCCACTGAGCAGGCTGATGCGTCTTCACAAACTGCTCAAGTCGTCCAGGCACAGAAAAATACTTCTGGATAGCCTCAACCTTCTCGCTGAAGTTGGCGTCGTTTGCGCGTTCAGAAAATGCCTGCATTGCCTTCGTGCCGAAGGACTGAAGCTCCTGCTGCTTGGCAGAAATCTCCTGACGCATGCGCACCTCTTCGACCTGACGGGCCTCGGCTTGACGGCCGCGAAGAATGGCGAGAGCATCTTCGCGGGTAAGCTCCATGTCGGCAACCTTCTGCTTGAGATCAGCGTGATCGGTGAGAAGGTCCACGCCCGGCGCTTCAATGCCAGCCTGCTTGTAAAGCTCAGTACGCACGTCATCGAGCGCCTGAAGCCCTGCTTTGCGCTGAGCCGGATCATTGGAGCTGACAAGCTTGGCGATGCTCATGAGGTTCGCAAAACCTTCGGCATCAAGCCCTGCATCGGCAATGTAGCGCTGTACGGACTGAAGCTGAGTGCGAGCTTCCTTGCGTTCGGCAAGCATCTTGCGGACGCGATCCCTGCCACGCTCAGAGCGAATGCCGCGCACCATCTCGGCCTCAAGATCATCGTCAGACTTCGGTTTGTTATCGTCCTCTGCGGCCTCGGCGGGCTTTGCCTCAGGCGTCTGCTCCTGCTGTTCAGTCTGCGCCTTCTGCCCGTCATCAGCAGGCTTTTCTTCAGGCTTGCGGTCCTCAGTCTCAATGCCAAGATCCTTCATTGCCTGCTCAACAGGATCAACCTTTTCAGCAGGCGCATCGTCCTGCTGAGCGGGTTCAGGCGTCTGCGGCTCGACCTGAGCAGGTTCTTCAACCGCAGGAGCGGCATCAGGCTGTTCGACCTGGTCCGGCTGTTCGACGATGTTGTTCTCTTCGTTGCTCATATATCACCTCACTGGTTGAGCGGTTGTACAAGTTGACGGATTGCCTCTTGAGCATCCGGATCCTGCGGCGGCTGACCTTCCGTAGGCTCAGGAGCTGCGGCAGGCTGCCCCTGTGCGGCCTGAGCCATTGCGGCCTGCTGTTGCATCACCTGAGCATTGATTTGCGGAATGAGCTGATCAGCGTCGATGCGATCATCAAAGCGCTTGACCGTTTCGCGCAGAAGCGTCTCAATCGGCGTCGTGTCGAGGCCCTGCGGCTTGAGCTGATAAAGCACCTGAACAAGGCCCTGAAGCGTCGGCAGAATCTTTTGCCAGTTCTCCTGCTGAGAAAGCTTGTCGGGAGCACCGGTAGAGCCTGCAGTGATCTTGATGCGGATTAGGCGATTGACCTGCTCGGCACTCAGGCCCATCGGCCACTCATACGGACAATCAACGACGAACGTGACGCCAGAGAGCGGATCAACCTGCGTTACCGGATCACCCATGATGCGGGCGACATCGACCTCCTCGAGTTCTCGCAAGAGCACCTGAGCCGAGTATTGAGCAATCTCCTGCAGCCAGTCTTCAACGTCATCACGGAAAGAGGCTACACGGCCGCTGAGGCCCTGTTGCATGATTTGCGCTTCAGTCGCAGTCTTGGCCTGCACGACGGTGGAGCGCATAGCGTCCTGAAGGCCCGTGCATTGCTCAATGTCCTGACGAATGAGCGACGTGTCGTAGACCTGCGGATCAATCGGCGGGAACTGCTTTGCCGTGATCAGATTGCGCACGTCCTGTCCGTCGGAGTTGCGAAGAACGGTAACCTCGCCAAGCACGGAGTCCGTAAAGCGCTCGATGGACCTCTGGTCGACATCAGCAGAAGCGACATAGCCAGGCTTGCAGAGCTTGCGATGAGCGACGAACGTCTCTCTCGTCTCGTTGTGCTCAGCCTGCAGTTTCTCCATCAGGTCGACAAGGGACTCCGACACAAAGCGGCCGTCCGTCGCCTTGTAAGAGAGGAGGAAATACGGGTACCAACGAGCACCGACCTTCTCAGGAGAATACGGCTCACGAATGAAGTAGTCACAGCCCTCAACCATCGTGTACACGCGCTGGGAAACTCGATCCCAAATCTCGAGTACGGCTACCTGATCGTCATCGTCAGTCTCATCAGCTCCAGTCTTCTGAAGCGTCTTGCGCTCAGAGGCGGCACAGATAGCCTTCTGCAGGGACGACTCGTAGATAGTTGCCGTAGCCTTGACTTTGATCTTGTACGTCTCTTCGACCGTCTGCCGGCGCATAGGGACAACCTGACACATCCAGTCGGCCTGCGCGTAGTCGTCAAACTCTGCGATTGTCGGATCAATGATGAGCTGATCAGTCAGCACGCGATCAATCACAAGGCCGTCAACACGACGCGCCTCAGCATCAGCCTCGAGGCCCTTCACGGTTTGCTCAAGCTGCTTGCGCAGGACCTCGAGCCGGTCGGCCTGCTCATCACCGTCGGCAATGCGAGAGAGCAAGCCGTCGATGCGCGCAAGATTGTCCTGGGCGTCCTGAAGGCGCCCCAGGATGATGGGATCATCTTCGAGACTGCGCTGATAGACAACCTTCAGAATGCCGTAGGAGCACGTCAGAGCGGCACGGACTGCGGCCTTGGCACGCTTCTTGAGGCGGCCGCGCTCAAGGTACGTATTGAGCACTGTACCGAGCGTATCGGTAAACGTCTCCAGTCGTTTTGCCTCTTCCTTGGACTTGCGGACAGGAACGACGCTCATCTCGGGATTGCGAGCGTAGAGACTGGGGAGCACGGAGTCGATAGCCGCACCGATGAGGTTTGCACGAAGCGGAATGACGGCCTCAGAGTCACCGTCAGCCGACCAGTCAAAGCCGTTCACGAGAGCGCGATTGTGCTCACAACGCTTGTAGAACCGGCTCCAATGCTTGCGGGCGGCCTCGATGCGACGAGACCATTCCTTCGCCAGCTTGTCCGGCTCCTGCGGCGCTTCTCGGATTTCCTGAGCGACGACGACAGTAGTCTCCGTCTGCTCAATGTCCATATCCGGGTTGTTCATCAAAAGGTTTTCAAACATAGAACCTCTCATCTATAACGGATCGAGCCTATCGAAAAGGCCTGCCGAAATGGAAGAAAAGGACATCAGAAGTCATCAGGATCGAAGGTGATTGAGCCATCTCGCACCTCAGCCTTGGACTCAGGCGTAAAGGCCTCTACGTCATCCTTGTTCGGATTACGGCGACGGCGCATAACCCCATACCTTAGGCTGTCCCAGCAATGGTCTTCAGCGTCCGTGTCCACGTCCTCGGGGTTGAAGTCAGAAGGCGGAAGCTGAGGGATTGTGCGAATGCAGTTGGTGCACGTCTTGAAGAACTTGAGTCGGCCCTCAGCCAGTAAAGACACGATCATCTGAGCGCCGTTCACGCGAGAGCCGGGGCCATTCCATGCAGGCTGCCAACGAATGCCAGACGAGCGGAAGATTTGCCCGATGGACTGAGATGCGCCGATTTTCGAGAAGATTGCGGGGTCCGCAAGGTCCATGTGGTACTCATAGCCATAGCGCTCATCGTGCTGTTGAACGCGCTTGATCTTGGCCGCTACGTCCAGAGCGTTTTCCTTAGAGCCCACGTTCGGCTGGTCGGCGTCAATGCCGTAGAGTTCGCGCCAGACAAAGAAGACACCTTCTTCTGAGAGCGCCAGCCATAGGACCGCATAGGGCTTGCTGTAGCCCCAGTCCATCGCCTTCCATACCTTCCAGTGTGCAGGGATGGGGAATGGATCGACAACGCAGGACGACGCATCCCACACCTTTTCGAGATACGTACCGACAGAAATGTCCCACGATCCATCGAGCCAAGCGGCGCGTCGAGCAGGTTCCTTGAGGTTCCGCAGTGTCGTCACATAGTCCGGGTCCGCAGTCGTGAGAATTGTGTTTTCCATCAGCGAGGAATGCACGTAGAGGCGCTTCTTGCGGCCGTCGCCCATCGGAGTGCAAGGCGGCACGGTACCAATCTGAAAGCGCTCCTTAACCCAGCTGTGGCCCTTGCCGAATGGGTTTGTTGTGGCTCGAACCCATCGAGGAACACGCGGATCAGAGGAGCGGCAGGTCGACAGCATTGCTTCATAAAAGCTGAAGTCCTTCCAGTTGGTCAACTCTTCGAAACCAAGGAACGGATAAGCATGCCCGTGATAGGACCAGTAGTCCGCCTCTTCTTTGCCGAAACGAAACAGCAGCTCCTCACCAGTCTCGAAGGTCCACTTGTGAGCAGAGACGTTGTACTTTGCACCGGGGAATATCTGCGTAAACCACTTCTGCGACTTGTTGATGATGTCGCCAAGCTCAGGGTAAGTCTGTCGGAAGATGACGCCGCGCCACTCGCGCCCGAAGCCTCTGCCGACCATCTGCGCAAAGCACATGAGCAGAGCGTCGGTCTTGCCGCCGCCGCGATTGCCCTCAAGCAGGACCTCGTAGTAAGGGCAGGAAAGAAAGGTGCGCTGAGAGCCGGGGAGCGGCTGCCAGACGACATTAGGAGCGGCCATGCTTCTTGCTCCACTCATCTTCGGACGGTACCTGATCGACCAGAAGGACGCCGCCGGCAGTGTCTGCCTTCTCTTCCCCCTGCTCGAGGCCTACCCACTTGGCAATATCTGCGGCCGCATTGCGGGCAGTGGCTGCATCGACCATGCGGTAAACCGGCTTTCCGTCAGGATCGACCTTCTGTCGACCACTGGACGAGTCCATTACCGGCGTCAGCTGAGAGCAGGCGTCTACGATAGCTTTCATCTTGCGGAGCGCCCATGCTTTGTTGAGGCCGAGCGCTTCGAGAATCTGAGGCATAGCACCGTTGATTGCCTTTTTGATGTGCGGCTGGCGCAACTTCTCACTGCCGGTTTGTGCCGCACGCCTAGCCGAGTAGCCCGCCTTAAGAGCAGCCTCAGTGTTCGAACCTGTCGCAAGATATGCCTGGACGAAGATGCGTTCTTTCGGCGTAAGGGGAGTGTCTTCGTTAATCTCTCTCATTCTTTCATCCATGATTCAGCCGCCTTCACAAAGACGGCACCCTTGATCAGTACGGTCAGATAGCGAGGACAGAGGCGAGCGCACTCTCTGCGATCACGAGAGTCCAGATAGCGCACAAGGCATCGAGGCAGGTCCCCGCGCTTGCCATAGGTCCATGCAGAGATCACGCCGATGCGCCCCGTCGGCGTCTGCACCAAAGAGCCGACAGTGCACCGCTCAATGTCATCCGTCTCCATGCCCTCACCTCCTGTCAATGTTCTTCGGCCCAGTAAAGATCAATGTCTACATGCCCGTGAGGGCGATCCGGCTCACCGACGTGCGGCTCAAGCAGGTGGAACGTGCTGTCGTTTACCCGCAGTGCATCAGCAATGCCGTCAAGCGTCGGCTTGAGCGAGGCGATTAAGTTGTCCTCATCGCGTTGGCGACGTGTCGGCGGATAGAACGAGCACTTGTACTCGATGCGCCTCAAGGGAACAGCGCGCTCACCGTGGGCGCGGGAGCAAGTCTCCCAGTAGGCGTAGTTCCTTGCTTTCTGGACCTCTGTCCTTTTTTTAGCCCAATGAACGCGAGCATTGGGAGAAAGGACAATTGACGGCCACGGGACCGATACGCGCAGATGCTTCCGCCTCATTTCGCACCCTCCATTACGTCCGTTAACTCTTGGCCCTTCCTCTCCCACACCTCTTCCGGCGACAGAGCAATCGGCTGCGCACAGCGTCGAAGAGAGTATTTGCCGTACTTGGAGAGCTTGAGTGGCACGGGTTTGCAGGACGTTCGAGAATTGCCGAAGGTCCACGACTGACCGCGAGAGAAGACCTGTCCATCCTCTCGAACGAAGTAGCTTTTAAAGCCCTGGATCTCAAAATATTTCATTGGAAAACGTCCTTAAGCAGGTAACAAATGGCCGCAATCGAGCCGAAAACGTGCAGTTGCGGCCAGTAAATTCGTCGAGGATCATCAGAACACCTCCTCAGCAGAACAGCGGGCGGGTTCACGTCGGCACCGTCCAGTAAAGAAAAGCTTGTAAGACGACTGGATGACGCGAGAAACCACGCGCTCAGTCAAGAGGTTCACTAACTCAGAGCGATCGAGGTTTGTGACGAGGATCGTCGGTCGTCCGTTCTTGATGCGTCCATCGATGATCTGGTAGAGACGCTTCTTCTCGTCGGCGTCGCCAGACTGGACACCGATCTCGTCCAGTACGAGACAAGACACCATGCAGAGTTTCCCGAGCACGTCAGTCACGTCAATGCGATTGACGCGATCGGAGATGCGGTCGAAGAGGTCGGGGATTGTGATGTAGAACCCTGGTAGCCCTTGACGATCGAGCTCTTTCAGGATCGAGTAGGCAAGGTGCGTCTTGCCCGTGCCATAGTTGCCGAAGAGGAGCAAGCCCATAGCGTTCTTGGAGCGCCAATCCGGTTCCTGCGCGTTATGCGCCCTCTCGCGCTCAAGTTCACGGTCAGTAAATCGCTCGGCAAAGCGGCGGCAGATGGATAGGTTGCGCTCCTCTTCCTGCGTCTCCGGTTGATAGTTGGAGAAACAAGGCACGTCGAAGTCCAGCGGCCTTTCGCAGTGAAGCGCACGAGTCAAGCCAACGGCGCGCTCTTTCGCGTCCGCCTGCATCTCTGCAAGCAGCTCAGCGCGTTCCTTCTCGATCCTTCGGCATTCTGGACAGTACGGCTCAGCCCAAGAGCCGTCGCGACGCTGATAGGTGGTGTACGTCTGGACGCCGTGAATCTGGCATTCGAACGTCACCTCCTTTGAGTCGGGAATGGCACAGGCCGTTTTGAGTTTCGTGGTGATGTCAGTAGTCAATTTTTTGTTTACCAGTCAAAGTAGTCACGCTCGGATTGTTTTTTCTCAACGAACTGACCAGGTCTTGAAGGTGAATGAGTAGGAGCACGTTTGAGCATCGGACGACGTTTCCAGTCTTCGGCGTTGTGGAAGCTTCTGACGAAGTTTCGCCATGTGGCCGTCCAGTCCTTTTTGATTGCCTTTGCTCCTGATAGTCCGTTCCAGTAGTCGTGGAAGTTTTCAAAGAGGCGTTGCGGGTCGAGGTCGGGTTCTTCCTGTTCGGCGAAAGCCTTCCAGTCGTCTGGGAGTTCTGTGATTGAGAGTCGAGAGCCTTTGTCCGTTGCTTGCCGTTTCGGCTTTTCGACCTTTTTACCGTCGTTGGTAAGATGGTCGGTTTCCCACGGCGCTTGCGCGGGCAAGCTATTCCTTGTTCTACTTCCCTGTTCCTATTCCCTGTTACATCCTGATTTTCGGGGGACCCCTCCCCCCTTTTTTCGGGGGACCCTCTCCCCCTTTTTTGGGGGACGGTACCCCGATTTTCGGGGGAGGCGCCCTGATCTTCGGGGGAGGTATCCTGATTTTTGGAGCTCACCCATTCAGAAGCTACAAAGCCGATAAGCGCATACTCAGTGCGCAGGATCTGCCCCGTCTCGGGATCGCGGATAAACTCACGGCTGATGAACCCACCCTCTTCGAGTCGCTTGATAGCAGCCGTTATCGTGTCGGCCTTTTTGACCTCGAGCACTCGGGCGATCTTGCTTACTGACGGACAACACAAACCGGTTTGGCCGTTGTGGTAGAAAGCTAGTTCACGCAAAACGGCCTTAGCAGTCGAGTTACCGACTGTCTGACTTCTCGCCCATCGCTCAGCCGCATAAGACATAGCTATCCCTCGCAAACGCGACGCGTAAGCTTGTTCAGGTCAGACGCCTTCGCGCCTGTTATGCGAGCGAACTCCTCGACGTAATCGAGGCTTACGCTATTAGAAACGCACCAGTTGCGCACCGTCTGGCGGGTAACGCCAAGGCGCTCGGCGATGTCTTTCTGAGCACCGCGCTTCAACCCGTTGCGGAGCGCGTAACGCTCGAGCGCGATGGACACCGTTGTGTCGCGCATAGCTCCTCCATGTGAAAAGGTAAATTTACTTTACCTTATATTACCACAAGAAGGATAACCGCACTTACCATACTTCCGTTAAATCTCCTTTTACAATGATCTTTCACTACGGAGGAGCTATGTCAGCAGTTAGCGAAAGAATTGGCGCTCTCGTGAAGGCGTCCGGCCTTTCGAACAGAGAGCTTGCCCGTCGGCTCGGGACGACTCACGTCACGATCTCGAACTGGTTGAACGGCGCATCGGAGCCGAACGAAAGCGGTCTCGAGAAGCTGTGCGAATTTTTCGAGGTCACGCCCGCCTATATCAAATATGGCGACGGCAACGCTCCCCAGGGGCAGACGATCATCACGGACGATGTAGTATCGATCCCGCTCATCAACGCCGAGGTCTCCTGCGGTCAGGGCTTCCTGAATGACCGAGAGCTCATCCTGATCCGGTTCGTCAGAGTGTCGATCGAGCTGATCCGGCGCTATTGCCCGACCGCGAACCTGCGGTCACTGCAGATCATGACCGCCTTCGGTGACTCGATGGAGCCGACATTGTGCGAAGGCGACTCTGTAATCGTCGACGTGTCGGAGAAGACGGTTCGGCGCGATGGCATGTACGTCATCCGCATCGGAGACGGTCTATTCGTCAAGCGCGTACAGATCATCCCCAGAGGCCTCCGCCTCCTTTCAGACAACGAGTTCTACAAGCCTATCGACACCACCGAAGAGGACATTGCCATCGTCGGCCGCGCCTACGTCGGCCTATGTTTAAAGCGCCTCTAACTCAAACCCCTCCACCACAAGAGCCGGGCCTAAGCCCGGCTTTTTTGCATCCCTATTTCGCAAGGGTTTGACATAGGTTAAACCTACCTTTCCAAATTCCCACGCATTTATTTGCCGCTTGCTTTCCACTTTTACCGTTCTATGGTAAACTGGCTTTAACGTTACGGAAAGCATTGCTGTCCGCAACACTCTCGGCGCGCTACAGCGCCCCCTCCCGCGGACGAAACCCCGCCCTCCCGAGCAAGGAGCCTCGGCGGCGGCACGGAGCGAGAGAAAGGGACTGCAGCGATGTCCGACTCTCGGCACTTAGCTGTGTCGGGGACCGCCCGCCAAACGGGTGCGATTCTGGACAGAAGGGTCTGTCGGGAGCGCATCACGCGACGGAACGGTAGTCGCAAAGGTCGTGTATGAAAAGTACGCAGGACGGCTGGAGGGCATCTTCCAGTGCGGTTGGGTTGGGGACCACCTGAAAACGACGCAAGCTCGATGGCGACGGACGATCGCCACACGCCCCACGAGCTAGATCAGGATCAGTCTTCGGACAGAGGGCATGTTAGCCCCGAGCGGCCTGAGCGCTGAACGAGCGCAGCCGCGACCTGATCGAAAGCCGATCTAAGCCCTTTCCGCGGAGAGGGCTTAGGTGGGTTTTCTTAACAGAAAAAGAAAGCGTGTTCTTTGACGACGTTTTCTCTAGAATGAGAAAACCCCGACTCGATCTCTCGAGACGGGGCTTTCACATGGAACAAAAACATTATGGCAGAAATCATACAATCCCTGAAGGAGTCGTTTGACGGCAAGCTTCAGAAAGTACCTGATCATGAGGAGATTGAGTTCTGGTTTGCCAGAGACATCATGGAACTCCTTGGATATGCTCGATGGGAAAACTTCGTTACGGTTGTTCAAAAGGCAATCACTTCGTGCGAGTCAACGGGATTTGAGCCGCGCGATCATTTTCGTGGCGTCACGAAGATGATCACGATAGGCAAGGGCGGTACAAGAGAAGTTGAAGACTTCATGCTCACTCGCTACGCATGCTACCTCGTCGCACAGAACGGAGACCCAAGAAAACAGGAAATAGCTTTTGCACAAAGTTACTTCGCTGTTCAGACAAGGAAGCAGGAACTAATCGAGGACCGTTTAAAGCTTCACGCCCGCCTGGAGGTTCGTGAGCGACTTCGCGAATCTGAAAAGACGTTATCTAGAAACATCTATGAAAGGGGCGTTGACGACAAGGGATTCGGAAGAATTCGATCGAAAGGCGACTGTGCGCTGTTTGGTGGACACACTACCCTAGCCATGAAAGAGAAGCTTGGCGTAGTCAAGTCACGACCGCTAGCAGATTTTCTTCCTACCCTGACGATCGCCGCCAAGAATCTGGCCACGGAAATGACGAATCACAACGTCACGCAACGCGATCTTTTTGGCGAAAAATCAATAACCGCAGAGCACGTTCAGAACAACCGAAGCGTTCGCGAGATGCTTGGGCAACGAGGAATCAAGCCCGAAGATCTCCCCGCAGAAGAAGACGTTATGAAGCTCGAACGAAGAGTTAAATCGGACGAACGAAAGCTTGCAAAAGAATCTGGCCTGTTGACCAAAATCCCAGTGAAATAACGCGCATACAACAAATCTTTGTTTTTCAACTAGCCCTCGGCACACGCCGGGGGCTTTTTTATTGCCTGAACATCATGCAAAAAATCAAAGACTTCGAGACCTTCGCCGCCGGGTACTTCCTCGGACTCGGCATTAAGAAGCCGACCGCAGAGGACATCTGCAGGCTCAGCGTTGAGTGCAGAGCGTTCGCCGCTGCGCTCAGCTTCTACATGTTCACAGACCCCTATGTACTGTCGAAAGTGCGCACGCCTGACAAGTACGAGGCGGTCGCGAAGAACATCCAGTGCTTCATCCAGGCACTTCCGTAAAAGGCTACGAGGGCAACGGCGTGACGCAGATATGCGCCGATCTGGCGGCTCACTAGGCCAGATCCCCAAGCCGGGGCATCTGCAGACGAGAGGCTTTTGCGTTCACCCCGGCTCCCTCACCCCACTTTCATCAGAAGGCATTCACGTGCCGCCGGCCACTTCCATGTGGCGTTCTCCTTCGGCGGCATCTGAATGCCTTTTTTCATTTTCCCAACCGGAGAGAAAGCTATGTCTCTTCTCGATTTCTTCACCGGGCGCAGCGCCGACGAGCTCGTCCAGTACGAGCCTACGTCCGAAGACACCATCACGTTCGGACATCGCCTTTTCACGATCGGCGGCATCGTCGCAATCGGTCTCACGGTCATCGCATTGAGGTACTTCGCATGAGCAACGGTTTTTACTTCGGTATGGGCGGCGTCCCGTCGGTGTACGACGAGTATCCCGACGAGCAGCCGATTCTCGTCGACGGGTACGAGCTCGATCTCGACACACTTACAGCCGGAGGCGAGCTCGTCACAATCGAAGAGTTCACCGAAGCAGCCAACGACGCGGGTCTCGACAAGGACGTGATCGAGGACTGTCTCGAAGAGCTTCGCGTGCTCTGGCAGGAGCGTGAAGAAGAGGAGGCCGCATGAGCTTCTCCGATCCCGTCAAGATCATCGATCACATTCCACAGGACATCGACATGAAGATCGATCCCCGACATCGCGGACAGCTCAAGCCCGCACCCAAACCCAAGGCTCAGCCGGCGAAAGCCCCTGAGCCTTTTTCGTGCGAGCGCCCCGGACGCATCTGGACGCTCATCACCTTCTTCGGTGCGCTGGCCATCATCGCTGGCGCGCTCATCACTGGAGCATGGGAATGACCACCATCAAAGAAATCGCAAAGATGCT
>OOCU01000880.1_pt1 | contig 16925 bp, 14 predicted proteins | sample 1671781 | NCBI WGS metagenome assembly OOCU01 (sample SAMN06348192, study PRJEB24527) | human gut metagenome | reverse complement strand
AGCACTGGGCTTTGTCGTTTTTGAACCCCTTGCGGGGACCCCTTCCGATGCCGAAGGCTCGTCATCGAAAATTTCGTGAGCCTTGCCGGAGAGTGGGGTGGATTTCAGAATGGCGTTTGCAAGCGATCCCTGCTGCCGATATTTTGCCAGAGTCAATCTTGGAGCGCCCGCTTCGCTCAAAGCGCCACCTTCCTCGTTGCTTCCTCCACCAGATGCTCATCACGCTTGTCGTAGCGCCGGGTCGTCACGACGGAGGAATGTCCCATCGCCTGCCGCACGGTGTTGATGTCGGCGCCGGACTCAAGGAGCCGCGTCGCAAAGGTTCGGCGCAGATCATGCGGCGTGAAGGACGAAACCTGAGATTCGTCCGCCCTGGCGCGCAGCAGCTGATGGATGGCGCCGGCCGTAATCGCCCGGTATGGCTGGATGTTGTCGCCCTTCTTCGCAAGCACCCTATCGGGTGGCTTGCCGATAAAAAAGGTCGAAAAAAACGGCTCTCCCGTGAAGGAGAGCCGAAAACGAACCCAATGAGGATGGGATGCCGCTGAAAAAGGCGGACGTATTGGCGGATGAAAGGGCGTTATTTGGCGATGCCGAGCGCCTTTTCGATGTCCGCGAACATCATGTCGGTGGCGCGCAGGCCGCCCTCGGCGAGGTACCAGGCGGACGAGGTGAGGTGGACGATGCGGCCGTTCTTCGCGGCATCGGTCCTCTCGACGAGCGGGTTGGTCATCACGTCCTGCGCGAGCCTGGCGCCCGGACGGGAGATGGCGGAGTCGCGGTCGCAGACGAAGATGAAGTCGGGATTGAGCTTGACGAGAAGCTCGAACGAGGACTCGCTGCCGTGGTCGGTGTTGGCGCCGTGGGCGATGTTTTTGAAGCCGAACTCGTTGCCGATGAGGGAGCCCTTGGACTTGAGCCCGAGCATGTTGAAGTGGCTCGAGGTGACCATGCCGACAACAGCGGTTCGGCCGGCGGAGGCGGTGCGGATGGCGGCGGCGCGCTCGTCGAAGGCGCGGCCCGCGGCCTCGGCCTCGGCGGTCTTGCCGAAGATGCCGCCGAGCTGCACGAGCTTGGCCTTCGTCTGCTTGAGGCTGCCGAGCTCGCGGTCGGTCTTCTGATAGATGACGGGCGCGATGCGGCGCAGTTCGGGGATCTTCTTGACGAGGCGGCCGCTCACGAAGATGACGTCGGGTTCGCTCGCCATGAGGGCCTCGAAGTCGACTTCCTTGGGCGTGCCGGTGTTGACGATCTTCGAGTCGTTCTTGTACTTCGCGAGCCAGGGAAGGACCGTGGACTTCGGCAGGGCGGTCACGCGGTCGCCGAGGCCCCAGGCGTCCATGGTGTCGAGGACGGCGTAGTCAAGGACGGCGACGCGCTTCGGGTCCTTCGGAATGACGACCTCGACGGGCGCGTTCTTCTCGTTGAAGGTCTGCACCGTGAGGGTTTCGGCCGCCTGGACGGCGACGACGGGCAGGGCGGCGGCCGCGACGAGGAGCGCGGCGAGCGTGCGGGGGAGCATGGTCTTCATGGTTTTCCTGTTCGTATGGAGACGGTTGTTGAAAGGTGTGCGTGGTTGAACGAGGTGTAAAGCCCGTACAGGAATCAGTGGTAGAGCGCCATGGGACGGCCGTCGACCTCGACGATCCTGAAGTCGACTCCGTAGACCGCCCTGAGGCGCTCCTCGGTCATGACCTCGGCGGGCGTGCCCGAGAAGGCGAGCCTGCCATCCTTGAAGGCGCAGATGCGGTCGGAGTAGAAGGACGCAAGGTTGATCTCGTGCAGGACGAGGATGACGGTCTTGCCGAGCTCGTCGGCGAGGCGTCTCAGGAGCCTCATCATCGAGAGCGAGTGGCGGATGTCGAGGTTGTTCGTAGGCTCGTCGAGGAAGATGACGTCGGTGTCCTGGGCGAGGACCATGGCAATGAAGGCGCGCTGGCGCTGGCCGCCCGACATTTCGTCGATGAAGCGGTCGGCGAAAGCCTCGAGGCCCATGTAGCGGATGGCCTCGTCGACGCGGCGCCGGTCGTCGTCGGTGAGTCGCGTGCCCGAGTGCGGAAAGCGTCCGAATCCCACGAGTTCGCGGACCGTGACCTTCATCTGGACGGTGTTCGTCTGGGTGAGAACCGCGAGGCGTCTGGCGAGCGCGCGGGTGTTCCAGCTTTTGATCGAGCGTCCGTCGAAGAGCACGTCGCCGTGCTCGGCGGCGAGAAGGCGTGCGGCGATGCCGAGCACGGTGGACTTGCCCGCGCCGTTGGGGCCGATGAGCGACGTGACCTTTCCCTTCGGGATCTCGAGCGAGACGTCGTCGACCACGGGAATGCCGTCGTAGAGCTTGGTGAGCGTTTGGATGGAGAGCATGGTCATGGCGGATCAGAGTCCTTTGCTGCGAAGGATGAGATAGAGGAAGTAGACGCCGCCCATGATCGTGATGAAGACGCTCACGGGGACGCTGAAGGCTGTGAGGTGCTCGACGGCGAACTGTCCGCCCGCGAGCACGACGATGCCGATGAGGACGCTGCCTGCGATGAGCGTGCCGTGGCGGTAGGTCATGAAGAGGCGGCGCGAGAGGTTCGCGGTGATGAGGCCGAGGAAGGAGATCGGACCCACGAGCGCGGTGGCGACGGCGATCGAGAGCGCAAGGATGTTGAGGACGGCAAGGTCGCGGCGCAGCACGAAGGCGAGTATCGCCAGAATCACGAGGGCGGCCGGAATGAGGGACGCGGAGACGTTGGTGAAGCTCGCGGTGAGGGAATTCATCAGCGCGTCGTATTCGTTCGGGTCCATCATGCGCACGAGCGAAGCCTGAATGCTCGAGAAAATGCTCGAGAAGAACGTGGTGAGGACCGTCCCGATGAGAAGGATGTAGAGGACGTTGCCGCCCGTCTTCTCGAAGAGGATGCCGTAGATGAGAAGGCCCATGACGCCCATGAGCGCAAGGTCGACCGCGAACTGCGCGACGGGATCCGTGGCGACTGCGCTCGTCGCGCCGAAGACGAAGGCGACGACGGTGTGGATGAGGACGTAGAGCGAATTCATCCCGAGCAGGCAGGGCGTCACGATGTTGTTTCGGATGACGGTCTGGAAGACGAGCGAGGCGCCCGCAACGGCGACGGCCGCCGTGACGATGCCCGCAAGGCGCGGCAGGCGCAGCGACATCGCGTAGTCGAAGAATCTCGGGTTGACGAATGCGAACTGGTAGAGAAGGCAGGCCGTGACGGCGCAGACCGCGAGGAGCATCATCACGATGCGGCGCCTGCGGGAGGCGGCGAGAAGAACCGTCGTCGAGGCGGAGACGCCTGCGGACGGGGCGGCGAGGCTGCAGGCCCCGAGGGCGGACTGGCAGGAGGATATCATCGGGCTCCCGGAGTGGAGGCGGAGGTGGAGGTGAAGGTGAAGAGGGACTTGACGTTGGCGAGCGTGAGTGCCCTGCGGCCGCATCGGAGCCTGTGCAGGATGAGCGCGATGAGCGGGACGGCAAGCCAGACGAGCTCGTAGCGGCCCTGCATGACCATGGAGAAGTGTCCGACGCTCCAGCTCGCCATCGCCTGCGTCATGTCGAAGCGGTGGGCGAGAAAGCCCGTGACGCCCATGACGACGTTGCCGAACATGATGCCGATGAGCGGGACGAGCATGACGTCCGCAGGGCGCCCGCAGGGCGCCCGCGAGCATGTCGGTGACGATGGCCGAAGAGCTTGCGACGAAGCCCGTGACCGACATCGGTTCGGCGATCGGCGACGTTCCGGGCGTCGACATCGGGCTCACGAAGATGGGCAACTCGACGATCTCGATCCGCAGCTTCGATTCCGACTACACGCTCATCATGGTGGACGGCCGTCGCCAGAATGTGAGCGGGGCCATGATGGACAACGGCTTCAACCCGACCTCGGTCTTCATGCCGCCTCCCGGCATGATCGAGCGCATGGAGGTCCTCCGCGGTCCCGCCACCCTCGTCTGGGGTTCGGACGCCGTGGGCGGTGTGGTGAACGTCATCACGAAGACGCACCCGAACGAGTTCACGGGCTCCTTCACGATCGAGGGCCAGTTCCAGGAGCATGACGAATGGGCGAACCGAGGCGGCACGAGCTTGTATCTCGGCGTGCCCGTCGTGAAGGACGTGGTTTCGCTCGGGCTGCGCGGCCGCTACAACGCCTGGGGCAAGACCGAAGTCATGACCCCGGCGGGTAAGCTCGCCACGCACTCCCCGACCGAGGGCTACAACGAGAACGTCGGCGCGCGCCTCACGGTGACGCCCGACACTGCCAACACCTGGTGGCTCGACGGCGACTTCACGCGATTCAAGGGCGGCTCGATGAACACCTCGAACCAGTCCATCCAGGCGCGCCAGTGGTACCACAAGTACAACGTCGCGGCCGGCCACGAGGGCGAATACGACTTCGGCCACACGGAAACCTTCGTGCAGTGGAACCGCCTCGACAAGGTGAAGGGCATCTCGACGCCCAACGACCCGACGAAGTCCTCCTACTCCGAAACGCACGGCACCTTCAACGATCCGCTCGCTTCGAGCGAAAACTTCGAGCTCTCCGCCAGGCTCACGACCCCGCTCGAGCTGGGTTCCCTCGGCAGCATGGTCCTGACGACGGGCGGCGACGCGATCTACGAGATCTTCGTCAACAACCAGTCGACCGCGAGCGTGATCAGGGGCGAGACGCTTGACCAGACGCAGCTCGCCGCCTTCGCCGAGGGCGAGTGGTTCATGAACGACGAGTGGTCCGCCACGGTGGGCAGCCGCGTGATGTGGAGCGACATCTTTGGCGCGCACGCAACGTCCCGCGCCTATCTCGTCTGGCAGCCAATGCAGGCCCTGAGCTTCAAGGGCGGCGTCGCCGCAGGCTACAAGACGCCCGAGGTGCGCAAGCTCGTCGACGGCCTCTACAACTCGAGCAAGGGCACGGACTACTACGGCAATCCCGACCTCAAGCCCGAGGAAAGCTGGAGCTACGAGCTCTCCTCGACGGCTGAGCTGGGCGGCGTTGCGTCCGTGACCGTGGGCGGCTTCTTCACGCAGTTCAAGAACATGCTCGACACCGAGGAGATCGCCGAGAGCACCTACAAGGCGATCAACCACGGCCGCGTCGAATCCAAGGGTGTCGAAGTCCTCGTGAAGACGAGGCCCGTGTGGAACACGCGTTTTACGGGCGGGTACACCTTCACGCACGCCGAGATCACCGAGGGCGCCGATGAAGGCAAGCGTCCGAACGAGCTTCCGCGCCACACGCTCACCGCCCGCGTCGACTGGGCCTCGGGTCCCTTCACGGCCTACGTGAAGTCCTCCTCCAAGTTCGACATGGCGGTCTCGAACCCCGGCAACAAGGGCTCGCGCAACGCGCCCAAGTACGAGGACTACACGATCGTCGACATCGGCGGCAGCTGGACGCCCGTGAAGAACCACGTCATCGCCTGGGCCGTCAACAACGTGCTCGACAAGGACACGGCCGTCTTCGAGAAGTCCGGCACCTCGAGCTGGGCCAACATCTACAGCAACTACATCGAGGGCCGCAACCTCTGGCTCTCCTACACGTACTCCTTCTAAGCCGTCCGCGCCCCGCACGAGCGGGGCCTGCGGCCGGCGGAGCGGTTCCGTCCCTTCGGGCGGGACCGCATTCGCGCACTGCGGGCTCCGCAAGCCAAACCACAACCACCAAAACAGGAACCTCTTATGGAATGGATGAAGGAAGCCGTCGACTACGTGATCTTCGGCATTCTCGGCCTCATGGGCTTCGTCGCACTCTGGCTCACGATCGAGCGCATGCTTTTCCTCAAGCGCTACAGGCCTGGGGACTATGCCTCCGAGGAGGAGCGCGGCATTGCGCTCACGAAGAACTTCACGACGCTCTACATCATCTACTCGAACGCCCCCTACGTCGGGCTGCTCGGCACGGTGATCGGCATCATGCTCACGTTCTACGACATGGGCAGCACGGGCGCGATCGACGCGGGCCGCATCATGACGGGGCTCTCCCTCGCACTCAAGGCCACGGCGCTCGGTCTGGCCGTCGCGATTCCGACGCTCATCTCCTACAACGGCCTGCAGCGTGCGATGAACGTCGCCTCAAGGCGCAGGGCCTGATGGAGGAGAGTTCATGACGATCGAAATCCCGAAGAAGGAGCCCCTCAACATCGTTCCCTTCATCGACATCATGCTCGTGCTCCTTGCCATGGTGCTTTCGGTCTCGACCTTCATCGCAAAGGGCGAGATTCCGATTGCGCTGCCCGAGTCGAGAAGCGCGCAGGCTCCCCTCAAGAATTCGAACGAGGTCCTCATTCAGGTGACGGGCGAGGGAACCCTGCACTGGAACGGCGAGGAGGCCACGCACGAGGAGATCGACGAGCGGCTCCGCGGCATCTCCCGCGACGTGCGGCTTGTTCTTCGCATCGACCGCACCACGCGCTTCGAGCACTTCATCCGTCTTCTCGACATGATCAAGGGCGTTCATCATGAAAACTTCGTCATTGCCGCCGAAAAGCGCGGCTAAGGCAGGCAGTGAAACCCGCACGGCGTTCGCCGCGGCCTGCGCGCTCTACCTCCCGTGCCTGACGCTCGCCGTCTGGGGAGCGTCCCTCGCGCCCGCATCCGCCTCCGTCGGCGCAGAGGGCATCATGCTCGCCGTCGCACAGTTTGAGAGCGCCGCGGCGGCCCCCGCCACCGCCGCCGAACCCGCTGCGGTGCCCGAGCCGGAACCTGAGCCCGAGCCTGCGGCGGAACCCGAACCCGAGCAGGCCGCGGAGTCTGAACTCAAGCCTGAACCCGAGCCTCAGCCGGAACCGGAACCCGAACCTCAGCCTGAACCTGAACCGGAACCTGAGCCGCCCCTGCCTGCGCCCGAACCCATTCCCGAACCCGTTGAGGTCGTCAAGCCCGTGAGGAAGGTGACCGTGACCCGAAGGCCGCCCGAAGAGCGGCCGGAGGCAAAACGCCCCGATCGTCCCCGCAGGCATCAAGCGCCGGAAGTCGCGGCTCCCGTTCCTGCAGGCCCCGCTGTTGCGGCGGCGCCCGCCGCCGCACCTGTCACCGTGTCCGCACCCGCCGCTCCTGCCGAACCCGCGCTTCTCGTCGTGGGCAGGGACGGGGATCCGTTTCTCGGCGAAGTGCGAGAGGCCGTTCTCTCCACGCTTGAATATCCGCGCGAGGCCCGCCGCATGAGAAGGCAGGGCACCGTGACCGTGCAGTTCGTGATCGGCCCCGATGGGCGCGTGAGCGGCATCTCGGTCCATGAAGGGAGCGGCCACGACATGCTCGACCGCGAAGCCTGCGCCGCCGTCGCGCGCGCAGCCTCCCTCTGGGGGAGCCCCGGTCGCACCGTGCGCATCCGCATGCCCGTGGTCTTTACGCTGAAAAAGGGAAGGGGATGATGAGGAACAAACTTCCGGCCGCGACTCTTTTCGCTCTTGCGTGCTCGATCGGGGCTGCTCAGACAGCCGAGCCCGTCTGCACGATGAGCTTCCTGAAGGGAAGCGTGACCGAGTCGGGGAACCGTCCCGTAACGGTCTTCTACGTGACCGACGGCGCAAGGCTCAGGTCTCGGGCGCAGCTGACTCGAAACGGGCGGGCCGCCCGCGGACGGACGCGCGGCCGAGCTCGTCGAATGTCAGGAAAAGACCGTGAAGCCCGAAGTAAAGAGGCGGCTCGAAGGCCGCGCCGTGACGCACGTTCTCATGGGACACTCCTTCGGAGGTCTCTTTGCACTCTCGACGATGGCTTCACGCCCCGAGCTCTTTGACGCCTGGGTGGCGGCCGATCCGTCGCTCTGGTGGGACGGCGGCGTGCTCATTCGAATGCTGGAGGACAAACCGGCTGCGGGGCACTCCGGCGCCTTCGTCTACGCGGGCTTCGGCTCTGCCCTGAGGAAGACGGGTGGCACGACGGCGAGCCGGAATCTCGCCTCCGAAGACCGCTTCAGGGCGGCGCTCGAGGGCTTTGCCGGGCCCGATGCGAAGGTTGTCGTGGAGGACTATCCGCGCGAGACTCACGGCACGATCGCGGTCCCCGTGTTTCACGAGGCGATGAAGCGGCTTCTCATCCGAGGAGTGGCAGGAGTCGCGAAACAGCCCGTCGAAGGCAGTGACGGGCGGTAGGAAGGAAGTGTACGAATGAAAGAACGCCCGGCCCTCCGTGAGGAGGACCGGGCGTTTCGTCAGGTCGGAACCGTGAGCGGTCGATTAGAAGTCGACGCGCATCGTGGCCTCGATGGCGTGGTTCTGACGGCCAGCGTCACCGGCGGAGAGACCGTAGCTCATGCCGAGGTTGAGGTTCTTGTAGGTGGACATGTAGCCGACCTTGAGGTCGCCCACGAAGCTGCCCGAAACGTCGTAGTCGATCGTGTCGGTCGTGGAGGAGCCTTCAAGCGTGTAGGACGATTCCGTGTCGCCGAAGCGGCCGCGGAGCGTGACGTCAACATAGGGCTTGACCTCGAAGGTCTGGAACATGAAGGACGGAGTCTGGACCGTCACGCCCACGGGCACTTCGAAGATCGTGGCCTTGTCTTCGGACACGTCGAAGAGCTTCGTGGTGCCGGCGGCGATTTCATAGTCGTCCATGTCGACGATCGAGAGGCGGGCGCCGGCGTGCGGCGTCAGCGTGAAGGCACCCGTCTTGAACTCGCGTTCGGCACGGATGCCGGCGGAGAGGGCCTTGGCCTTGAGTTCGGAGGCGAGCTCGAGGTTGCCGAGCTGCATCGTCACGTCGCCGTCGGTCGTCACATAGGAGAGCGTGCCGATGACGTTCGTCTCACCGTACATGCGGGAGCCCCAGAGGTGCAGGCCGACGTTCTTGACATCGGTCGAGACGGGGAGGACGTCGCCTTCGCCGTCGGCTTCACCCGACTGGTAGGAGGCGGCGGCACCGATCGTCCAGCCGTTCTTCAAATGGGTGTCGAAGCCGCCCATGATGCCGTAGGTGTCAAGGGAGTAGCCGTAGGCGGAGCCGCCCATGGAGAGGTCGTCCGTCTTGAGGCGGGCGCCCATCGGCTGGACCCACCAGCCGCCCATTTCCCTGGGCATCGTGGCGGCATGATGCTCGATCATGTCGGCCGTGTAGCCCTGGAAGTCAACCGTCATGGCCTTGACGCCGGAGATGGCGCCCAGACCCGTCACGGAGTTGATCATGCTGCTGATCTCCTGGAGCGAGGCGCCCGTGGAGAGGATCTGGTTGATCAGCTGGGTGTCGGGACCCGTGGAGCGTTCGCCGGCGAAGATCTTCGAGACGAGGTTCTTCGCGGAGACGTTGAGGCCGGAGCCTTCGACGGACGTGCCGCCGGCAACGATCATCCAGTCGCCTTCGGAGTTCTGCTTGATCTCGAAATGGTCGCCGACCTGGTTCTTCCAAGCGTCGGCGGCGGTGAGCTCGCCCTTCACGAGCTTGTCCTTGAGGGCGTCACCCTGCTTGAAGTTCTCGAAGAGCTTGTAGGCGCCCCAGGTGAGGTTGGCGCCGTCAAGCGTGACCTTGACATCCTGTCCGGCTGTGATCTGACCCTTGAGGCCGTCGGCCGTGAAGAGTGCGTTGCGGTTGAAGTTGGCCGCGTCGAACTTGAGCGTCGTGGCGCCGGCGAACGTGAGCTCGGCACCGACCTTCTCTGCGTCGGAAGTGGAATCGGGCGTATTCGTGGCAGAGCCGCCGAAGGTCACCTTGGCGTCTTCACCGAACACGACGGGCGCGCCGACTTCAAGGACGAAGTTCGGAGTGGTCTTGGTGGTCGTCGTGTCGGCCCTGACCTTGTCGGCCATGGACGTGGCGACGTTGAGACCAAGGTAGCCGGATTCAGCCGTCAGCGTGCCGTTGATCTTGTCGGTCTTGTGGATGATGACGTTGGAGCCAGTGATGTGGAGCGTGCCGTCGCCGAGCGAGAGAGAACCGACTTCAACGCGGGAGTTGTCTTCGATCTTCAGCGTCTGGGTGCCCATGGCCTGAGTAATGGCATCGAGCTTGACGGAGCCGCGGTCTTCTTCAGGCTTGTTGCCGCCTTCGCCTGCGCCTTCACGGCTGGTCACGACCTTAGACGTGGTGGGCTCGACGGAGGTCGAGGCAAACGTGATCGAGCCGATGGCGACGTCGCTGCCCTTGATCGTCTGGGTGGCGTAGGTGTGCGTGATGTCCTTGATTGCAAGCTTGTCGGTTTCAGTCTTGATGGAATTGTCGTAGGACTTCTTGAACGCCTCAAGCTGCTTTTCGTTCATCTTGCCGAGGAGCTCTTCAAGCTTCGTGGCGTAGTTGTCCTTCGTCCAGTCGTTGAGTCCGAGCTTTTCGATGTTGATGTCTTCAGCGCCGGCGTCAGTGAGGCCGTTGACAGCTTCGACGGCAATCTTAACAAAGTCCGTGAGCTTTTCAACCTTGACGGACGGCGTCACCTTGAGGGACGTCGAATTGAGCGTGAGGCTGCCGAGCGACAGGGAAGGCGTATAGCCATGGCCGTCGAACTCGTCAGCCTTGGTGCTTCCAATCTTGTTGTTTTCAATCTTGAGTTCGGCGTTGTTGTAGACCGTGACGGAGCCGAACCTGGTGACATCCCAAGAACCATTCTTTTCCGTTTCGGCATCGCCTTCGGTGCCGGTCTTGGAAGTGGCGGTTTCTTCTTTCCAGACGGCCTTGTAGTCGGAGAGCGTGACGCTGCCCTGATTGTAGTTGCCGTCGGCAACGATTTTGCCGTCGTCACCCTGCTGGAAGGCCTGAGCCTTGCCGAAGGTGAGGGAGGCGCCGGAGGCGAGGTACTGGTTCTTCCCCTGAGAGAGGTCGAACTTGCCGTCCTGGGCGAAGGAGCCCACAGTGAAGCCCTTGTTGACGGTGAACTGGCCCTTCTTCTGGTCCTTTTCGGTCACGTTAACGAGGTCGCCGATGTTGGCCTTGTTGCCGGCTTCATAGCCGTACTCGAGGTAGTCGGCGGAGAGAGTGCCGGTGGCACCGACGGTGACGGCCTTTTCCTTCTGGGCGTTGATGGTGCCCCAGGTGGACTTGCCGTTGATCTCGGCCGCGCCGGTACCAGCATCCTTGGTGATGGTGAGCTTGGAGCCGCTGTCAAGAGCGCCTTCGGTGTTGACGAACTTGCCGCCGGTCTTGAGCGTGACATTGCCGTAACTCACGCGAGCGCGCGTTTCGGGCGTCTTGTCGTCTTCGCCTTCCTTCTTGTCGGCTTCGGTCTTGAGCTTGTAGCCCTTGTCATTGTTCGTGAGGGTGGCGTTCTTGAGCGTGATGTCGCCCATGACGACGGAGGCGGGGGCGGCCTCAAGGTCGTCGGTCTTGTTGAGGCCGTTGATCGTCACGTTCGCCTTGTTGTTGGCGTCAGTGCCCGTGACTTCGATCGTGCCCTTGGCGTTGTCGAAGCCGCCGTTGATCGTCAGATTGTCTTTGATTTTGAGCGTGCCCGTGTTGACGAGGGAGCCGGTGACCGTGATCGCCTTGTTGGCTTCGAGCGTGCCATTGTTGACGAACGTGCCGCCTTCAGCGACGTCAAGGCCGACGTTGAGCGTCAGGCTGGAAAGTTTGTTGGTGAGCTTGCCGGCAGTCTTGTTGGCCTCGTCCTTGCTGATCGTGATCTTGTCACTGTTCTGGTCCTTGATCGTGACCTTGCCTTCGGCGTTCTTGAAATTCTCGTTGAACTTCTGGGCCCAGGCTTCGTCCCAGGTCTGCTCGTTCTGGACCGTGCCCGAGACGGTGTTGTCGCCGGTGCCGACGGTCAGCGTGACGTCCTTGTTGACAGGCTGGTCTTCGTTGCCGGCCATGGCGCCTGCGGAGAAGACGGCGAGCGTGGTCAGGACGGCCGCGACGAGCGGCTTCCTGGAGAAGGTGGCGTTGCTCATTGATTTATCCTTTGTTGACGATCCTGGTGTCGTACATGAGTGGCAAATACCCGCAAGGATACCAAAGACAGGCGTTGGGAAGAGCGCCTCTCTGGGGTCGCCTTGACCTGCATCAGTTGCAGGGACGACCAAAACCCTTGGAAGGGTGGTGATCCTGCTCAAGTTTCGGGATGTCCCTCCCGTGGAAAACCCTTATGCGGATCTCCCGGGAAGGGCAGGGGCGTCGAGAAGGCAGGTGCCGTCGCCGTTCAGGCGCATTCGCGCAAATGTCTGTATCCTTTCGTCATCATGGAGAACGGACGGCAGAAACCCCCTTATATATAGTGGTTGTCCGGCGAAATCAGATTTAGGAGACCGAAGATGGGACTCGACTTGTACGCGGGCACCTTCACCCGCTATTACACCCGCAACTGGAAGACGGTCGTGGAGGCCTGGGCCGAAGCCAACGGCGTCGACTTCAAGCGCACGGAGGCCGAGGACGAGGAGAAGCTCTCCCCGGAGGAGGTTCAGGAGATCGTCTGTGCATGGCGCGACGAGATGCTTCAGGCGGTGACGCCTGAAAACCAGCTTCCCGAGACCTGGGAGGAGAGCAACGACAAGGCCTACTACACGGACAAGCCCGACTGGGATGCCTTCGGCGCGATGCTGCTCGTAACCGCCGCACACACGTACGAGGAGACGATTCCCGAAACGCTCGAAAAGGGCTGGGACTTCACCGAACATCCGCTCATCAAGCGCCTTGCCGAGGACCACGAGCACGTCTACTCGCTTTTCCGCAGCGTGATGGTCTGGGTTCCGATCACGAAGTCCACGATGGTCTTCCGCGGTCCGATGCCCACGGGCAATGAGGTGATGATTGGCACGCTCGGCGCGCTTGAGCAGGAACTCGAGCACATCAACGAGATCTGCTGGCTCGCCAAGGAGGAGACGATCCTCTCGTGGACCGAAACCGAGGGCTATCCCGCCAAGACGCTCAAGGACGTCGAGACGGGGGCAGAGGACGGCAAGAAGGAGACCTACAGCACCGAGTCCCTCGCCAAGTTCGCCTTCTCGATCTTCTGGCGCGCCATGAAGTTCGCCAAGGAAAACCGTACGCCGGTCCTCTTCGACTACTAAGCCGACCGTCGACCAAAACCAAAAGCCGATTCCGAATGCTCATTCAGGATCGGCTTTTTTTATTCATTCGGGATCGCCCGGATGGAGGCGACGGTGCTTTTGGGTGTGGAGTTTTTCAAACAACCTGACGTTCTTCGGGCTTGAGGGGGGACGACCTCGTGCTCGGAGAGCTTAAGCCTCTTCCACTGCTTCTCTTCTTCTGCCTTGAGCGCTCGCCCTTCTCGAACGAACTCCTCAATCGACACGAGTCGCCAGATCTTCTCGACGAGATCCAAGGCTTCGCGAACGATGTCGAGATTGCGCCTGCCGTCTTCCGCAAATTCGGGTTCCTTGGCGATGAGGACCAGGGCGTCATAGAGCTTCGTCACAATCGGCTCGTTCTCGTCGACCTATTTGGAAAGCGATTCGCCAAAGCGCAGGACGGAGTAGAGCGTAACGCGATCTTCGTAGTTGTCGGTTCCCATGTACATGCGCAGGAGTGCCGCATCATGACGAGCCTTGAGCTTCAGAATCTGCGATTCCGGAACCGTTAGCCTATGGAGCAGGACAACCGGAACGCGGCAATTCGTTGGACGGTACTTCTTGTTTTTTCGATCTTTTTTGTTTATCACCATGGTTGCAGGATGGTTGGAAGGGGATGCGCATATTGTCGCACGAAGCGTTCATTGGCGCGCGGTTCGATTCGGCGATCGGAGATGGGAGGGGAGGAGGGCAGAGAGCAAGGGAACCAGAACGCGTCGCCTCCACGACTGCCGTAGTAGCCGAGGAGGTAGCCTTGCAACAGGACTTGCCTTAGAACGCGCTCATCGGGCAGACCAGCAGCAGAATTGCCAAGCAAAACTTGACAAGCGCGCTGAGAACTCGCACAAAAACAGCCCCAGGCAGCCCCTGAATTGATTCACGGGGTGGAATGGGGCACTCATCCATACCCAAAGCGGCCCTGCGCAGGGGACGCTCATTTTGCAACCCTGTGCTAAGGTTCTTTCATGAGCACGAAATCCTTCATCATCACCCTTCCGATCATCACCGGAAGCCAAGAACGCCGATGGCTGCGGCAGAGTTTCAGCTTCGCCTGCAACCTGCAGAACGCTGTCGTGACCCGCGCGTAGCCATCGAATGCATTGGCTACGCGCTCGGGTGGCTTCAGTAAGCTTGGTTAATTTTTATAGATGCGTTCGCCCTGCTCAGGCGTAAGTCTTAGCCGCGAGGGAATTGAAAACGAAGGGCCGCCCCTGCTCAACTGCAGTCGGGCGGCCCTTCGACTTCTAGAACTCAGGTTCCATCAGAGGTGTCGGTCAAAATACAAACCGCGCACCGATGTTCGCTCTCCAGTCGACATCGATGTCGCCGCCTGCCGAGCGTTCGACGTCGGCATAGACGTAAGCGTTGTTGCCGACTTTGTAGTTGCCGCCGATCGCATATTCGAACCACGTGTCCTGACCGTCAAGTTCGACCGTGCGGAATCCGTGATTGACCGAGAGCTTGCTGTCGCCCAGGAATTCGTGCACGAGACCGCCGCGAACGTAGATGTCGCCCCGATCGTCGGGCAGCTTCCAGCCGAGGGCGGCGCCTGCACGGGTCATGAAGGAGTTGGTCGAGTCGATCTCAAAGAGCGCAGACGTGCCCGTGAACGTTTCGTCTTCGATGTAGGTGTACGTGGCTTCGATGCTAGGTTCGACGTAGAGGCTCTTTGCAAGATCAAAGCGCCAGCCGAATTCGCCCGAGAGCGAAAGGGCGAGCTGATCAAGATCGGCGCTGTAGGCGGCAGTCGTGAGGTCGGTGCCGACTTTGGCCACGCGGGCGATGACGTCGGCGAACTGGCCTTCGTCGCCGAGCCAGACGCCGTAGCCCGCAAGGCTGTAGGTGTCGGTGTCGGCCGTCGAGGCCGAGCCGTCCACGTCGCCCTGCGTGTAGCTCAGGGCAAAGCCGTAGCGGATGCCGTTGTCGCTCGGCATCGTGTCGGCGCCAACCTGAATCTTGTTGAACTTGTGGTCAAGTCCCTGGCCGCTCAGCTTGCCGCCGTCATAGCGTGCCCAAACGCCGTTTTTGCCCTCAACGGCGCGAAGGTCGCCCATGCGCTTTCGCAGGTCGTTCATTTCAACACGGGTGACGAAGCGCGGCATCATGCCGAGCAAGTTCGTCACGTCGATGCTCTTCTGGTTGACGTCCTCCACAACCGTGCTTTCGTCGAGCTTGCCGTCGACGATTTTGCCGGTGACCTTGCCCACGGCTTCGCCTTCGGCGAGTTCAACGGTCGCTTCGCCGAGTTGTTCGACGGTGGATCCGTTGCCGATCTTGATGTGGTTTTCAAGGAAGGCATTGACGTCGCCGCCCACCGCGTCGTTCGTCACGCCGTCGGCCGTAGCGCGACGGGTAACGTCGTCGCCGAGCGTGAGGGTGTTGATGGTCATGATGCCGTTTTCTTCAACGCCGAGCGTCACGCTGCCCTTGGAGAGGTTGACGTTCTCGACCGTCGAGTTCACGAGGGTGAGGTCGGTGACGGCGTCGTGTTCCTCGCTGTCCAAAGCAAGACCGTCTTCACGCTTGAAGATCCAGCCATCAGAGGTGTACTCCGCATACCCGCGACCATTCTCGATGGCCGTAACGGTGGAATTCGTTATGACGAGCGTTGACTTGCCCACGTCGGCGGAAACCTCACCGCTTGAGGTGTCGCCATACTTGACGACGCCGCCGGTATAGACGGTCGAGTTCACGGTTGAGTCATGAATCTCAAGGTTGGCCTGATCAACGCTCGAAACGGCATTGATGCCACAGGCAACGCCGCCCGCGACGACAGGGTTGTGGAGTGTGGAATCGATGATGACGGTATTGGCAGTGCCGACATGGGTCTTCAGGACGCCGGATCCGATTTGGGCGTAATACTGATTGGCAAGGCTCCCGCCGATGACTAGGGAGTTGACGGTGGCGTCCCGAATCACGGTGTCGGTTGACTTCAGGTGGACGTCGGTCGAGTTATCTTTGTATTCGGTATTACTTGGGTTGTTCTTGAAGTGGTCGCCGCCGATGATCAGACTTTCCAAGGTGTCATTGGTCCAATCGCCCGCGTTGCCGAACGAGCCGCCGTTGATCGTCAGTTTGGCGGTGCGTGTGGTGTCGGCATTGCTGACGACGCGTTGGGCGTCACTGCCCGCCGTGCCGCCTACGACATGCCTGGCCGTCACGGTGTTGTCCTTGGAACTGTTGATCGTAACGCTCGTGGATTCAAAGCCGATCGTCTGATCGCCGGTCGTTTTTGACAAATAGCTGCCACCGACGATCATATCCCAATTCCCGGTGTTCACGGTCACGGAACCGGTCTTGAAGTTGGCAGACGTGGTGCTCCCGCCGAGAACGCGATCGACTCCGGTTGCTTGAGCCTCGTTGACGGTCAGAGATTGCCCCTTACCATAAAGATACCGTTCCGATACGGCGGAGTGCGCGGTCGAGGTCAGGGCAAGAAGAATGGCCGAAGCCAAAAGTGTTTTGTTCATGGCGGATACCTGTTCGAGTCATCGTGGAATTTGATGTTCAAGATCGACGCCCGCAAGGGAGAGGATCAAGAGCTCTGTGACGGCCGTCAGGTGAGGCACGGACAACCGCCGCTTTCGGCATCCTAGCAAAATATCGATGGGGGGGGGGGGAGGTAGGGTTAATGCTTAGATATCATGCAATAGGTTGATTTTAATGGGTTTTTGAATGAGGTGTGTGGCGATAAAACAACAGCCGTTCATCGCATCCTAAAAGTCGTTCAAAACGGTCACGATACTCAAGTGAAAATGACGTTTTGATAGAAAAGTCCGTGAAATACACGGACTTTTTCTTGGTGCGCCTAGCAGCGCACGTGTGTCTATGCGGTGAAAGTCCGCTGTCCGCCCGAACAGGGGAAGGACTAGCCTGGATTTTTAATAAGGCGGCTCCGCTAAACGGTGGAAGCCGCTTTTTTTTGGTTCATCTCGGAAGTCCGTGGAACGCGGCCTTGACTTTTAAGAAAAAGTCTG
>OOCU01000879.1_pt1 | contig 16935 bp, 16 predicted proteins | sample 1671781 | NCBI WGS metagenome assembly OOCU01 (sample SAMN06348192, study PRJEB24527) | human gut metagenome | reverse complement strand
GTAGGCATCATCGTCAAAATAATGCGGGCCTTCCACGGCATAGCGGCTCAGTGCATCGAACAGTTCCTCGCAGTGGTCATTATCGCGGACACTGACGGTATAGACATCATCAAAGACGCCCAGCGCTTTCAGCTCCGCCTTGCGGGCCTCGAGGTCCGCCGGGTCTTTGACGAGGTCGGTCTTATTGATGACCGCGATGGCCGGGCCTCCCTTTTTCAGCGCCTCGACCAGAACCATCTCCGATTCATTCAGCGCGCCGTAGGGCTCGAACAGCATCATGGACACATCGACGTCAGCAATGGAGTCGCTGGCCGTCTTGTCCATCCGTTTGCCCAGCTTATTGTGGGGCTTATGCACGCCGGGGGTATCCAGCAGAACGTACTGCAGAGGCCCCCGGGTGATGACGCCAGTAATACGGGTACGGGTGGTCTGGGGCTTGGAGGTGACGATAGCCACCTTCTCCCCCACCAGCAGATTCGTCAGGCTGGACTTGCCCACGTTCGGGCGGCCAATGACCGCCACGAACACAGAGGATGTATCATAATGGCCCTGGATCGGTGTTTCGTTTTTCAAAATAGAACTCCTGTCTTTTTATTCCGTGTAGCTCACCGTGCGGGGCAGACCCAGCTGGATGAGGACAGCTTCTTCCTTCTCACGCATCCGCATGGCTTCCAGACCGCCGTTCTCGTGGTCATAGCCCAGCAGATGGAGCATGGAGTGAACCGTCAGGAAAGCGACCTCTCTCTGCAGCGGATGGCCGTAGAGAGTCGCCTGCTCCTGTGCGCGCTCCATGCTGATGACGATGTCGCCCAGCATCTTGCAGCCGTTGTTCTCGTCCACGTCATAGACGCCGTTCTCCCCCAGAGGGAAGCTCAAAACATCCGTGGGCATCGGCTTGTTGCGGTACTGGTTGTTCAGCTCAGCAATGGCTGCGTTGTCCACGAAGGTCACGCTGATCTCCGCCGGGTCGTCAAAATGCTCATATTCCAGCACAGCGTTGCAGGCGCGGCGGATGAGGATGCGAAGGCCCGAGGGGACCTTGATCGCTTTCTGCGAGTTGGTGATCAAAACTTTATTGGACATAAATCGTCCGCTCCTTTCGTTTCTACATTCTATTGAACGAATGCCCCGGTTTCTGTGGTATGCCGCCGGGGTTGTTTTTTCAGTGTTTAGCCGGGTGGGCAGCGGCCTCGTAGGCTTTGATGATCTCCTGCACCAGACGGTGACGCACCACATCTTTTTCGGTGAAGTAGCACTGCGCGATGCCGTTCACGCCTTTGAGGACCTGAAGTGCATCCACAAGGCCGCTGCGGGTGCGGTCGGGCAGGTCGATCTGAGTGACGTCGCCGGTAACGACCACTTTAGAGCCGACGCCCATGCGGGTCAGGAACATCTTCATCTGCTCCGGGGTGGTGTTCTGCGCTTCGTCGAGGATGATGAAGGAATCGTCCAGCGTCCGGCCGCGCATATAGGCCAGCGGTGCAACCTCGATGATCTGCTTTTCCACCAGACGCTCATAGGTCTCTGCGCCCAGCATATCGAACAGGCCGTCGTACAGAGGCCGCAGATAGGGGTCTACCTTCTGCTGCAGGTCACCCGGCAGAAAGCCCAGCTTCTCGCCTGCCTCCACCGCCGGGCGGGTCAGCACGATGCGGGAGACATCTTTGGCCTTGAACGCCTTGACAGCCATGGCCACAGCAAGGTAGGTCTTGCCGGTGCCCGCCGGGCCGACGCCAAAGGTGATGGCGTTGTTCCGGATGGAGTTGAGGTACTCTTTCTGGCCCAGGGTCTTGGGACGGATGGGCCGACCTTTGACCGTCACCGTCACGAAGTCTTCGGTCAGCTCCCGGACGCGCTTTTCCTCGCCGTCATGCGCAAGGCTCAGGCAGTAGCGCACCGTCTGGTCTTCCAGCGGCGTATGGTTCTCGATAAGGAGAAGCATCCCCTCCACAGCACGGGCCGCAGCTGCAACATTGGCCGGTTCGCCCGAAATGCGCAGCATCGTACCGCGGCACACCGCCGTCACCGAAAATTCTTTCTCCAGCATACGGATGTTCCGGTCACAGTTCCCGAATACGGCGGCTGCGATCTCTACGCTGTCTAATTCAATGCTCTTTTCTGCCATGCGGCTCCTCCTGAATGTCACTAGATTCTGCTTCTATTGTACCACCAAAACAGCGCGAAGAAAACTATGAAAATTGCACAAAATTTTTCAACCGCATATGGCGGTTTGGCAGAGCACTCGAAACCTGCTCTATCAGCCTTTTCAAAGAGGTATAATCGCAATGTCCAAGTGTGCGATGACCCCCGCAAGGGTGAGCCGCTTATTTTTACTCCCTCTGTTCCCTTTTTGTGCCACCTCTTGAGCCACCTCGTTGAAAAACTTTCCCGGAAACAGGGGCAATTACCGCCCACATTCCCCTCGAAAGGCATTTCTCCGCACAAACAAAAATCCCCGAAAAGCCAGGCGCGAAGCCACTTTTCGGGGATTTTACTTTGGAGCTACTGATCCGATTCGAACGGACGACCTGCTCATTACGAGTGAGCTGCTCTACCGGCTGAGCCACAGTAGCACATTGCGATCTCTGCAACGTGTGATATTCTACCATAAAAGCCGGGAGCTGTCAAGATTGATTCGCAACTTTATCCCTCTGTGTTTGATTCGGCTCCTTTGCAAGGACGCGGCTCAGCTCACAGACCACAAAGCAGCAGCCGAGAAACACCAGCAGCGCACAGTCGGGCGGGAGGCGGCGCATCGTGGTCACGCGGTCACACAGGCTGCTGAACGTCTCCTGCGCCCGCTGAGGAAGCAGAAGATAGAATACCAGCAGCGAAAGCGGCAGATGGAGCAGCCGGGCGCGGTAGAGCGGGCGGAGGGTCATCTCGGGCGGGCAGATGGTCCGCACCTGCATCAGGACAGAAAGCCCCTGCACGCTCAGCGCCGCGCAGCACAGCATACTGGCGAACCGGCCGCTTTTTGCAGCCAGGTCACAGCCGGAGCAGACCTCCAAAAGCATCGCGCACCGGAGGGCAGCACTTCCCCCGCTCCTGCGGCCAGCATCCGGAAAAACAGGACGAAGCCGCAGAGCTTGAGGTAGGTCTGGGCCGCCTGCGCGATGATGCCGTCCAGCCGGAGAGGCTGCGAAACGGTCGGGACAGCGGGGTGCGCCATTGACCCAAGCGTCCCTCCCAGCCGCGCCAGAAGCGCGGCGGACAGATAGCCCGCCGCCACCTGTGCAAGGAACAGCAGGACGCCCAGCTCTGCACTGCCCAGCATGGACTGCCCGACAGCCAGTATCACAAAGGACGGGCCGGAACAGACACAGGCCGGGAGGAGCGCATCGGCCTCCCGCGCGGTGAGCTGCCCGGAGCGGACGGCCCCGGCGGCGGCACTTGCTGCGGGGGCAAAGCCGCCCAAAAATCCGATGAGCAGCACCCGCCCAGCCGCCGGAGCGCGGACCCCGATGAGCCTTGCCGCCGGGCAGAAGGGCAGCCCCAGCACATCCGCCGCCGGGCATTGGATGAGCAGCGTGGACACGATGAGGAATGGGAACAGCGAAAGCAGCAGCGAGCCGCCGCAGAGCGCCAGCCCCTCCCGCAGGGCCTGTGCGCAGGCATCCGGTGCGGCAAACGGCAGCAGACCCGCGGCCAGCGCCATCAAAAAATACCCCACGCCCCGGATTTTCTCTTTCTGAATCATACGCGCACCCTCCATTTCCATATATATGTGGTAATTGGCAGCGGTTTGCATGGCGGGAGGGAGCAGCGTGGGAAGAAAACGAAAGCAAACGCATTCCCTGCGCGGCTGGTTCCGGCGGATGTTCCGTCAGCCGCCCGGGGACTTCTACGGACGGGCTTCGGTCTACCTGAGCGGCAGAAGGATGGAGATCGAGCAGTTCCGGCGCATCCGCTCCTACGAAGAAGGCAAGCTCTGCCTCGAGCTGAAGCGCGGCACTCTGACGGTCTACGGCGATGATTTGAAGATAGAGACACTCTCCGCCCGGAGGCTCACCCTGCGGGGGCAGATTCTGCGGACCGATTTTTCAAAGGAATAGGAGCTTTCTACCATGGAATGGACTCAGCTCTGGGCGGGCATCACCTTTGCGGCGCAGAACGGCGATGCCGAAGGTCTGCTGACTGCTGCGGCCGCAGGCGGGCTGCACCTCTCCGACATCGTTCCCCGGCCCGGCGGGTTCTCGGCCCGGTGCGCCGCATGGCATTATCGGAAACTGGCCGCTCTGGCCCGCAGACGGCGGGTACGGCTGCGCATCCAAAAACGGCAGGGTCTTTTCTTTTGCATCCGTCCCCTTCTCCGGCGGCGGGGGCTCTGGGCCGGATGCCTTGTCTTTCTCCCTCTGCTGCTCTGGCTGCAGGGCTTTGTCTGGTTCGTCGAACCGGCGGGCCTGACGCCCGGCCAGCAGGCGCGGGCCGCCGTCGTCCTGTGGGAGGCAGGGCTTTTCCCGGGAAATGCCGTCACACAGGAAAAGCTCGCCGCCGGAGAATACGCCCTGCTCCAGAGCGGTGAGTTTTCCTGGGCCAGCCTCAACTTTATGAAGGGAAAGCTGGTGGCGGAAGCGGCTGCGGCGAAACCGGTGCCGGACATCGCTGCCGGGACGCTCCACGGCCTCCGGGCCAGGGTGTCCGGCACGGTCGTTCGCACCAACCTCGTCAGCGGGACGATGCTCGTCGTCCCTGGCCAGGCTGTAGAAGCCGGTCAGGGCCTCATCGGGACAGCCCGCGCCGAACGGGACGGAACGCTCATCTTTCAGCCTGCGGCGGGCAGTGTCCGGGCGCAGTTCGAGTGGGAAAACGAGCAGGATATTGCCCTGATGCTGCCCATCGAGCAGCTCACAGGGCAGCAGACCGTGCATCGGACGCTGTTCTGGGACGGTCATGCGATCACTCTGCCCTCCCTGCATCCCGTCCCAAACTCGGCAGAGGCCGCTGCCGTCGTCCGACACTACCAGCCAGAAGTCTTCGGGCTTCCCATTCCTGTTTTTATCGAAGAAACGACACATTATTATAAAACCTCCACCGATTTTGAGCGGACCGAAGAGCAGGCTCTGGCTCTTTCTAGACTGCAAAGTAAACAAGCTTTACAGCAGAATTGGCCTGATTTTGAGCTTCTGGCCCGCAAAGAGGACGTCTCCGTCGAAGAAAACACCCTCCACTACCGGGTCGTCTACACCATCACCGCCGACATCTGCAAATGAAAACGCCGCACAGCCCCGAGCTCATCTGCCCCGGCCATGCGGCGATTTATGATTATGGATTTTTGTTACTTCTCTTCCGGGGTCGTCTCGGCCAGAAGCTCGTTCAGGTCGAACTCATACTTCGTGTGGCAGAAGTGGCAGACCACCTCACACTTCGGGTCTTCGTCCCGGAGCTTTACCAGCTCTTTGCGGCCAAGGCTGAGGAGCATATCCTTCGTGCGCTCCTTGCTGCAGTCGCACTGATACTTCACCTCGCGGGTATCGAGGACCTGCGGGTCGAAGCCCGCCATTGCCAGCTCCATCATATCCTGCGGGGTCTTCCCTGCCCGGAGCAGCTCGGTGACGGAAGGCATGGCGGCGATGTTCTGCTCCAGACGGGTGATCTCGGCATCGGTCGCGCCCGGCAGGAGCTGCAGCAGATAGCCGCCGGCGCAGGCGATGGACAGGTCCTTGTCCACCAGAACGCCCAGCGCACACACGGTGGGGATCTGTTCGCTGTAGGCATAGTAGCTGGTGATGTCCTCAGCGATCTCGCCGGACACCAGCGGCACCTGACCCACCGTCGGCTCCTTCTGGAGCTTGTTGTCCCGGATGACGGTCAGAACGCCGTCTTTGCCGACTGCGCCGCCCACGTCCAGATGGCCGTTCTCCTTTGCGGGAAGCTCGACCAGCGGGTGGTCGATGCAGCCCTTGACGTTGCCGTGTGCGTCGGTGCAGGCGATGACGACGCCAGCCGGGCCGCCGCCGGACACGCGCAGGGTGATGGAGTCGCCATCATCCTTGAGCATCGCACCCATCAGGGAGACACCGGTGAGCAGACGGCCAAGGGCTGCGCTGCAGGTGGCGCTGGTGGTATGCAGCTTTTCTGCCGTGCGGACGATCTCAGTGGAGTCCACGCCGCAGAACACGACACCGCCGTTTTCAGAAATGCCGCGGATAAGATTCGACATATTATTGTTCCTCCAGTTGGGTATACTGTTTGACTGCGCAGAAGAAATAGCGCTCGCTCTCGTCGGTCAGAGGGCCAAAGCTCTCGCCGTCGCAGACACTTTCCAGCGCAAAACCGTGCTTTTCCAGAGCGGCGCGGATGGTGTCGAGGTCGTAGGTGTACTCGTAGAACTGCTCGTGGAAGTGCTCCCCCGTCTCGCGGTAGTCGATGTCCACGCTGATCTCCACCCGGCGGTCGGCGGCGCTGTAATGGTTGCGCCAGACGCAGGAGGCGTCCTCTTCTTCAAACGTAAAGACGTTTTCGCCCAGCACGTTCCGGTGCTTATAGGGCGTGTTCATATCGAACAGGAGCACGCCGCCTTTTTCCATAAAGAAGCCGGCGTTGGCGATGGCTTTGTCCAGGTCCGGGATGTGGTTGAAGGTGTCGAAGGTGGACACCGCACCCCGGATGGTGCCGTAGAGGTCGAGCTTGAGCAGGTCCTGCCGCAAAAGAAGCAGGCCGCCGGAAAGGCCAAGCTGCTCCGCCTTGTCCCGGACGACGCAGAGCATCTCCTCCGACTGGTCGATGCCGATCATATCGTAGCCCGCCTGCGTAAGCATCAGGGTCAGCTCCCCCGTCCCGCAGCCCAGGTCTGCGAGGATGCCGTCCTGGATGCCGTGGGCTTCCAGCTCTTTTTTGATGTGGGCATACAGGGCCTCGTAGTCGGCCTCGCCGTTGAACTCATCGTAGAAATAAGCAAATTCGTTGTAAGCCATTGCGTTACTCCGCGTCCTCTGCGTTTGCCTCGTACTCGGCGGCGACGGCTGCGTTCAGCACAGCCTGCAGCTCCGGGATGCCGCAGCCGCTCTCGCCGCTGGTCAGCACCACCTTCTGGCAGCCGTAGGGCAGGCAGAGCTTTTCGAACTCCTCCTGCGTCTGGGCCAGCTGGCTCTTCTTGAGCTTGTCGGCCTTGGTCAGGGCCACGACGAAGGGAATGTTGTGGTAGTGGAGATAATGCAGCATCTGGATGTCGTCGGCGCTGGGGGCGTGACGGCAGTCGATGAGCTGGACCAGCAGGGTGTGGTGGCGCTGAGCCTCGAAGTAGCTGTTGATGAGGTCGTCCCAGCGCTCACGGTCGGCGTTGCTCACCTTGGCATAGCCGTAGCCGGGCAGGTCCACGAAGTAGCAGTCATCCACCGCGTAGAAGTTGATGGTAGCCGTCTTGCCCGGCGTGCTGGACACGCGGGCAAGATTTTTGCGGTTGCAGAGCTTATTGATGAGGCTGGATTTGCCCACGTTGGAGCGGCCGGAGAAGCTCAGCTCCGGGCGGTCGCTCTCGGGCAGCTGGCTGGAAATGCCGTAGCTTGCAATGAAATCCGCTTTGTTATAGTTCATGGAGCTTTCCTTTCTTTGATAAATGCCATTTATCCCAACTCCTTCAGTCATCGCTTACGCGATGCCAGCTCCCTCAGTGAGGGAGCCTCCAGCGAAGAGGAAAAGCTTTCCGGTATGCCAAAGCCTCCCTCCTTGAGGGAGGGGGGACCGCGTCAGCGGTGGAAGGAGTTCTTTTCCCTCAGCAGACCGCGCCCGGCTGCGGCTTTTCAGCCGTCTGCGGCAGGGCCGCAGCCTCAGCGGGCTTTACCTTCCTGGTGCGGGGGTGGCCCGCAGATACCGTCTTGGGCTTGAGGAGGGCTGCGGCGAGGACCTGCGACAGGTTGGACATGGGCAGGAACTCGATGTTCTTCTTGACCTCGTCGTCCACCTCGTACAGATCGGACAGGTTGTCCTTCGGGATGAGGACGGTCTTCATCCCCTCGCGGTAAGCGGCCATGCTCTTCTCGCGGAGGCCGCCGATGGGCAGCACATTGCCGTGGAGGGTGATCTCGCCGGTCATGGCCACATCGCCCCGCACCGGGATGCCGGACAGGCAGGAGATGAGAGCCGTGGTCAGGGTGACGCCGGCAGAGGGGCCGTCTTTGGGGACTGCACCCTCCGGGGCGTGGATGTGCAGGTCGCACTTCTTGAGGCGCTCGGAGTCGATGCCGTACTCTGCGGCATGGACGCGGGCATAGGTGATGGCCAGCTGGGCGCTCTCCTTCATCACGTCGCCCAGAGAACCGGTGACGGTGATCTTGCCGCTGCCGTTGTCGATGACCTGCACCTCGATGGGCAGGGTCTCGCCGCCGATGCTGGTCCATGCCAGACCGTTGGCGATGCCGATGGCGTTGGTGCGGTTGAGGAATTCGGGCTTGACCATGCGGGGTCCCAGCAGCTTTTCGAGGCCGGTGCCGGTGACGGAGACATTCTCCGCCTCGCCGGAAGCAATTTTCCGGGCGCACTTGCGCAGGACGCTGGTGATGGTGCGCTCCAGATTGCGGACGCCGGCCTCGCGGGTGTAGCCGTCGATGATGCCGTAGAGGGCGCTCTGGGAGAAGGTGACCTTGCCGGTCAGGCCGCAGGCATCCAGCTGCTTGGGGACCAGATGCTTCCGGGCGATGTTGTACTTTTCCACCCGGGTGTAGCTGGGCAGCTCGATGACGTCCATGCGGTCGCGCAGCGGGCCGGGGATGGCGCTGAGGTCGTTGGCCGTGGTGATGAAGAGCACATGGCTCAAATCAAACGGCATATCGATGAAATGGTCGTTGAAGGTGCTGTTCTGCTCGGGGTCGAGGGCTTCCAGCAGAGCGGCCGCCGGGTCGCCCCGGAAGTCGCCTGCCAGCTTGTCGATCTCGTCCAGAAGCATCAGGGGGTTCGAGCTCTTGGCAGAGATCATGGCGTTGATGATCTTGCCGGGCATCGCGCCGATGTAGGTGCGGCGGTGGCCGCGGATCTCGGCCTCATCCCGCACGCCGCCGAGGCTGATGCGGACATACTTGCGGTTCAGGCTCTCGGCGATGGAGCGGGCGATGCTGGTCTTACCGACACCCGGAGGGCCGACGAGGCAGATGATCTGGCCCTTCACGTCGGGGGCCAGCTTGCGGACGGCCAGCACCTCGAGGATGCGGTCCTTGACCTTCTTCAGGCCGTAGTGGTCCCGGTCCAGCACGCGCTGGGCCTTGGCGATGTCCAGATCGTCCTTGGTGAAAGTGTTCCAGGGCAGGTCGAGGCAGGTGTCCAGATAGGTGCGGATGACCGTGCCTTCCTGATTGCTGCTCTGCATCTTGGAGAGGCGGTCCACCTCTTTGAGAAGCTTCTTTTCCCGGTCCTCGTCCAGATGGAGGGCCGTGATCTTCCGGCGGTACTCCTCGGCCTCGGCGGTGGTATCGTCGTCCTCGCCCAGCTCCTCACTGATCATATGGAGCTGCTCGTGGAGGTAGTAGTCGCGCTGGTTCTTGTCCATCGCCTCGTCTACCTTCTGGGCGATCTCCTTATCGATCTCGAGCATCCGGCGCTCCCGGTGCATCTTCTCGATGAGCAGATGCAGACGGCCCATCAGGGTGCCTTCGTCCAGAATGGCCTGCTTATCCTCGAAGCGGAACAGGAGGTTGGCCGGGATGTACTCGGACAGGAAAGCGGCGTCGGTGCTGGTGGTGATGGCAAACACCACGTCCTTGCCGATGTGGGGGTTCAGAGCCAGCAGGTCATCAAAGCTCTTTTTGACGTTGCGGACGAGGACGTCCGCCTCAGGCAGTTCCTCTGGCTTCGCCATCTTGACCGGGGCCGGGCGGACGGTGGCCAGCAGGAAGCTGCCGTCGTCCTCCATCTCGGAGAGTCTGGCGCGGTATTTGCCTTCGACCAGGATGCGGACGAGGTCGTCCGACACCCGCATCACCTGCTTGACCTCGGCCACGACGCCGTAAGTATAGAGGTCGGCGGCCTTGGGGTCTTCGACCTTCATCTCTTTCTGTGCTACGAGGAAGACGTCAGAGTTGTTGCTGACGGCCCACTCCACGGCGGCGATGCTCTTCTCGCGGCCCACCTCGAAGTGGAGCAGATTGTTGGGGAAGACCACCAGCCCGCGCAGGGCGATGGCCGGAAGGTGGAGGACGCTCCGCTCCACCTTGACCGTAACTTTTTCAGACATAGTACAAAACCTCCCAGCCGTCCCTCGGATGCGAGTCATCCATAAGGGCGGCTTTTTTGTAGGGTCATATCAAATCTATCATTTTATTATAGCGAAAAATGTTTGCAGATGCAACTGTTCAGCGCTTTTCCCGGGTGTTGTAGCCCAGTCTGCCCAGTGCGGGCAGGATGGCCCGAAGTGTCAGGGACGTGAGGGCGCCCATGACAAGGCCCAGCACCAGCATCACCGGCGCATAGTACAGCGACATGGCCGAGGACAGGATGAGCCCCGCGCCAAGCAGCTGGCCGATGTTGTGGGACAGTGCGCCGCAGACCGACAGGATGAACCATGTGGGCCGGAACGGGAGCTTATAGTAGAGCACCCACATCACCAGCAGGGACAGCAGTCCGCCGCAGAGCGAGAGGAAGCCTGCCGTCCAGCCGGAGACGAGGAAGACGAACAGCGCCTTGAGCAGGTCGAGATAGAGCGCCTGCCGCGCCCCCATGAAGAACAGTGCATACATCACCACGATGTTCGCAAGGCCCAGCTTCATGCCCGGCGCAAGGCCCGGGATGACCAGTGTGCCTTCGATGAAGGAAAGCGCCATCGCCAGCGCGAACAGCAGGCCGGAAAGTGCGATCTCATGTGTTTTCTTCGGGTCATGGTTTCGGTTTGCCATCGGCTCTCCCCCTTTGCTGCATCGGTCATTCTTCGCCGCCTGCGGTCTGCTCGTACTGCTCCTGCTCTTCCACAGCGGCTTCCCATGCAGCGAAAAGCTCGTCCTGATGGAAGCGCAGGTCGCTGAGCTCGTCGCTCTTTTCCCGCAAAAGCTGGGGGTCGTTGTAGACCTCCGGCGAGTTTATCTCGTTTTCCAGCTCCACTTCGCGGGCGCCGCAGGCTTCCATCTCGTCCTCGCAGGCTTTGATCTTGGCGCGCAGCTCTGCCCGGCGGCGGCGCTGCTCTTTGCCGTAGCCCGCCTTGGCGGGTTCGCTGCTCTTCTCGGCCACGGGGGCGGGAGCGGCGCGGCCCATCAGGGCGTCATAGCTGGGGTAGATGACCGCCTTGCCGTCCTCGAGGTAGAGGATGGGGCAGGCCAGACTGTTCATCAGGTGGCGGTCATGGGTGACGAGGAGCAGCGTGCCGGTGTAGGCCATCAGAGCCTCGGTCAGGTTCTCGCGGGTGTAGATGTCCAGATGGTTGGTAGGCTCGTCCAGGAACAGCAGGTTCGGGCGTTCCAGCACGATCTCTGCAAAGCGCAGTCGGGCCAGCTCGCCGCCGGACAGGGCCTCGCAGGGCTTGAAGACCGTCTCGCCCCGGAAGCCCAGCTTTGCCAGATGGCTGCGGACTTCCAGCTCGGTCATCCGGGGGTACTTGTTCCAGATGACGTCGATGACGCGGCCCGCGCCGATGCGGTTCTGCTGCTGGGCGAAGATGCTGGGCCGTGCGCCGGTGCCAAGGCGGACCATGCCGCCGGAGGGGCGGCGCTTGCCGTCCAGCACCTGCATCAGGGTGGATTTGCCTGCGCCGTTGGGGCCGGCGATGATGAGCCGCTGGCCGCGGCAGACCGTATAGGTGAAGGGCTCCAGCAGGGTGCGGCCGCCGATCTTGATGGTCAGGTTCTTGAGCAGCACCAGCTCATTCCACGGCTCCACGTCGTATTCGAAGCGGAACTTGAGCTGGTTGGTCTCGTCCTGAGGGGCCTCGGTGATCTCCAGCTTTTCCAGCTGCTTGCGGCGGCTCTGGGCCATCTTGGTGGTGGAGGCGCGGACGAGGTTGCGGTCGATGTAGTCCTGTAATTTTTCGGCCAGAGCCACGTCGGCGTCATGCTGCTTCTGGCGCAGGGCGTCGGCGGCTTCCTTCTGGGGCAGATAGGCCGAGAAGTTGCCCTTATAGGTGGTCATGGTCTGGAAGGAGACTTCCCAGATCTTGGTACAGACGTTGTCGAGGAAATAGCGGTCGTGGCTGACCACCAGAACGGCACCGGAGTAGCCCTTGAGGTAGTTTTCCAGCCACTCCATGGTGGCGAAGTCCAGATGGTTCGTAGGCTCGTCCAGAATGAGGACGTCCGGCTTCTCGAGGAGGAGCTTGGCCAGACGGAGACGGGTCAGCTCACCGCCGGAGAGGACGCCCACGTTCTTGCTCCAGGTATCCTGTGCAAAGCCCATGCCGGACAGCACCTTCTTGATGTTGACGTCCATGTTGTAGCCGTCGGCGGCGTCGATGATGTTCTGCAGTTCGTCGTGCTTTTCGAGAAGGGCGGCGTCGTCGGGAGAGGCCGCCATCTTCTTTTCCAAGATCTGCATCTGGGCCATGGCGTCCAGCACAGGGGCGAAGGAAGAGCGCATCTCCCCGTAAATATCCAGCGTAACATCGAGCTTTGCGTTCTGCTCCAGATAGCCCAGCGTCACGCCGTGGGTCACGCTGAACTCGCCGTCATAGTCGGTGTAGACGCCGGTCAGAATTTTGAGCAGGGTCGTCTTGCCTGCGCCGTTCTGGCCCACGATGCCGATGCGGTCTTCTTTTTCCACGCTGGCGCTCACGTCGTGCAGGACGACTTTCTCGCCAAAGCTCTTTCCGAGTTTTTCCAAATGAATCAGCATATCGTTCTTCCGTGTTCTTTTCCAGTAGGGTGGATGGGGACATTCCCGCCGTTACAGCTGATGACGGCGGTGCTTGAGGCCGAGGTTCGCCAGCTCTTCCGGCTCCATCACCAGCGGGTAGAGCTCTTCCAGCGAGGCGATCTCGTAGGTGGGGTTCACCTTGCCCGGGTTCTCGGCGTGGCCGGGGTTGAACCAGCAGGTGTCGAGGCCCGCGTTCACGCCGCCCTGAATGTCGCTGGTGAGGCTGTCGCCCACCACAAGGACGTGCTCCCGGTTCTCCACGCCCAGAGCGCGGAGGGCGGAGTCGAAGATGCGGCGGCTGGGCTTCTCGCTGTCCAGCTTCTCGGAGACGAAGACGTCCTCAAGGTAGGCCCCGATGCCGGATTCTGCCACCCGGCGGCTCTGCACCTTCTCGAAGCCGTTGGTCACGATGGCCAGCGTCGCCACCTCGGAAAGCTCCCCGAGGACGTCCGGCACATTGGGGGTCATCAGGTCGGGGTGGGAGGACAGGTGGTCGAGGTAGCAGCGGTTCATCTCCACGCCGTCACCGGCTGCGTTGATGGCCTTGAGGAAGCGGGTGAAGCGCTCCCCCATCAGCTTTTCGCGGCGTATCTGGCCCTTTTCCAGCTGACGCCAGAGCTCCGAGTTGATGTCCCGGTAGGTCTGCACCGTCCCGGCGTCCGGCTCGATGCCGTATTCCACCAGCGTCTCAGCCAGCGCCTTGTTCTCGGCGGCATCAAAGTCCAGAAGCGTATTGTCTGCATCGAAGAGGATGCAATAATATTTTGCCATGTTTCTTTCCCTTCTCTATCATGTTTCGAGCCGCCTGCCGCCTTGAGCGGGTGCGGCTGCGGTGCGGTTTGAGAACAGCGAGAAGCCAGCCCCGCCCGGCAGAGCTGGCTTCTCGTATTTTTTTATCCTTCCAACGTCATTTCATAGGCTTCGTCGTCGGACTGGTCCGGCAAATTTCCGCTGCACTTACAGCGCGGCGTGCAGGCGCACTCTTTTGCGATGCACTTTGCCATCTGCTCCTCCGTCACGCCGTTCTCGACGTTTTCCCAATCCATGTCGTAGTAGTCCACGCTGCCGTCGGTCACATCTTCTGCGCCGGGCAGGCCGAGGACTTGCATTTCTTCACGGAACATCCGCTCGCCTCCTCTCGGCTCAGCCTATGCGGCTGCACAGAGGAAGGTGCGGGGCGTCATTCTGCCTTGCCTTCGGCTTCCTTGCTGGCGGAGGCTTCCGACTTGGTTTCGGCCTTGGGCTCTGCTTTGCTTTCGGATTTGGATCCTGCTTCGCCCTCGGCCTTAGACTCAGCCTTAGACTCGGCCTTGCTTTCGGACTCCGGCTCTGCCTTGGAGCTGCCGGACGACGAACTGCTGGTGCTGTGGGAAGAGCTGCCCGAACTTGCAGAGGAAGAGGATGTACTGCCGGAAGAACCGGCATGGGACGAGGACGAGCTGCTGGTGGAACCGGACTCGCTGGTCACACCGCTGCCGATGGTGATGGTCAGGGTGTTGCTGCTCACCTTGCAGTCGTTGTAGGTGACGACGGCGTGGATCTTATAAGAAGCGTCGACCATGGAGCTGTCCACCACCACAGTGATGCTGGACTTGCCGGCGGCCTGCGTGACCTCCTGACCGTTGGCGTACCAGCGCAGGTTCTCGGTCTTGGCGTACTTGCCGCTCAAGGCAGCCTTGAAGGTGTAGGAGCTGCCCACAGCGCCCTTGCCCTCGCTGGTGATGTGGACGGAGGCCGTGCCGAAGACTGCCGTGACGTCCAGATTCTGCTTGAAATCGGTGTCGGTGCGGGTCTTGCTGGTGAGGCCGTCGCTCCACTTGACGAAGACGTGGCCCTCCGCCGGGACAGCGGTCACGGTGATGGATTTATCGGGGTCGGTGACGGTGTAGGTCACAGAGCTGTTGCCGGTGTCATTGCCGACGCTCAGAGTGCCGCCGCCGTTCTTGTCCACACGGTAGCGGGCCTCGAACTTTTTGTTCTCGCTGGTGCTCTCGCTGGAAGAGCTCTCCGAGCTGCTGGCGCTCTCGGCCTGACTCTCGCTGGAGCTGACAGCCTCCGAGCTGGGAGCGGCCACGGCGGAGCTGGGGTTGGAGACATACTCCATGGTGCGGGTGGGGATGTTGTTGGTGTCGGGGCGGCGGTCCTCGGTCTGCAGGGCGTGGGTGCGGATATAGTTCAGCACTGCCTTGAGGCCGGCGCTCTTGAGGTGGATGTCGCCGCTGGTGTAGTAGTCCGCGATGCCGTAGCCGTCGCTGCCCTTGAGGGTCTCGGCAGAGTTGAGGAAGCGGATGCCCAGCTGCTCGCACAGATCCAGAAGGGCCATGTTGAAGTCGTCGATCTTGGCCTGGTCCATGTGGGGGTAGTTGGAGTGGTCAGCCGGGACCGGCGGCACCGTGTTGACGATGATGTCGGTGTAGGGATAGCTCTGCTGGATGGCCTGGATGAGGGCCGTGTAGTGGGCGATGAAGTCCGAGACTTCCATCCCGGTGTCGTTGGTGCCGAAGGTCATGACCACACGGCGGGGCTTCATCATGGCCACCGCCTGAGGGATGGTGTAGTGGCTGGAATCCTTCTTAAAGGTAACGATGCCCTCGTTGAGCGCGACCTGGGTGCCGATGCCCTCTTTGGCGCAGAACTGCTGCAGGGAGATGAGGCCGTTGTTATAGAGGCGGACGGTGTTGGAGTCGCCCAGAAAGAGGGTGTCGTTCAGATAGTCCGTGCCGGCGTCGGCGGTCTCCGTCAGCAGAGCGGTGGAGGCGTTGTCGATCTGGTAGTGGCCCGACAGGTCTCCGCCGGAGGCGGGGTCTGCCACAGACTCCGAGACGGAGGGGGCAGGCTCCTCCTTTTTGAGGAGGGTGGTGGTGATGCCGAAGGTCAGCAGCACCGCCAGCACGCAGAGGATGCAGACCAGAACGGCCCGATGCTGCATGGGAGTCATGGTTTCGTTTTGTTGTTGTCTTTTTTGACTCATAGATTCAGTCCCTCTCGTTTCAGGAATGGGAAGGCTCGTCCGCCGGGCGGAGAGCCCAATCCGTCAGCTCTTTGCAGTCAGCGGCCAGGAAGACCGGCGCAAAGGGGGCGACCTCTTCCCTGCCGCCGTAGCCGTAGAGCACAGCGGCGGCGTCCAGGCCGCAGTTCACAGCGCCCTGCATATCGTCCCGGCGGTCGCCCACCATCAGCACCCGCTTGCCCTGCATGACGGGCTGGGCGAGGACGTGGCGGATGACGTCGGTCTTGTTGTCGCGGCTCTCATCCATGGACGCACCGCCCACGAAGGAGAAGTAAGGCGCAAGGCCCTGCTCCTCGAGGATGGGCCTCACAACGTCGGTGGGCTTGCAGGTGGCCGTGCAGAGGGTCAGGCCCGCAGCCTTGAGACGGCCCAGCATCTCCACCACGCCGGGGTAGACATTGCCCTCGTGGCAGCCCTTGGCGGCGTAGCTCACGCGGTAGCGCTTCGTGGCCTCCTCGATTTTTGCAGGGTCGGAGAAATGCTCGCCGAAGCTCTTGCGGAGGGGCGGGCCGATGTAGCGGCCAAGGTCGCTCCGGGCGACGTCAACGCCCATGGAGCTGAAAACTTCTTCCAGTGTATTGAGAATGCCGGGGGCGGAATCGATGAGCGTACCGTCCACGTCAAACAGGATCGCATCGTAGTGCAGCAAGGTCAGGTTCCCCTTTCTCTTTGGATAAACATTATATAGTATAGCACAGATTTCGATATTCAGCAATTCCAACAAAACACTTTTCCGACTTTTATACATATTTTTAGGCAGCCCCGCCCCGGAAAGCAAAAACCGCCCACCCATTGCGGGCGGGCAGTCGCATTTTGACATCAGCTCTCGGTGGTGGTGCAGTTCCCCGTCGAGGGGTAGTAGAGGTTGTTGGCGATGAATTCCAGCTTCTCTTTCAGAACCAGCTCAAGGTTCGCCACGGCGTGGACCATGTTGGTAGCGGAGTCGTTGACTTCCAGCAGCTTGCACAGGTCCAGCTCCTCCATGCTGAGGGCGGCTTTCATCTTCTGGCTCTCGGCGCAGAGGATGTGGCTCAGGGCCGACTCCTGCAAAGCGATGCTCTCCATCAGGTCGACGACGGCCTGGTCGAGGGAAACTCTCGGCAGCGCGGGGCAGCCGCAGGAAACGCAGGGGGTGCAGTTGGTGGTATCAGCCATAAGAA
>OOCU01000872.1_pt1 | contig 17063 bp, 18 predicted proteins | sample 1671781 | NCBI WGS metagenome assembly OOCU01 (sample SAMN06348192, study PRJEB24527) | human gut metagenome | reverse complement strand
TCCCTTGACAAGGAAAGCCGCCGCCTTTGTTGATCCTCCGATGAGCCCCTAAAGAAGCGTGCAGGGCGCTTCTCATCCTTTCATTTTACACGCTGGCCCGCTGGGCCATGAACCGCTCATAGGCCGGTTTGGGCAGCAGGACGCGCCCGGCCAGCGGCTTGAGCTGGGCGGTGATGGCGTCGCAGGGAGCGCACTCGCCGTCGGCAGTCGCCACGATAGGGCCGCGTCCGTCTGCCGGGCGCAGGGAGACACACTTGGCCCGGCGGTAGATGAAGTAGGGCTTCGCCTGTTCCGTCAGCTCACCGTTCCGGAAGTGCCTGCCGCTCTTGTACATCCCCAGCAGGCGGGCGATCGTCAGGCGGCTCACCCTGCGGATAATGAAGACGTCCAGCCAGCCGTCGTCGGGCTGAGCCTCGGGGGCCGCATAAAAACCGCCTCCATAGGTGCGGCCATTGCAGACGGCACACATCAGGCAGTCCACCGTCAGCTCCTCACCGTCGATGGTGAAGGTCACGTTCCGGCCGATGTGGCCGCAGAGCTGCTTGACGATGGAGAGTGCATAGGCCATCTCGCCGCCGCAGAACGGGATGCGCCGGAACTGCGGGATGCCGTAAGCCACCTGCGCATCGAGCCCGGCGGCGCAGATGGTCGCCGAAAGGCCGAGGTCGGTCTGCATCAGATCAATGTCCACCTCGCCGCCCGCCAGCTGGGCGTCGAGGTCATTGAACTCTTCCCGCGTGCCGTAGGTGCGCAGAAAATCATTGCCGCTGCCAAAGGGCAGACACCCCACCGCCGCGAGGCTGCACCCCTGCGCCCCAGTCAGCGCTTCGTTGAAGGTGCCGTCGCCGCCCGCTGTCCAGATGCGCACCGGCTCACCGTCGGCCTGCGCGGTGTGCGCCGCCTCAGCAGCCAGCTCCCGGGCATGGCCCGCGTACTGGGTCACAACGACCTTCCGTTTTTCCGGCGGGATGCCCGCCCGCTGGGCTGCGGCCCGGATGGCCGGGGCCAGCTCAGCAGTGCAGTCCCGCTTGCCTGCGGTGGGGTTGAGCAAAAACAGATAGCGCATTCGGCTTCCTCCTCTGGTGATTCCTGCCCTCTATCATAGCGGAAAACCAGAGCAGATGCAAGAGCTTTTCAGCCGACACCCGCCGTCTGCGTCTCCTGCACCACGATCGTGCCGTCCTCGGTGCAGTCTGCCGTCCAGTGCTGTCCGAGGCTCACACTGCCGGAGGCGATCTGGTCGGCGAAGGCCTGCTCCACGGCCCGGTCTACCTGTCGGCGCAGCTCTCGCGCGCCATAGGGCGAATGCGCTTTTGCCGCCAGCGCCGGGCCGACCCGGGCCGTGTGGGTCAACTGATAGCCGCTGCGGGCAGCACGCTCTTCCAGCTGGCCCAGCAGCTTTTCGGCGATGGAGCAGAGGCTCTGCTCCTCCAGCGGGCGGAAGACGATGAGCTCATCCAGACGGCCCACCAGCTCCGGCCGGAACCACTTCTTCGCCTCGGCAACGGCGGCTTCCGACTGCTTTTCAAAGGCGGCTTCGCTTCCCGCCCCGAAGCCCAGCGGTGCGCTCTGCCCGGCGAGGAATCGTGCGCCGAGGTTGGAGGTCAGCAGGACGATGGTATTGCGGAAATCCGCCTTGCGGCCCATGGAGTCGGTCAGCTGGCCGTCCTCGAGCATCTGCAGGAGCACATTCTGAATATCCGGGTGCGCCTTTTCGATTTCGTCAAAGAGCACCACGCTGTAGGGGCGGCGGCGCACAGCCTCCGTGAGCTGACCGCCCTCGTCGTGGCCCAGATAGCCCGGAGGCGCACCCAGCAGACGCGCTACGGTGTGCTGCTCCTGATACTCCGACATATCGAACTTGAGCAGGGCCTTCTCGCTGCCGAACCAGCTCTCTGCCAGAGCCTTTGCCAGCGCAGTCTTACCGACACCGGTAGGCCCGAGGAAGAGCATCGCACCGATCGGCCGGCCCGGCTCCCCCAGCCCGGTGCGGCTGCGCCGGATGGCCCCGGCCACGGCAGCGACAGCCCGGCTCTGGCCCACGACTTCGGCGTTCAGGCGCTCTTCGAGGCGGGCCAGACGCTCCCGCTCCTTTTCGCCCACCCGTTCTGCCGGGACGCCGCTGGCCTGCGCCACCACCCGGGCAATTTCTTTCCGGCTGAGGACGGGGTCTTTCTCCCCTTCCCGCTCGGCCCGGATGCGCACTGCCGCGCAGGCTTCGTCCACGAGGTCGATGGCCTTATCCGGCAGACAGCGCCCCGGCAGATACCGCACTGAAAGCTCCACGGCCTCCCGCAGGGCTTCGTTGGGCAGGCGGACTCCGTGATACCGCTCGTAGCGGGGTGCCAGACCTTCCAGTATATCCACAGCCTGCTTCGGCGTAGGCTCTTCGATTTGGACGCGGCCAAAGCGGCGCTCGAGGGCGGCGTCCTTCTGGATGTGGGTGCGGAACTCCTGATTCGTCGTTGCGCCGATGAGCTGCAGTTCGCCCCGGGCCAGCACCGGCTTTAAGATACTGGCCGCGTCGATGGCCCCCTCTGCCGCACCGGCGCCGACGATGGTGTGGAACTCATCCACGAAGAGGATGGCGCTGCCGTCCCGGACGAGTTCTTCCAGCAGTCTTTTACCCCATCGTATCATCGTCATTTTCTCCCCAAAATATAGGATTACTCTACGAATGACCCACACCCTTCCGCCGCCATCCACATCTCCCCACGCAGAAAAAAAAAATAAAAGGCCCTGAAAATTCCGCGCCGCAACCAGCGCAGTGTATCTCCAGGGCCTTTTTTCATGCTATGCCATCCCTTGCATAGGGCGGTTTCCATTCCAAAATATCATAGCCGAGTTGGTCAGACGCTTTCCAAAATATCATTGCGCCATAGTCTGCTAACAGGTTGCAGATCCACTCTTCAGCTTCAGTCCAATAGGCTGGTCTCACCATGCGGTGCAGCTCTGGCAGCATCCCGTAGCTTACCATGGTAGCATGTCCCAGCTCGTGCAACAGCACCCGCTCCAGACTCCTGCCGTGTAGTCCCTTAGCAAGCCAGATGCAATGCGTTCTGGGATCTGTCACGGCAAGAGTCCTTCTGCCGGTGCGGTCTATGAGTACAGGATCATCCTGGTCTGTGTACAGCACTCGCCAGAATATCCTGTTCATCATAAATCGAGCCATTTTGAAATTACGTCGGCATGTCAGCCACGAGCTTGGAGAAGTCCGCCTTGATCTTCTTCCGCAGCTCAGGGTCGGCATCGCCGTAGATGGTACGGATAGCGGTCATGGCGCTCATCAGATGCTCCCCAGCGTACTTGTCCATATCCGCCTTGTCCATGGCAGAGTGGCTTTCCGTGTAGTGCTTCCGAGCTTCCAGATACTCCCCGTAAGGCCGACCGTACTGGCCTTCCTCATGCCGGAACTCCCCTCTGCGGCTCAAAGGCCATTCGCCGTGGTCCTTGTCCCGCATCCGGTTCTCGAACTCCTCCGGGTCCCGCAGCCAGTCCTTCATAAAGGCCTGCTGTTTGGGCGTCTGGGTGTACCCCATCCGCTGGTAGTCCGCATCCTCCATGGCCTTGATCAGGGTCTTGTAGTAGCAGGCTTCCCAGCAATACTTCTGGGCCTGAGCCAGGTCTTTGATCATGTCGATCACTTTCCCGGACTCTTCAGTGTCTGCAGAGTCCACGCCCTTCGCCAGCTCGACTTTCTGGGCATCCACCAGAGTGTCCATCATCGAGCGCAAGCTCATCATGCAACGATCCTCCATGTTTCAGCCCTCCTTATGCGATCCGTCTGACCACAAGATTTGCACCAGGCCCAACGGTCAGGTTGGTCGTGCCGGTGTTCACGATACGGATAATATCATACATTCCGCAGCCGTTGCCTACCAGCATGGTCTTGGCCACGTTGTTCAGGTCACCGGCCGCAGCGGTGGTGGAGATCATGGTAGAGCCCGGGAGCACTGCATTCCCTGCGGAAATGCTAAGCTGCACGGCACCTGCTGCCACGCCACCAATGTTGCCCGAAAAGACGATCTCATAGATCCCGTTCAGCCGCAGCCGCACATCCGTCATGCCGGTCTTGTGGCACTCAGCAGTGCAGCGCGTCTTCAGGTTTGTCACGTCAAACGCAATAGCCTGCCCCGGGGTCAGAGTCTGGGCGGTCGAATTGGAAATCTCGATCATGTCCGTTCCTCCTTCTGAATATCAAAAAGAAAGAGCGCCAGGCTCCTTGCCCAGCGCCTTCCATTTTGAATTTAGCTTGCCATGTTGCAGCAGCCGGTCAGGCCATTGCAGCCAACAGCGGCATTGGGGTTCTGCACGATGTATGCCGGGTTGGGTGCGGGCCGGAGCTGACTCACCAGATAATTGTTCTGTGCCTGCTGGCTGGCCGCCAGGGACATCTGGCTGAGCTGAGTACGGAGCTGGGCGATGGTCTCGTCCTTGTCCGCCATCCGGTTTGCCACCATCTCGTCATGCAGGGCCCGGTAGTTGGCGTTGTCGTTCTGCATGATCTGCTGGGTCTGGTTGGCGATGGCGGTCGTGATGGCACAGGTGTTGGTGGCCATATCGTACTGGATCTGTGCCTGACCCTGACGGTTCTCGCAGCAGCAATTCGACAGCTGGGCCTGCAGAGCGTTGGTGTTCTGCATGTTGGCCACGGTGTCGGCGTTGATGGCCTGCTGGATGCCGAAATTGCCCTGCATGAGGGCGGTGTTCACGCCGTTAAAGCCCTGAAGCATCGCGGTGTTGGTGTTGTTGAAGCCGTTGAGCAGGCTGGTGTTCACGGCGTAGAAACCGTCGCACAGGCCATTCTCGAGGCCATTCAGCTTGTTCATCACGCCCTGGTTGTCGAAACCACGCTGGACATCTGCCTGACTGGCAGTACGGGTACCATTGCCCCGGCCGCCGAAACCGCCAAAGCCGTTGCCATCGCAGCCAAAGCCACCCCACAGTGCAAAGAGGATGACGATGATCCACCATGCGCCGCCGCAGTCGCCCCAGCCATTTCCGTTCCGGTTCCCTGTCACAGCAGCGATGTCAGCAAGACTCGGAATGTTCATACCAGTGTTAAACATATCATTTCCTCCTTCGGAAATATCAGTGAATGGATGTTCGGATATGTTCACTGGGCCTTCTTTCAGGCCGCGCGTATCCTGAGCAAAAGCCCAATTCACATCAAAGAGATATGTTTAACGTCCTTTTCAGTTCAACGTCTCTGGAAAAACTGCATCGCCCTTGCGTAGGCCTCTTCCGGGGTCACGCCGTAGCTCTCGCAGAGGTTCCGTGCGATCTGTTCGCCCTTCGCATCGTCTCCATTTTGAATGACGGAGATCATGTTCTGAGCCAGCGGGTTCGACTGCATCTGAGGGTTCTGCCGGAGCAGCTGGCCCAGCATTCCGGCAATGGGATTATTTCGGTTCTGGTTCATGGTCTTCTCCCTTCTTATCTCCTCGGTACGGCTTGTGATAAGGTTTTGTGCGTTTTGGCGTCCGTTTGAGGAGCTCGTCCAGCTTCTGCCGAATATCCTCCAGCTCCGCGTTTGCAGGAGCGGCTTCGGTTTCCGGCGTCGTCGGGGCAAAGACCATCGTTTCGATTTTTCCTACGTTCGAGAGGTATTTCACATAGATACAGCTCATGTCATCCTTCAGAAAGATGGCCGGGCTTCCGTTGTTCGGCACCTCGTTGGGACGGACTTCCGCAATATCACGGATGACCCGACCGGGCAGTGCCGGGACAGAAGCCTGCTGGTATCCATTTTGATTTCCCAGCCCGGGGTACCCCATGGGCTGACTGTTTTGCCATCCTCCCAGACCGTTCACTCCTTGAGGAAGGCCCTGCGGAGGATATGCACCGTAATAAGGGTTCATAGTGTCCTCCTTTGGTTTATAAGCGGTTATTTTCAGTTTTCCAGTGCCTTTCGCATCTGGTCAAAGAAAAACTGGATAATGGCTCCGATGGTCTCGTCGGTGATGGCCCACGAGACGAATCTGCCATACTTGCTGTTATTCAGGGCCGCTCTCAGCACCTTCGTCACCCAGGCCTTTCGCTCTGCGCCACGCTTTGTGCCCTGAATTTCCTGCTCGGCCCGGACTATTAAGTCGAGGACGAGAGGCCTTACGGCGGCACCGTAGCCCAACCTGACGCAGCCCAAGACGTAGAAGATGACGCCGCCCAGCATCAGCACTGCCGCCACCGGGGTGGGCAGGATGCTCAGAAGTTTACTCACTGCTGTCTCCATGTTTGGTCGCTCCTTTCATGAGGTACTTAAGAATGTTCTGATGGCACGCTTCCATGCCATCGTGGTTGTTTCCCGAGAGCTGTGCTTCTAACAGGTTCTGCACGCCGTCCAGGATCAGCAGGACAAGGTCATCGAGATTATTGAATCGCCGCATATCCCTGCCCAGTGCATCCTGCACGCTCATCATCCTGGCCTTCAGCAGCTCCACATCATCCTTCAGGTTTTTTATCTCCTCGTTCTGGGCCTTGTCTGGAGCCTCGGCCAGACCCTTGTACTTTTTCCAGAGATCAACCATCTTGTCCAGCGATGCCACAAACCCGAAGAGGCCGATCATCGCTGCACCGACGACTTTCAACGACTCATACAGCTCCATTATGCCTCCCGGAGCCGGGTCAGCCCCTTTGTCTTGATGATTTTCGGATAATTCACCGTCGTGACGTCCAGATCTACCGGCCCGTTGATGCCAGGCACAGAGCCGCTGCTGGTGTGCTGGTGGGCGTTGTAACGGAAGTCCACCTTAGGCGTTGTGCCCGTGTAGTCTGCCAGCCACACATCCCACCGCCCGGCCAGACGCTCCATCTCGAGGTAGCGGTTGGCGTAGCTCGTGTAGGTGTAGAACTGGGCGTAGAACCCCATCTTCTCGATCTGTTCGAGGTGGTAGGCCGCGAGGTTGGTCAGGTCTTTTGGCTTGTGGACAGTCAGCATGGCGTCTTCCATGTCCACCGCCACCGGCATGGTCAGCTCTTTGCCCCGCAGCGCCTTCCGCAGTACCGCCAGCTCCTTCTCAGCCTCTGCCTCGCTCATGGCCTTCGTGAAATAGTAGACGCCAATATCCAGCCCGGCCGCCTTGGCGTTGGCGTAGTTGGTCTCGAAAGTCGGGTCGATGTACGCCTTGCTGGGATTGTAGCTAGCACTGTTCCCGCAGGCCCGGAGCATGACACCCTTGTAGCCAGCCCCCTTGATAGCCTGCCAGCCCTCCATTTTGATTTTTCCCTGCCACCGGCTCACATCGACGAACCGATAGGGCGGGTCTCCCTCCCAGCCGGTCACAGCCTCTGCCCCGGGGGGTTCGGGAGGCTCCGGTGCGGGCTTTGCCTCTTCGGCATCCTGCTTGTCCCCCGGGCCAAAGATAGCCCGCACCAACTTTTCCAGCAGTTCCAGCAGCTTACCCATTGTAGTCCTCCCCCGTGATCTCCTTATACCGCTCTGCGTCGATCTCGCCGTTGACTACCCGCTTGGCCAGCTCACGCTTGACCCCGGCGCGGCGGCTCGTGGGCATCTCTGCCCATTCCTTGGTACAGGCAATCAACCTGTTTGCCCAGATTTTATCCATATGCTACCTCCTTACTTGTTGTTGATAGCGGCGTCCAGCTCGCACAGCGAGTCCTCGATAACCGCCAGCCGCTCCTGTGATTCCATGTCCTGCTCGCACATGGCGTCCTCGATCCCCGCCACGAGGCCGGGCAGCTCTCTGAGCATCCGCTCCTCTTCCAGCTTCTTGTGGAGCTCTTTCAGGCTCTTATCCATCTTCCAAAGACTCATCCGATAACACCTCCGATCATGGTGATAGTGCCGCCGACGCCGGAAGCTCCCCTGGCAGCCGTGATCTTGTAGTTGAATGCAAAGCCCCGGGCGGCGGTCTTGTTGGTAAAGGCGTGGTGTACAAAGGCCCGGCTCTCGCCGCTCTGGATGTCGGTGCAGTTCTCCCACACGGGGCTGTCGTCTAAGGCGTTATTGGTCATCTCCACGGTCAGGATCATGTCTGCCGGGAAACTGCCCTCCAGCGTCATGGCGGCCACGGTGATGGCATCGTCCGCCGTCAGGGGCTGGGCCAGCGAGAGGACGGCACGGGTCACATTTTTGGTAAAGGTAGCGGTCCACTCTGTCGTGGTCTTTCCGTCGTCCACTTCCAAAGTCAGGGCGTTTTCTCCGTTGAGGATCTGCTGGAAAAGCACCTTCTCTCTCAGGCACTGCACTGTGAGTTCGGTGCCGGTAGCCACATTCTCACGGACGGCCATCTCCACACCGTTCATCTTTTCGGTGATAGTCATGGGGTCTCCGTCGCCATCGGTCACGGTGTAGGGCAGTGCAAACGGCTCGTTCTTCTCGCCCAGCGCCACGCCGCTTTCACCCACAGCGGAAGTCACTTCCGGCGGCTGGTTCACAGTCGGGAAGCCGTCTTTGTCGATGTACAACGTCTCCGGCAGGGTGAAACAGGGGAGTTTTCCAGAGCTATATTTACTGCTATCGACTTTATTGAACGATATACTGGAGCCGCTTGCGCCGGAAACGGTATAATAATAATCGTAGTCATAAACATTATCGCCATCTTCTTTATGATAGTCGCTCCAAGTCGGGTCTTGACTTCTTGTCCAGAAAGAAGTGTTGCTGGCTGTTCGGATATATCCTACCCGGGTTCTGGCTGCCGCCGAAAGAGCCGAACCATCCGCAAGCTTCTGTATCTCATACCTTTTAGTTATGTTAAGCTCTATTGCTGACAGTGAAAAGAAATTTGCAGAACCTATCAGTACTTCCGAATAGCTTCCTGACCAGGTAATATATTGATACTTATATTTTGTGGTGGAAATCCATTTTTGTACGACAGATGTGAACTTATTTATGTAGCTTGATGAGATGCCAACACCCTTATCGGTCTCCGCCGGACTCTCCCGGCAAAACAGCGTCCTTCCATTGCCGTTCAGGCCGCTCTCATAGTTGTGGCACAGCACGTAAAATTTTACCTTGCTGTTGCCTTCATTAAGGTATACAAAGCCGTCACCAACGGCCAAGTCTTTGATTTGCATTCAAATCCTCCTTCCCCTAAAAATCAATGCGGCTCGCCGCCTTGTTCCACACGCCCGTCAGCTCTACGCCGTCAAGCGTGTCAAAGGCAGTAACAAAGCTGATGCCGTTTACATCTGTGCCATGCACCATCTCCAACAGTTTGATGCGCACGCCAGTAGCCGCAGCGTCCGCCGCCGCGCCAGAGATGGTGAGGGTCTTGTCGGTGTTGGCAATGGCCGCCGCATCGCCGGCGTATTTCTTTGCAGCCTCTTCGCTCTTTTTGGCCTCGGCCTGACTGTTTGCCGCCTCATGGGCGCTGTTCTCCGCGTCCCCCTTGATGAGTTCGGCTTCGTCCCTGCTGGCAGCCGCTGCCGTTTCGCTTCCCTTGGCGTTGGTCTCGCTGGTCTTGGCGGCATCTTCGCTTGCCTTGGCGTTGGTCTCGCTCTCTTTGGCAGCTTTGGCCGAGTCCACCGTTACTTGCCCTACCGCCAGCACATTCTCCAGGCCCTGGGCAATGTATTCTCGCACCTCTACGCCGTAGATGGCCTTCCGCACGCCTTCTACAGCGGCCTTCATCTTCTTTATGATCTCTTCAAAATTCATCCGATAACCACCTTGCTCCTCCAGAAGGTCCATTTTGAATTTTTACCCTACGCTGTTCAGATAGCTGATAGCGCCCACGACCTTGTCTTTCAGCACCGCCGCCAGGTTTCCGACGGTCCACTGCCGCCTGGAAAGCGAGGCGCTGGTCAGCCCGAAGGTAAAGTCCTTGTTGTCCGGGGCGTCCAGAGGAAGGCGCACCTTGGTGCATACCATCCACATATCAAAGCTGTGGGGCTTGCTCAGGATGTGGGTCCGCAGCAGATACCCCAGCTTGTCCACCTTTTCCCCCATGTCCTTCCGGTCAAAGGCCAGGACGGTCAGGGTGGGTTCTGCCTCTTGCTTGTACTTGGCCAGCTCCTCACTGGCGGCAGAACTCAGGGTACTGTAGCTGGAGGCCTTGCCATCCACATAAATATGCCGGGAGCGCAGGCCGTACCGCTGGATCGACAACGCATTCTCCGATGTGCTGGAGATGGCGTTGTAGCTGATCTTCTTAAAGATCCACCAGCCCTTCTTCACCGTGGTGATGCCGTGGGCCGTTACGCTGTTTACAAGATCCGAACTGCACTTCTCATTCAGCACGAAGTCCAGCATGTTCACGCCATACTCGATGCTCTGTGTGGTGCTGGGCACATCCTCCGGCTTCAGATAATCGTAGTAGAAAAAGTAGTCCTCGGTGCCCGGGTCATTAGCCAGCCGAAGCCGCAAATATCCCTCGTCCTTGTCCAACAGATAGGTGCTCAGGATGCTCCACAGGCTGCCGAACTGGTCGCCGCTGTCACTGGTGTCCACCGAACGGTTGACCACCGTCACCTTGCCCCGCATCATGCAGTTGGCAGGGTTCTCCCCCTTCCGGCTCTTGTCAGCGTTCATCACGATGGAGAGCAGACTGGATTCCGAGCAGCTGTTGTAGGAGCTTGCCGAGAGTCTGGTGTTGATCTGCCCCAGCTCGTTCAGGATGCCGTCCGCTGTCACCGTCTTGTCCAGATTGAATTCCAGCTCGCACTCCGTCACACGGCCAAAGAAGATGCACTCGCTGTCCTCCTCCACCATGATCCAGGTGCTGCCCATCACAAAGTCGTCGTAGTAAGGGTTCTTCACCCGGCCAAAGCGGGTCTCTGCCTGATACGGCACCCGACACGAAAAGCTTCCTGCCGATTTGTTCTCCAGCTCAACGCTGGGGTCTGCCACGATGCCCTGGGTCTCTTCGCCCTCCACCGAGTCGCCGTAAGAGTCGTACACCAGCACCTTTTTCGTCCAGTTGAACCGGGCCGTGCTGCTGTTGGTAAACTTCACCGATACCTGACCGGCATATACCTTATATCTCATTTTGAAATATCTCCTTTACAGGTACGCCGGCCGGTAGTCGATGCTCACCGTGGTGTCCTCCTGAGCCTGCACCACCACCACACGGCCGTTGGTGTTCAGCGCAGTACCCACGATGCCAATGTTGGTCTTCACGTCGGGCTTCAGCACAGCGCCCTCACCGGCGTAAAACCGGACGAACCCACAGAACAGCTCAAAGCCGCCGCAGTCCGGTGCCAGCGCCGCAGCCCCTGTGCCAAAGTCGAAGTAGTCGTTCTCTGTCAGGGCATCCTTGGGGATGTTGGGGGCGTATATCTTGCCGGTAGCCTCCACCACGATCTCGTAGGCGGTGTTCTTGGTAAGCTCAGCGCTCAGATCTGCCGTCAGCTCGATATGCGGCTGAGACAGAACATTCACTGTGCTGGTAATGGGCACCGTAGCACTGGCCATCAGTACGCTGGTTCCTTTCTTCCGGATGGATACCGTAGCTGTCCCGGTACTTACAGGACTCACAGTAAAGTTCAGCCCCATAATGGCGATGTCGTACTGCTTTGTCACCAGCGGCATCACAAGGGTCTGCAGCCGGCATTCGTAGCTGGTATCCCCGGAGCTATAGCTCTTCAGGTAGTCAAAGCGGGTCGTGGGCATGGACTCCTGGCTCAGCAGGGTGTAGTCCACTCCATTTTGATTCTGCATGTTCGAGGTCGCCGCTCCACTGCTGGTCACAAACACGGCGCTGGGCTTGTCCGTAAATACCAGTGGAAACGTCTCTCTCGTCCCGGCCGGCAGGGTCACGCCGTGCATCTTCACGGTGGCCAGGTCGGTCTCAAAGCAAAAGGGGTCCCACAGCCAGTCATCTCCGTCCTCTGCCAGCAGGTACTTGTAGGGGTACAGCCGGTATTGCAGGGTGATCTTGGTGTGGTTGTACTGCTGGCTGGGAGCCTCGCTCACCCAGATGCGTCCCACCCAGTAAAAAAGCGGGTCGTCGTCCAGAACGATCTGCGTCTGGAACGGCCGGGCCATCTTTTCCTTCAGCCGGGCCATAATATCCTGGTACGCCAGGTTTCCCACCGGCCCCCAGAAGTTGTTTTTCTCTCTCCACCGGTCGGTGTCTACGTAGAATTGCCAGTTTCCTTCCCGGTCACTGAACACCGGGTACCCTGTCAGTCCGTGGCTCAGGTCAGCCACGCCGCTCATACCCTCCACTTCAAGGGTCATGGTCTTTTCCGTAGGCGGCTGCACGATCGGCCGACAAACAGGGATCAGATAAAGATCCCTCCAGGTATGTGTGTCACCAATGGTGATCCCATGTGGTATCGTCTTCATCTGATCCCCCTTTCTCGGTCATTCGGGCGGTGCAAGGCTATAGTTGATCACAGCCTTGATCCTGCCGTCAGCGTCGGAGGCATAGCTGCTTACCCAGCATCGCCCCCGGTAGCTCGTAATGTTTCCTTTTCCGTCCGGCACGTCCACCAGCACTCTCCGACCCTGCAGGTAGTACAGCAGGGCGTGGTAAGTGGCAAGCCATGTGCTGTCTGTCACCATCCATCCATCAGATTCTTCCCGGTGGATGTCTCCGTAACAGTCCCAGAAGGTGTGGCTCTTGCCGTCTGGTTCATAGTAAAATGTCCAGCTCCCCTCAGCATTCTTGAATACCCGCTTCTCCAGCGGGGCATATTCAATGGTGCCGTGCCAGGGGGCTGCTTCCAGGGTGCGGATCTGCTCCTCAAAGGGAGCCACCGTCAGCGGGTCTGCCGGGATCAGCATCAGCTCGTCGGTGCTAAAACTCTTCACCGGAGCTTCGGCGGGGATATGGAAGGTCAGCCGGGTGTACAGCTCTGCCCCTTTCGGGGTCACGTCTCTGCCAATACCCATCCTTACCGTCCTCTCTCCGCCAGCTCACCAAGGGCGGTGTTCATGTCGGTCTTGATCTCGCCTACCAGCTTCCGGCTGTTCATCACGACCTTCATGCCGGCCACAGCCCTTGCCACACCGTCGATCCGCTCGCCCATGCTCTGGATCGCATCCACCACATCACGGTTCCCGCTGGCCGACAGGGTCTCCGGGTCGTTGGGGTCTGCTTTTCCATTTTGACGATTGGCGTTCTGGTTCACCGTCCCGGCAAGATTTGCCGAGCGGGTTGCGCTCAGGGTCACGGCCCGGTCTCCTGCCAGGCGGGAGTCCATCCAGTCCAGAGCGTTCTCTGCATTGGTCAGGTCTACCACCGGCTGGATGTTGGGGTCGCTTTCGTCGTTCAGCACGTCCAGCAGTCTCATGGCGCTGCTCTGGGCAATGTCCAAAGCGCCATCTGCCACGGCCTCAAGGCTCCGGTCCACGCCATCAGAGGTGTTCGTGATGCCGTTCGCCAGACCTTCCATCAGGTAGCCACCGATCCCGGCAAATACCGTCGATGGCGAGTGGATGCCAAAGATGCTCTTGAAGCCGTTGATGATGCCTCGTCCGATGCCTTTGATGCCGTTCCAGAGTCCGCCTGCTACGCCCTTGATGCCGTTCCATAGGCCGCCCACGACGTTCTTGCCGATGTTGATCGCACTGCCCACGAGACCCTTCGCACCGCTCCAGAGGTTCGACGCCTTCTCCTTGATCCAGTCCCAGGCTTTGCCGATACCGGCCTTCACCTTGTCCCAGTTCTTCACCACGGCAGTGCCTACCAGGGCCGCACCTGCCACACATGCACCCACCAGCAGTCCGTGAGGGCCGAGACTTGCCGCCACCTTGGCAACGCCCATGCCTACATTGGCCAGAGTTCCCGAGGTGGCAGCTCCGGCAGCGGCGGCAGCAACCTTGGCGGCTCCCGCAGCCTTGGCAACGGTGGTCACACCGGAGGCCACATTGGCGGTGGCAGTCCCCACGCTGCTCAGTACCGGCACCAGGTCTGTGGCGGCTTTTGCGGCTTTTCCAAGGCCCAGAGCGCTCTTCCCGGCGCTGAGCCATTTTGAGATCCCGCTTCCTCCGCCGGCAACGCCGGTGCTCTTCCGGCCCAGAAGTCTCTTGATAAAGTCCAAAGCCTTGGAGAAGAATCCTCCGCCGCCGGAGCCTCCCGGGTTCATCCCTCCCAAGAGCTTCGAGAGAAGCTGGGCAAACAGGCCGTTGCCGCTAAAGGCGCTCCGCAGTGCATTCCCAATGGCCTCGCTCAGAGTCCGGCCAAAGTCCGTGCCTACAATGTCCAGCACAGCCTCAAGCCCACTGGCCACCGCACTGCCCCAGTCGCCCCGCATGACACTTACCACAGCGTTCATGGTGGCGGCCATGGTCTCGCTGGCACCCTCTCGTGAGTACAAGCCGATCAGGTTGGTCAGGTTCTCTGCAAAGGCCGGGTTTACTTTCTTCCATACCTGGTTGAACCCGTTGTAGATGGGTTTCCAGTTCTTCGAGATGGTATACCCGAGCTGCATCATAGCCTGCTTGCCGTTTTCGCTCATGTCAAACGCCGAGGCCAGACTCTCCGCAAATCCCACAAAGTTGTACTGCTCGTCCTGCAGCTCTGCCAGTGCGTCCAGAGCCTCCTCGCTGTCCTTCTTGCCCTGGGCTACGTAGAAGTCATAGGTCTTCTGGTATTCCGTCAGCTTTTTCAGCGAGGTGCTCATGTTGCGCATGGCAGCGCCAACACCCATCAGGGAGCTCATGGTTCCCTGCATGGCAGCACGACGGGCTTCCTTGGAGCCTTCGCCGTACTTCTCTACCGCCTGTTCGTAAGCGCTTTCCCGCTCCGAGAGGCTGCCGTCATCGTACAGCTTTTCCAGCATCTTCTGCCGGTTCGATACGATCTTGGCTTCCTTCTCGTATCGGGTGATCTGGTTGGCAAACTGGGTAAGCTGGGCCTTCTCAAGCTCGTTGATCAGCTCCTGCTGCTCCTTCTGCTCTTCCAGATACTTCCGGTATGCCACCTGGGTCTGCTGGCTCTGCTCCCCAAACTCTTCCTTGAGCTTGGTATATTCCTCCTCGGCAGCCGTTACCACCTTGGCCTGTGCATCGATCTTTTTGTTGATCTGCATCATCTGCCGGTTCGAGCGCTCTGCTACCGTGGCGGTGTCCTCGTACATGGATACCCACAGGTCGTACTCATCCTCGGCGGTCTTGGCGTCGTTCTCATACCGGCTCAGTACATCGCCCCAGATGTCGCTGTGGCGGCTCTGCCTCAGCTTCTCCAGATTGGCCTTCTCATCCAGCAGGGTGTTGTAGGCGTCCTTGGTCTTGTCGTTCCCGGCACCTACCCGGGCCAGCAGGGTATCGTACTGCTGCTGTGCAATGGCCACTCGGTCTGCCTGCAGCTCGATCTGCTTGGTCACCACCTCAGTCCGCTTTGCCAGAAGCTCCTCGTTGGTCACGCTGTGCTCGCTCTGCAGCTCCCACAGGGCGGTCTCCTTGCTCAGCGCATCCTGCAGGTACTTGTTGGCCTTCAGCTTCTTGCTGTACTCCTCTGCAAGGGTCTCCGCAAGGCTCTTTCCGGTCTTGGAAGCCTTCGTCTTGGTAGTCGGGTCGGTCGTGCCCGGCGTAATGTCGTCGACCGCTTTCTTGTAATAGTCTCCGAATGCGCCAAAGTAGCCTGCAAGCCTGCTCTTAGCGGCCGCAGCAATGTCATTCACGCCCCATGTTGTATCCGTATTCGCCGTCTGGATACTCTTCTTGCCCGGGATAAGCGTCGAGTCCTGAATGGCCGTCTCAAACTGCTTCCTGGCCGTCTCAACGCCATTTCTCAGGGGATTCGAGCCGCTCCCCAGAGGGTCCATTTTGAATGCGGCGTAGATACCCTGCATCTTGTCCTGTACCAGCGTGGCCGCCTCGTCCAGCGCCTTTCCCACGCCGCCTTTCACTTCGGAGGCAGCGTTGTAGCTTTCGTCGTAGAGCTTCTGCCGTGCTTCCGGGTCGCACATTCCCAGCACCGCGCCCTCGAGGATGTTCTCCGCATCGTTCATGGCGAGGTCACTTGGCGAGTGGATGCCCCAGAATTGCGTAAAGACGGTACGGATACCGGTGGCCACGTTCAGCATGGCCTCCTTTGCCTTTGCCAGCGCGCTCTGGTCGCCGATGCCTTCCGCCAGTCCCAGTGTCACAAACCGGCCAATTTCGGCCATGACCTTGGAGGGAGAATGCTGGTCGAGGTCATCTTTCATGGTCTCTACAGCGGTATTCGCCACATTCGAACTGGCCTGCTTCACCTGTGCGATGGCGTCTTTGTCAATCTCGCCATTAGCAAACCCTTCGGTCGCATACTTGCCCGTGCCGGTCATCTGCTGATAGAGCCCCGCCATAAAGCTGTCGCCATGCTCCAGTTCGTCGAGGAAAGGCGCAAATGGGTTTTCCCACTTCAGCCCCAGCAGGTCGAGCAGACTGAAATTCTCAGCTTTTTTCTTGACCAATCCGGTAAACTTGTCCCAGAGGTCATTGAGAGCGGGCTCACATTTCACCCAAATATAATCGAGAAGTTTGATGATAACATCGATCAGCGTGGTGCCTGCTGCATAAAGTGCTTCTCCGATGGCAGGTGCAGAAAGAACGATAGCAGAGCATACTGCTTCTATGATCTTGGCAATGGAAGTCGCCAGCGTCGAAGCAACTTCTGCCAACCCCTTGATGATTCCTGTAATAAATTCAACAACCAGCCATGCCGCCGATTTCAAGGCTTCGATAAAGACCTGGAAATTAAGATTCTGGAGCAGAGTAAGACTGGATGCCAGATTCCCAATAAACATGGCTGCCGAATTTAGTGCCAGCAATGCACCGATGCTCAGTGCAAGAGCGCTGATAGATAGTGACAATGCAACGATGACCGGTGTCAGAGGAGCAAGGATCGCTGCAGCAACACCAAGGGCGGTGAATGCGCCCGCAACGGCAAGAAGCGCCATGCCCATTTCGGTTAGGCTCAGCGAGCCAAGTTCTTTTATCGCCGGTACAAGCAGGTTCACAGCTGCGGCCATCGTTGTCAGCGCCACGGCCGCTCCGAGAGTTCCTTTCGCGAGATTCAATGCAAGCACAAAAACGCCGATACTGGCACCTGCTGTTGTAAGTGCCTTCCCGATCTCAGTCCAGTTCATCTCGCCAAAGCTCTTGAAGGCCGATACCAACAGGTTCATGCTGCCCGCCAGCATTAAAAACGCAGCACCGTTTCCGATGCCGA